>Ga0302187_10001035_pt1 | contig 24376 bp, 20 predicted proteins | sample II_Bog_E1_3_FD_202120 | JGI IMG/M metagenome (GOLD analysis project Ga0302187, IMG submission 202120) | Peat permafrost microbial communities from Stordalen Mire near Abisko, Sweden - II_Bog_E1_3 | ecosystem: Environmental > Terrestrial > Soil > Wetlands > Peat | place: Sweden: Abisko...
AACCGCCCGGTGCGGACCCGCATGCCGGGTGGTGTGGCAGGGGAGCGGCCAGTATGGCCGCCCCCTATGCCGATTACACGCAGGGCAGAACGATCACCTGTCGCGGCGAGCCAGACGCCGGGCGGCCCCCCGGGCGAAGCGGCGGACAGCTTTATGCACAGGTTGTTGATGAACTACATCAGCAACGAGCTACAAGGGATTCAGAAGACTTAAAGAATTCGTGTCACGAATGTGAGAATAGGCCTGGTTTGACATGGGGCGAGGCGGCGAACAAAACGTGAATAAATTTAAGTTTACTTCATAACTCATTCTATTGAAAGAATATTTTCTTACCGACGAGCCGAAATACATATTGCCGCGTGCAGAGATAGCTGGTTTATACATCCTTGGGTTGCACTAGCGTGCAAAAGCCAACCAGGAGATGAAGCCATGCGCCTCTATCGCTCCACCGATTCAGTGATCAAGGACCGGCTCAGACAATGGCCGCAGCGTCCGCCGGGTTATCGATCGTCCCCCGGCTTCCGCGATGCCTGGCTGCGCGGCCGGCCGTCCCCCGACGATGGTCATTTCCCTCCGTATCTGAAACTGCCCGGCAGCACCCACATGCGCACCCTTCCGGACGGTCTCTGGCTCAACTTCGCCGGCACGGCTGTGGAGCCTTTTGTGGATATCTTCGCGGTCGAAGCCTGCGGCACGATTCAGAACCTGCTCGACAAGCGCTCGCGGTTCGCGGCGAGCACCCATTCCCTGTTGGCCGTCTGCCCCTTGCCCTGGCTGCTCGCGCCGGTGGCGCCGGGCGATGCCACGCCACGCTGGCAGGCGACGGGCGTGCTGCTCGCCGAGCCGACCGCGCCCTTCGTGCTTCCGGTGCGCGACCTGCGGGTGATGTACGGGCTGAAGCGACTGCACTACTCCGGCTTTGTGCGCCACCAGGTGCCCCACGCGCACGAGTATTTCGTCCCGATCGAAGCGCTGATCGCCGAGGACAGCGAGCACAATCCCGAGCTTCGGGCGCTGCTCGCGCGCGCTTCCTTCGCCGCCAATTTTCTCAGCCCGCCCTGACAGGGCGAGGTGCCAAGGGCGGGTCCCAAGGTCGGGCAGCGGGCGGGGTCAAGGGAGGGGCCAAGGGCGGAGGCCAGGGCGGGGCTAAGGGCGGGGCCAAGGGCGGGGCCAGCGAATGGCCGGCCTCCGCCAGGACCGCGCGCGCCAGGTCCGGGCGGTCCGTGACCAGCCCGTCCACGCCCCAGGCGATCAGGCGGCGCAGGTCTGCCGGCCGGTTCACCGTCCACGGGATCACCGCGAGTCCAAGCCGGTGCGCCTCGGCGAGCCGCGTCCGGGTCAGGGTGCGATGGCTCGGTCCCCAGGCCGCCACGCCCTCGGCCGCCACCGCGTGTGGCAAGGAGCGTGCGAGCGTTGCCGGGCGCGGGCCGCCGCGCCATAGCCGCGCCTGGACCTCGCAGCGCAGGTCGGTCAGCAACGCGAGGCCAAGGCCGGGGCGCAGCCGGCGCAGATGGCGTGGGCCGCGCCAGTCGAATGCCTCGATGATGGTGCGGTCGGCGCAGCCGGCGGCTTCGACCGCTTCCAGGACGGCTTCGGCCATTTGCAGGGCAGGGGCGGTGCGGCCCGGCGCTGCCGGAAAGGTCTTCATTTCTATGAAAAACCGTACGCCGGGAGCCATGTTCAGCACGTCCGCAAGCGTCGGGATGCGTGCGCCGTCGCACGGCGCCTGGTCAGGAAAGCGCCTGGCGGCCGCCGAGCCGGGGCGCAACCTGCCCACGTCGTAGCCGCCGAGCGCGGTCGCCGGCAGCGAACGGATCAGCGGTCCGGGCGTGGTCAGCCAAGCGCCGTCCGGACCCCGCGTTTGGTCGGGGTTCAGCGCCGGGTCGTGCGTGACCACAACCACGCCGTCAGAGGTCATCGCGACGTCCAGCTCGATAGCGTCCACGCCGATCGCAAGCGCGCCGGCGAAGCCCGCCAGCGTGTTCTCGGGAAACAGGCCGCGCGCCCCGCGGTGCCCGATCAGTTGGATGGATCGCCGCATCTGGCTGCCTTGGCGCGGCGCGCCCGCACGGTCAACGCCGGTGCGCTGTTTCACCGGTCGGATGCTGCTCATCCGGAGATATGGTTGCAAGAGCGACAGTTACGGAGGGTACGGTTACCAGGGACATGATTGCGGGATTTTGGATTTCAAGCGTTCCGTTGCTATAGTGCGTACGGCCCGGCCTGGGCGAGGCTCGACTTCGCTCTGCCGCGTCGCTTGTCCATTCGCAACCCCCCTCGCAAACAACTGTTCGTGTTCACGGAGAGCTTGATGAAAGTCCGAACGCATCGCCTTCCCAATATTGTCGCCGCGGGTCTGCTTGGCGTGGCCGCGTCCGCCCTGCTGGTGCCGGCCTCGCCGCCGGCCCTGGCACAAGCCGACCGTATGTCGGGGATAGGCCTGCAGGATACGGTCACCACGCGGGCCACCGTCAAGGAAATCGATCAGGCCACGCGCACTGTCACCCTGGTGGGCGCTCAGGGCGAGACGACGACCTTGAAGGTCGGCGATCAGGTCAGGAACCTGTCCCAGGTCAAGGTCGGCGATACTGTGGTCGCCCGTTACTACGCGTCGGTCGCGTTCGTCCTCGCGCCTCCCGGCACGAAACTTCCGGACAACTCGCTGACCGTTGCAGGCGCGCGGGCCCGGCCGGGCTCGCTGCCAGCCGGCGTTCTCGGGACCAGAACCGTGCTCACCGGCCTCGTCGTCGGGGTGGACCCGGTGGCGCACACCCTGTCGCTGGTCGATCCCAGCGGCGGCCGGATTCGCATCCTGCATGTCACGGACCCGCGCGCGCTGCGAAGCCTGACGCGGATCAAGGTCGGCGATACCATCACCGCAGTGGCCTCCGAGGCCGTTGCCGTGGCTGTCGACCCCGCCTGACGCCGCGAACCGCGGAGCGGCCTGCGGCGATCCGGCATGCAGGCCGCTTCGGATTCATGCGGCCCGGTACCTCCAGGCGGGCCGTGCCTGGAGGGTAACGGAACAATCACCGTCTCTGCTGCCCGATCCTGCTTGCAAGTCGGGCGGGCCAATCTTGATATGCGTCCCGACGCCTGCCCGGAATGAGCGCTGACGCGGCCGAACGGCGGCAAGCCGTTGGCTCAATCGCACCTGCCAAGGCGCCGTCCACGTCAAACCCCGAGGAGTTACGCAGCATGAGCGACCTTGTTGTCATTTCGTTTCCGTCCGAGGAAAAAGCCGAAGAGGTTCGTCAGAAGCTGCTCGAATTACAGCAGGAATACCTGATTGAACTCGGTGACGCCGTGATTGCGGTGAAGCAGCCCAACGGGCGGATCAAGCTGAACCAATTGTTTCACCCGACGGCGGCCGGCGCCCTGTCGGGCACGTTCTGGGGCGCATTGATCGGGCTGATCTTCATGGTGCCGTTCGTGGGCGCGGCCGTCGGAGCCGCGTCCGGCGCACTGGGCGGCGCGTTGACCGATGTCGGGATCAACGATGATTTCATGAAGGATGCCGCGAAGGAACTGCAGGCCGGCAATGCCGAGCTGTTCCTGCTGATCCGCAAGCTGACGACCGACAAAGTGCTCGACGCGCTGAAGGGCGTCGGCGGTACCGTGCTGCGCACGTCGTTCGACCACACGAAGGAAGAGGCGCTGCGGGCGGCCCTGGCCGGCGCCACCACGGAGTCGCCGCCGCCTGCCGCAGCCTGATCCTGCGTTCGGCGACGGCCGATTTCCGGCGACGCGCCACGTTAGGCCTCGGGGCGCGTCGCACCGGCCCGGCCGGTGATCGCGGGCCGTCCTGGAGGGATCGCAGCAAGACGAAGGCAGTTTGCCTCGTCGTCCGGTGGGCCTCGTCGTTCGCTCGGCCTCGTCGTCCGCTGGGCCTCGACGCTCCGGAGCGGTGTCTGAACCAAGCCGCCGCGGCGTGGCTGAACAACGCTAACCCGACTTTCGCCTAAACCAGCTCTCCCCGGTTCGCCGGGACCTTCGCCTCCCGTTCGCCCAGCATGCCGAGCCAGGCTGCCCGGCGTGCGGCCGCCTGCGCCTCCAGCGTGCCCGTGGCGGCGAAGGCGGCGTGCGCTCCCGCGGCAAGCTGCGCGCGCATCGGCGGATCACGTATCAACCGGCTCAGCGCCGCGAACCACGCGGTCTCGTTGTTCGCCACCAGCAGGCCGCCGGCCCCGTCCGCCAGCGAGCCGCGATAGGGGGCGAGGTCGGAGGCCAGCATCGCCAGGCCGAGCGCCGCGTAATCCAGCGTCTTGATCGACGACTTGCAGCGGTTGAACGGCGTGTCGGCGAGCGGCATGATGCCGATGTCCCAGGCGGGCTGTCCGGTGATCCAGTTGACGAACCCAGGATAGGAGGCGGCGCCATTCACCGTCAGCGTCGGCCGGCGGGCCCAACGCGGAAGATCGCCGCGGGCTGTGACGCCAAGCACATCGATTTCCACCCGGTCGCCGAACTGCGCCGCCAGCCGATCGAGCGCCGGCATCACCAGGGCGAAGTCCCCGTCATGCGTTGCCGTGCCCATGCACAGCAGCCGCACCGGACCGCGCGCGACGGGCCGCGGCGTCGGCGGTAGCCAAAGCCGCTCATCAAGGCCGTTCGGCACCACGACCGAGTCCGGCCGGATGGCCGCGACCCGGGCTGCCAGCGCCTCGGTCGAGACGAACAGGGCATCCGCCGACCGCACCAGCCGCGCCACGGTTTTCGCTCGCGGCCGCAGCAGGGCAGCCTCGGGGTGTGCACGCGGGATGTTCAGCAGGTCGTCGTCGAGGTCGTAGACCAGTCTCGCGCCGGTCGCCCGGCAGTGGCTGGCCAGCGCCTCGGCGGCAGCAGGGTCCGGCACCGCGTAGCGCTGGGTTGCGACGATGTCGGCGCGGTAGCTCAGTGCCTGCCGGGCATCGGCCACCACGACGTCCCAGTCCGCGCCGATCGCTGGATGGTCGAGCGGCAGCAGCAGCCGGATATAGGCGCAGGGACTAAGCGCGCCGCCACCCAGTCGCTCCGGCACGACGACGACGCTGACGCGCCCGCTTCGCCGCAGGTCGATCAGCCCCCCGCGCGCGAGCCCGGCGAGATCCGAAGGTCCATCGGCAAGGCCAGGCGGGTCAGGGCCAGTGGGAGGGCCAGTGGGAGGGCCAGTGGAAGGGCCAGGGGGTCGGCCAAGGCGTTGGGCAGAAGGGTCAGGGGGAAGGCCATCGGGAGATCGGCGATGAAGCCCATCCTGACACGCTTGCGGCGGCCCGCCGTGGCGCCCGAAAGACCGCAGCGGGCGCAGATAGTCCGCTGCATAGAAATCCGACACCGGCGGGCGCGGCGCCGGTGTTGGCGCCGGCCGGCCCAGCGCCTCGCGCACCGCGGCGAATGCCGCCAGCCAGGCTTCGGTCCCCGCCTTGGGATCGACCAGCCAGGTCAGCGGCCGGCCCGCCAGCCGCTCGGGAAACGCGCCGATGTGGCTTGCCACCAGCGGCAGTCCGGCCGCCAGCGCCGCGCTCAGGGTGTAGCTGTAGGTCTCTGGCCACTGTGCCGGGAACCAGACGACATGCGGAGCGGTCCTGGCGAGCAGCCTCGCCAAGTCTGCCTCGGCGTATGCCCCGGTTGTGTGGACGCGCTGTCCGGCCGGCTCGGGCAGGGCGCGCTCCGGGTAGCCGATCAGGTGGATCTCGATCGAGGGGTCATTCGCCTCGGCCAGCGCGATCACCGCCTGCGCGCCCTTCTGCTGCGCCAGCACGCCGAGGACCGCGACGCGCAGCCGCCGCCCGCGCAGCCGCGGCATGGCGAGCGGCCACGGGCCGCCCGCCACCGGCTCGTGCGCCGCGACCACGGCGCGGTGCGCGACGCCGTGATGCGCCAGCCGCGCGCGCACGTCTTCGCTCGGGCAGATTACGCGGTCGGCTTCCAGGAACTGCCAGGCATGGCTGCCGCGCCAGGACAGGATGTCGCGGGCAGCCTGGCTCGGACGGTCGGCGATGCACGCATTGCAGCCGGCAGGTCCGGGCTCGCCGCAATAGTAGCCGTCCGCCCAGGGCAGCAGGTTCACTTGCGGGCACAGCGCGTAATAGTCGTGGACGGTCACGTCGAATGGCACGCCAAGTGCGTGGATGACATCGCGCAGCATGCCATCGAGCCCCATGGCATGATGGATATGGACCCGCGCGACGTTGCAACTTCGCAGCAGCAAAAGCAGGTCGCCGGCGCGTTCGTCGGGAAGGCTGAGCGTGGGATGGCCCGGCAGCGCCGGCACCGACAGCGTGGCGCCGCGCGCGCTTGACTCCAGCATCAGGCAGTTGGCCGCGCCGGCGAGCCGCCGCACCAGCGCCAGGACGTGCCGGCCAACCCCGCCGCCCAGGCCATGCGTAACCATCAGCACGGTGGGCAGACCGGACCGGCGGAACAGCTCGGCGGTCAGCGCGAAGCGGAACCGGCCGGCCGGATCGAGCCGGATATGCACGGCGACGCTGCGCGGGTAGCCGGGGTGCCGGGCGGTGAGCGCCTCCATGGCCCGGCGCTGCCCGATTGCCGCCTCGGCGCCGAAGCTGACCTCGCCCTTGTGGTAGACGAACGTGTCGCAGGCCAGGCGGTGCTGCCAGCCGCGCGCGCTGGCCCGCAGGCAGAAATCGTTCTCCTCGCCATAGCCCCGGCCGAACGCCTGCTCGTCGAAGCCGCCGACATCGGCCAGCGCGGCGCGGCGGATATACATGCAGAAGCCGACGGTGGTGGGCAGCTCCGCGAAGCGCCCCGCATTCGCGGCGAGCGCCGCATCGTCCAGGTCGGCAAGCTTCAGCCCAAACGCCGGGGGTCCGCCGTCGAAGCCCGGATAGGAACAGATCGTCGCGTTGTTGGAGAAGGGCGAGACCGACGCGATGCGGGGTGCCGCATAGGCCTGGCCGGCGAGCCGCGCCAGCCAGCCTTGCGGTACCTCGGCGTCGCTATTCAGCAGCGCTACATCATGGCTGCCGGCGGCCTCGATGCCGCGGTTGACCGAGGCGACGAAGCCGCGATTGCGCGGGTTTCGCAGCAGCACGATGCGGCCCGCCGCCGCCAGCCGGTCGAGCAGCGCGGACAGCGCCGGGTCCGGCGACTGGTCGTCCACCACGATCACGCGCCCGGCTGGCCGTGCCGTGTCGATCAGCACCGAGTCGAGGCAACGTTTGGTCTCCGCGCGGCCCCGATAGACCGGGATGATGATGTCCACGGCCGCACCGGCGGGCGGCGTGGGCGCCGCGCCGGTCGAGGCCAGGTAGTCGCCGATGTCGATCGGCGGTTCGGTGGCCCAGCCGCGCGCGGCGCCCGTGCGCATGTGGAACAGCAGGGGATTGGCTGCGGCTTCCGGATGCTGCTCGACATACCAGGCAGTGTCGAAGCGCGGATGCGGGTTGCGCAATTCGGTCTGGCCGTACTGCAGGAAGTGCAGCAGCGGATTCCAGCCGTACGCGGCGACGTCGGCGTAGGTGGCGCTGTACCAGGCGCTATCGAAGAACCGGTTCGGGTCGCGGCCCTCGGAAACGCCGATGCTGACGAAATGCGTAAGCGGATCGGTGTTGGCACAGTCGATATCGGGGTAGCGCGCCCGGTACCAGTCGGCATCGAAGAAGCCGGCGAACGCCGCCCGCAGCCTGGGGACGGCGTCGTCCGCGGGCGGGACGGCTTTTTTCATCAGGGTGCGCCGCCCTGCTGGGATCGAGGCCACGGACGATGTCGCATGGCTGCGGCATCGTCCGGAAGCTCGTCAGGTGTCAAGGCCGGTAGAGGCCGACAGACCGGTCGAGCAGACTCGGCGCTTTGGCAGGAAGCGGAGTCCGGTGAAGGGCGCCAACCGAAATTGGAAGGGTCGCCGCTGGAAATTGGAACCATTCTGCCCCTTCAGAAGACCAATGCCGCGGCCGACAACAACAACGGCGCACGGGATAGCGCCGGAGCGCCCCTTGGCGTATCGTTACGGTGGAATCAGGGAGCCGTCATCATGGCCGCCGTAGCGCAGTTCTCGTTCTCTCACACTGGCCGATGCCCGATATGCGAGACGCCCGCTACTTTTATTGCAGACCACCCCTACTTGCGGGATAGCCTCAAGTGCACCGGGTGCGGAAGTATCCCACGCCAGCGGGCGTTGTTTTTTGTACTGAACGAGGCATTCCCGCACTGGAGGCATCTCGCGATCCACGAAGCTGCAGCATCTCCCTGGTCGGCGCTTTGCCAAAAGTTCCGCGCCGAGTGCCCTCGCTACGTCGAGAGTCAATTCATTCCCGACGCCGAGCGGGGAAGCGTGCTGCCGCGTCGCGAAGGAGCACCGGCGGCCGGCTGGCGCAACGAGGATTTGGAGCGGCAGACCTTCCCCGACATGGCTTTCGATGTGGTCATTACGCAGGACGTGTTCGAACACATTTTCCACCCCGACCTGGCAATAGCCGAGATCGCTCGGACGCTGCGCCCCGGCGGCGCGCACATCGCAACGGTGCCATTGACACAGCTCAATCGCGGCACCCGTCGTCGGGCATCCCTGGTCAATGGAACCGCGGTCCACCACCTGCCGCCCGAGTTCCACGGCAACCCGATGTCCAGCGAGGGATCGTTGGTCACTATCGACTGGGGACATGACATCGGCCAATACCTGGCTGCCAAATCGGGGCTCGGCGTTGCTATCGTCCGGCTCGACATGATCGACCTTGGGATGCGCGCAGACCTGATCGACGTGCTGATCTGCCGCAAGGATACCACCCCCAACATTTAGCCCGATACCGTCGTTCCATCTGGCCAGAGCCAGTTGCTGCCATTGCATCGGGCCTGCCACTTGCTTGTGGTCGAGCCCGTGACGATAGCCGTCATCCCACTGTAGCTTGACCCGCATGATGGTAGCGAGACGACCGCAAAGGTGGCCACCGGAACCGGCCCCTGTACGGTCCAATACGCCCCACTCGATAGCGCCTCCAGGTTGATCACCACGTTTTGGGCGGCAAGGAATGGCGCCTCACCACCCGCAATGCCGACATATCCGCCGCTGGCCTGCACCAAATTTCCGGGGGATACTGAGGCGCAGTGGCGCTGCCACCCAGGGGCGAGCCTTCAGCGTGCCCGCAAAACGAACGACCTGAGTGGCGGCCCGGCGGATCACAGCGTAGTGACCGGCCGCGGTGCATCAAGCATCGCCGGCTTACCAGGAATGCGCCGCCTTTCGCGTAATCAGCTTCACAGGCGCATGTTCTCGGATGTATCATTTCTCCAACAGTATCAGATGGAGCGGTTCTGTCATGAAACCTGAACGGGATCGGATGTATATGTCGGTCCGCCGCCGCAGCGGGCTTTAGTGGCCCGCCATGCTCACGGTATGTCTCGCCGCGTGCTGGGACGTCGCCGCACCCCGGACCGCGCCGGGCGCCGAGGCCTGCGCCCGATCCAGCCTGCAGCAGGTGCCCGCTCCCGAGGCCGCGCCGGACCCGACGGGCGCCTTTCCCCCAAGCTATGAGGCATCGCGTGCCCGCTTCCGCGCCGGGCGCTCGCGAAAGAACAAGGGTTCTGCAAGTCCTGGGCGCTGCCGGACGATCGCGACCCCGACCTCACGATCGACCTGGCCTACTTCACCCGCAACAGCGGCCGGCTCCTGATCCTGCAATCCGGCCTGCACGGTACCGAGGCCTATGCCGGCGCGGCGATCCAGGAGCAGTTGGTCCAGAAGCGCCTGGCGACGTATCTCGGGCGCAACTTCGACGTCTTGCTGATCCACGCCGCCAATCCTTGGGGGTTCAAGAACGGGCGCCGGGTGGATGGGTGCAATGTTGATCTCAATCGAAACTTTTCGCCTGACGGAAGTCTCTATATCAGCGGCGGTTGCGATGAGTTCGCCAGCCGCGGCCGTGCCTTCGCCGCTGATGCGCAGCGTCCGGTGGGCGCGGTCGATTCCCGTGACTTCCAGGGTGGTGGCGCCACCGATGTTCAGGCCGCACCTATAGGTGATGCTCAGGCACAGGTGTGGTGGACGGGGTTGCGGATGCCGCTGAGCAGGCGACTGAAGTTGCTTCTGCCGGGACTGCGCGGGATTTCACGAGCTTTGGACGACGCGGCTGCTGGCGCACCACATCCGCGAGCACGCCGTGGCGAAACGAGCTGGCTCTCGGTCGCTTTGATGGCGTCGATGGCATCTGTACCCATGGCGCCGCCGTGATCGACCGCGCTGCCGTAGTCCGTCGCCATGATGTTGATGACGCCGATGTGCAGGCCAGCCTTCACCGCACTATGGATGAAGTTCATCCCGTTCTGGTCCAACCCCGTCGGCAGCACCGGCAGCGTGCATGAAATCTGCAGGCCAGGGTTGGCTGCCTCCAGCCCGACCAAGGCCTGGTCTCGCAAATTGATCGAGGCTTGGTTCGCGATCGCCGCTCCTTCAATGTCGAAATCAAGCGAGGTGACGCCATACCGATCGATCACTGACTGGTATTCCGCCTGCAAGCTGGCCGCGCTGGTTGCCGCGACAGCCGGATCGGTGCCCGCCGAGCCGCCGAACGATATGATCACGTTGCCGCCGATGGCCCGCAGCGCCTGTATCTGCGACAGGACCGTGGAGCCGTCCGGCAATGCGTCATTGGCGATGGTGCCGATCCCACCCCATCCCAACGACCAAACCGGAATGGTCGCGTTCGCGTTCGATGTCGTGGTGCTCATTGTCCTCGATCCATTATCGCCGGGGGCGAAGAAAGGCCGCCCCATCCTCCGGGCTGGCGCATTCAAGATAATATTCGTTCCGGAGCGCCTTGCCGTCTCGATAGCCCAATTACTTCGAGCAAGCTAATACGAAATTGGAGGTAGAGGCCTATCTCGTGACGGTGTCTCAACCATGCGAACTGAGACCGGCAACAGGGGAAGCGAATTACGATAAGTCCCAGGAATAAAACGAAACGGCCGCCAAGCCAGAACCGCTCCATCCGCCGGGTATCGACGCCGCTTGCCGCCAGATGCGAACTCCGCTCGCTGCGCTCTGCGCCTACGCAAACTGGATCCGGGCCGAAGACTCCCCATTTTCATGTTATCGATTTTGCTCGCCGGGAGACGTCCACATGAAGCTGTTCGGTTCGTCGCACACCAGGCCACAGGCCGATTACCCGTTCTCGCTCAGCGACGAGGAATGGCGGCGCAAGCTGACGCCCGAGCAATACGCCGTCATGCGCCAGCACGGCACCGAGCGCCCCGGTTCCTGCGCGCTGAACCACGAGAAACGCCCCGGCGCCTTCGTCTGCGCCGGCTGTGGGCAGACGCTGTTTGTCTCGGGCACCAAATTCGAGAGCGGCACCGGCTGGCCGAGTTTCAACGACCCGGTGGCGGGCGCGGTGGCGACATCGGAGGACCGCAGCCTGTTCATGGCCCGGACCGAGGTGCATTGCAGCAACTGCGGCAGCCATCTGGGCCACGTCTTCCCGGACGGACCGCCGCCCACCGGGCAACGCTATTGCATCAACGGCGTGGCCATGGACTTCAAGCCGGCGCCGTAATCCCAGGGGTTCAGCGGCCCGCCGTCAGCGCCCGCGCCGAGATCGTGTCGAGCGTTTGCAGCCGCGCGAACAACGTCTCCGCCGGGATGTCCGATGCGCCGGCCTCAAGGCAGTCGGCGAACTTCTCGCGGAGCTGGGCGTCGGACAGCGGCTGCGTCGCGTGGCCGGCGGCGCGGCTGACGGGCGGGCCGTCCAGCGCCTCGCCGGAGACCAGTTCGACGCTTGCCTGATCGAACGGCGCGGCGCCTGGCAGGGCGGGGTCGTGCGTCCCGGTCGTGACGGTGACCACGCGCTGCATCAGCGCCTGCACATCCGGCCGCTGCACGAATGCGTCGGTCAGTTGGCGCAGGCCGACATGGCGGGCGACGATCGCGCTGGCCATCGCGAACTCGATGCTGAACCTGGCGGCGGCAGCGGTCTCGGGGCGGTGGTTGCGCAGCACCGTCGCATAGTAATCGCTGAGCCTGACGGTGATCGTCTTTACCGCCTCGGGTTGGATCGAACGGCTCGCCACAATGCCGAGCAGCGAATCGATCGCGCGGTGCGCGCAGTCGGACACGGGGTATCGCTTGATGCTGAGCCCCTGCTGCACGATCGCCCAGTCGTGCCCGAGCCGCCTGTCGTTGTCCGGATCGGGCTCGGCGGACGGCAAGACCGCGGTCAGCAGACCGTTGGGGTGGTCCAGCATGTCGGTGCTGGCGGTGAACCCGGCCGCGGCGAGCCGCGCCGCCAGCACGCCGGCATGCGCCGCGCGTCCGGCCAGGAACGGCTTCGTCATGGCGCCGAAATTCGCCACCAGGCCGGCGCTTTGCGAGGCGCCGAGCGCGATGGCCTCGGCAGCGCGCGCGGCGTCCAGCCGGTGCAGCGAGGCGCACGCCGCCGCGGCGCCAATCGCACCGAAGCTGGCGGTGGGGTGCCAGCCCTGCAGGTGCCGCTGCCCGGTGTCGCGGCGGTGCAACTCCGCCCAGGTCTCATACCCCGCGACGTACGCGGTGATCATCGCGGCGCCGGACGCACCGAGCGCCTCGGCTTCCGCCAGGATGGCGGGCACCAGCACGGCGCTGGGATGGCCGCCGATCGCCTCATCGTCGTAGTCCAGCGCATGCGCCGCCGTGCCGTTGAGCCACGCCGCTTCCAGCGCCGGGCTGCGCGCGCGGCTGAGATACAGCGAGCACGGGCCATCGGCCGGCTGCAGGACCTCGTGCACCATCCGCACGCAGTCTTCGTTGTGCCCGGCAATCATGGTGCCGATGGCGTCGATGAAGCCCGTGCGCGCGATGGCAGCCGCTTGGTTCGGCGGCTGGCCCGGCGACAGCTCGGCCACGAAGCGGCCAAGCGTCCTGGTGAAACCCATGTGAGCGTTCCCCTTATGCTTCCTGGCCGATCGGGTTGCGCAGGATGCCGATGCCGGAGATTTCGACCTCGACCGTGTCGCCTGGCTGCATCCAGAGCGGCGGTGTGCGGTAGGCGCCGACGCCGCCGGTCGTGCCGGTGACGATCACGTCGCCCGGCTCCAGCCGGGTGAAGGTGGAGCAATAGGTGATCAGCGTCGGGATGTCGAAACACAGATCGTCCACGCTGGCGCGCTGCATTTCCTCGCCGTTGAGGCGCGTCAACAGGGTGGTTTTCCGGATATCGCCCATTTCGTCGGGCGTGACGATCCAGGGGCCGAACGCTCCGGACCGGACGAAATTCTTGCCGGGGGTGAATTGGGAGGAGTGCCGCTGCCACTCGCGGATCGAGCCGTCATTGTAGCAGGCGTAGCCGGCGATCACCTGCGGGACGTCCTGGCGGGTGACGTGGCGGCAGCTTCGGCCGATGACCACCGCCAGCTCGCCCTCGAAATCGAAGGTCTCCGAGGCGTTGGGCCGGATCATCGTCTGGCCGTGGCCGACCTGGGAGCTGGCGAACCGGGTGAAGATGATGGGCTTCGCCGGCGGCTCGCGCCCGCCTTCCCTGATGTGGGAGACGTAGTTCAGGCCGACGCAGAGGATCTTGTCGGGGTCGGGGATCGGGGGGAGGAAGGTGATGTCGTCCAGGCTGAAGTCCGGTGTCCGTTGGGCTTCTATTTGGAGGGAGGCCATTGCCCAGAGCGCGTGGCGCAGGCCTGGCGCACAGGCGCCCAGGTCGATGACGCCGTCATCGCGGGCGACGCCCCAGCTTGCGGTGCCGTCCGGGCGGCGGAAGCTCATCAGCCTCATGGCGCGGTCCTTCCCCTGGCGGGGTATCGATACGTCGGGGCGGGCGGGGCGGCAAGGCGGTGGTTTGTGCGGCCAACAAGGCGCTTCATAATGTTCTTATGCGCGGCTGCATCGATTACGTTGATGCGGCGCAGGTCGTTGGCCGTCTCAAGCAGCGTCTTTGTCAGCCTGCCGGGGTGTGTTCGGGTCTTCATCGATTGGTCCTGCAAAGCTGCTCGTCAGTCCTCGATCGGCACCCACTGATCGCCGAGCTTTCGATAGCGCCGCTTCACCGCGGCCCAGGCGATTCGGTGAGGAATCGCCTCACCGCCGGCGTAGTGCTGCCAGGCGCTGTTGAACGCCTCGCGGTAGATGTCCTGTGCATGATCCGGCAGGTGGTTTCGTACCGACGGCGGCAGGTCTTCGTTGCTGGCGTAGGGCATGACAAGTGATTATAGCCTGCGCCGGACAAGGCGCATCCGACGCGGTTGACGCCTTAGCTTATAGCCACGCCCATCTATCTACAAACATTGCACCAGCCGTCTGATCGCGCTATCTTGCATTATTCTTGTCGGTAAATAGCTGAAATGAAAGATCGGCACGCCGATCTCGGATGGGACTCTTGCCCCTTCGTCTTGCAGCCAGACGTTTTGCCGGCTGCCGAGCTGCGTGAACTTAGGTCGCTCTTGAACAACGAGAAGGCTCAGGGGCGGATCTCGGACTGGCGAGCCTGTAACCCAATGTGGACCGACGATTCAAGAAGCGCGGTAAGGGTTGGGTTTCCCGCCGACGGGTCTGCCGTGTTGGTGGCGATCCAATGGCGTAGCCGCTAGTTCGCTGAATTTAAATAAGATTCTGATCCAGCGACGCGCTAAGCACCTTCCATAACGCAATCGGTACGCACACCGGCTTAATCAATCGCCGCGTGCACCAGGTTGCTCACGCGATCCAGCCTCGCGGAATGCCACGGGTCGGGCGAGACGCCGTTCGTGATGTAGGTGAACGACACGCCGCTCTCCGGGTCGCCCCACGAATAGGACGAGCCCACCCCGCCATGCCCGAACGTCCCCGGCGAGGCCAGCAGCCCCAGCCCGCGCGTCCGGTCCGACAGCCCGCGTGCATGCGGGCCCAGACCGCGATGCATCGGGATGCCGCCCATGAACTCGTCCGGCCGGTCGCCGGTGAAATCCCTGGTTACGTATGAAACCAGCCGCGGCGAGAACAGCCGCAGCCCGCCAAGCCGCCCCTTGCCCAGCAGCATCTGGTAGAACGCCGCGATCCCCCGCGCGGTGGCGAACCCGCCGCCATACGGCACGCCGGCGGCGCGGAACGCCGGTGAGTTGTCGCCATATTCGTTAGGCGCCGGATAGATGTCGGCGCACCGCGCCTGCTGCGCCTCAGGCACACCGACGAAAATGTCGTTGCCGAGTCCCAGCGGCGCGATCACCTTCTCGCGGATCACGGTGCGGTAGTCCTGCCCGGTGACCGCCTCGATCACCATCGCCAGCACGATGTGCGCCGACCGCGGATGGTATTGCAGCTTCGTCCCGGGTGTCCATTCCAGCGAGAAGTCGCACACCTCCGCCGCCAGTTTCGCGTGGTCCGACCAGCTCTCCAATGAGACGGTGGCGTTGGGGAATCCCGCCTGGTGCGTGGCCACCTCGTGGATGGTGATCTCGCTCTTGCCGCGGGCGGCGAAGGCTGGCAGGTGTTCGGCGACGCGGTCGCTGAACGACAGCCGGCCTTCCTCGACCAGCGCCCACATCGCGGCCATCACCAGCACCTTGGTCTGCGAGAACACCAGAAAGATCGTGTCGTCGGTGGCCGGCACGGCGGGCGCCGTCCTGGCCGTCCCATAGGTCCGGAACAGCCCCAGATTGCCGTGCCGGGCGATGGCGATCTGGCAGCCGGGGTACCGCCCTTCCTCGATGTGCTGCAGGATCAGCCGCTCCAGGTTGAACAGCGGCCTGGGATCCAGTCCGAGATCGCCCGGATCGCTATCGGGCAGCGGAAACTCGTTCGCCATACAGGCTCTCTCCTGGGTCGTCGTGCCGGGCGCCGAGCCTAAGCCGCGAGGCGCTTGCCGCCAACCGGCCGATCGGGTCTGATCATACGCAACAAGTTATAAGGGAGAGGGGTCATGACCACGGTAACGATCGGCTTCGTTGGCCTGGGCAACATGGGCGGGCCGATGGCGGCCAACCTGGTCAAGGCCGGCCATCGCGTTGCCGGGTACGACACCAATCACGCCGCGGTGAAGGCCTTTGCCGCTGCCGGCGGCCACGCGGCCGGCAGTGCGGCCGACGCGGCCCGCGACGCCCAGGTGGTGATCACCATGCTGCCGGCGGGCGAACAGGTGCGCTCGGTCTGGCTGCAAGGCGGGCTGCTCGCGGCGGCGAAAGCGGCCCGCCCGCTGCTGATCGATTGCTCCACGATCGACGTCGCGACCGCCCGTCAGGTCGCCGAGGCGGCGCGCGAAGCCGGACTTGCCCTGCTGGACGCGCCGGTGTCGGGCGGCGTCGCGGGTGCGACCGGCGGCACCCTGACCTTCATGGTCGGCGGCACGGGCGAGGCATTCGCGTGCGGCAGGCCGATCCTGCAGGCGATGGGCAAGATCATCGTGCATGCCGGCGGGCCCGGCGCCGGGCAGGCGGCGAAGATATGCAACAACATGATGCTCGCGATCAACATGATCGGCGTTTCCGAGGCGTTCCTGCTGGCCGAAAAGCTCGGCCTGGACTGGAACAAACTGCACCAGATCGCCGGCGCGTCGTCCGGCCAGTCCTGGGCGCTGACGGCCTATTGCCCCGCGCCTGGCCCGGTGCCCGGCGCGCCCTCGAACCGCGATTACGCCGCGGGGTTTGCCGCGGCGCTGATGTTGAAGGACGTAACGTTGTCGCAGGATGCGGCTGCTTCCCTGGACGTGCCGACACCGCTCGGCGCGCACGCTGCCGCGCTGTTCCGGCAAGCGGTGGAGGCGGGTGAGGGCGCCCGCGACTTCTCCGTGGTGTTCCGCTGGCTGTCAGGACAGTCCCGGAAGGATTTGGTCTCGTAGGGGGCGGGGCCATGGGGACGGAAGCGTTCAAGGCGGCGCGCGATCTGCTGTTTGCGCACCGCACCGACTACCATGCGGCGCATGCCGGATTCCGCTGGCCGACGCTCGACACGTTCAACTATGCGCTGGACTGGTTCGATGCGGCGCTGGCGCGCGGCGAAAGCGCGAACCGGCTGGCGTTGAAGATTGTTGGCGACAACGCCGCTTCCGTCACCTTCGGCGAGCTTTCGGCAAGCTCCAACCGCCTGGCCAACGGCTTGCGCGCGCTTGGCGTGCGCCGCGGCGACCGCATCCTTCTGATGCTCGGCAACGTCGTTCCGTTGTGGGAGTCGATGCTGGCGGCGATGAAGCTGGGCGCGGTGGTGATCCCCGCCACCGCGCTGCTGACGTCGCACGACCTCAAAGACCGCTTTCAGCGCGGCCAGATCCGCCACGTGATCGCCAACGCCGCCGATGCAGCGAAGTTCGACGGGCTCGATCCGGCGGCAACGCGCATTGCGCTGGGCGACGCGCCCGCCGGCTGGACCCGCTATGACTCTCTGCTGACCGGCGCAGCGAATTTCGTGCCCGACGGACCGACCAAGGCGACCGATCCGCTGTTGCTGTATTTCACCTCGGGCACGACGTCGCGGCCCAAGCTTGTCGAGCACACCCATCAGAGCTACCCGGCCGGGCACCTGGTTACGATGCACTGGCTCGGGCTGCGGCCGGACGACCTGCACCTGAACATCTCATCGCCCGGCTGGGCCAAGCACGCCTATAGTTGCTTCTTCGCACCCTGGAACGCCGGCGCGACGGTGTTCATCGTCAACCAGCCACACTTCAACGTCCACGGCATCCTCGATGCGGTGACTGACCATAAGGTCTCCACCATCTGCGCTCCGCCGACCGTCTGGCGCATGATCGTCCAGGAGGATTTGCGCAACTGGCACCAATCATTGCGCGAACTGTGCTCGGCGGGCGAGCCGCTCAATCCCGAAGTGATCGGCCATGTCCGTCAGGTCTGGGGAAAAACGATCCGGGAGGGCTACGGCCAGACCGAAACCACGCTGCAGATCGGCTGCTATCCCGGACAGGTCGTGAAGCCCGGCTCGATGGGGCAGGAATCGCCCGGCTACCGCATTCGCCTGCTGGACGAGAACGGGCGCGATGTCGAGGAAGGCGAAGTGTGCATCGCACTCGATCCGCCTCCGGCCGGGCTGATGCGCGGGTACCAGAGCGACGACGGTTCGTTCGCGCCGCTCGGCACGGACGCCTATCGCACCGGCGACATCGCCAGGCGCGATGCCGATGGTTACTACACCTATATCGGCCGCGCCGACGACGTGTTCAAATCCTCCGATTACCGCATCAGCCCGTTCGAATTGGAAAGCGCGCTGATCGAACACGACGCGGTGGCCGAGGCCGCGGTGGTTCCCGCGCCGGACACGCTGCGCCTGGCGGTGCCGAAGGCCTATGTCGTGCTGATCGCAGGCGTGGAGCCCGATCGTGCCATGGCGCTGTCGGTGTTTCGCCATATCCGCGCGCGTTTGTCACCGCTCGCGCGCATCCGCCGCATCCAGTTCGCCGAGCTGCCGAAGACCATTTCCGGCAAGATTAGGCGCGTGGAATTGCGGGCGGCGGAGGCGATGCACGCCGCCAACGGCACGCGCCCGGCTGACGAATTTCGCGAGGAGGATTTTCCCGAACTGGCGGCGCGCTGACGGAGGATCGGCATGGGCGTGTTCATTGGCATCGATGTCGGCTCGGCCAGCCTGCGTGCCGGCGTGTTCGATCGTGACGGCAACCGGCTCGGCTTCGCGGAGCGGCCGATCCTGCAGTTCCATCCTCGTTCGGACTTCGTCGAGCAGTCCTCGGCCGATATCTGGTGCCAATGCTGCGCGGCGGTGCGCGAGGCGGTCGGTGTCGCGTCGGTGCAGGCGGGCGACGTGGAAGCGATCGGCATCGATGCGACCTGCTCGCTGGTTGCGATTGGCGCCGATGGTGCGCCGGTCTCCGTGGCCGAGGACGGCGATCCGTCGCACGACATCATCATGTGGATGGATCACCGTGCGTGCGACGAAGCCGCCGCGATCAACGCCACACGCGATCGGGCGCTTGCCTATGTCGGCGGTGCGGTCGGCGTCGAGATGGAATTGCCGAAACTGCTGTGGCTGAAACGGCGTTTCCCCGGGCGCTACGCGGCGGCCTGGCGGTTCAGGGACCTGGCCGACTATATGGTCTGGCGGGCCAGCGGCGCCGATGTCGCCAGCGTCTGCACACTAACTTGCAAGTGGAACTGGCTCGCGCATGAGGGCCGCTTCAGCGAAAGCCTGCTTGATTCCGTCGGCCTTAGCGACCTGCCAGCGAAAGTGCCGGCCACGGTGCAGCCGCTCGGATCGGCGGCCGGCCGGCTGACCGACGCCGCCGCCGCGGCGATGGGCCTGCGGCCCGGCGTGGTGGTCGCGACCGGCATCATCGACGCGCATGCCGGCGGCCTTGCGCTGATCGGCGCCGATCCCGCCGGCGGGTTGGCGATCATTGCAGGCACCTCGACCTGCCACATGGTGGTCAGCCGGGACCCCGTGATGGTTCCGGGCGTGTGGGGACCATATTTCGGCGCGATGCTGCCCGGCTGGTGGCTGAACGAGGGCGGCCAGAGCGCCGCCGGTTCGCTGCTCGACTGGACGCTGCGCCAAAGCGACGCCTGGCCCGAACTGGAGGTGCAGGCCAGGCACGAAGGCCGCGGCGTCTATGACGTGCTGTCGGATTGGGTGACGGCGCTGGAGGCGCGCGAGCCTTTGCCGACGCGGCATCTGCACGTGCTCGCCGATCACCACGGCAACCGTTCGCCGCGCGCCGATCCCAGTGCGACCGGCAGTGTCGTCGGCCTTACGCTGGAGACGGGCAGGGACGCGATGGCGCGGCGCTATCTCGCCACGCTGCAGGCATTGGCGTACGGCACGCGGCACATCATCGAGCGCATGAACGATGCCGGCCATCACATCGGGCGCATCGTGATGACCGGCGGCGGCGCGAAAAACAAACTATGGCTGCGCGAACAAGCGGACGCCACTGGTTGCGACATCCACCTGGTCAGCGAAGAGGACGCCGTCACGCTCGGTGCCGCGCTGCTTGGCGCGACGGCATGCGGCGCGTTTGCCGATCTGTCGCAGGCGGCGGCGCACATGGTGCGTCCGGGCGTTGCGGTGCGGGCGCGGCCGGCACTTCGCGCCTTCCATGACGCGAAGTATCGCGTGTATCTTTCGCTGTACGAAGAGATGAAGCGCTGTCGCGCCATGATGCAGGCGGCGCCCGCCTGATCCCGTCGTGCGTGCTTGCGCGGTGTAAGCCCGTCGCGTATTGCGCGTCGGTCGTTGCGGCGGCGCTTAAGGTCGCGCCGCCAGTGTAGGAACGAAACGGCCGAGCCGCACGGCGGTGTGGCCGCGGCTCGGGCGAAGGCTCGGCATCACCAGCAGGCAGTCGTCATGCGGCGTGCGAATCTCGGTGGTGCCGTCCAGTGCTATCAGCGTGTTGCGGTCAGGGATGACGTCCCCGCCCTGGAACGGCTGCAGAAACACGAATCGGCTGGTCGACGCGGTGACCGCGCGCGTCACCTCGGCAAAGCGTCGCGGGGCGCGGGTGGGCGGGGGCAGGGCGGGCGTCTCCGTGGCCATGCCGACATGCCGCAGCAGCCCGGCAACGCTGGCCATCGTGGTGTCCACCGTCGCTTGTTGCCAATGCTGGCCGGCTTCGATCAGGCTGGCGGCGCACGGTGTGGCCGGGTCGGCGAAGCGGCGATAGTCGATGATGCGCCGCCCCACGACGTGGCCCTGATCCGCCACCACCAGCCCGGGCACGCCGATGCCGAAGGCGAGCCGCCGTCCCTTTGCGGACTCGCCGCACAGGATCAGCGGCTCCGACGGCCACAGCATGGAATGCAGATCGAGCAGCACATCGACCGTATCGATCAACGGCCTGATTTCGCGCGCCCGGTCCAGCTCCACCGAGTGGCGTCCGCTGTTGAGCAGCGGCTGGTCCCACAAGCGGTTGATGTCTTCGTCAACGAAGCGCGACGCGGTCGGCTGCCGCGGGTCGAACCGATCGAATGCGACCAGATTGACGAACCCGAACGTCAGCCTGCCCCGCAGCGGAATGAAATTTGCGCGCAGCAACGCATCAAGCACGATGGCGCCGGCCAGTTCGTTGCCGTGCGCGAGCGCCAGCACCGCGACGTGCGGCCCGGGCACGCCGGACTCGCGCGTGGTGAAGCCCGGAATGCCGGTGTTGCCTTCGATCCACGGGCCGAGATCCGGCGGCGCCAGGCTCACCTCGAACTCAGGCAGCGGGGGCTGGACGACGGATGGCGTCATGGCGTGCGCATCGCGACGCGACGATTCGTCTCCGTGCCGACACCTTGCCGTCTCGGTGTGGCGCGGGCGGAAACGTCCGTTTCCTGCGAAGCCAGGCGCTGCGCAGGCCACGCAAGGCAATCAAGCCTGTCGGACACGCCCAGCCCCCGGCCGGCGGTGTCAGGCCGGGTGTCCGGGTCGGCCGGCCGGTCATGCGCGGCGAGGCAGCTTGCGGAAGCTGCCGGGCGCGACCAAGCGCGGCCAGGCGGAAACGCGCTGGAGCCCTTCATACGGGTCAGTCTATACCCCTTGCTGAAACGGACAACGCGGCTCGCCACTTGCGGAACAAGCGTTCGTTGATCGCCGGCCGTTCCTCGGGCAACGTGCGGTCATGCCCGCATCGATCATCACTATTCTGGCCGCCCCCTGCGACGACAGGCCCGTGCTGCCTCGCCCTGTCCGGCGCGCGGCAGCGTCAGCATGAGAGTACTCGTCTGGCAATGGGGCCGCCGCGGGGCCGGTCCCCGGCTGGCGGCGCTGCTGGCGGATGCGCTGCGCACGCTGCCCGGCACCGAGGCGCTGCTGTCCCTGTCCGCCGGCGCCGAGATCATGCGCGGGCCGTCGCCGCCCCGCTGCGCGCTGCCCGTGGACACGTACGCGAGCCTGGCCGGATTTGCCCGGCGCCTGGCGACCGCTCCGTTTGCCGTGCCATCGCTGATGCGGCGTCTGCTTGTGCTGCGCCCCACCCTGGCGGTCTGCATGCTGCCCGGTCCGCTCGACTTTGTGATGGCGGAGGCGCTGCGCCGGGTCGGCGTGCCGTTCGCGGTCGTGGTGCATGACGCCGACCACCATCCCGGCGACGGCCGCCCGCTGCAGATGTGGCTGCAGCGGCGCCTGTGCCGGCAGGCGTCGGCGCTGGTTGCGCTGACGGACCACGTGGCCGAGGCGCTGCACGCGCGCGGACTTGTGACCGCTGCCCAGCCGCTGATCCGGCTGTCGCTCCCGCCGATCATGTTCGGGCCGCCGCCGCTGCCGCCATTCGCGCATGGCGGTCCGCCGCGCCTGCTCTGCTTCGGCCGGCTGCTGCCCTACAAGGGGCTGGACCTGCTCGCCGCTGCCTTGCGCCGGCTGGGACCGCGCGCCGATCTTGACCTGCGGGTGGTCGGCAGCGGCCCGGAAAGCGACACGCTCGCCGCCCTGCGCGCCACGCCCGGCGTGCTGTTGGAGAACCGCTGGGTGCCGGAGACCGAGGTCGGCACGCTGATCGCCTGGGCCGACGTGTTGGTGTTGCCCTATCGCGAAGCCACCCAGAGCGGGGTGGCCGCCAGCGCGATCGCCGCACGCCGCTGGGTGATCGCCACGCGTGTCGGCGGCCTGACCGAACAGCTCGGCGAGGAACCGCTCGCCCGGTTATGCGCGCCGGACGCCGAAAGCTTCGCCGACGAGCTGCGCCGGATGCTGGTCTCCCCGCCGCGCGACCTGCCGGTGGCGGACGAACCGGCTTCCGTCTGGCGAGACTGCGCCGCCGCCTTGCTGCGGCAGTTCGCCCCGCTGGCGGGGGTTCCGGCGGGGTTCAGCGCAGCGCGACCGTGACCGGGACGTGGTCCGAAGGCTGCGGCTGGCCGCGCTCGTTGGTGTCGGGATCGGCGGCGACCAGCCGCTCCGCGAGGGTCGGCGACAGCAGGACGTGGTCGATCCGCAGGCCGAGCCCGCGCTGCCAGGCGCCCGCCTGATAGTCGTAGAACGTGTAGACCGGCCCGTGAGGATGCACGGCGCGCACGGCATCGGTCAGGCCGAGCCACAAAAGGCGCCGCCACCGTGCGCGGGTTTCCGGGCGGACCAGCGCATCGGTGGCGGGCAGGGTGCCTGGGGCCGCGTCCTCGGCGGTCGGGCAGACATTGAAGTCGCCGGCGATTGCAAGGGGCGTATCGGCGTCCAGCAGCGCCTGGGCGCGCTCGGCCAGCCGGTCCATCCAGGCGAGCTTGTAGGCATAGCCCGCCTCGCCGCCGGAATTGCCGTTCGGCAGGTAGATGTTGATCAGCGTCAGGCCGCCGGCCTCGATCTCCAGGTAGCGCGCCTGGGCGTCGTCCTCCGGCAGTCCCGGCAGGCTGCGATGGGTCACGGTGAAGGGCAGGCGGGACAGCACGGCGACGCCGTTATACGCTTTCTGGCCCATCGCCTCCGCCCGGTAGCCCAGCGCGTGATAGGCGAGTGCGGGAAATGCCTCCGACGGGCACTTGATCTCCTGCAGCACCAGAATGTCGGGGCTGCAGCGCTCCAGCCAACGGAACACGTGTTGTTCGCGCTGGCGGATGGAGTTTACGTTCCAGGTGGCGAGCTTCAAACCGGGTCCTCAGCGATCAGGCGATGGTGGCAGCATAGCACCTGGGTTGAGCAGGATGGCCAGCGGCGGCACTGTGGCGCCCGGGCGGGAGCCCCAGCGGAGCCATTTTCCTCGAGCCGAGAAACAGTGGGAAGCAACGGCCATGCCGATCGAACTCTGGGCCTGGAATACGCCGAACGGGCGCAAGATCAGCGTTGCGCTGGAGGAGATGGGGCTGCCCTACAGGGTGCGGCCGGTGGACATCTCCAAGGGTGCGCAGTTCGATCCGGACTTCCTGGCGATCAGCCCGAACAACAAGATCCCGGCGATCATCGATCCGGAGGGGCCGGACGGCGCGCCGATCAGCATTTTCGAGTCCGGCGCGATCCTGATCTACCTCGGCGAAAAGGCGGGAAAATTCTGGCCGTCCGGGCTGCGCGAGCAGGTGCCGGTGCTGGAGTGGCTGATGTGGCAGGTGGGCGGGTTCGGCCCGATGCCCGGCCAGGTGCATCACTTTTTGCTGGTGGAGAACGAGCAGGACCGCCGCTACGGGTTGGAGCGGTTCATGCAGGAGACCCGCCGGCTTTACGGCGTCCTGGACCGGCGGCTTGGCGCCGTCGAGTTCGTCGCCGGGACGCTGTCGATTGCCGATTTCGCCATTCTGGCGTGGGCGTGGCGGCACGAACGGCACCAGGTGGACCTCGCCGATTTCCCCAACGTGCGGCGCTGGTACGACTTGCTGATGGCGCGCCCCGCGGTGCAGCGCGGCTTCGATGTGGCGCTGAGCTGAGCCGACTGTGCCGGCCGCCGCGATGGTTTGACGCTGGGCTGGCGAGCCCCTAGAAGCGGTCGGGCAAACGCCGTGTCCGGGATAAACCCCGGGGATGCGCCCTCCCGGCGGAGGGGTGGCCGAGAGGCTGAAGGCGGCGGTTTGCTAAACCGTTATAGGGTGTCAAGCCCTATCGTGGGTTCGAATCCCATCCCCTCCGCCAATTCGGAAC
>Ga0302187_10001044_pt1 | contig 24238 bp, 23 predicted proteins | sample II_Bog_E1_3_FD_202120 | JGI IMG/M metagenome (GOLD analysis project Ga0302187, IMG submission 202120) | Peat permafrost microbial communities from Stordalen Mire near Abisko, Sweden - II_Bog_E1_3 | ecosystem: Environmental > Terrestrial > Soil > Wetlands > Peat | place: Sweden: Abisko...
ATATTGCTGACGAAGAAGTGGTCGGGGCAAAGCCCGCCGGCCAAACCGACCACCACCGGCAATCCGGCCTTGCCATATTGAACATCGTCGGAGGTGGAGAGGGAATCGAACTTGACCACGCCGACCTTCCCGGCGCTGCCGGCCAGGGTTTTGGCGGTCTTCAGGATCACCGACGTTTTGCCCACCGAGGGCGGTCCAGCGACGGTGATCACCCGCATGACCCGGCCTCCAGGGCATGGGTGGCAATCGCCTGCGCCGATTTGATCAAACCGGCGGTAGCGGGATGACGCAGGAACTCCCAGCCCAGCCATTTGAAGCTGGCTCCAGCCGGCAAGGAACAGGGCCGCTCGGGGCAAAGAGCGGGATAGCCGTTGTGATTAAGATAGTCCGCCAGCTCAGGCCCATGAAAATGCCGGACCAGGAAATCCAGTCGCTGGCGCTGGCTCTGTTTCACCGTCGTCCACAAAGGAAAGGCCAGAGCCCCATCCTCGGGCCAGACAACCTCGGTCTGATCGCGGCGCGGGCAGATGCTGGCCAGCGACCAGGGCACCACATAGATGCCCCCCGGCGAAGCCCCACCGCCGGCAAGGCGCGGCATCTGGGTCGAATGCAGCAGCGACGGCACATTGGCCATCAGCTTTGCCACGCCCTCCAGCCCGAGCTCGCGGGCCATGGATAGCAGAAAGAACAGATTCAGATGGCTGTAAGGCCCGCTGCCCTCGCGACGCCAGCCGCTGAAGATCACTTGGCCGCGATAGACGGGCTCCAGCAGATCTGCCCAACGGCGGGGGATCGGCAGCCCCCCTAAGCGCTGACGATCGATCAAAAGAACGAAGGGAGCCACGGCAAAAACGCCAACCCAGCCCTTGGGGTCCACCAATTCGCTGAAGATTGGATCAACCCCATCCGGCTGGCAGCCCGAGAAAACCCCGGCCTCCACATGGCGGCGATGAAAGGCTCGATTGAAGGCATTGCCATGCTCCGACGAGACCAGCATGTCGGGAAAATCATCCAGGGCCCGGATGAAACGCAGCCGCTCGAACGGCCCGCGCCCGCCTTGGCCCAGAGGCACGCAGCATTTCAACCCCTGCTCGCCATGGCTGACCAACAGATCGGCGACGCCGTCGCGCACTCTTTGACGCAGGGGAACGGGAACGCCGCCCAGCAGGTCCCAGCCCTTAGGTGCACCGCGTGGCTGGGAGGCGTCGCCGAAGCCGGCGACATCGCTGAGGGCATTCATACCCTTGCTCCGACGCGGGCCTGCTGGCGCTGCAGGCTGAATTCCACCACATGGCCCAGCACGTCGGCCTGATCCAGGCCCCACTGGCTGGCGGCCAGACAGATGGCGCCACTGCGGCCGATGTGACAGCAGAGATTGAACTCCAGAAACACCCGCTTGCCGCTGACCGGGTCGAAGCGATAATCCAGCCGCAGATAATCCATCGGCCCCACCGCTCGCCACAATGCCTCGACGTCGGCGGCGAAGTCCGAGCCTGTTTGGCCAGGATCGAACATCTCGTAGCCCAGGGGATCGTCTCGCTTCAAATCTTCGGTGATGATGCCGCCGGCCTTGTCCGAGCCCGGACGCACCACGCCCAACAGAATTGGCCGCCGACCGCCCAACACCGGCACCGTCAGATCGATGCCGGGGGCATAGGCCTCGACCAGCACCGCCATGCCGCGCGCCATCAGGGTCTTGGCGACGCGGGCAGCTCCGGCCCAGTCGTCCTGAACCGATTCGGCGCTGATACCCTCCGAGGCAGCCCCGAAGCGGTTCTTGACGAAATAAGGCCCAGGAAAAGACGGCGCCTGCGAAAGATCATCCTCGCGGCCATAAACCGCGCCCTCGGCCACCGGCAGGCCCGCAGCCTTCATCGCCAGCTTCGAGAACCATTTATCCTCGGCCAAGGCCCGCACGTTCGGCCCGGCCCCGACGCAGGGCAGCCCCAGGAAGGCGCAGGTCGAGGCAACATAGATTTCCGGGTTCTCCACCGGCATACGGTTATAAAGCGAGAAGACCAGATCGCTGTTGCCGCCGGCGCTCAGAACCGCATGACAGTCGCTAGCCGTGCGCACTTTGTAGCCAAGCCCGTCCAGCACCCGCCAGACCCGTTGATAATAGCCAGGATAGCCACCGTCGCCGGGGAAAGACCGGCAAACATAGGCCGGTTCTTCGGGGGCATAGCGGGCCAGAAACAGGATGCGGGTGGTCGGCACCTTTGGCGGGCGGATCAGCAGATCGGGTACGGACGGCAGAACCATCATGGGCTTCGCTCCTAACCAGGGCCGTTGGGATTCCCTAGAGCAAAGAGCGGGCCAACCCGAGCTTTCCGCCAATCTGACGATGGAGCCCAAAGACGATTGTTCCGCTATGTGCAAACCCTGACGAAAGCAGTACCCGGAGGTGCGATCAGGTAGCCGTCACGCCCTATTTCCCGGCCTCTCCGATCTGGCCTGGGGATTGCTTTATGAGGATTGGCGTGATTTGAGAGGCCATCCTTGTCGAAGCTGCATCGCCTATATCCCGATCCGATCCAAGCTCCCCAGCCAACGGGTGAGCGGCTGGACGTCTTTGAGCCGGTCCAGGCTCCGTGGATCCGCCCCGGCGTGGTGGTCCATGACCCCGCCGAGAGCATCGACGGCCTGCTGGCGGAGTTCGCCCTGATTTTGCGGGATCGCGGCTTCAACGTGGTCGGCCACGTCCAGCGCAACAACCGCGGCTGCACCGGCCAGAGCCAAGGCTGCGCCCCCGAGATCGACTATTTCGATCTGGCCAGCTCGCGGACTCAGTCGGTCCAGCGCAGCGAGGCGGTCAAACATATCCGCAAGGCCATGCGCGAGAATGCCGATCTGCTGGTCCTTAGCCGCTTCTCCGCCTGCCTGGAGGCGACCCAGAACGTCAAGGCCAGCATCGGCGCCGAGGCTGGCGAAGGCATGCCACTGCTGACCTCCATCGCCGGGCAGTGCATCCACAAATGGCACAGCTTCGCCCAGCGCAACGGCACCATGATTTCGCCGGACCTAAAGTCCCTGTGGTCCTGGTGGGGGCCGGAGCGATTGTACCGCGACCTCACCCTGGGCGTGGCCGAGGACGAAGTCCATCAAATCGCCTGCGGTCCACGCTGGATCATGGTCGAGGGGTCTCACGGCTGCGGCTTGGCCTATCTGCCCCGTCATCCCCGCGAACTGCTGCCCCAACTGCCCCGCTTCGCCAAGCTGGGCCTGCGCGGGTTGGCCGAACTGTCGCGATCCTGGGACCCGCTGGAAATGGCCTTAGGGATAGCCGCCATCAACGCCCACTATAACAGCTACGACATCGCCGCGCGGCCCGGCAACGGCACCAAGCTGTTCCGCGAAGTGGGTGGGCGAGTGGTGGTGATCGGGGCCTTCCCCGGCGTCGATGGCATCTTGCCCAACTGCTCGGTGATCGAGGCCGAGCCCCGCCCCGGCGAGTTCCCCATCGTCGCCATGGACAGCCTGCTGCCCGGCTGCGGCGGTGCGGTCATCAACTCTTCAGCCCTGATCAACCGCAGCCTGCCGCGCATCCTGCGTCTGGCCCAGGGCTGCCGGGCGGCTCTGATCGGACCGGCAACGCCCATGACTCCCAGATTGCACGATTACGGCCTGGAGGTCTTGGGCGGGCTGGTGATCGACGATCCCAACGGCTTGGGAGCCGCCATCCGCGCCGGAGCCCTGCCCCGGGAATTCACCCGTTTCGGCCGCTTTGTCCATCTGGCGGCGGACAAGCAATGACCATGGGCTGGATCGCCTTCGGCCTGCGCCGTCTAGCCAGACGTTGGCCAGTATTGGGCCAGCGGCGCAGGTTATGGTTCCGTCCGGCCTTCGAACTGCTGACCCTGGCCGTGCTGATCCTCAGTATGGCTTGGATGATTCAAGGCGACCTCAATTCGCCTTCAGACTGAACCGCACCGGCACCACCAGTTCCAATTCGTCGCGGGTCAAGGCGGTGGGAAAGGATGGAAAGGGCGCAGCGCGGCGCACCATCCGCTCGGCTTCCTCATCCAAAGACGGCACGCCGGAGCTGGTCTGGAGCCTCCAATCCGTCAGCGCCCCCGACCTTGCCAGAGAAAAGCGCAGCCAGACCGTCCCCTCCTGGCCGTCGTAACGCGCCTCGGAGGGGTAGCGTTTGGCTCTTTCCAGAAGAACGCGAACCTGACCGACATAGGCCGTCAGGGCATCGTTAGTAGGCTCGGAAATAGCCGCCGGGGCCGGAGCGGCAGGCGCAGCCTCCGCCACCTGGGAGACTGAGGCCGACTCGGAGGAAGCCGCCGTCAACGCTTTCGGCTCGGCTATGGCACGGGGCTGCGGATTGGCCAGATGCACCGGCTTAGGAATTGGCACAGGTGTTGGCGGCAATGGTGCCTCCTTGACCGGCTCAACGACGGGCGTCGGAACCGGCGGTTCGGGAGCCGCCAGCGCCAGTTCAATCTGCGGCAAGCGCGGAGCGACGCTGATCTCTGTCGGCCCGGCCCAAAGCGCGACAGCGATCACCACCAGATGCACCGCCGCCGACAAGGGCAGGAACCAACCCGTCTTTCCCCCGTCACTTCGAACGAAAGCCGGCAGCCTGAGAGCCAGTACCTGCATGGTCACCTCCCTCCCGGTTCGGTCAGCAGCGACAGCCGCGCAACACCGCTGCCGCCGATCTTGGCGAACAGCTCCACTACCCGGCCATAATCGATACTTTTGTCGGCGCGGACATAGACCACCAGTTCGGGGTCGCCCTTGACCATGGCCGTCAGATGGGCCGGCAAGCTGTCAAGGCTGGAGGGATCGTCGCCGACGAACAGCCGACCGTCCTTATCCAGGCTGACCACCACCGGCTTATGGGGCGGCGAGACTGTGGCGGCGCTGGCCTTGGGAAGCTTGAGCGGCACTCCGGCCATCATCAGGGGCGCCGTGACCATGAAGATGATCAGCAGCACCAGCATGACATCGATGAAGGGCGTGACGTTGATTTCCGACATCAGCCGCGGGCCGGAGTTCAGTCCATCCTGGGGCAGCATCACGGCACCGCCTTGGCGTCGAGGAGACGCACCAGTCGGGGAGCCGCCAAGGCCAGCCGGCGGGACAGGCCCTGAAAATCACTGGCCAACTTGTTATAGGCGATAGAGGCGGGAATAGCGGCGGCCAGTCCGATGGCGGTGGTCGAGAGCGCCTCGGCAATGCCGGGAGCCACCACCGCCAGACTGGTGTCATTGGCCTGGGCGATGCTGGCGAAACTGTGCATGATGCCCCAGACCGTGCCGAACAAGCCTATGAAGGGCGCTGATGAGCCGATGGTAGCCAGATAGGGCAAACGCCGCTCGGCCTTCAATAACTTGCCGGCCATCGCCCCGGTCACCGCCCGTTCCAGCCGGGCATGGCGCTCGACATGGGTCTCGCCGGGGGGATGATCCCTGACCTCGTCGATGGCAAGAGCTCCGCCGAGACCAACCACCGGCAAGCTCCGCAAGTCGCCGTTGCCGGCGGCAAGCTCCAGAGCACGGGTCTGGCGCGACAGGCCGACCAGCAGCAGCGCCTTCTCCAGAATGATCGACCAGCAGAGCACCGAACAGCCCAGCAGGGTCAAAAGGACAGCCTGAACCAATCCCGAGGCCTGGGAATAGAGCGCCGTCAGCGACAGATCGATGGGAGGCATCAGCGAAACTCCTTGGATTGGGGAAAGGGAATGATCTGGGCCGAAAAGTCCCAGGGCGCAGGAAAGGCCAGTTGTGCCCAGACCGGGCTCTCCAGCGTGCGGGCGATACGCTCCAGCAGAATGATGCCGCCGTCGAAGCCGGAGAGAGCGAAGTCCCGCTGGTGGTTGACCTCCAACCAGGCCTTGCCCTGCTTCATGGCCTCGAACTGATTGCCGCCACCCGATAGAACGATATCGGCCTCGATGTTGTCGGGGTCAGTGGTGGCAAAACCCACCAGTCGCTCGGTCATCTCGCGGTCGTCGGGGCTGGCCTTGTTCAGGGTACTGCCGACCACTCTCATGCCTGCCGCCTGCAGGGTCTCGATCAGCGACCAGGATTTAGCGCCGCCGCAGCGAAGCAGAACCCGCTTGCCGGCCAGCCTTTGCCGCAAGCCCTGAAGTCTCCCAGCGACCCGAGCTTCCTCGCGGTGGATCAGGCGCTCGGTACGTTCTGGCAGATCGATGGGACCACCCAGACGGACCAGCCGATCACTGAGGCGACGCAGGGTATCGGCACAGTTGGTGCCGCCGTGAAAGCTGCCCTGGAGCATGGGAATGCCATAACGCCGCTCCAACCCCTCGGCCAGATGGGACATGCCTTGAGAGCAAAGCAGCAGCGAGGCCTTGGCCCGGTGGGCGCAAGCGATGTCGCCATAACGCCCGTCCCCCGACAGGCTAGCCAGCACCCTTATGCCCAGGACCGACAGCAAAGGACGGATGCGCCCCAGTTCGCCGCCCAGATTGAATTCGCCGATCAGATTGATGTCGGTGGCGGTGGTCGATTCCGGCTCAAGGCTGCCGACCACATGATCAAGCAAGGCTTGGGCCGCCAGATGATTGCCATAGGGTCGGCTGCCAGCCAGGCCGGGGGCATCCACCGGAATCACTGGCCGCCCCCAGCGGCGGACGGCCTCTTGGCAGACGGCGCGCAGATCGTCGCCGGTCATGGCCGGCAGGCAGGTCTGATAGACGAACACCGCCGGCGGATCGGTGGCGGCAATCGTCTCACCAATGGCCGCCAGCAGCTTTTTCTCTCCGCCGAAGACCACGTCCTTTTCCCCCATGTCGGAGGTCAGGCTGAGGCGATGCAGGTCCGGCCCCGAGGACCTCGTCGGACGAAACTCCCACGATCCGGTCTCGCAAGAGGCCGGACCATGCACAAGATGGGCGGCGTCGGTGATGGGCTGCAAGGCCATCTTGGCGCCGCGAAAGGCGCAGCCGGTCTGGCCACGGCCCTTGGCGCAGGACTTGGACTGGGATGAACAGGAATGATGGGTCATCGCCGCCTCAATTGTTCATGGGGTTGCTGCGGCTGCCGTCGGGAGATCGTCCCTCCAGCAGCAGGCGGGCTTGGGCATCGCTCAAGGGGTAGCGGTAGAAGCGCTGATAGAACTCCCGCAGCTCGGCGACCATGTCCAAGCCGGGAAAGCGTTCTGGGTAAAGATGTTGGGCGATAAACTCCATCAGGAGAACGCTCTCAATGCCGCCGTCCCAATAGAACACCCCCTCGGGTGTCGGATAGACCCGGCTGTTCTTCACCGCCGCGATGTCGGCCCAGCGCGGGTCTTTCAGCACCAGATCGGAGGAATACTGCCGGCCCACCAGGATCACGTCGGGGTTCCAGCGCAACACGTCTTCCAGGGAGACCTTGCCCTTGCCCTGCCAGGATTGGTCCTTGATGACCATCCGCCCGCCGCCCAGAGTCGAGAACCAGAAGGTGGCCGAACCGATCCCTTGAGTGGTCAAGGCGTCGGGGCCGCGCAGGTAATAGACCTTGAGCCGCTTCTCCTCGGGGATGATATCGGTGACCGCGGTGATCCGGCGCACCCGTTCATCGACCCAGGCGCACCAGTCCTCGGCCCGGGCTTGCGTCCCCAACACTTGGCCGAACATGCGCACAGCCCGCTTGTATTCGGCCAGATAGCCTTCGGCGGTGGCGACATTGCGGGCCTCCGGCTGGGACACCAGCCCGGCGATGCCCAGCGAGGCCAGCTTGGCCGAGGTCTGGACGGCGTTGTAGGCGAAGAAGGCGACATCCACCTTTTGCGCCAGCAGATCCTCAAAATTGACCTCGACCGGGATCTTGGGGATCGCCGAGACCTTGGGATTGGTGATGGCCATCCAGGGCGCGGTGGTCATGGTCATTTCCATGACCCGGTCCGCAGCACCCAGCATGAACATCTTCTGATAGCAGAGCACTTCCAGGCAGGCGACCCGCTCCACCTGGGCCGGCAGGGTGACGCTACGTCCGGCCATGTCGGTGACCTGGGCCTGGGCGGGACGACAAAGCAAAATCAGCAGCACCAGCCATTTTTTCATGCCCAGCTCCTTTTCAAGGGCAGGCAGAGGCTGCCCGCCGGGGTATCGAAGATGCCGGCCCGGACGCCGTAGGTGGCACTCAGGTAACTGGCCGTCACCAGATCATTGGGCCGACCGATGGCGAAACGCCCGTCACGGTCGATGGTCGCCGCGCGGGTGGCATGCAGCAGGGCCTGATTGGGATCATGGGTGGTCATGACGATGCAGAGATCCTGCTCGGCGGCCAGACGGGAGACATGGTCGAGGACCCGAACCTGATTGCCGTAATCCAGGTTGGAGGTCGGCTCGTCCAGCATCAGAATGGCCGGCTGCTGGGTCAAAGCCCGAGCCAGCAGAACCATCTGGCGCTCGCCGCCGCTGATCTCGGTACAGGCGCGATGGCGCAAATGGCCGATGGAGAGATTGTCCAGAGCCTGCTCGGCCAACTCCATATCCCGCCGCCCCGGCGAGGCCAGCATCCCCAGATGAGCGGTGCGCCCCATAGCCACCACCTCGATCACCCGAAAGGGAAAGGGCGGCAGATGGGCCTGGGGGACATAGCCCATCAGAGCAGCGAAGCGGCGGCGGGACAAAGCGGCAGCATCTTCGCCGTTCAGCAGAACCCGCCCAGCCTTGGCCGGCAGCAGCCGCAAGAGGGTCTTGAACAAGGTCGTCTTGCCGATGCCGTTGGGGCCCAGCAGGCACAGCACCTCGCCAGGGCACAAGCTGAACGAAACGCCCTCGACCACCGCCCGCGTTCCATAGCCGCAAGCCAGTCCCTCCACCTCTAGAAGCGCGGTCATGACCAAGACCTCCGGGCCTTGACCAGCAGCAGCAGGAATACCGGCGCTCCCAGCAGCGAGGTCAGAATCCCTAATGGCACCTCCGACGGCAGCAAACTGCGGGCGAGATCGTCCACCAGTAACAGATAGCCGCTGCCCAGCAAGATGGCGCAAGGCACCATCACCCGATGATCCGGCCCCACCAGCAGCCGGGTGAGATAGGGTGCGACCAGTCCCACCAGCCCGATAATGCCGCTGATAGCCACCGCCGAAGCCGTCGCCAGGGTGGCGCAAAGGATCACCAGAAGCCGCATCAGGGGCACATTGACGCCCAGAGATGTCGCCTCCTCGTCGCCGAAGCACAGCAGGTTCAGCCGCCAGCGCAGCAACAGCAGCCCGCCCAACCCGACCAGGATCGGCACCGCCGCCAAACGGACGTCCGACATGGAGATAGAGGCCAGACTGCCCATCAGCCAAAAGGTGATGGCCGGCAGGGTGTTATTCGGATCGGCTGAGAACTTGATCAGGGAAATGAAGGCCGAAAACATGGTGCCGATGATCACGCCAGCCAGGATCATCACCAGGGTGCTGTCCTCGCGGCCTCCTCGCCACAGCCCGATCAGGCTGGTCAGCCCCACCGCCAGCAGCCCGAACAGAAAGGCCGAAGCCTGGACGGCGAAGGCGTTCCAGGACAACAGGATGGCCAAGGCCGCACCGAAGCCGGCTCCGGCGGAGACGCCCAAAATGTCGGGTGAGACCAGGGGGTTGCGGAACATCCCCTGATAGGCCGAGCCGGAAGCGGCCAGCGCCGCTCCCACCTCAAGCGCCGCCAGGATGCGCGGCAGCCTGATTTTCATCAGCACCGTGGACATCTCCGGCGGCCAATCAGGCGTCTGCCCGAATAGGATTCCCAGCGCCGTCAGCGGCGGCACCGGATATCGGCCAACCATCAGGGAGGCCGCGAGGCATCCCATCAGGCCAGCCAGCAAGAGCCCAATCCCCAGCCGGGGGGCGAGGAGCGAGGAGGCCATCCCTACCACGTGGTCTTGAGGGATAGTGACACCACCCTGGGCGCTCCCAGCAGCAAGCCATCTCCTGTGCGGTAATAAGCCCAGTAAGCGGTATCGAACAGATTGGAGACATTCAGGTTGATCGAAGTCTGGTGGCCATAAACCTCCGGCTCATAGTGCAGACCGGCGTTGAAGATGGTGGCGCCGTCCATGTAATTGACGTCATGGGTATCCACCGGACGCCTGCCGTAGTAATTGGCCCCGCCCACCAGGGTCAGATCGGGCACCCACGGCAGGGCATATTCCAGATAGGCGCTGGCTTCCCGCTCGGGCACATTGACCGGCGTCTTGTTGTTGGCGAGGGGATCGGCGCTGGCGCTCATCACATAGGCGTCCATCATTGTGAAGCCTCCCACCAAGGTCAGACGATTGGTCAGCTTGCCGGTGGTGGTCAGCTCCAGCCCCTGATGGATTTCGTGGCCGTCCTGCTTATAGACATTGTCGCTGGGATCGACCTCCTGGTTGACCATATCGATATGGAACAACGCCGCGCTGACGTCCATCCCACCCAGGCTGGTCTTCACGCCGGTTTCATATTGCGTACTTTCATAGGGCGCCAAAATCTGATTGACGTTGGCCGAACCGGTCGGAGCCGTGCCGCCGCTCTGCAAGGATTCGATATAGGACACATAGGTCATCACCTGCGGGACCGGCTTGTACATCAAGGCATAGGTTGGGCTGATGCCGGCTTGGTCATATCCGATGAATTTGGTGGTCGCCGTGGGCGTCCAGCTTTTCGAGATGATTTCCGCACGATTGCCGCCCACCAGCGCCGACCATTGGTCGTTGAACTCCACATGGTCGCCAACCAGCAGGCTGTTGTAGCGGACGTTTGACCAACTGGTGATGGTCCCCACTGCCGTATCGGGATTGCTGTAATCCACCGGCGACGAAATGGAGCTGTTGCCCAGAGTGACATAATTGTCGTTGCCGCGTTTATAGGTGTAATAGGTGCCGGAATAACCGCCGGTCAGAGTGTTGCGGATGCCAAAAGTCTCGAAACGGGCATCAAGCATGTCGTAGGTGGAATCTGTCCGCTCGGTCTGGCGCGGCGTGGCGTCGTTGCGTTCCTTGTAGCTGCCGCTCGTCGTCAGATTATAGGCGCTGACATAGTCATATTGCCGCCACATGTCGCCGTGGCGATAACCGGCGCGCAGAGTGAAGGTATCATTCAGGTCCGACTCGAAGCGCAGGCCTGCCAGGGTCTTTTCCGCCTTGTTGTCGGTCCAATCCTGGCCATATTGGGTGCTGGCCTTGAAGGCCGAGGCCGAGGGCACGCCGGAGGCCGAGGCGACCCAGTTGCCGACGCCGGTGGCGTTGGTGAAATAGGTCTGCAGGCCGGTCGCATGATAATCCTGATGCCAGAGGTCGGCGGTCAGGACGGTGCCTGGGGTAAAATGGTAGTCAACCACCGCTGATGCCAAGGCCCGCTTCTGACTGCTGCCGTCAACGTAGGTTTCGCCGCCTTCCTTATAAGCGTTGAAGCGATAGCCCAGCTTGTTGTCGGTCGCGGCGACTTGCCCACCCACATCGGCAAGGGCGAAGTTGATGCCGCCGCCATAGTCGCCCACGGTCAGAGATTCCGTCGGCTTGGCGGTCGGCCCCTTGCTGACATAGTTCACCTCGCCGCCGGGAGAGGCGAAACCCTGGAAGAAGCTGGAAAAGCCGTTGAAGATTTCGATACGGTCAACGTTCTCGATGGGCGGATAAGAGAAGCTGCGATCCACCAGCCCGTCACGCAGTTCGCTCTGATCGGCGGCGGTGAAGCCACGCACCATTAGCCGGGTCATGGAGGAATAGCCCCCCGACGACATCAACAGGCTGGCGGTCGGGTTGGTCTTGACCGCATCGGCCAGACTATGGGCATTGCTGTTCTCGATCAGCTCACCCGAGGTGACATTGATCGAATAGGGCGTGTCCGTCAGCGGCAGCTTGCCCAGAGGCGTGACCGACTGGGTCTTTGCCCGGTAACCGTTGGCCGCACTGTCTTCCCGATCGCTGACGGCGCCATTCTGTTGGTCGGTCACATCGATGGCCGGAACCTGCACCGGCGCGTCATCGGCGAAGACGGCCCGGGTTGAGGCCGCCAGGACCAGAAGCGAAACGCCGGCCAACAGCCAACAGACCCGAGGCAAGCGGGCGGAACGAACAACGGAAATGGGGATCAGGCGCGAGGGGTCAGTCATATCCGGCCTCCACGAAGCTGCGCCGCGCGGTGTCGCAACGGGGCAAACTTTGGAAACGATAAAGCCGGTTCAGACCGATGTCCGTCACAGGTAGTGCAAAGCCCGAAGGGCACTCTGTATCTGTGACGAAACCAATATGGAATAGGCTGTCTGGCTCTGTCAATGGGTCAGTGATGATGCCCTAGTCGTCAGACACCATGGAAATTTTGCCCCAGAACGACCGCTCGTGCCGGGGCTTCCCTTGTCGGAACGATGCGTTTGCGGGGCCTTTGGGGTTGACCTTTCACATCGATTCCTCGATTTTGTAATCAGGGGGGCACGGGTTCAAACCCTGGTAACCGACACCATTTTCCCGCATCTCCGTCGGTTACGAACCACCTCACCCCAACGGCAAACCCCATGAGTCAGATCGACAGCCTGTTCAAGCAAGGCCTTGCCCATCATCAGGCCGGGCGCTTCGCCGAAGCCGAGCGCTGCTATCAGCAGGTGCTGACCCTCAATCCTCGCCATGCCGACGCCCTGCATCTGTTCGGAGTGATGGCCGGTCAGGTGGGACAGCCGGAAATCGCCGTAAAGCTGATCTCCCAGGCCATTGCCGTCTCGCCCAAGACCGACGCCTATCACGGCAATCTGGGGTTGGCCTTACAGAACCTGGGGCGGCGGGATGAGGCCATGGCGTCCTATCGCAAGGCTCTGAACCTCAATCCCCGCGCCCTCGACACCCTGAACAACCTGGGGCTGCTGCTGCGGGAAAGTGGTGCGCTTGAGGAAGCCGCCCAGCAATTCCGTCGGGTCTTGCAGCTCAAAGCCGCCTTCCCCGAAGCCCTGAACAATCTGGGCCTAACCCTGATGGAATTGGGCAAGATCGAGGAAGCCGAGGCCTGCTATGGCAAGGCCATCGCCGCCCGTCCAGCCTATCCGGAAGCCCATTACAATCTGGGCAATCTGCTGCAGCAGTCTGAGCGGTTGGAGCGGGCCGTCGCCGCCTATAGCCAGGCCGTGGCCCTGCGCCCCGACTACCCCCAGGCCCAGAACAATCTGGGGCTGGCTCTGTTCGACCTGAAGCAGTTCGACGAGGCCGCCCGGCATTTGGCCCGCGCCTTGGAACTGCGCCCCGACGACGCCAAGACCCGCAGCAACCTGGGCCTCGCCCTCATGGAGCTGGGCCGGCTAGAGGAAGCCGAGGCCTGCCAGCGCCAAGCCATCGTCCAAGACCCCGGCAGCTTCGAGGCCTGGAACAATCTGGGCAACGTCCTGATGGAGCGAAAACACTTCGAAGAAGCCGAAGCGGCCTACCGTCAAGCCGTGGCCTTAAAGCCCGACTTCGCCGAGGCTGTCTGCAATCTGGGCTCGGCCCTACACCGGCAGTTGCGGCTTAAGGACGCGATGGCGGTCTATGACCAAGCCATAGCCCTGTCGCCAAGCTATGCCAAGCCCCGCTATAATCTGGGGCTGGCCCATCACGAGCAGGAGCGCATCCAGGAGGCCATCGGCTTTTATGATCAGGCCATCGCCCTGCGCCCCGACTATGCCGAAGCCCGGACCAATCTGGCCATGGCTCAACTGGCCCTGGGCCGTTGGGACGAAGGCTGGCGGAACTATGAATGGCGCTGGCAAACCCCCGATGGCCTTCGGGTCCGCAGCAGCTTCCCCCAGCCCCAGTGGCAGGGCGAGGAGGCCGCCGGCAAGACCCTGCTGGTCCATGCCGAGCAGGGCTTCGGCGACAGCCTGCAATTTAGCCGCTATGTCCCCCTGGCCGCCGAGCGGGGCCTGAGGGTGGTGCTGGCGGTCCAGCGCCCGCTCTTGCGCCTGATGCAAAGCCTGCCCGGCGTCGAAAGATTGATGGCCCTGGACGAGCCCCTGCCGCCGACCGATTTCCATATCCCCCTGCTCAGCCTGCCTCTGGCCTTGCAGTGCGATCCGGCCAAGCTGACCGTGGCGCTGCCCTATCTGACGCCAGCCCCCGCCGATGTTGCCGCTTGGGGCAAGAAGATGGCGGGAGACGGATTGGCGATCGGCTTGGTCTGGGCCGGCAATGCCCGCCTGCATCTGCCCAATGCCGCCGCCATCGACCGCCGCCGCTCCATGGCCCCAGAGCTGTTGGCGCCGCTGATGCAAATTCCCGGCTGCCGCTTCTACAGCCTGCAAAAGGACGGCCCGGCCTATCCCGACAGCTTCCCCATCATCGATCTGATGGAGAGAAGCCGCGACTTTGCCGATACCGCCGCCCTGATCAGCCATCTTGATCTGGTCATCTCGGTGGATACCGCCGTCGCCCATCTGGCCGGAGCCTTGGGAAAAAGGGTCTGGCTTCTGGACCGCTTCGACGCCTGCTGGCGCTGGCAGCGGGGCCGTGACGACAGTGCTTGGTATCCTGGCCTCAGGCTGTTTCGCCAGCAAAGTCCCGGCGATTGGCCCGAAGTGATCGCCCGCGTCGGCAAGGCCCTGACTCAAGACCTGCGGAAATAGACCAGCAAGGCACTGGCGTAGCAGCAGGGCTTGTTGGTAAGGTTTACCTATCGCCCAAGGCCTTGGCCTGGATTCTTTCGCCCAAGGCTTTGGCCTGGCTTCTTTGGATTGCCTGATGCTCGCGCCTGACAGCCAAGATATCTTCGATAAACTGCGTCACTCCGTCGCAGTGTCCGGGTCAGGTCTGCCCATCCATAAGGGCGACGAGACGCTGCCGGAAGAACCGCCTCCGCCGCCCATGCCCTATGAGGAAGACGGCGTCTTCGATATCTCGGCCCTGCAGTCCAGCCTGAAGCAGACGATTCAACAGCAAGAAGCCGTCGCCCGCGCCGAAGCCACCGCCGAAGCGGCCAGGGCCCAGCAGCCAAAACAGCCACCGAAACCCTCTGCTGCCGCCAGCATCCTGGCCCATCCGGTGCTCAATCCGGTGATGCCCCGGGATTATTCCGACTATCACGCCTTCGACGACGAAGAGCCGCAAAACCGCATGGGCACCATGGCCCTGATCGCCGTGCTGGCCGGGGTCGCGCTTTTGATCGGCGGCGGGGCCATTGTCGCCAAAAAGACCGGCTGGATGAGCCTGGGCGCCGTCCATATCAAGGCGGGCCAGGGCAAAGGCACCGACGGCCAGGGTCAAAGCAACGGCCAGGGCATCCGCAAGATCCTGGTCCCGGCCCCGCCCGGCGGCCCCACCCAGGAAGACATCCAAAGCGCCGCCGACGCCGCCATCAACGGTCATTACGCCGCCATCGGCACCGCCGGAGACCTTCGAGCCGCCCTCAGTTCCCTGCGCATCATCGCCCGCCAGCCCACCGACAATCCGTCCAGCTGGCAGGTGCTGATGACCATAACCACCTATCAGCTGCCAAAAACCGCGCCAAATCGTGCCCCCGAAATCAAAGAGGGATACCCCGAGAAGGGCCAGTCCACCGTCCTGGAACTGCCCCGCAATGCCGGAGCCGAAGGTGCTCCGCCGGCGGCTCCTTTTATCAGCGCGCCTCTGCCCCCGCAAAAGCCCGAGATGGGGAAAATGGCCGATGATGCCAACCCGAAAAAAGGACCGCCCTCGGCACCGACAGAACCCCAACCCCGCTGGGTCAATGTGAACTGGTCGGGCGAGCGCTGGTTCATCGGCGACTACGAGTTTGATTAGCGTTTTCCGATCTGACTGGTTCTGATCGGAAAACGCGATAAGCCCGCGTGGCGTTTGAGCGGCCCGGCACCGGCGGCATCATGCAGACTTCGGAGCCGGTTCCGAAGATTATGGCCGTTCCGCCGCAACCCGGACATAGGGTTGCCGCGATGGTGGCGCTTCATAGGTCCCAAGGCCGATCAATGTCGGCCGGGAGAGCCGCCATGAAACCCCTTGCCGTGAAGATTCTTGCCGTCATTGGCCTAGCCGCCGCCCTTTCGGGCTGCGCCGTCTATGAACAGCCGGGCTATTACCCAGCGCCCGCTTATGGCTATTACGGTTATGCCCCCGCCCCGCCGGTGATGATCTATGAGAGCTATCCCCGTTGGTATGGCGGAGGAGGTGGCGGCGGATGGGGGCATCACTGGCGCTAAGGAATCCTTCGCTTGATGAAGCTTCTATGACTATGCTTCCAGCCCCGCTTCGACGGGAGCGCGTCATCATGTTCCGGAGCATGGGTTGAGTTTCGAAATCGTCAGGATTTGGGCCCTGCTGGCCGCCACCTTGTTTTTCAGCACATTGCTGCATGAGGATGCCGCCATTCTGGCCGGCGGCTATCTGGTGGTGGAGAACCATCTGCCCATCGCCCTGGCGGCGGCAAGTCTGTTCAGCGGCGTGGTTCTGGGCGATTGCGCCATCTATGGCCTGGGACGGTTGGCCCGCAATTCCCAAACGGTTCAAGGCTGGCTGCCCGCCTCCTTCCATTCCGAATCCTCGTCTGACTGGCTGTCGAAGCGGCTCTATTGGGTGGTGGCCGGTTGCCGCCTAACCCCGACCGTGCTGTTCCCCACCTTCGCCGCCATCGGCTTTTCCAAGGTTCCCTTCCGCCGCTTCGCCCTTGCCGTGCTGCTGTCGGCGAGCCTCTATGTCCCAACCTTGTTCATTGCCGTGGTCTATTTCGGCGATGTTCTGGTCGATCATCTGAAGGTCTGGGGCTGGCCGGTGATGGCCTTGGCGCTGTTCTCTCTTTGGCTGTTGCGCCGCCAAGCCATCCGACGCGAGCAAAAGGCCAAGGCTGCAATCCCCGCTTGCTCCCTGTCCATCCATCGCGGCATGCCGCCTCTGAGCAGCCTGGATGTGCGCGTACCTCTGTCCGAGCGCATCCCAACCTTGCTGTTCTATGTGCCGCTGGTGCTGCAATGGTTCTGGCTGGGAGCCAAATACCGCAGCCTGACCCTGCCGACGGTGGCCAATCCCAGCATCGAGGCTGGAGGTCTGCTGGGGGAATCGAAGATCGCCTGCATCGACCTGATCGGACCCTCTTGTGCTCGCTGGATCGCCCGCAGCGCCGCCATCGATACCGACCAGAACATCGAGGCCACCGCCCAACGCCTGGAAGACGCCATAGCGCGGGCCGGCATCCACTATCCCATGATCGTCAAGCCGGACATCGGCTGGCGCGGCATCGGCGTGCGCCGCCTAAGTGGCCCCGATGATATCCGCCCCTATTTGGCCGACTATCCCCCAGGCAGCAAGCTGATGGCCCAGGAGTTCATCCCCTTTGACGGCGAGGCCGGGGTTTTTTATGCCCGCATGCCGGGCGAGAAGATGGGCCGAATCTTCTCGCTGACCTTCCGCTATTACCCCTTCGTGGTGGGAGACGGAACCTCGACCTTGCGCCAGTTGATCCTTGGCAACGAACGCAGCCGCTGGAAGGCCGAGCTTCATCTGGCCGCCCATGCCCATCATCTGGACGAGGTCTTGCCCGAAGGCGAAGGCCTGCGTCTGGCCATGGTCGGCAGCAACCGGGTGGGCGGGCTCTATAGGGACGGCTGCCCCTGGATTACGCCGGCCATGACCGCCCGCTTCGACGAGATCGCCAAATCCATGCCGGAGTTCTGGTTCGGCCGCTTCGACATCCGCTTCGCCTCCATCGAGGCCCTGCAGGCCGGCGAGGACTTCCTGATCGTCGAGGCCAATGGCGCCGGCTCGGAAGCCATCCATATGTGGGACCCCAATTTCCCGCTGCTCGAAGCCTATAAAACCTTATTCGACCAGCAGTCCCTGATGTTCGCCATCGCCGCCGCCAACCGCCGCCGCGGCTTCTTCCCCTTAAGCCCGCGGGAGCTGATCGCCTATCAACGCCGACAGCAACGGTTGCTGAAGTCCTACCCCTTATCCAACTAGGGCTTTGGATTTCGCCTTCCCTCGGGCATTCTGCCGGAAAAGAAGGTGGGCCGTTCGGCTGTGACGGGAATGACAAAAGAAAAAAGCCAGCAACGATCCGTCTTCACCATCGCCGCCATCGGAGCGGTCATGGTGGTGATTGCCCTGATGGCGCTGGAGCTGCGCCGCAGCTATCTGCGCGAAGCCGACAATACGGCGGCGATCACCCTGTCCATGTCGCGCACTTTGGAACAGCAATTGCTGGCCTCCATGCAGCGTATCGATCTGATCGAACAGGAAGCGGCCTTTCAATATGCCTTGTATCGCCAAGGCCAAGGCCTGCCGCGCGAAGCCATAAATCCCATGCTGGCCCGCCATCTGGAGCGGGTGCCCGGCCTTCTCGGCCTGCGGCTGATCGATGAGCGGGGCAATTATGTCTTCGACGCCAGTGGCGCAACCTCGACCGCCAATGTCTCGGACCGCCGTTATTTCCGCGTCCAGGAGGCCAGCCCCGACACCGGCTTTTTCCCGGAAGGGCCTTTGATTTCGCGGGTGGCCAATCAGTGGACCTTGACCTTCAGCCGTGGGGTGCGCGCCAGCGATGGGCGCTTCCTGGGCATCGTGCAAAGCTCCATCGAGGTCAGCGCCCTGACCGGTGCTTTGAGCCAAGTCACGACGAAAGACGGGAATACCGCCTCGCTTCTGAATGGCGAAGGCAAGCTGATCGCCCGCTTTCCGGACCAACCAGAGGCCATCGGCACTTCGAACATTTCCGACAGGCTGCGCACCTTGATCGCCGAGAATGCCGAGGAGACCAGCTATATCGGCAAAAGCGGCGTCGATGGCATCCAGCGTTTCTACAGCCTGAAGCGCATGGGGGCTTACCCCTTTTTCCTGCTGGTGGGGCTGTCCCAGGACCACGTCCTGGAATCCTGGCGCCGCACCGCTATCCTCTACGCCACCCTGTCCTTGGCGCTTTTGAGCGGATTGGTGCTGTTCATCCTGCGCCTGTCCCATCGCTCCCGCTCTTTCCAGCGCAGCGCCGACGAGCAGCGCCGCCTGACCTCCGAGGTCTTCGCCAACGCCCTGGAAGGCATCATCGTCACCGACAGGAACAACAATATCCTCAGCGCCAACCGGGCCATCAGCGAGATCACCGGCTATAGCGAAGAGGATCTGATCGGAGCCACTCCGGCCCTGTTCAAGTCTGGCCTCTATGACAAAGCCTTCTACCAGGCCTTTTGGAAGACCTTGTCCTCTACCGGACGCTGGCAAGGCGAAATCCTTAATAAGCGCAAGAGCGGCGAGCTGTTTCCCGGCTGGCTGTCGGTCAGCATGATCCGCGACGAGGTTGGAAAACCCTTGCGTTTCCTTGGCGTTCTGACCGACATCTCGGCTCTCAAAGCCGCCCAGCAAAGGCTTCAGTTCGCCAATGCCGAGCTGGTGCGCCTGACCGAGATCATGACCCACCACCTGCAGGAACCGACCCGGCGTCTGGTGACGTTCTCCCATGCCTTGAAGCGAGCCCTGGGCGGACGGGCCGGCGAAGAGGATGTGGCCGGGCCTTTGCTTTTCATCGAGCAACAGGCCCTGCGCCTGCGGGCTCTGATCCGCGATATCCAGCTCTATCTGGTGGTGGACCAGCCCCTAAGCCAGGTGGAATCCCTCAGCCTGCCCCTCATCGCCGATAAGGTGCTGGAGGCCAAAGCCGAAAGCCTGGCCGAGATCGGCGCCAGAGCCGACATCCAGCCGGGCATGCCTTCGGTCCAGATGGACGAGCGGCGATTGGCCAACATGCTGGACATCTTGCTGGACAACGCCATCCGCTATCGCCGCCATGACCGGCCCTTAAGCCTGACCATCTCGGCCGAGTTGGATGGGCGGCGGGTCAAGCTGCGCTTTGCCGACAATGGCCGAGGCATCGAGCCCGAGTATCGCGAGTTGGTCTTCCAATTGTTCGAGCGCCTTTATGCCCAGCCCGGCGACGAGGGCACCGGCATCGGCCTGTCCATCGTGCGGCGCATCGTCGAGCAAAGCGGCGGCAAGGCCACCATCGAGGAAACCCACGGCGGCGGCACCACCGTCGTCCTTGATCTGCCCCTGGGCAACGAGGTCGAAGCCTAGCCTTCTTACTCGCCCCTTGCTTTGCCGACCAGCCTCGGAGAGAGTGCCGGGCATGACTGCCGTAATTTTAGGACTTCTGGCCGCCTTTTGCTGGGGCGGCGCCGATGTGCTGGCCCGCTATACGGGCCGCGCCCTGGGCGCCCAAGGGGCTTTGCTGGCCATGATGCTGGCCGGAATGACCGGGCTGGGCCTGTGGATCACCATCATCGAGCACCGCCTGCCCGGCTGGCCCAGCAGTTGGACCCTGGTCTCGGCCACCCTGGCCGCCTTCGCCATGCTGACCTTCTACGAGGCCATGCGTCGCGGCCCGGTCTCGCTGGTCTCGCCCCTGGTGGGGGCCTATCCCGCCTGGATGGTGCTGATCAATCTGGCCTTGGGCCTGCGCCCCGGCCTGCTGGTGCTGATGGCCATGGCCGTGACCATGGCAGGCATGGCCCTGGTCGCCCGCTTCGCCGCCACCGAACCCGACCCCGAGGAAGCCCCCAACCGGACCTGGACCATGACCCTGGCCCTGTTCTCCAGCATCATCTTTGCCGTCACCCTGGCTGCCGGGCAGCAGGCCGTCCTGGCCGATGGCGAGACCAGCGTGCTGTGGTGGGGCCGGGCCACCGGGGTCCTGGTCATGATCCCCGTGGTGCTGATGGCCCCGCGCCCGCCGCGTCTGGGCTTGAAAGTCATCTCTCTTGCCGGGCTGCAAGGTGTCTTGGACGCCAGCGGCCTTTGCGCCCTTTACGCCGCCGGGCGCGGCCTGGACGGAACCCTGGCCACCGTCGCCAGCTCAGCCTTCGGCGTCGTCACCATCGTCCTGGCCCGCCTGATCTACCGAGAGCGCATCTCGCGGAACCAGGGGCTAGGCATCGCCGCCGTCAGCTTAGGGGTTTGCGCCCTGGCATGGTTGGCGGAATGACTTGCCACCCCCATATCTCCCCCATGACCTCGTGGAAGAACTCCGCCCTGCTGCTGGTCGGCCACGGCTCCAGCAAGACCCCTAGCGCCCGCATCGCCGCCAGCCGTCTGGCCGAGCGCATCGAGGCGCTGGATCTGTTCGCCGAGGTCAAAGCCTGCTTCTGGAAGGAAGAACCCTTCGTCTCGCTGGATCTGGTCCGCAGCCCCACCATCCATGTGGTGCCCTATTTCAGCGGCGAAGGCATCTTCACCCGAAAGCTGATCCCCCAGCGGCTGGGCCTGTCGGACCGGGTCACCGAGATCAATGGCCGGACCGTCTATTACAGCGACCCGGTGGGCACCCACCCTGAAATCCCCTGCCTGCTCTGCCGCCGCGCCCATGAGCTTTGCCGCAAGGAAGGCATCAAAGCCACCGAGGCCACCCTTCTGATGATCGCCCATGGCTCCTCGAAACCCGGCGGATCGTCGGGCACGCCGGAAGCCGTGGCGGAACGTCTGCGCCGCGACGCCGGTTTTGCCAAGGTGGTGGTGGTCTATATCGAGCAGGCACCCTTCGTCCATGACTGGCCCAAGCTGGTCTCGACCCGCCATGTCATCGGCGCCCCCTTGCTGGTGTCGGAAGGCATGCATGCCAGCCAGGACCTGCCGCCCCTGTTCGGCCTGACCACGCCCGAAGGCGGCCCCTCCGAGATCGATGGGCATCTGGCCTGGCTGATGGGCGGCATTGGCCGCGACCCGGAAGTGGCGCAGATCATCCTTGATCTGATCACCGCCACCCAGCACGGAGAATCCCCCGCCCTACCTTGCAAGCACACTCTGGTGCAGGCAGGATAGTCTCCATGAAATTCGCCATCCTGGTGACCGCCGGCCCGCAAGGGCATCAGGCCCCCGACAGCGCCCTGGCCTTTGCCAAGGCGGTGCTGTCGCGCGGTCATGAGTTGAGCCGGGTGTTCTTCTATGGCGAGGGTGTCTTGAATGCCAACCGCCTTGCCGCCCCACCATCCGATGAGCGCCACCCTGGCCGAGACTGGTCTAGGCTTGCCGCCGAGCATGGAGTCGAGCTGGTGATCTGCGCCAATGCCGCCATCAAGCGTGGCATCCGCGAGGTCAATCTGGCGCCCGGCTTTCGCATCTCCGGCCTGGGGCAATTGACCGAAGCCATGGTCGCCGCCGATCGCTTTGTGACATTTGGCCCATGACCCATAAAAAAATCGTCTTCGTCAGCCGCAAGGCCCCCTATGGCACCAACGCCGCCGCCGAGATGATCGAGGCGGTCCTGGTCACCGCCGCCTTCGACCAGCAAGTGCATCTGGCCTTCCTGGACGACGGTGTCTTCCAACTGGCCCGCGCCCAGACGCCAGAAGCCATCGGCCACAAGCCCTTCGCCCAGAACCTAACGGAACTGGGGGAGTATGACATCGACCATGTCTGGGTCGAGCGGGAGTCCTTGGCCGAGCGCGGCCTGACCGAACATGACCTGATGATCGCCGTCTCGCTGGTTAACCGCGCCGCCATGGCCGAAGTCCTGGCCGAGGCCGACATACTGATGAGTTTATAGAGATGCTGCATATTGTCAGCAAATCCCCCTATGCCGATGCTTCTCTGGAGAGCTGCCTGAACCATTGGCGGGACGGCGATGCCCTGATCCTGATCGAAGACGCCGTGGTCGCCGCCCTGGCCGAAGGCCGTTTCTCCACCCGCCTCAAGGGCCTGGCCCTCCATGTCCTGACCCCCGACCTTGAGGCCCGCGGCCTGTCGGTGAAGGCTCTGGTGGACGGCGCCGCCCAGGTGGACTACGAAGGCTTCGTCGATCTATGCGCCGAGCAACCGGCATCCTTAAGCTGGCTTTAGAGGGGTCCCATGACCACTGAACATCCCTTCGCCCAATATGTCCGCATTCTGGGCAAAGGCCCCAATCTCAGCCGTCCGCTGACTCTGGACGAAGCCCGCGCCGCCGTCGCTATGATCCTGAAGGGCGAAGTCGAGCCGGTGCAGTTAGGGGCTTTCCTCTGCCTACTGCGGGTCAAGACCGAGACGCCCGAGGAAGTGGCCGGGTTCTCTCTGGCGGTGCGCGATCATCTGAACTTGCCCGGCGATTTTCCCCGGCCCGACATCGACTGGCCGTCCTATGCCGGCAAGGCCCGCAATCTGCCGCTGTTCATCCTGGCCGCCCTGCTGCTGGCCCGCCACGGCCTGCGCGTCCTGATGCATGGCACCGAGGGCCATACCGCCGGACGGCTTTATACCCGCGAGACCCTGGCCGCGCTGGGCATTCCCGCCGCCGAGAGCATTGCCCAGGCCGGGAAGCAATTGGCCGACACCAATTTCGCCTATGTGCCGCTGGAAGTGCTGCATCCGCGCCTGCTGGAGATTTTCCAGCTGAAGCCGCTGCTGGGCCTGCGCTCGCCCCTACATACGGTGGCCCGTAATCTAAACCCCTTCAATGCCAAGGCCGGCTTGATGAGCGTCTTTCATCCCAACTACCGGGGCGTCCACCGCGACGCCTCGCAGATGATGGGCTTGCAGACCATGGCCTGCTTCAAGGGCGACGGCGGCGAGATCGAACGCCGCCCCGAAAAGCCCTGTCTGGTGGAAGGACTGCAAGACGGCCAACCCTTCGAGGAGGAATGGCCGCCGCTGCTGGAAGAAGGCCCCGGCGCCGCCTCGGGTCTAGAGCCCGAGCGCCTTGCCGCCCTATGGCGTGGCGAAACCTCGGACGCTTACTCCGAAACGGTGATCACCTCGACCGCCGCCATTGCCTTGCGTCTGGCTGGCAAGGCCTCGTCTCCCGACGAAGCTCTGGCCCTGGCAAAACGCTGGTGGGATGAACGGCCGAAACTTGCTATAGCCGGATGAGACGCTTTACCAAGCCGTCTGACTGTGAAATAGATGCATTCTAAATTACCGATGGAAAAGCCCAACAGGCCATGATCCAAATCGAAAATCTGACTTACGTCTATCCGGCCAGCCGGAAGACCCCCGCCCGCAAGGCCATCGACAATCTTTCGCTGTCCATTGCCGAAGGGCAATTCAGCATCCTGTCGGGCCCCAACGGCAGCGGCAAATCCACCCTGTTCCGCATTCTCTGCGGCATGGCCTATCCTTCCGCCGGTTCCGTCCGCATCGGCGGTTTCGACCTTTTGAAGGAGCCGGCCAAGGCCCGCGGCCAGATGGGTGTCGTGTTCCAAAGCCCCGCCGTCGATAAGCATCTGACGGTGGCCGAAAACCTGAAGCTGCATGCGGATCTTTATGGCCTGTCGGGGCGCGATCTTTATGAACGCATGGACGAAGCCACTGGCTGGACCGACCTCGCCGACCGTCTGAACGACAAGGTGATCACCCTGTCCGGCGGTCTGGCCCGTCAGGTCGAGCTGGCTAAGTGTCTGCTGACCCGCCCGCGCCTG
>Ga0302187_10001045_pt1 | contig 24220 bp, 18 predicted proteins | sample II_Bog_E1_3_FD_202120 | JGI IMG/M metagenome (GOLD analysis project Ga0302187, IMG submission 202120) | Peat permafrost microbial communities from Stordalen Mire near Abisko, Sweden - II_Bog_E1_3 | ecosystem: Environmental > Terrestrial > Soil > Wetlands > Peat | place: Sweden: Abisko...
CCATGCCTACCTTCATCGCAAGGAGGGCGACCTGGGAAACGCAGACTACTGGTACCGGCGTGCTGGCGCTGGCTTCCGGCGTGACTCTCTCGACGAGGAATGGGCTGCACTGGTCGAGGGTCTGCTTGCTTCGACATAACCAAGCCCGCTGGAACCAACCTTTCTCCGGCCGCGCGCACCCAATCGCGTATCCTTGAATCTCCGAAAGCCTGAGTCACTGAATCCCACGAAGCAACTCCCGATCCGGTCTCGTTCATGAAGCGCAAGATCCAGTTCGTCTTCACCGTGCTTTGCATGCTCGCCGTCATGTTGCTCTCGGCAGCGCTGACGCTGCGCATCGCCCTGCATGGGCATGAGGTCACGGTTCCGGACCTCGCGGGCGAGACGATTCCCGAGGCTTCGACCTCCGCGCTCCGCTCCGGCGTGGATCTCTATATCGAGAACAAGTACTATTCAACGATTGTTCCTGCGGGCCGTGTCCTGTCGCAGGCGCCTGCGGTAGGCTCGCGCGTACGCCACGGCTGGCAGGTGCGCGTCACGGTCAGCCTGGGCCCGCAGGAGGTCACGATTCCCGATGTCGTTGGCCGGCCCGTGCGTGAAGCCTCCATGGCAGTCCGCCGCGACCAGCTCGATCTCGGGACGCTCGCCCACCTGGATGCTCCGGGCGACCCGGAGATGGTGCTCGCGCAGACTCCGCCCCCCAACGCAGGCGTCGACCAGCCGCGTGTCTCGCTGCTGCTGAGCTCCAACGCCGCGACAGCCGCGAGCGCCTTCGTCATGCCATCCTTCACGGGGATGAGCTTCCCCGCGGCGAACCGTGCCGCCATCGCTCTCGGGCTGAAGGTTGCGGCCATCGGAGAGATGCCGCAAGCCGTGGCCGTACCTCAAGCGGCAGCGCCCACTCCGATCGGGGCTCTCGGCGATTCCAGCGCCCAAGCGGTCGCACGGCCCGCGCCTGTCTATCCCGCCGGACCGGTCAACTCGCAGCTGCCTGAATCGGGCCATCGCGCCAGCCGGGGCGACGTCGTCAAGCTGTACTTCGGCAACTATCACGCCGCGGGAACCAGCTCGGCGACTCCGAGCGCGGGCTCAACCCCGCCCGCACCCAATGCTTCCCAAGCTCACAACTAACCATCCCTCGGCAGAGCCGGGGGACTAGCTGTTAGACAGTACGCTCGAAGGCCGCGGCAAAGAAGCCGTCGCCGGCAAAGTTGGCTCCGGGCAGCGTGCGCAGGCAGCCGCCGCGTACTACCGCAGCGCCGATGTCGCCCGGCAGCTTCTCTGTAACCAGCTGTGTCAGGTCAACTCGGCTGATGCCAGTCACCTTCTCCAGCACCCGCTCCACCACGGCTTCATTCTCCTCCGGCTCGAGTGAGCAGGTGGAGTACACAAGCCGGCCTCCCGGCTTCAAGCGGCCGAGCGCCGCAAGAAGGATCTCGCGCTGCCGTTTGGCCTGGCGACTGAGGTGAGCAGGTTCCAGCCGAAGCCGGATCTCAGGATTGCGAGCCAGAGTCCCGGTGCCGGAGCAGGATACGTCGCAGAGAACCAGGTCGAAGTCCCCGGACTCCGTCGGGAGCTCTACGGCATCGGCGACCTCGGTGCGAATCTGCCCCGAGAGGCCATCGCGCTGGAGCCGCTCGGCCATGACGGCCATGCGGCGGGGGCTGACGTCGGTCGCGAGGACCTCCGCGCCCGGAAGAAGCTCGGCAAGAATGCGAGTCTTGCCGCCCGGAGCGGCGCAGGCATCCCAAACGCGAAGCGTGGAGTCGGACTTTGGCGCCAGTGCGGCCGTCAGCTCTGCCACCAGGCGCGACCCAGGGTCAATTCCGGACACGAGGACAGGTGCCGGCTCTGCTCTAACCACCGCCACGACGGGCGATGCCTCGGAGGTCGGTTCCAGAGCCGGTTCCGGCTCCGAAGTCTCAACGGACGCCGGTGCGATGTCCAGAGAAGTCTCGTCCGACGATTTATCGAATTGCACGTCGGCAACCGGCGCGGACTCAGTTGTTGGCTCTGGCGCGGAAAGCTCTGCGGCTGCCACCGGACTCGTTCCCGGCTCCCGCTGGTCGTATTCGCAGATCGCCTTCGCGGCGGCGAGGCCGTAGTTCTTCACCCATCGCTCCACGAGCCAACCGGGATGCCCCAGCCGCTCGGCCAGCTGCGCCGGTGTCTCGAAGACCTTGGGCGCGGGTGGCTTCTGCAGCGTCAACTTGCGAAGGATCGCGTTCACCATGCCGGTGGCGTGGGACTGCCCAGCAGCGCGGACCAGCTCCACACTCTCGTCAAGTGCCGCATGTACCGGGATACGATCCATGTGACGAAGCTGGAAGGCACCCAGCTCCAGGGTCGTGGCAATCGCATTCGAGAGCCGAACGTCTGGGCGCGTCAGCAGCGGGAGCAGCTCGGCGTCCAGCGCCAGCTTCCAGCGCAACGTTCCCAGGACGAGGGCTGTCGCGAGGTTTTTATCTTGCTGCGACAAGGCCGACATCCCCGGCCCATGCAACAGGTCATCGCTGTGGGCTTCGGAATCGAGCACCCGCTCCAGAATCGCGAACGCTGCCTTACGCGCCGGGCTGATCGGCTTGGCGGGGAGCGGTGTCGCGGAAGCAGCTGCGGAGGGACGAGGCCCTGAAGCCCGGGGTCCAGTCGGGCGCGAACCGCCGGAACGGGGACCCGCCGACCGCGAGGCTGAAAAGCCCGGTCGCCCAGAGGCGGGACGTCCAGAACTGGGTCTCCCAGAGCCGGGGCGGGATGCCCCACCTCCCGGCCGGGGGCCGGATGGCTTGCTGCCACCGGGTTTTCCACCGCCAGGTTTTCCACCGTAGGGAGGACGCTCGTTACTCAACACTCTCACCCGGCTTCAACTGGAAGCCCTTTGCAAATTCCATCCCAGACATACGCGCTTTCCCTTCAAGTTGTACTTCAAGAAATTCAACTGCGCCATCAGCAGCCTGAGCCATGAGTCGGCCGTCTGCAAGACGAAGCTCTCCGGGGGTCGCTGGACTTCTATCCAGAACCTCCGTTATCCGCGCCATCTCATGGACAAGAAAGCGCTTATCGCGGAACATACCCCATGCCCCCGGCCATGGAGAGAATCCACGGAAGCGGTTGTAGACTTCCGCTGCCGAGCGCTCGGCCAGCTTCAACCGGCCATCGTCCCGCGTCAGAATCGGAGCCAGCGACGCCTGGGAATCGTCCTGCTTTTTCGCTGCAATCGTGCCCGCCTGCAGACCCGCGAGCGTCTCCAAAAGGCACTTTGCGCCCACGATAGACAGCTGTGGAAAAAGGTCGGTGGATCGCGTATCCGGTCCGATGGGGATTCGCGCTTCGAGCAGCATCTCCCCGGTATCCAGCCCGGCATCCAGCTTCATCGTCGTGACGCCGGTCTCGGTCTCTCCGTTTGCCACCGCCCATTGGATCGGGGCGGCGCCGCGGTACTTTGGCAGAAGCGAGCCGTGGACGTTGATGCACCCAAATCGAGGCAATTCCAGCATCCAGCCGGGGATGATCCGACCGTAAGCTACTACGGCAATGGCGTCTGGTTGGATTGCCTCAAGTTCCTGCCGCAAGTCGCTGTTATTCTTGATCTTCTCCGGCTGAAGAATGCTCAGGCCAAGCTTTTCGGCAAGCTTCTTGACGGGCGGAGCCTGCATCGCCATCTTGCGCCCAGCGGGGCGGTCAGGCTGCGTCAGCACCATCGGAACCTCGTGTCCAGCTGCCATCACAGCTTCAAGACACGGCACAGCGAACTCGGGAGTTCCGCAAAAGACGACCTTCAATATCGCTCCTTGGAACAGAGTTTGGGTTCTCAGTCCACCGTTGTCCGTTGTCAGTGTGAGAGGCCCCGCATTCAAGGCCCGCGCTAGATCGTCCCAACAAACCTATCGCCGGGGCACAGAGACGGAGAACGGAGAACCGAAAGCGGAGAACGTCCCCGCCTACCAATCGCCGTTCTTAATCAACTTCTTGATCTTCCGCTTTACGAGATCCTGCTTCAGCTTGCTGATGCGGTCGATGAAGAGGACGCCGTGCAGGTGGTCGATCTCGTGCTGCAGCGCTCGCGCGAGCAACTCTTCACCGTCCACCTCGTAAAACTCGCCTTTCTCGTTCTGGGCACGGACTTTAACCCACGAGGCACGCTGGATCTTCTCGCGAATATCGGGGAAGCTCAGGCAGCCTTCTTCCTCGTACTGCTTGCCTTCCTTCTCGATAACCTCGGGGTTGATCAGCACCAGCTTGTCCTGGGGATCTTCCTTGAAGGAGACGTCGATGACGGCAATCTGCTTTGAGACACCGATCTGTGGCGCGGCGAGGCCGATGCCCTGCGCGGCGTACATCGTCGCAAACATGTCGGCGACAAAAGCCTGAAGCTCAGGGCCAAACTCGGTCACCTTCGCGCCCTCCTGCATCAGGACGGGCTCAGGATACTTTACGACTTCGTAGATCTTGCGAAGCGGATCCGGAGCTTCCAGCTCTTTCTCGATCTTGCTCTTCGGCTTGGGCTTAGCTGCGCTCATCGTTCTATTCTCTCTATTAATACCGGGCCTAGAAGGAGCGGACCTGCTCGCAATAACCTTCAAAGTTGCGCTTCAGCTCGCGGAGGCTATCGCCCCCAAACTTCTCCAGGACGCAGCGCGCGACCGTCAGAGCGACCATGGCCTCGCCAGCCACGCCCGCAGCGGGAACCACCGCCACATCCGACCGCTCATAGGATGCCTTGGTGACCTCGCGGGTCTCAAAGCTCACCGAAGCCAGCGGCCGGCGCAGCGTGGAGATCGGCTTCAGGTAGCCGCGAACAACGACGTCCTCGCCGTTCGACATGCCGCCTTCGATGCCACCAGCATTGTTCTGCTCCCGGGTAAAGCGGGTGTACTTCCCTTCGGGCTCCGCTCCGGCGTACTCGATGGGATCGTGTACCGTCGAACCCTGCGAACTGGCCGCGGTTACACCACGTCCGATCTCCACGGCCTTCACCGCCTGCAGGCTCATCACCGACTGGGCCAGCAACCCGTCCAGGCGCTCATCCCAGTTCACATGCGTACCGACGCCGGCAGGCAGCCCGTGGACGACTACCTCAAAGATGCCACCAACGGTATCGCCCGTCCGCAGCGCCTTGTCGACCTCTGCCTTCATCCGCGCCTCGTCAGTCGGGTCCACACAGGCCAGCATCACCTGCTCACGGTCGGCAATGGCCCGGATCTCGGCGAAGGTCGCCGGGCGCGAGAGCTCCGCCTCGCCCACACGGATCACATGGCTCGCGACCTCGATGCCCAGGGGCTTCAGGATCGACTTGGCAATCGCTCCACAAGCGACACGTGCTGCGGATTCGCGAGCGCTAGCGCGCTCAAGCACATAACGCGCATCCTTGAAGTCATATTTCAGGGCTCCCGCGAGATCCGCGTGACCAGGGCGCGGGCTGGCGACGGCCTTGTGCTTCGCGGCATCCCCCGTCTCGACGGGAAGGATCTCCTGCCAATTCTTCCAGTCGTTGTTGGCGATGGTCATGGCAATCGGCGAACCGATCGTCTTGCCATGCCGCACGCCGGACAGGATGTGGGCCTGGTCCTGCTCGATTCGCATGCGCCCGCCGCGGCCGTAGCCCTGCTGCCGACGCCACATCTCCCGGCTGACGAACACAGGATCGACCTCGACCCCTGCCGGAACTCCACTCACCATGGCCACCAGCGCTTCGCCGTGGCTCTCTCCCGCTGTAGAAAAACGAAGCATGAACTATTGATTATAGGTCGCTCGTGCCTCAATTTTCATGCGACACGAAACGCGATCTGGAGGAAACAAGGACATTTCAGTCGCCAACCACGCCAGATGTACATGGACGGCAAGGTGTTCACTGTCCGGTCTGCGATGCCGATTTCTCCGTCAGGCCGGAGCAGGCTCTGCAACCGCCGCTGCGACTATTTCGTTTGATAGAGGAAAACATTTGTGTACGTGACGAGAGTCCATCTGCGGACCGAGCTCCAATCCTCCTCGGGGGCGGCGGCGGCGGCGACCTCCCGTCAACTGGACGAGGACCGAAAGCAGCTCTCCAAGGACGCTGCGAGCGGCAATATGACCGCCGAGATTATCGACTTCGTCGATATCAGCGTGGTGGCCGTGGCGGCGGCCGCTGCCCAGACCACGACGTCAAGCAGCACCACGAGCGTGGCGCTGCCGGCTCCCGACGAGCTGGGAACATCGCAGCAGGACCTGGCCTCGGCTCAGACTCCCGTGGCCCAGGTCCCACCCAGCACTGTCGTAAACGAGCCCGACCCGCTGGCCACGACGGCTCCCGCCAACGGAGTCTCCGCAGCTGCAACCACGCCGTCCACCGTCCATCCGGGACGATAGACAGGAACCGGTCGCCACCGCACGCAAAATGGCTTGCTGTTGGCCTGCCAGTGCCCCATTTTCGGACGGTACTCAACACCGGTCGCGCAAGACCGATGACACCTCAGTCGAACCAGGCCTTCTCCGGGCGAAGCGCTCGTGAGCCTGAGAGCTCCCTATGAACTCGATCAGCGCCCTTACCAGCACGCAGTTCACCACCCTCGCCGAGAGTGGCGGGACCGCCAACCAGTTTGCGACCGACCTCAACAAGGTTGCGTCCGACCTGCAGGGTGGAAACCTGAGCGCCGCGCAGGAAGACTACGTGACGCTGTCGCAGGACGCGCTGAATGCCGCAGCCAGCTCCTCCGCCGAGACTTCGACGAGCCATATCACGACAAGCGTGCTGGGCAACATCGCGGGCTCGAGCAGCGCAGCCGCGAACTTCACGAACAGCCTCAACCAACTCGGCTCAGATCTCGAGAACGGAGACCTGAGTTCGTCGCAATCGGACATGCTTGCCCTGGATTCGACTGCCCTCGGCGCGGCCTCGTCGGCGAGCACGACGGCCTCTGGCACCAGCGCTACGATTGCCACCAACAACACTGCTGAGGTGAAGGAGCTCGTCGCCTCCGCCGTGCAGGCGATGGGAGCCGGTAACAGCTCACTCGCCGGAACGATCCTGAAGCAATTGGCCTCGGCATCCTCCAGTGCGGCGGGCGCCAGCTACATCCAGTCGATGAGCGACAGCTTGTCCGGAACGACCACCGCCGGCAGCTCGGTCGCTTCCCTGATCCAAAGCGACAGCGCCAGCAGCAGCACGACGTCCATGCTCAGCCTGCTGGCTTAGCCCGCGTCTTCCGTCTTCGCTTCGACTTCGGCCAGCCAGGTCTGCGAGTCGAACAGCGGGCGGTCCATGGAACGAATCCAGTCCGTGGTCGCCCCTGCAGGCTTGCCTGCGGCTTTCTGTTCGGCGAAGGCGTTGCGCAGGGTCTGGAACTTGGCCTCGAGGTCGTCGAAGGCGCTCAGCAGCATCGCCTCGGGGGTCATGGGGAGCTTCGGCGAGCCGAACTCCAGCTTGCCATGATGCGCCAGGATCATATGCTCGAGCAGTACACGGAGCTTCAGTGGGAAGAGGTCCGGTTCCGTTCCTGACTCGGCAGCCGCCGCGCGGGCCTTCGCGTCCAGCTCGAGGATCTTCTCCGTCAGCATGCCCTGCGCGATGGAGATGTGGCCGATGAGCTGGCCCTCCAGCGTGTAGTCGAAGGTCGAGCGCCAACTGAGCTCCCTCACCTTGCCAACGTCGTGCAGGATCGCTCCGGTGGTGACCAGGTCGAGGTTCACCTCGGGATAGAACGGAGCCACGGCGCGGATCACGCGCACCAGGTAGAGCACATGCTCCAGCAGACCATGCAACCACGCGTGGTGGAGCTTCTTCGCAGCGGGAGCCTCGCGGAAAGCCGGGCCAATCTCAGGGTCGTCGAGGAAGGCATAGACCAGGGCGCGCAGATGCGGCTCGGCAAAGGCGTCGACATAGCTCCGCAGCTCTGCCTCCATCTCCTCAGCGTTGAACTGTGATGATGGAACGAAGTCGGCCGGGTCAATCTCGCTCTCTTCGGCGAGGCGCACGCGGTTGACCTTCAGCTGGAACTTGCCGTTGTAGGCATTCACGATGCCCTCGGCCTTTACGTAGGTTCCCGCTTTGCAGGTCTCCGCAGCCTTGGCAATGCCGTCCCACATCCGCGCTTCGAACTGGCCGGACTTATCCGCCAGCGTGAAGGCGAGGTACTGCCCGCCGGAGGTCTTCTCCCGCACGTTCACTGCAGCCACCACAAAGTAGCTTTGAATGGTCTGGTTCTCAACGTTCGCCGAGTCGGCGATGTAAAAGCTCTTCATCGGTACGATCCTATCCGCAAGCAGCGCCTCGGCGTTACGGTCGCCATAAAACAGGGGCGCGGTCCGAAGACCGCGCCCTTGCATTTCCGTTGCCGCTTGATTCCTACAGCTGGCTGGGAGGAGGAGCCGGGCTGGCCGACGTCGTCTTCGGAATCGGCTGGCCCGTCGGGTTGGAACCCGGCGCGCCAGTCGTCGTCGGAGGCACAGTGGTCGTGTCCGAACTGGGCGTCGTGGTGCTGTTGGCGGGGGCTACCGGGGTCTTCGCGAGTGACGGGTTCACCGTTGGCTCGGGCGGAGCCGGTGCCTCTTCCTTCGGCTTCTCCTGTAGACGGTTCTTCGGGTCGCCCTTCTTGCGCTTGACCTTCTTCTTGGCGACGGTGTCACCGTTCAGGCCAAGCGGCTTCGCTTGAACCTTCTCGGTGGACGTCTCCTGCGAAGTCGCTGCGATCGGCCGGGTGGTGGCCTTCTGCTCAGCCTTGGTCAGGTGCTTCTCAGCCTTCTTCTCCTCGGCCTCGGTCTCGCGTGAGGTGTAACGAGACTTCTTCTTCGGAGCCTCGTCTGCCGCAGCGAGCGGATCGTCGTCGTTATTGCCCGCCTCGACGCCAGTTCCCGTCGAGATCGTGGTCGTGGCCTGGGTCGGTGCCATCGCGGTACCAGGAGCCTGACCCTGGATCGGAGCGCCGGCGTTCTCGACGGCTGTCTCGCCGGGAGCCTTGGGGAGTGCGTTCTGAGGAGCCTCACCAAACCGGATCTTTTCCTTGCGGATCTTCCTGGGCTTGATCGGACGGTCGGGGCTCTTTCCGCCCAACTTGGCGGCCTGAACAGCAGCCTTGTCGGCCTGCTTCTCGGCAACCTTCTCGCGTGCCGAGGCCAACGCGGCCTGAGCCTGAGCGGCCTTGGTCTGCTCCAGACGCTGCTTCTTGAGCGTCTTCTTTTTGATCGCCGGCGCCTTGTAGGCCGTGAACGACAACTCCGGACGGCCGGACGCCTTCTTCACCGCGCCGGTATCCGTGAACCCGTTCGAGATCTCCACGTACGCATCCTGCCGGGCCTTGGTCAGGTACACACGAAGTGCGGGCTGCAGAGCGTCCAGATAAAGGGCTTCCTGCACCTGCGGCTCAATCTTCTCCAGCGGAGCCACTCCGGGAGCCTGGTGGCTGTCCACGCGGAGAATGACGAATCCCTGGCGAGTGCGGATCGGGGCGGTGACTCCACCAACGGGCAGACCGAAGGTCGCGTTCTCCAGTACGGTGCCCAGCGTGCCGCGCTTGAAGTCACCCAGGTCGCCACCGGCCGAAGCCGTGGGGCCACCCGAGTTTGCCTTCGCGAGATCGGCAAAGGCTGCTCCGGCTTTCAACTGGGCAGCGACTGTGTCCGCCTTGCCCTGCGCCGTTCCTACCTGCGCATCGGAGGCGTTGTCAGGCGTCGGAATGAGGATCTCGCTGAGATGCACCTGCTCCGGCACCTCGAACTCCTTCTGGTGGGCATTGTAGTAGGCCACTTCCTGTGAGTGGGTCGGGGCGAGGCGGCGGCCAACCTCCTCACGCACGACCTGCTGGCTGATCACCTGGTCCTTGATGCGCTGCTTGAAATCCTCGAAGGAGACTCCCTGCTGCGTGGCGGCCTTCTCCAGCGCCTCCATGGAATCCAGGTGGTTCTGCTTGCGGATTTCGTCCAGCTGACGGGTCAGTTCGGCGTCGCCGGTGATCCCGAGCTCCTTGCCCTTGGAGAGCAGAAGCTGCTGGTCGATCATGTCGCGGAGCAAGTTGTGCAGGCGGTCTTCGATGTCGGACTGGGCGGCGTGCGCCCGGTTGCCGTCATCGAGGAGCTGCTGCTGGGCACGCTCGTACTCGCTGCGCGTGATGATCTGGTCATTCACGCGGGCGATGACGTCCTCAACCACTTCGCCATTCGGCGTAATGGCCTGCGGCTTTGGCAGCGCAGGCAGTTGAAGCTTCTGCTGTTGGCCAAAGGCTGGCGGCTGAAAGCCACCGCTCTGCTGCGCCCTGATTCCGGGTGCTACCGCCAGTGTTGCTACGAGCGATACGGCCACGAGCAGGCTGCTCGTCTTCAGGCTCTGCTCCGCTCCGCCCATGGCCTTCCTAGTGCGTGTCAGCTTCTCAGTCATCCGTTCCTTCGGCGGCGAGGCCCAACCTCACTCCTGCCCCATTGCCTTCCTGCTATCAGTTGCGGCTGTCGTGCCGGTCGTTCCCTGCCACATTGCTTGGAGTCTCCTCTAATAGACCATGCATCGGTCGAGAGGTGAGTTTCAGGGCGCGGTGTCAGCGCTCTTATTCTACCTGCCCGGACGGTGAACGGGTCGAGAGCGATCCAGAGGCTCTTCCGGGCTTCGACTTTCTATGCTTCAGCAGGGCCAGGTCCGGGCTCGAATCCTCCAGAATCCGGGATGTCCCGGAGCGGGTCGCGCCGGCTTCGACGGGGGCTCCGACCGGCGTTCTGGCGAGGTCTCGGCTACCCATGCGGTGCTATACTCCGTCCAATCCACATGCCTCTGGCGACGTAGCCGGAGTGTGTTCGGAAACCGAGGATCACCACCTTATGGCCCCTGCCACGCGTCGCGCCCTTTTCACGGCCTCTCTGTTTCTCGCCGCGTGCGGCATCACCGGATCGCTGCTCGGCGGTCGTGTCGCGGCCCAGTCCGCCACCGATGAGTCCACGCTGCGCGATTCGATGAAATCCTTCACCGATGTCTACTCCATCGTGGAAGCCAACTACGCCGACAAGCTCGACTCCGATCACGTGGACAAGGCCATCTATGACGGCGCGATTCCGGGCATGCTTCATGTCCTTGACCCGCACTCGAATTTCTATGACCCCAAGGCCTTCGCCGCGATGCGCGAGCAGCAGCATGGCCGTTACTACGGCGTGGGCATGACCATCCAGCCGCAGAATATGAAGATCGTGGTCGTCGCCCCCATGGAAGGCGCGCCCGCGTACAAGGCCGGCATCCGCCCTGGCGATGTGATCCTCTTCGTCGACGGCAAGAAGATCGAGAACATGGACACCACGGCGGTGGCCAACCTGCTCAAGGGACCGCGCGGCACCCACGTCACCGTGATCATGGCCCGCGAGGGTGCACCCAAGCCGCTGACCTTCGACCTGATGCGCGATGAGATCCCGCGCCCCACGGTCGACCTGGCGTTTATGGTCAATCCAAACATCGGCTACATCCGGATTCAGGACTTCCAGTCGGAGACCACAGCGCGCGAGGTACAGGACGCGATCGACAAGTTTGGCCCCAAACTCCAGGGTCTGCTCATCGACCTGCGCGGCAACCCGGGTGGCCTGCTGAATGAGGCCGTCGACATCTCCGACAAGTTCCTGCAGAAGGGACAGATCGTTGTCTCGCAGCGCGGCCGGGCGTTCCCCGACCAGGTGTATCGCGCGCCTTCGGGTTCCGACCTCAAGTTCCCCATTGTGGTGCTGGTTAATCGCAATACAGCGTCAGCCGCCGAGATCCTCTCCGGCGCGCTGCAGGATCATGACCGCGGCCTGATCGTTGGCGAAACCACCTTCGGCAAGGGCCTCGTGCAGACGGTGTTCCCCATCAGCGAAAACACAGGTCTCGCCCTGACAACGTACCACTACTTCACACCGTCGGGCCGCCTCATCCAGCGCAACTACGAAGGCGTGAGCCTGTACGACTACTACTACGTGCGCAACGATGCCGCACCCGCGAATGAGACGAACAAGGAAGTCGAGCACACCGACTCAGGTCGCGTCGTCTATGGCGGCGGCGGCATCACGCCGGACGAGAAGATTGCTGAAATCAAGAGCGATCACTTCCAGGACATGACCCTGATCCACTACTCCTTCTCCGGTTTCGCGACGCACTACATGTCCGACCGCAAGGTGGAGAAGGATGTCGTGATCGATGACGCGATCCTCGACCAGTTCAAGGCCTTCCTGCACCAGCAAAAGGTGGACTTCACTGACAAGGAGTTCGGGGAAAACCTCGACTGGACCAAGGCGATGATCAAGAAGGAGCTGTTCACCACGCAGTTCGGGGTTACGGTTGGAAACCAGGTCATCGTCCAATGGGATCCCCAGGTGCAGAAGGCACTCAGCTTCATGCCGGAGGCGCTCGCGCTCGAGAACCACACCCTACCCTCACAGCAGCCGAAGACCCAGACGGCTTCGACCGCCAAGGTGCCCGGTCAGGACACCACCCACCCTTAGGTCAGCTGAAGAAGCAAACACGAAGGCCGCCCTGAGAGGCGGCCTTCGTGTTTCCATCGAGCCGGTGCCGTCAATCCATAATGACGAAGGCGGGCTTTGCGATAGAGTCGCCAACACCCGCAAACGCGGGCACCGCGAACGCTCCCGCCAGGGCAAGGCTGCCGGTTGGCGATTGCAGCTCAGGCATGGGCGATGCCTGGAAGATCTTGCGGCACTGTGCTGCCGTCCACCGCGCCCAACGCTTGGACTTCTTGCGCCGCGCACTGTCGCTGGAGATGCCCGTTCCTGCATACATCTGACGGTAGAGCTTGGACAGAAACACGAACGCCACCCGCGCCCGCAACGTTGGGGTGCACGCTGAGCGCTGCCAGATCGCGCTCCAGTTATAGAAGCGGTCCCACACCTTCTGCGTGCGCTCGCGAATCTCGTCCGAACTCATTGAAGGGTGCGGCGTGAACATCTTTGGCCGCACCTCCGTGGGAATCAGCCAATAGCGGGTAATTGGAACGTCGCCGACAAAGGTAGGGTTCTCCGCTTGCTCCTTTTCCCACCTCATAAAATCCACGGTTCCAGGGAACGGAGTCATCATCACGAACTGGGCAAAGGTAACGCCCGCCTTCAACGCCATGCTCACCGTCAGGTCGAAGGTCGCGGGCTTGTCCGAGGGAAGACCGAAGATGAACGAACCGAGCACATGCACCCCATGCTGCTTGAACTTCTGCAGCTGGATCGCAAGCGCTTCGCCCGAGTAATTCCAGTCCTTGAACACGGCCTTCAGGCCTTCAGGAGTGACCGCCTCAACGCCGACCAGAGCTCCTTTGATATTGGCCTTGCGCATGGCGTCGAGGTACTCGCCATCCTCACCCGCCTCCATCGTGATCTGGGTGAAGAAGACCATGTCCTTCGGCAATGCCGCGAGCGCATCCATCAGTTCAAAGCGCCCTTTGCGGATCTCAGTCAGTTCCGCAAGCCTCGCTGTATTGTTCTGCTCGCGGGCCAGCCGCAGGTCCGTCAGCGTCACTGGATAGAAGTTATCGTCGGCCAGGGCAATGAAGCGGAAACCGATCCTTCGTAAGGCCACGATCTCATCGAGGACGCTCTGGAACGGCCGTTGCCTAGGCTGCTGCCCGTCGGTGCGCCAAACGCTGCAGAAGGAACAGTGCTTCGGGCAACCACGGGTGGTCTGCACCGACGCCCACATGTACTTGTCGCGCGGCATCAGGTCCCAACGTGCAGGCAAGAACTGTGAGGCGTCGAGGCGTCCGCCCTCGTAGACTCGCTGCAGGTTCCCGGCAAGGCAATCGTTGACGGCGTTGCCCCATGCAACGTCTCCATCGCCCTTCACGACAGCGTGTGCGTTGCCGCGATCGAACGCTTCTTCGGGAAACAGCGTTGCATGAATGCCGCCATAGACGACCCATGCACCGCGCTCGCGAGCCATTCGGCCCACCTCGTACCCACGCAGCGCGTTGCCGGTGTGCACACTGATCCCAACGATGTCGCCATTCTGAATACTGTCAGGGTCAATCTGTTCGATGGACTCATCCACCAGAATCGGATCGCCTGCAGTCTTCGGTGTAGCCGCAGCAAGGACAAAGAGCCAACGCGGCGTAATCACCGCAGTACCAAAAGAGTTGTCGCTGGGATTAACGAGTCGTACGCTCATCGAATCCGGCCTTCTCACACAAGCGTGTGCGGCGGTTTCAGAGAGCGTCACACCAAGTTTGTCCGTTCAGCTTCAGCGCCGACCGCGACGAGGGATGGACCCGCTGGTTGTTCGGGAATCATACGCGGTCCACTAGAGGGGTCGCATGACGAAGTTCTTGTATTTGGTTTGGATGCCGATTCGGAAGAGAGAGCGCTCAGCCGGGCAAAACATCACCGAAAAGAACGCTGGAGCGGGAGACCGGGATCGAACCGGCGACATTCAGCTTGGGAAGCTGACGTTCTGCCACTGAACTACTCCCGCTCAATGAGAGGAATCATAGCATGTGAGGTTCCCGGCATTGCCGTCCCGGGATGGGCTCGCAGTGGCGCCCGGCTTGGACCCGACTAAGTCGCGACCTTTATCGGATTGACCCTCCTCAGCACGGCTGCTACCTTGGGCTTACAACCAAAGGCGATGGGGTTCGCCGTGACGCCCAGCTTTCCGGCTGGAGCTGATGACTCCTACGATCTTGCAATCCAGATCCGTCGGAGGACCTTTGCCCGAAAACAAATCTCACAATCTCTTCACAGAACAGCTTCAGATCCTCAAGGATCTCGCGCGCTGGATTCCCATTGCCGCCGCTGTGGGCCTGATGGCGGGCACCGCCTCCGCGGTGCTGCTTTCTTCGCTTACGTATGCGACGAACCTACGCGAGTCGCACCCCTGGCTGATTCTGCTGCTCGCGCCTGCAGGCTGGGCCATGGGAATGCTTTACAAGCTCTTCGGCCAGGCAGTTGAGGGCGGCAATAACCTCATCCTCGAAGAGGTTCACGACCCGCAGGATACGATCCCCGTGCGCATGACGCCGCTGATCCTGATCGCCACCTTTGTCAGCCACGTCTTTGGAGCTTCGGTCGGCCGCGAAGGCACCGCGCTCCAGACTGGAGCTTCCCTCGCCGACCAGCTCACACGGCCTCTCCGCCTGACTTCCGCCGAGCGCCGCATTCTGCTGATGGCCGGTATCAGCGCAGGTTTCGGTTCGGTCTTCGGCACCCCGATGGCCGGCGCGGTCTTCGGAATCGAGGTGCTCGCGATCGGCAAGATCAGCTACGATGCCATCGCTCCCTGCTTCCTGGCTGCGTTCGTTGGGGACCTTGTCACACGGACCTGGGCTCGCCATGTTCCGGGCATCACACATACGCATTACTTCGTCGGTGAGGTTCCGGCGATGAGCCTGCGCGGCATCGCACTTGCGGCCATTGCCGGAATTGCCTTTGGCCTCACGGCCATGGCATTCTCGCGGCTCACCCACTTCATCTCGCGCAACACACGCCGCTGGATCAGCCGCCCCGAGTTCCGCCCCATCGCCGGTGGAATTGTCGTCACCGCTGCGGTCTTCGCCATGGGAACCACCCGCTATATCGGACTCGGCCTGCCCGTGATCTCTGGCGCCTTCGTCCAAAAGCTGCCTCCGTGGGATTTTGCCGGCAAGCTGCTCTTCACCGCGACCTCGATCGGAACCGGATTCAAGGGTGGCGAGGTCACGCCGTTGTTCTACATCGGAGCGACGTTGGGCAATGCCCTGTCGCGACTGTTGCCGTTGCCTCCCGGGCTGCTCGCGGGTATGGGCTTTGCGGCGGTCTTCGCTGGCGCCGCCAACACACCCATCTCCTCCACGCTGCTGGCGGTGGAGCTCTTCGGCGGCGAAGCAGGAGCTTATGCCGCCATTGCCTGCGTGATGAGCTATCTCTTTTCCGGCCACACCGGCATCTATGGTTCGCAGCGAAGGGGCAGCGGCAAGTTCGCGCTCCGCAACCCACCGGAGCGCGAGTCGCTGGCGATGCTCGCCAAGCGAGACCTGGGCGAGTGCCTCAAGCCCGGCACAGACCCCAGCTCCGAACCACAAACCAAAAGCCAGACGTGAAATCCGAACCGCGTGTCTTTGCACGACGAACACGATAGCCTGTTAACGGGCGAAACCCCGCGCGCCTCGGTGAATCCAATAGCTGCGCGCCGGGAGCGCATTCAAGGCCCCGTACGCAGAGAATCTGCGGAAACGACATCCGCTAGCGTTGATTCAGTGTGGAAACAACAAGGGCCCTCAAGGAGCTGTACGTGGCATCGATCGATGAAACCATCCAGCTGATTCGCATAGGCGAACAGCCAGGAGCAGGAAGTAACCGCAGCACCTGTTCGGCAGCATTGGCCGAAGGCCCATGGGAGCATGACAGCGAGGGCTATGGCCCTGGTGCGTCCATCTCCGATGCATTGCCCTCCGACGCACCGAAGCAAGGCATCATCCCGCGCGAATACCGCAACGCAACCCCCGCCGAGCTCGACCTGCGCATCCGGGCCGCGAAGCATGCCCTCGGCGAAAAGGTCGTCATCCTCGGCCACTTCTACCAGCGTGACGAAATCGTCCGCTACGCCGATTTCCTCGGCGACAGCTTCCAGCTCGCCCAGGCAGCGAAGACCAAACCCAACGCCGAATACATCGTCTTCTGCGGCGTGCACTTCATGGCTGAGACCGCGGACATCCTCTCGCGCCCTGAGCAGGCCGTGATTCTGCCCAACCTCGCGGCGGGCTGCTCCATGGCCGACATGGCTGAGATTGACTCCGTCACCGACTGCTGGGAGGAACTCGCTTCCATCCTCGGCACTGCCAGCGACGCCTCCGACAAACAGCCGGTTCTCCCCGTCACCTACATGAACTCGGCCGCGTCCCTCAAAGCCTTCTGCGGCGAGCATGGCGGCGTCGTCTGCACGTCATCCAATGCCGAGACAGTGTTGCAGTGGGCCTTCGAGCGCGGTCAGCGCGTGCTCTTCTTCCCTGACCAGCACCTGGGCCGCAACACCGCGAAGAAGTTGGGCATCCCCCTCGAGCAGATGCCTGTATGGGACCCGAACAAGCCCATGGGTGGCCTCACGCCGGAGCAGATCCGCGAGGCCCGCGTCATCCTCTGGCATGGCTTCTGCTCCGTGCACAAGCGCTTTACCGTCGACCAAATCCACTTCGCGCGCCAGCGTCATCCCGGCGTGCACGTCATCGTGCATCCCGAATGCACGATGGAGGTCGTTGATGCCGCCGATGAGCATGGGTCCACCGACTTGATCAAGCAGCGCGTAGAAGCGGCGCCCGCAGGTTCGATCTTTGCCATCGGTACCGAGATCAACATGGTGCAGCGCCTCGCCAACGAGCACCCCGACAAGACCATCTTCTGCCTCGACTCCACCATCTGCCCCTGCTCCACCATGTACCGCATTCACCCAAGCTATCTCGCGTGGGTGCTGGAGTCGCTGGAGCGCGGCGAGATCCTGAACCGTATCACGGTACCGGAAGCGATTGCCGCGCCCGCCCGTGTTGCGCTCGAACGCATGCTCGCTCTGAAGCCTGCGACGGACAGGAGGTCCGCATGAATCCGTCCCGCAGGAAGATCATCGTCGTCGGCAGTGGTATCGCAGGCCTCATCGCCGCGCTGGAGCTGAACAAGCAGCATGACGTTACGCTCGTCACCAAGCACGAGCTCGCAGAGAGCAACACTCGCTGGGCGCAGGGTGGCATCGCCGCCGTCATGTTCCCCGACGACACCGTCGCGGAGCACATCGCCGACACCCTGCGTGCAGGCGCAGGCCTCTGCGATCCCGAGGCCGTCAATGTGCTTTGCACGGAAGGCCCCGCGCGGATCCGCGACCTGATCGCACTCGGCGTGCAGTTCGACGAGCACAACGGCGAACTCGCCCGCGGACTCGAAGCAGCACACTCCCACGCTCGCATCCTGCACGCCAAGGGGGATGCCACCGGCCTCTCCATCGAGCTCGCGCTGGTGCACGCCGTGCGCTCCTCAAAAGTCAACGTGATGGAGCACACGTTCGCATGCGACCTCATCATCGAACGCGGTGTTGTCACGGGGATGGAGGTTCTGCAGGCAGGCCTCCGTCGCACACTCAGCGCGGATGCCGTGGTACTCGCCTCAGGGGGTGCAGGCCAGCTCTACAAACACACCACAAATCCCAATGGAGCTACGGGTGACGGCTTCGCGATGGCGTTGCGCGCGGGAGCTCAGATCGCCGATGCCGAGTTCTACCAGTTCCACCCCACCGCGCTCGCCACCGGAGATACGTTCCTCATCTCTGAGGCTGTTCGCGGTGAGGGCGCGGTGCTCGTCGATACCCATGGCCGTCGTTTCATGCAGGCCATACATCCCGATGCCGAGCTGGCTCCCCGCGATGTTGTAGCGCGTGGCATCGCGATGCAGATGGCCGCGCAAAACGGCACGCCTGTTCGCCTCGATGCGACGGTGCTGGAACAGCGCAACGGCAAGGGCTTCCTCGAGCGCCGCTTCCCCAGCATCCACCGCGCCTGCCTCGCACGCGGCCTCGACTGGACCATCGATCCCATCCCTGTGACTCCTGCCGCTCACTACTGGATGGGCGGCGTGCGCACCGACCTCCACGGCCGTACCTCGATCCCTGGCCTCTTCGCCGTGGGCGAGGTCGCCTGCACCGGCGTGCACGGAGCCAACCGGCTCGCGTCGAACTCGCTGCTGGAGAGCCTCGTCTTCGCCTGGCGCTGCGCCAACCTGCTGAATGACGATGCCGAGTGGCAGAGCGAGCGATGGAGCGGCCCCGGGCCGCAACTGGCCAGCGTCTTTCAGCTCCCGTCGGCGGCCAGCGTGCTCACACGGCCTGTAAGCCGCACAGCACTGCAAGCCGTCATGTGGGATGCGGTAGGTATCGAGCGCAATGGGGCAACACTTCGCGCGGCACTCGTGCAGCTCGATTCATGGCGCGCGACAGGCTCCAATCTCGAATCGCTCGAGACCGCGAACCTGCTCGCCATCGCGCGAGTTGTGACCGCAGCCGCGCTGGCTCGCACCGAGTCTCGCGGTGCACACTTCCGCATCGACTATCCGGAGACGCTCGAGGCCTGGCGTCGCTCGCTCGTGTATTCGACGGCAGCGCTGGTCTCAGTTGCGGACGAGCTGGAGTTCTCGCGCTGATGCGTCCCGACCCCGCTGCGATTGAAGCACTCGTCCGCATGGCTCTCGCGGAAGATGCACCCTGGGGCGACATCACCGCACAGTCGCTCATCCCCGCAGACGCGATCACGACGGCGAAGCTTGTCGCTCGCGAAGATGGCGTGTTGTGCGGTGAAGATCTCTTCACCGCGGCGATGAAGCGAAGCGGCGAAGTGCAAACGAACTTTGCGCTGCATGACGGCGATGCCTTAATGCGCGGCGCGCTCATCGCAACCGTCGAAGGCTCTGCGCGCGCGATCCTCACGGCGGAACGTGTCGCGCTGAACTTCACGCAACGGCTCTCGGGCATTGCCACGCTCACCGCACGCTACGTGAGCGAAGTCGCGCACACGAGAGCGCGCATCGTGGATACACGTAAGACCACGCCCGGCCTGCGGCTCATCGAGCGCTATGCCGTGCGCTGTGGAGGGGCGCACAACCATCGATTCTCCCTCTCCGATGCGTTGATGGCCAAAGACAATCACCTTGCGATCCTTACCAACAACAGCGAACGTTCGCTCACCGAGTCCCTGCGTGAAGGCTTTGCCACGTTGCCCCACACCACGCACAAGGAAGTCGAGGTCGATCGCATCGACCAGATTGACGCTGTTCTGGCAGCGCGCATTGACACCGTGATGCTCGACAATTTCTCGCTTCAGGACATGCGCGCTGGCGTTGCACTCATTCGCGACAGAGCTCCCCACGTTCTCATCGAAGCCAGCGGCGGAGTCTCACTCGATACCGTACGTGCTATCGCCGAGACCGGTGTGGACATCATCTCTGTCGGAGCACTCACCCACAGCGTGCGAGCCCTCGATCTCGGCTTGGACATCGACGCCTAGCTCCGCAAGCCACTACACTCGACTCGATGACCCAGGAGATCCCAGCAACAACGAACGCTGCCAAACCTCGCAAGGGTACGGGCCGCATCACGTTGCTTCTCTTCGTTGCGCTCATCGGCTTCGAGGTATGGAAGACGGTTCGATTTGGGACGCCGAAGAAGATTGAGGTCACAGAGCTTCATCTCCGTGACCTGCGTGGCGTCCCCATCGCAAGCGAGACCTTCGCAGGCAAGGCCGTGCTGCTGAACTACTGGGCACCGTGGTGCGGTCCATGCAAGCTCGAGATCCCATGGCTGGCCGAGCTGCAACGCGAGCATCCGAACGATCTCGTCATCGTCGGCATCGTCGATGACCCGCAGGACTATCAAGGCGCTTTGGCCTACATGCAAGCCAAAGGCGCGACGTATCCGCTCGCGCAGCTATCACCGGAGACGCACGCTGCCTTAGGGGAGATGCATACGGTGCCGACCACCTTCTACCTCTCACGTAGTGGGCACGTGCTCCATGCGATCAACGGCGTTGTCCCGCAATCGGTGCTCAAACACTGGGTGAAAGACGCTATTGCCGCAAAGTGATCTTCTAACCAACCGAAGCCGCCCGCAGAAAAACAGGCACTAGCGTAGCTGGAACTCGGGTGATCCCATCACCAGCGCGGTGAGCAGGTTCAGCGTGTCGACAGAGCTGGAGTTCGCGGGCTGTGAGGCTAGCTGCTGCTGGATGAGCTGATTCGTCTGCGCGCTCACAGGTGCTCCGATCATGGTGGCTTCGAGTACATGCATCGCAACCTGGGCGCCGGCAGAGACAGGTGCCGTTGTGACAGAAGGGACAGCTGGCTGTGCCGTGTTGATCGTCGCAACTAGCCCCACGAGCTTTGCACTCCCCGGCGGCGGGAGGATCTTCGCGGCAGCAGGTGCAGCGCCCGGCGCAGGCTTTCCTGAGCCATAAGCTGAAAACTCGCCCGCGCTCGATGGCGTCAGCAAGCCCATGGCAAGCACGTTAGGCGCGTCGAACTTCTGGTTCGCATACTTACCATTGGTCAGCTGGTAGGCGAAGTTCAAACGATCGACCAGTGCGGTGGTGTTCATCCATTGGTCGGCGGTGAGGTAGTAGCCCGTTGGTGGCAGAGCGTAGTACAGCGGCATGCCCATGGTGCGCACAGTATTCACGAGCGCGCCGGGATTCTGCGGATCGGTGGCCGTGGCGCGGAAGGCCGAAGCGAGAAACTCCTCGGGCGTCTTGACCTTGTTGTGGAAGTACTGCCGCGAGTTGAACTCGGGCGACGCGATGATGGCGCGCAGCAAGGTCTTGATGTCGCCCTTGCTCGCAAGATACGTCGCTGTGAGCCGGTCGACCAGAGCCGGGGGAGGATTGTCGGCGACAAAGTATTGCGCCAGCTTTGTTGAGATGAAGTGCGCGGTCTGCGGGCTCATCGCAAGGATGTTGAGCGCCGTCAGTCCCTGCTTCATGCTGTCCGCGGTCGCAACCTCTTCCAGCGGCATTCCCTGCCCGAACGTCGAAGCGTACTTCTCGTTGGGGCCCAGCTTATGCGCGTTGCCATCGTCATCGATCACGTAACCCAGCCACACCTTGGGACCGGGCTCGTGACGTTTGGGGTCGAACAGAAAGCCGCTTCCCTTCTGTACATCCTGCACGCCCCAGCCGGTGAGGATCGCTGCGAGCGCCGTCACGTCCGCCTGCGTATAGCCACCGTTCACACCGACCGTGTGCAGCTCCATCACCTCGCGCCCGTAGTTTTCGTTCAGCCCTTTGTTACCCTTCTTCGACTTCGGATTCGCCGGGTTCACGCCATTTGCTATGGAGTCGGGCCCGATTGAAAGCCAGTTGTCGAGGTAGACCATCATCGCGGGCGAGGTAGCCGTCGCGACCAGAAGCTTCGGGAAGGTGTCGAGCGCATGGGCGCGAATCACATCGCGCTCATAGCTGGTCGTGTACCACTGGTCGGAGTCCTTGCCGACATAGACGTTGAAGTGGTTGAACCAGAAGTCGGACATCACCTGCTGCATCTGGCGCTCGGTAAGGATGTCGCGCAGCACGCGCGCCTCGGCCAGCTCCCGGGACATATTGCCCGACGAGCTGACCTGCCCGCTCATCGCATAGAAGGCTTCCTTCTCCTTGGGATTGAAGTCCGCCAGGAGCATGTTGCGCTGGTCGCCAGTGAGGTTGCCGTTGTTGGTGAGGACGATGCGGTCATCCACCGGCATCTTGATCACCGCATCCATGCGCTGGTTCTTCGGCATCGCGATGAGCTCGCCGAAGAGGCGCGAAGCCGTGGCCTGATCGGCCTTTTTCTGGGCGGCCTTGTCCTCGTCGCTAGGCTCCGCCTTGGGCTGGCCGTTGGCGTCGAGCAGCTTCTTCTGGTCGCGCTCTTTCGTGAGCTTCGCTACCTGCAGCTCGTAGACGGAGGCCCGCAGGGGGTCTGTAGGCATGGGACCTTTGCCGTCAGCCACAGTCCCCACCTGAGCACGGTCGGGGTAAACCTCGAGCGCCTGGGCCGCCTGCATGTTGATGGTGGGGTAGGGTCCGAGGTGGCGGTACAGCGCGTCGTCCTTGAGGGAGTTCGGGTCGAGCTGCTGCGCGACCCATCCGTCCTCCCCCTGTGCGAGCACGCGGTCCACCTCGCCCGGGCGCGGGCCGAAGGTGAAGCGATCCAGTAGCTGCACGACGCGCTCGCGCGGATTGAGCGGGGTCAGGGCCTCAGGCTTTGCGGCAACGGGCTTCTTAGGGGTCCGTGGCAAGCCCTTGGCAACGAATGTCTTCGCCGCTCGCTGCTGCATAGCATCCGGCGGAGGTGCGGCGTCCTGCGCGCACAGCGTGGAAGTGGCGGCAAGAGCCGCGCAGAGCACACCGGCTCCGCATCTCGATGCAATCCGCAACATGGCCGTAGTCCTCATCACTCAACTTAGACCAAGCCTGGGGGATGAAGTTGCCCGGGAAGCGCTAAACTCCTGCCGCCGTAACCTTCACGACCCGCTGCGTCTTCATTCGCTTCGCGATCCAGAAGCCGATCCGGACGAGCAAAAGCAGCGCCAGCACCAGAGTGTCAGGAAATGGGCGCGTTACTCCCGACTTCACCAGCCACCAGTAATGCACAACCGCTGCAATGCCAGCGAGATACACCAGGCGGTGCAACCGCTGCCAGTTCTTGCCACCCATCGCGCGCAGAACGCGCTGGGGGCTGGTGATGGTCAGCGCAAGGAGGATGACCCACGCGGCGAAGCCGACCTGGATGAACTTCCGCTTGGTGATGTCCACCCAGATCGCCGGCCACGCCAGCGCAAACTGATGAAAAGGCTCCCCCACCTTCCCGTGGCGCAGGCCGTCGATCGCGGTCGCGGTGTCATAGCCGGAGAAGAGGAAGATGTACGTCGCGAGATGCAGCGTGGCGTAGAAGAACGCATACAGGCCGATCATGCGGCGCAGGCGGATGAGCCATGCCAGCGACGAATGGATGCGGCGGACCGGCGTCACCGCGAGGCTGATCAGCAGGATCCAGAGCGCCCAGTCACCGGTGAAGTGGGTGATGTAGTTGACCGGATCGGCCTGGTTCGCCAGCGCACCGCTCTGGAAGTCGCGCAACAGCAAGGCCAGCGGCGCGAGCAGCAGGGCGTGGACTACCACCTTGATCCAGGGGATTGCTTTCGTCGGCATGCGTTCTCGCTCGCTTAGTAGTTCTTGTTCAGATCCATGCCGTTGTAGAGGCTGGCGACCTCGGGGTAGCCGTTGAACATCTCGGTGGTGCGGATCTTGGGCAGGATGGAGTTGGAGTTCAGCAGTCGCTCCCGCGCCTGCGACCAGCGCGGGTGACTGTGATTCGGATTCACGTTGGAGTAGAAGCCGTACTCCTCCGAGTTCATGTCATTCCAGGTGGTCTTCGGCATCTTGTCGACGAAACGGATCGTCGAGATGGACTTCGCTCCCTTGAAGCCATACTTCCACGGCACGATGACGCGGATGGGAGCTCCCTGCTGATTAGCCAGCGTCTCACCGTAGCTGCCGAAGGTCAGTAGCGTCAGCGGATGCATCGCTTCGTCCATGCGCAGGCCTTCAGAGTACGGAAAGCTGATGCCATAGGGCAGTACCATCGTCTTGGGGTCTTTGGCTGTGAGGAACTGCACAAACTTGGCGCTGGGCAGAGGATTAGCCAGCTTGATGAGCTCGGCGAGCGGGTATCCGTCCCAGGGGATGACCATCGACCAGGCCTCGACGCAGCGGAAGCGGTAGACGCGCTGCTCCAGCGGCCGGTAGGTGAGCAGCTTGTCGATGTCCAGCGTCAT
>Ga0302187_10001053_pt1 | contig 24156 bp, 23 predicted proteins | sample II_Bog_E1_3_FD_202120 | JGI IMG/M metagenome (GOLD analysis project Ga0302187, IMG submission 202120) | Peat permafrost microbial communities from Stordalen Mire near Abisko, Sweden - II_Bog_E1_3 | ecosystem: Environmental > Terrestrial > Soil > Wetlands > Peat | place: Sweden: Abisko...
GAAAATCCGCTGAAATACTATCACAACAACACCGCCAAGAGCCGGTCGCTGATCGCGGCGGCGGTCACGGCGGGCGTGCCGCATTTCATTTTCAGCTCGACCGCCGCGACGAATGGCAACCCCGAGGTTTCGCCGGTCAGCGAAGACAGCCCGAAACTGCCGATCAACCCCTATGGCATGTCAAAGCTGATGACCGAGATCATGCTGGGCGACACGGCACGCGCGCATGCCATCAATTTCTGCGCGCTGCGCTATTTCAACGTGGCGGGCGCCGATCCGCAGGCGCGCACCGGGCAATCGACCGCCGGGGCCACCCACCTGATCAAGGTCGCGGTCGAGGCTGCGCTGGGCAAACGCGAATCGGTCGCGGTGTTCGGCACCGACTATGCCACGCCCGACGGTACGGGCGTGCGCGATTATATCCATGTCAGCGATCTGGCCGCCGCGCATGTCCTGGCGCTCGAAGCGCTGATTGCCGATCCGGCGCAGTCGTTGACGATGAACTGCGGCTATGGCCGGGGGTTTTCGGTGCTCGAAGTGCTCGATGCGGTCGACCGGGTGACCAACCTGACCATCGATCGCCGGTTTGAGGCGCGCCGCGCGGGCGATCCCGATGCGCTGATTTCGGACAACCGGCGGATCAAGGCGACACTGCCGTGGGTGCCGCGCTATGCCGATCTGGAAACGATCGTCGGCCATGCGCTGGCGTGGGAACGGCGGTTGACGGAAATTCGCGGGGCAGCTTGACTTTGCCAGGGCGCGCCTATACCCGCCCCCTTCTGTTTTTGGCCCGGTCAGTTCGGGCAAAGGGATTCGTCATGAAGATTCGCAACAGCCTGAAGTCGCTCAAGGACCGCCATCGCGACAACCGCGTGATCCGTCGTCGCGGCCGGACCTATGTGATCAACAAGACCCAGCGCCGCTTCAAGGCCCGCCAGGGTTGATCCACTGCGCCCCGTCACCGGGGCGCAATCCTGTCATGGGATGACCTTAAACCCTCGCCCGTAACGGCGAGGGTTTGGTCGTTAGCGGGATAGATGATGATGGTCGATGCCGTTGTGTGGGATATCGGCCGGGTGCTGGTGCAATGGGATTTCCCGCGCATCTGGCGCGACGTGATTCCCGATGAGGCCGAACGCGCCGCCTTCACCACCACCGTGGTGAGCGAGGCCTGGCATTTCCGCCACGATTGCGGCGAGCCGATGGCCGACATGATCGCCGCGCGGGTCGCCGAATTCCCGCACCATCGCGCGCTGATCGAACGCTATCGCACGCATTGGCTGCTGTCGGTGCCGGGCCCGATCGCGGGCACCCATCCGCTGATCGAACGGTTGGCCGCGCGCGGCGTGCCGCAATATTCGATCACCAATTTCGGCGCCGATGCCTTCGCCATGTTCCGCCCGACGTTCCCGATCCTCGACCATATGGCCGCGATCGTGGTGTCGGGTGAAGAGCGGCTGGCCAAGCCCGATGCGGCGATCTTCGATCTGGCCGCCGCGCGGTTTGGCCACGATCCGGCGCGGATGCTGTTTATCGATGACAACGCCGCCAATATCGCCGCCGCGCGTGCGCTCGGCTGGCAGGTGCACTGGTTCGATGGCGATGCCGGAGCGCTGGAGGCCGATCTGATCGGGCTTGGCCTGTTGTAAAGACTGTTATGGGCGCAAGGATGGCAGCCCGATCAGCGATATCTCGCGGCCATAGCCCGGCTCGCCATGGTGCGTGGCGCGGCGATAGGAAAAGAACCGGTCGGGCTGACCATAGGTATCCTCGCCCATGATGCCGACGCTGCCGACCCCGGCGGCGCGCAGGCGGTCTGCGACATAGCCTTCCAGATCGAACCAGCCGTGGCCCGCGCGACCGGCACGGAAAAAGCGCGCATTGGCGGGATCGGCGGCGACAAACCGCTGTTCGAACGCGTCATCGACTTCATAGCTTTTCTGGGCAATGCACGGCCCGACCACGGCGGCGATGGCCTGACGCCGGGCACCCAGCGCCTCCATCGCGGCAATCGTCGCATCGGTCACGCCCGCCAGCGCGCCTTTCCACCCCGCATGCGCCGCGCCGATCACGCCCGCGTGGCGGTCGTGAAACAGCACCGGCGCGCAATCGGCGGTCAGAATGCCGAGCAATAGCCCGCGCCGGTCGGTCACCAGCGCATCGGCGGGCCGGCGGTCGGTTTCGGACCAGGGTTCGGTTACCGTTACCACGTCGGCCGAATGGATCTGGTACGCGCAGACCAGCCGTGCACCGGGCATCACCGCGTCAACCGCGCGCGCGCGGTTTTCGGCGGTGGCGGTGGGATCGTCCTCGCTGCCCCAGCCGACATTCAGCCCGGCATGGATGCCGCCGCTTACCCCGCCGCGCCGACCGCAAAAGCCGTGCGCGGCCCCGGCCAGCGCGGGATGGGTCAGCGCCTCGACAGTCATGCGCCCAGGCTCTTGCCCACTTGTTCGCGCACGTCGCGCGACAGGTTCGGCTGCGCGGCGATGCGTTCCAGCTCTGCACGCATCAGGGCGGCGCGGGTCGGCTCGATCTTGCGCCAGCGGCCCAAGGGCGGGACAAACCGCGCCGCGACATTGCCGTTGATCGGATCGAGCGCGAGGATCAGATCGGCGATCAGGCGGTAGCCTTCACCGTCGGCGGCATGGAACGCGGCGGTGTTGCCGGCAAAGGCCATGTACAGCGCGCGCACCCGGTTGGGGTTGGTCAGCGTGAAATCGGCGTGCTGTGCCAGCGCCTTGACATGGCGCAGTGCGTCGGGGTGCAGCGATCCGGCCTGCAACGAAAACCACTTGTCGATCACCAGCGGATTGTCGGCAAAGCGGCGGTGGAAATCGGCCAGCGCATGGTCGCGTTCGGCCCCGTCGAGACCGCACAACACCATCAGCGCGCCCTGGCGGTCGGTCATGTTGTCGGCGGCGGCATATTGCGCGGCGGCGCGGTTGATCGCCTCTACCGGATCGGCAGGGGCGAGATAGACCAGCGCCTGCGTCTTCAGTTTGCGCGCGCCACGCGCGGCGGGATCGAGGCTATAGGGCACCGCGCTGGTGCGATCGTGCACGGCGCGCCATTGTGCCGCCAGCGTGCCGCCCAGCCAAGCCTTCAACGCCTCGCGCTCGGCGCGCACCCGACCCGGATCGACCGGGCTCAACTGTTCGGCCAGATACGTTTCGCCGGGCAGGATCACCAGTTCGCCGCGCATCAGGTCATCGATCGCGGGATCGGCCAGCACGGCGGCAAACGCCTCGCCAATGGCGGCGCGCCCGGCGGCGCGTTCGGCATCGGACAACTGGTCGGTGACCGCCGCGACCAGATGCTGCACCACCAGTTGCTGCATCGCCTCATAGCGCGCGAACGGATCGTCGTCGTGCGCGGCCAGAAACACCAGATCGGCGCTGTCGGCGCGGTGATCGATCGCCACCGGTGCCGAAAAACCGCGATTGATCGACAGCACAGGCGGTGTTGCGTGGCCACCAAAGCTGAAGCTTTGCCGTTCCTCGGTCAGCACCAGCAGATGTTCGCCATCGTGCCGCCCGGTTGCGCGGTCGAACAGCGCGGTGCGCAGCGGGATCACCATGGGCTGTTTGTCGGGCTGGCCAGGGGTGGGCGGCACGGTCTGGGTCAGCGTCAGCGTGACGGTATCGCCTGCATGCGCCATTGCCACATCGACGCGCGGGGTCCCGGCCTGCGAATACCAGCGGCGGAACTGCGTCAAGTCGAGCCCGGCGCCCTGTTCGATCGCCACCACGAAATCCTCGCACGTCGCCGCTTCGCCGTCATGCTGGTCGAAATAGCGATCGGTGCCACGCCGGAACCGTTCGGGCCCGGCCAGCACGGTCATCATGCGGATCACCTCGGCGCCTTTGTTATAGACCGTGGCGGTGTAGAAATTGCTGATTTCCTGATAGGAATCAGGCCGGATCGGATGCGCCAGCGGGCCTGAATCCTCGGGAAACTGGGCTGCGCGCAAAATGCGCACGTCTTCGATGCGCTTGACCGGGGGCGATCCGTGATCGGCGCTGAACTGCTGATCGCGCAGCACCGTAAAGCCTTCTTTCAGCGATAGCTGGAACCAGTCGCGGCAAGTGACCCGGTTGCCCGACCAGTTGTGGAAATATTCGTGCGCCACCACGCCTTCGATCGCGTCATAATCGCCATCGTTGGCGGTTTCGGGATCGGCTAGGATATAGCGCGTGTTGAAGATGTTGAGGCCCTTGTTCTCCATCGCCCCGGCGTTGAAATCGGACACCGCGACAATGTTGAACACGTCGAGATCGTATTCACGGCCATAGGTTTGCTCGTCCCAGGCCATCGCCGCGATCAGGCTGCGCATGGCATGGTCGGTGCGCGTTTCATCGCCGGGCCGTACCCAGATCGCCAGATCGACCTGGCGCCCGCTGCGCGTGGTGAACCGGTCGCGGCTGGCCACCAGATCGCCCGCCACCAGCGCAAACAGATAGCTGGGCTTGGGCCAGGGGTCGTTCCATTGCGCCCAATGTGTGCCATCGGCATTGTCGCCCTGCGCCACCGGATCGCCGTTGGACAACAGCACGGGAAACTGCGCCTTGTCGGCCTGCAAACGCACGCCATAGCGGCTGAGCACGTCGGGCCGGTCGGGGAAAAAGGTGATGCGGCGGAACCCTTCGGCCTCGCACTGGGTGCACAGCAACCCGCCCGAGGCATAGAGCCCCGACAATTGCGTGTTGGCAACCGGGTTCACCACGGTGTCAATGGTCACCACATGCGCATCGCCCGATAGCGAGATGACCAGATCGTTGCCGTCCATTTCCCAGGCATTGTGCGCCTGCCCGTCGACCAACAGTGTGGCCACCGCAATCCCGTCGCCATTGAGCCGCAGGGGCGCGCCCGCGCGCTGGCGCGTGACATGCAGCGTGGAGCGCACACGGGTCGAATCGATCGACAGCGCAAAGTCGAGATCGATCGTCGGCACCAGCCAGTCGGGCGATTGGTAATCGAGCCGACGCACGACGTGGGGCTGATCGGTGGAGGCCACGGGGGCGCTGGACATATCGTTCATAATGGCAATGTAGGGACTCCTGTCGCGCTGGCCAATGGCATTGTTCGCGCTGCGGCAAGGACGGGCCGCAACGCTGGCGGTCCCGTTCCGGAACCATCATGATAACCCTTTGCGCTTGACTCACATCGGCCGGCGCATGAACCCATGCGCCGAAACCGTGGGTCGGGGGATGACGTTGGGGGATGACATGGCGCGTGCCAATTTCTGGGTGGCTATCGCGGTGGGCTGTGCGGCGCTGGCGCCGACATGGGCGCGGGCGGCGGCGTTCGATGTAAATCATGCCACCGCGCTCTATCTGGCCGTGCTCAGCCCGGCGGCGCGGGCGCGGTCGGATGCGTATTTCGATGGCGGATTGTGGCTCGATGCGGCCTCCACGCTGATCACCGTGCTGTTGTGCTGGGTGATCCTGCGCGTTGGATTGCTCGTGTCGCTGCGCGATGCGATGCGGCGGCGGGGCTGGCGGCCGTGGGTGGTGATGCTGGCGGTCGCTGCGCTGTTCGTGCTCCTGCTGTCGCTGCTGCAACTGCCGTGGTCGATCTATGTCGATTTCCTGCGCGAGCGCCGGTTCGGGCTGATGAACCAGACATTTGGCGGCTGGCTGGGGCAACAGGCGATCGCACTGGCGCTTACGCTGGTGGCGGGCAGTCTGGTGCTGACCGTGATCAACGCGGTGATTCGCGCCTTTCCCCGGCACTGGTGGCTGATCGGGGCGGGCGTGGTCGGGGTGCTGGCGGCGTTTTTCAGCCTGATCACCCCGGTGTTCATCATGCCGCTGTTCAACACGTATACCGATCTGGCCCCCGGCCCGCTGCGCACGCGGATCGTGGCGATGGCCGATGCCAACCATATCCCGACCAACCATATCGTGGTGTTCGATGCGTCGCGCCAAAGCGACCGGATTTCGGCCAATGTCTCGGGCGTCGGGCCGACCGTGCAAATCAGCCTGACCGACAATCTGGTCAACCGCACCAGCCTGCCCGAGGCGGCGGCGGTGGTCGGACACGAAATGGGCCACTATGTGCTGGGCCATGTGTGGACCGGGATTGCGGTGATCACGCTGTTGTCGGCCGCGCAGTTCTGGCTGCTGGCGCGGTGGGCTCCGGGCGTGCTTGCTGCGGGGGCCTGGCGGCGCGGTGTGCGCGGTATCGATGACCCGGCGGCGCTGCCGGTGCTGGTCGGGCTGATGAGCGCGCTGACACTGCTGTTCCTGCCGCTCAGCAACACGTCGACCCGCTATACCGAAAGCGCCGCCGATGCCTTCGGGCTGAACGCCGCGCGCGAACCAGACGGCTTTGCGCTGGCGGCGATGAAACTGTCGACTTATCGCAAGATCGCGCCGCCGTGGTGGGAAGAGGCGTTGTTCTATGACCACCCATCGGGCCACACGCGGGTATACCGCGCGATGCAGTGGAAAAAGGACCATGTCCCCGACGCGATCGAAGTTGTGCCTGCGCCGCTGCCCGATGTGAAGGGGCGTTAGCCGCGATGCACCTGTTCGTGTTCGGGTTGGGTTACAGCGCCGGGGTGCTGGCACGGCGCCTGCGTGCGCGGGGCTGGCAAGTCGAGGGCACCGGACGCGGGGGCGAGATCGCATTTGACGATCGCGCGGCGGTACTGGCCGCGCTGGCGCGGGCCAGCCACGTGCTGTCGAGCGTGCCGCCAGGGCGTGACGGGGTCGATCCGGTGCTGGCGCATTATGGCGCGGCGCCGGGCACGCGATGGATCGGCTATCTGTCCTCCACCGGGGTCTATGGCGATTGCGGCGGGGCCTGGGTCGATGAAAGCGCCGGCGTCGGCCATGGGCGGCGCACCGCGCGCAGCGAGGCGGATCTGGCGTGGCAGGCGCTGGGCGCGCGGGTGTTCCGCCTGCCCGGCATCTATGGCCCGGGGCGCAGCGCGTTCGAGCGGCTGCGCGATGGCACCGCGCGGCGGCTGATCGCGCCGGGGCAAGTGTTCAGCCGCATCCATGTCGACGATATCGCGGGCGGGGTGATCGCCGGGCTGGGCGCGCCCGCCGGGGTCTACAATCTGGCCGATGACGAACCGTGCGATCAGAACGCGGTGATCGAGGAAGCGGCGCGGCTGTCCGGCATGGCGCCGCCGCCGCTGGTGCCGCTGGCCGAGGCCGACCTGTCGCCGATGGCGCGCGCGTTCTACGCCGAAAACCGCCGTATCGCCAATGGCAAGGCGCGCCGCGTGCTCGGCTGGCGCCCCCAATACCCCAGCTATCGCGAAGGGCTGCGCGCCTGCATTCGCCCGCGCAGCGCGACGACCAGCCCGATCAGCGACAGCACTGCGCCCGCGGCATTGAGCGTGGACCAGCGATAGCCTTCGAACAGCGTGGACAACGCCATCGCCACCACCGGCACCAGCACCCCGTTATAGGCCGCGCGCCCCGGCCCCATTTCGCGCAGCAGCAGGTTGTACAACGGGAACGTCAGCACCGATCCAACCAGCGCCAGGTAGGCCACGCACCCGGCATAGGCGGGCGACCAATCGAACACTGGCGGCCCTGACAGCACCAGCGCGATCACGCAATCGGCCCCGGCGCCGAACAGGAATGCCCAACCCAGCAGCATCGCGGCCGGAACCGTGCGCGCGACTTGCGCCGCCTGCAGCACATTGCCGGTCGATGCGAACAGCAGCGCCAGCGCGGTCATCGCCGCGCCCAGCGGCACATCGCTGCCCGACGGCGCGGCGCGATATTCGTGGACCATCAACAGCACCACGCCGCTCAGCGCGATCACCGATCCCAGCACGAACCGGCGCGTGATCGGCGTGCCCAGAAACACCTGGCCGAACACCGCATTGGGCACCAGCAACAGCGCGAACACCACCGCCACCAGCCCCGACGTCAGATGGCTTTCGGCGCGATAGACAAACTGGAAATTGCCGCAGAACAGGCTGAGCCCGATCAGCGCGGCCTGGATCAGCACGCGGCGTTCGGGCACCAGCGCACCGACGCGAATGTCGCCGCGCATCAGCCCCAGCGCGAACATGCCGATCGCCGCGCCGACAAAGCGCCAGGTCACCGACCAGCTTGGTGGCACCGGGCCGATCTGCGCCTTGATCACCAGCCAGGTCGATCCCCAGACCAGCGCGGTCACCACAAAGGCGGCGATCACGCGCGGATCGGCGCGCGCATGGGTGCCCGTCACAGGGCCGCGATTGCCCGCGCCAGCGCGGCGACATGCGCCGGATCGCTGTTCCACGAGGTGACCAGCCGCGCGGCGCCCGGCGCTCCTGCAGGGGCGACCCAGTCATAAAAATCGAACCCTGCCGCGCGCAGTGCCGCCGCTTCGGCGGGGTCGACGATCAGGAACACTTCATCGGATTCGACAGGATGGATCAGCCGGTCACCTGCCGCGGCGGCCAGTTCGGCAGCGGCGGCATTAGCCGCGCGGGCATTGGCCAGCCATAGATCGCCCTCCAGCAGCGCCAGGATCTGCGCGGCCAGATAGCGGCCCTTCGATTGCAGATGCCCCGCGCGCTTGCGCTGGCGGTGGATGGTATCGACCAGTGCCGGGTCGCGCGCTTCACCGAACAGCACGATTGCCTCGGCCCCCAGACCGCCGTTCTTGACCATGCCAAAGCTCAGCGCATCGACCCCGGCGTCGACCGTGATCGCCGCCGGGTGACAGCCCAGATGCGCTACCGCATTGGCAAATCGCGCCCCGTCCATATGCAGCCACAGATCGCGCGCTCGGGCCAGCGCGCCGATCGCGGCGACGTCGCCGGGCGCATAGACGCGGCCATATTCGCTCGCCTGGGTGATCGAGATGGCGTGGGGTTGCACCCGGTGCACATCATCGCGGATCGGCGCGAGCGCTGCGTTGATCGTGGCGGGGGTCAGCCGCGCGGCATCGCCTTCGGCCAGGATCAGCTTTGCCCCATGGGTATAGAACCCCGGCGCGCCGCCCTCGTCGGTTTCGATATGCGCCTCGCGATGGCACACCACCCCGCCATGGGGCGGCACCATCGCCGCCAGCGCCAGGCAATTGGCCGCCGTGCCGGTGGCCACCCAGATGGCCGTCGCAGGCTGGCCAAACAGCGCGGAAAACGCCTCGTCCAGCCGCCCCGACAGCGCATCGCCGTCATAGGCGGTGTCGGGCGCATCGGCGGCGGCCATCGCGGCCCAGACGCGGGGGTGGACAGTGGCGGCGTTGTCGGAGAAGAATTTCATGATCCGGGGCATGCGGCCCCGCGCCGCCGTGGTCAAGATGATGAAAGGGATGCAACGCCATGACGATCGCCCCGGCCCGTTCTCCTCGTCACCCCGGGCTTGACCCGGGGTCCCGCTTTCTTCGCCTTTCGAAGACCGCTCACACCAGCGTGTCGTAAAGATCGCGCCAGTCAGGATTTGCGCGCTCTATCAGATCGAACTTCCACGCGCACTGCCAACGCTTGATCCGCTTTTCGTGGGCAATGCATTCTTCGATCGTTGCGCCCCGTTCCGCCCAGACGAGCCTGTGCAGACCGTAGCGTTCGCAAAAATCCGATCCATCGCCAGACCGATGCTGGAAGATCCGTTTGGACAGATCTGCGGTAACGCCGATATAGATCGTGCCGCGATAGCGATCTGCCATGATATACACCCAGCCGCCGCGACTTTCCCGATCCATCGGTTGATCTGAAGGCAAGCGGGACCCCGGGTCAAGCCCGGGGTGACGGGTGGTTGCGCGATCGATCTTGTGCGGGTGGACGGCAGGAAATGGTGCTGCTGGGGAGGATTGAACTCCCGACCTCAGCCTTACCAAGGATGCGCTCTACCACTGAGCTACAGCAGCACACCATTTCCTGCAAACGACCCGAACTGCGCGTGGCGCCGTTGGGGCAGGCGCGCCCTTTGGCGGTGGGGGGCGGCTTTGTCAAGCGGGGCTTGCACAGGGGCGCGCCATTCGTCACAGCAGGGGCGATGACGACGCGTGAACCCCCTTCTCCGGCAACCGGCAAGGCCGAACGCCAGGCGCGGCTGGCCGAACAGTTGCGCGCCAATCTGCGTCGGCGCAAGGCGCAGGCGCGCGCGCTCGACGCGGCCGCGCGGCCCAAAACCGACCTTCCCAAACCGTGACCAAGTCGCTACGTCGCGGCTCTCCATTTTTCCGCCAACAGGAATGCCGATGCCTCGTCTGATCCTTGTCCGCCATGGCCAGTCGCAGTGGAACCTTGAAAACCGCTTTACCGGCTGGTGGGATGTCGATGTCACCGACAAGGGCGCTGCCGAAGCGTTCGCCGCCGGGCAATTGCTGCGCGACAAGGGCGTGTTGCCGACGCGCGCGTTCACGTCAGTGCAGACCCGTGCGATTAAGACGCTGCATCTCGTGCTCGAAGCGGCCGGGCGGCTGTGGATTCCCGAAGTGAAGGACTGGCGGCTGAATGAGCGCCACTATGGCGGGCTGACCGGGCTCGACAAGGCGGAGACCGCGGCCCGGCATGGCGAGGATCAGGTCAAGATCTGGCGCCGCAGCTTTGACACCCCGCCGCCCCCGCTCGAAGCGGGCAGCGCGTTCGATCTGTCGGGCGATCCGCGCTATGCGGGTATAGCGATCCCCGCGACCGAAAGCCTGAAGGACACCATCGCGCGCGTGCTGCCGTATTACGAGGCGGCGATCGCCCCCGTGCTGGCGGCGGGCGAAACCGTGATCGTGGCCGCGCACGGCAATTCGCTGCGCGCGCTGGTCAAGCATCTGTCGGGCATATCGGATGCGGATATCACCGGTCTGGAAATCCCGACCGGGCAGCCGATCATCTATGAACTCGATGACACGCTGGCGGCGACCGACCGCTATTACTTGTCCGAACGCTAAAAGGGCCCGTGCAATGACCGCAAGCGTGCCGGTGGCCGTGATCATGGGCAGCCAGTCCGACTGGGAGACGATGGCGCACGCGACCAAAGTGCTCGACCGGCTGGGCGTGGCGCATGATTGCCGCATCGTTTCGGCGCACCGCACCCCCGAACGGCTGGTCGAATTCGCGCGCACCGCGCATCTTCAGGGCTTTCGCGTGATCATCGCGGGCGCGGGCGGCGCGGCGCATCTGCCGGGCATGGTGGCGTCGATGACGCATCTGCCGGTGCTGGGCGTGCCGGTGCAGTCAAAGGCGTTGCAGGGCCTCGACAGCCTGTTGTCGATTGTCCAGATGCCCGGCGGCATTCCGGTCGCCACGCTGGCGATCGGCGCGGCCGGGGCGACCAATGCCGGCATTCTGGCCGCCTCGATCCTGGCGACATCCGATGCGGCCTTGACCGAGCGGCTGATCGCGTTTCGCACCGAACAGACCGACGCCGTGGCCGAGCGGCCGGCCTGAACGGGATACATGCGATGATTCCCCCCGGTGAGACGATCGGCATCCTTGGTGGCGGCCAGCTTGGCCGGATGATCGCGCTGGCGGCGGCGCAACTGGGCTATCGCTGCCATGTCTATGCGCCAGAGGCCGATGCGATCGCCGCCGATGTCTGCGCGGCATCGACATGCGGGACCTTTGACGACACCACGGCGCTGGCGGCGTTTGCCGCGCAATGCGCGGTGGTGACCTACGAATTCGAAAACGTTGCCGCCGCACCGCTGGCCGCGATCACCCCGCATGCCCCGCTGCATCCGCCGATCCGCGCGCTCGAAGTGGCGCAGGACCGGGTCGCCGAAAAAAGCTTTGTCGAACCGCTCGGCGGGCGCCCGGCCCCCTGGGCACCGGTCGACAGCCCGGCCGATCTGGCCGGGGCGGTTGCACGCATCGGCACGCCCGGCGTGCTGAAGACCCGGCGCGACGGGTATGACGGCAAAGGGCAATGGCGGATCATGTCGCCCGCCGATGCCGCGGCGCTGCCCTGGCCGGGCGTGCCGCTGATCTACGAAGGGTTCGTGACCTTTTTCGGCGAGTTCTCGGTCATTCTGGTGCGCAGCGCCGATGGCGCGATCCGGTTCTGGGACAGCGCGCACAACGAACACGACAACGGTATCCTGGCGCGTTCGACCGTGCCCGCCCCGGCAGCGATCCTGGCGCAATTGCCCGAGGCGCGCGCGCTGGCCGCCAAAGTGGCCGATGCGCTGGACTATGTCGGGGTGCTGACGCTGGAATTCTTTGCGACCGAGCAGGGCCCGGTGTTCAACGAAATGGCGCCGCGTGTGCACAATTCGGGGCACTGGACGATCGAAGGCGCGCTGACCAGCCAGTTTGAAAACCATGTTCGCGCCATCTGTGGCCTGCCGCTGGGCGATACCGCGCTGGTCGGCAGTGGTGTCGTGATGGACAACCTGATCGGCGATTCCGCGCGCGACTGGCCCGCGATCCTGTCCGACGGCGCCAACCACCTGCACCTTTATGGCAAGGCCGCCGTGCGCCCCGGGCGCAAGATGGGCCATGTCACCCGGCTGGTGCCGTGACGCGTATGGCACGGGGGTTGACCATCATTGTGGCGCGCGCCAGCGATGGCACCATCGGGCATGGCGGGCGCCTGCCCTGGCACTTGCCCGCCGATTTGCGCCGGTTCAAGGCGCTGACCATGGGCAAGGCAATGATCATGGGGCGCAAGACCTTTGATTCGTTGCCCGGCCTGTTGCCCGGTCGCCGCCACGTGGTGCTGACCCGCGATACCGCCTGGCACCGCGCGGGCGCCGAAGTCGCTGCCACGCCCGAGGCGGCGCTGGCGCTGGCCGGTGACGATGCGGCGGTGATCGGCGGAGCCGAAGTGATCGCGCTGTTCGAACCTGTTGCCACCCGCATCGAACTGACCGAAGTGGACGGGCTCTATGCGGGCGACACGGTGATGCCAGCCCCCGGCGCGCAATGGCGCGAAGTCGCGCGCGAGGCGCACGAGGGGTTTGCGTTCGTGTCGTTGGAAAGGGCCCTGGCCTGATGCGTTTTGATGCCCGCCAGGCCCTGCCCGATGCCTATCGCGGTGCGATCATCGCGCTGGGCAATTTCGACGGGTTTCACCTGGGCCATCAGGCGGTCGCGCGCGCGGCGGTGGAATGGGCGCGGGCCGAGGGTCGCCCCGCGATCATCGCCACGTTCGATCCGCATCCGGTGCGCCATTTTCAGCCCGACACGCCGCATTTCCGGCTGACCACGCTCGACCAGCGCGAGGTGTTGTTTGCCGCCGCCGGTGCCGATGCCATGCTGGTGTTCCATTTCGATACCGAACTGGCGGGTACCACGGCGGCCGATTTCGTCGGTGCGCTGCTGGTCGGCCGGCTGGGCGCGGCGGGCGTGGTCACGGGACAGGATTTCACCTTTGGCAAGGCGCGCGGCGGCAATGTCGAGGTGCTGGCGCAGCTTGGCGCGACGCTTGGCCTGCGCACGCGTACGGTCGGCCCGGTGATGATCGGGGGCGAGGTCGTTTCATCGAGCCGTATCCGCGATGCGCTGACATCGGGCGATCCGGCGACCGCCACGCGGCTGATGACCCGGCCGTTTGCGGTGCGCGGATCGGTCCAGCATGGCGACAAAGTCGGCCGCACGATCGGCTTTCCCACCGCCAATCTGGCGATGGGCAACTATCTGCGCCCGCGCTATGGCATCTATGCGGTAACCGCGCGGCTGGCCGACGGGCGCCTGTTGAAGGGTGCGGCCAATCTGGGCGTGCGGCCGATGTTCGATCCGCCCAAGGAATTGCTCGAACCGCATTTCTTCGACTTTTCGGGCGATCTTTACGGACAGGATATCGAGGTCGCGTTCCACCATTTCCTGCGCGGCGAATGGGCATTCGATTCGCTCGACGCGCTGATGGCGCAGATCGCCAAAGACTGCGACGAGGCACGCCACCTGCTGGCCGATATATAGCCCCTGTAAGGGGCTGACCCGAAACTGGCGTTTCGGGAAGTCGGCACCGGCCCGCTCCCCCACCCGACCACCCATAGGATACCTATAATTGGGTGGTCGGCTCCTCAGCGAAAACGTCCCCCGGACGTTTTCGTGCTCTTCGTCGCGGGGAGCGGGCCGGTGCCGACTTCGAAACGCGCCCTTTAGCGCGTTTCGTGACACCACCCTCTTGACGCGCGCGATTGCGCGAAGGTGGACATGGTCGGGACTGGCCTTTTGCGCGTGATACGTTAAGGCGCTTGGCCCATGACCCAAGACCGCGACTATCGTTCCACTGTCTTCCTGCCGAAGACCGAATTCCCGATGAAGGCTGGCCTGCCGCTCAAGGAGCCGGGCATTCTGGCGCGCTGGGAACAGGACAATCTCTATCGCGCCTTGCGCGATGCGCGCAGCGGTCGCGCAAAGTTCATTCTTCACGACGGGCCGCCCTACGCCAACGGCGACATGCATATCGGCCACGCGCTCAACCATATCCTGAAGGATATGGTGGTGCGCACGCGCTCGCTGAAAGGGTTCGATGCGCCCTATGTGCCTGGCTGGGATTGCCATGGCCTGCCCATCGAATGGAAAGTCGAAGAAGAATATCGCAAGAAAAAGAAGAACAAGGACGAAGTTCCGCCGCGCGAATTCCGCGCGGAATGCCGCGCCTATGCGCGCGGCTGGGTCGATGTGCAGCGCGAACAGCTCAAACGGCTGGGCATCAACGGCGACTGGGACAATCCCTATCTGACGATGGATTTCGCCGCAGAGGCGACGATCGTGCGCGAACTGATGCGCTTTGCCGAAACCGGGCAGCTCTATCGCGGGGCCAAGCCGGTGATGTGGAGCCCGGTTGAAAAGACCGCGCTGGCCGAAGCGGAAATCGAATACGAGGATATCACGTCGACCCAGATCGACGTGGCGTTCGAAATCACCGATTGCCCCGATCCCGATCTGATCGGTGCCTATGCGGTGATCTGGACAACGACGCCGTGGACGATCCCGGTCAACCAGGCGATCGCTTATGGCAAATCGATCGACTATTTCCTGATCGAGATCGCCGGGCGTCGCTATCTGGTGGCCGAGCCGCTGATCGAGGCATTCGTTGCGCGCACCGGCGCCGATCGGCACACCGCGCATTTCTATATCAAGGGCGCCGCGCTCGAAGGCACCGTCGCGCGCCATCCGATGCATGCGCTGGGCGGCTTTTTTGCGCGGCCCCGGCCTTTTCTGGCGGGCGATTTCGTCACCACCGAATCGGGCACCGGGCTGGTCCATATGTCCCCCGACCACGGCGAGGACGATTTTGCGCTGTGCAAGGCGCACGGGCTGGAACCGGTGTTCGCGGTCGAGGGCGATGGCCGCTATCGCGATGACTGGCTGTGGCTTGCCGGGCAGGGCAGCGTGATCAATCCGAAATTCAACGCCCCTGATGGGCCGATCTGCACCGCACTGGCAGATGTTGGCGCGCTGGTCGCAGCCAGCGCCGATTACCGCCATTCCTATCCGCATTCGTGGCGATCAAAGGCCAAAGTGATCTATCGTTGCACGCCGCAATGGTTTGTGCCGATGGACAAGCAGATCCCGCCGATCCTGCCCGAAGGCGCCGACGATCTCGACGCCATGCTGGCCCCGCGCACCTTGCGCGAACGCGCGGTCGCGGCGATCAAGGCAACCCGCTTTGTGCCCGAAAAGGGGCGCAACCGCCTCGGCGCGATGGTTGAAGGGCGCCCCGACTGGGTGCTGTCGCGCCAGCGCGCGTGGGGCGTGCCGCTGACGCTGTTTGTCCATCGCCAGACCGGTGACGTGCTGGTCGATGCGGATGTGAATGCGCGGATCGTGGCCGCGATCGCCGAAGAAGGCGTCGATGCCTGGGATGAAGCGCGTGCCGCCGAATTCCTCGGGCCCGATCACGCGGTGGACGATTACGAACGCGTCACCGACATTCTCGACGTATGGTTCGATTCGGGATCGACCCATGCTTTCGTGCTGGAAAGCGGGCGCTGGCCCGATCTGCTGCGCCCCGCAGGCTATACGGGCCCGCTTGCCGATCTCTATTCCGAAGGGTCGGACCAGCATCGCGGCTGGTTCCAGTCGTCGCTGCTCGAAGGCTGCGCCACGCGCGGCCATGCGCCCTACAAGGCAGTGCTGACGCACGGCTTTACGATGGACGCCAAGGGCATGAAAATGTCCAAGTCGCTGGGCAACACGATCAGCCCGATCGACCTGATGCGCGATTATGGCGCGGATATCCTGCGGCTGTGGGCGCTGTCGGTCGATTTCACCGAAGACCACCGCATCGGCAAGGAAATCCTGGCCGGGGTGGCCGACCAGTATCGCAAGTTGCGCAACACGTTCCGTTATCTGCTGGGCGCGCTCGACGGGTTTGACGAGGCCGAGCGCGTGCCGGTCGATGCCATGCCCGAACTTGAACGCTATGTGCTGGCCCGGCTCGGTGCGCTCGATGCCACGCTGGCGCAGGCGGTCGAAGACTTTGATTTCAACACGTATGTCCGCGCGCTGAGCGATTTCTGCAACGAGGACTTGTCGGCGTTCTATTTCGATATCCGCAAGGACAGCCTCTATTGCGATGCGCCGTCATCGCCCGCGCGCCGCGCCTGCCGCACGGTGTTCGATACGCTGTTCCATGCGCTGGTGCGCTATGCCGCGCCGGTGCTGGTGTTCACGGCCGAGGAAGTGTGGGGCACGCGCTATCCCGGAGAAGGCAGCGTGCACTTGCTCGAATGGCCGGTGGTGCCTGCCGCCACGGTTGACGAGGCGCGCTGGCAGGCTCTGCGCGCCCTGCGCGCGACGGTCAACGAAGCGATCGAACCGCTGCGCCGGGGCAAAGTGCTTGGGTCTAGCCTGGAAGCCGAGGTGACCGTGGCGGATGACGCCCCGGATGCGGATCTGGCCGAACTGTTCATCACCTCGGTCGTCACGCGCGGCGATGCGGTCCACGTGGCCAAGACCGATCACCACAAATGTGGCCGGTGCTGGCGCCATTTGCCCGATGTGGCAGAGGATGGCGCGCTGTGCGCGCGTTGTGACGATGTGGTGGCGCAAATCGACGGGATCGAGGCATGACCCGCGAAAAAGTGCTGTTTGAAATCTGGACCCGGCGCGCGTTCGGCTATGGCCTGGCGCTGCTGGTGTTTGCGCTCGATCGCGGGTTGAAGGCGCTGTTGCTGGGGCCGGTCGCGCTCGACCGGGTCGATGCGATTGCGCTGCTGCCGGTGTTTGCCTTGCGCTACACGCAGAACTTCGGGGTTTCGCTGGGGCTGTTCACGGCCACCACGCAGACGCTGCGGCTGATCCTGATTGCGGTCACCGGAGCGATCGCGCTGGGGGTGGCCGCATGGCTGCTGGTCGAACGCCGCCGCGCCGATGTGATCGGGCTGGCGCTGGTGCTGGGCGGTGCGCTGGGCAATATCTATGACCGGGTGGTCTATGGCTTCGTCATCGACTATGCCGACTTGCACATCGGCGCCTGGCGTCCGTTCCTGATTTTCAACCTTGCCGATGCGGCGATCACTTTTGGCGTGCTGATACTGCTTGCCCGTTCGCTGCTTTCCGGCGAAAAGCCCGGCAATACCCCTACGGAGAATTCTTGATGCGCAAGACCGCCCTAATTTCCCTTGCCGGGTGCGCCGTGGCGCTGTCCGGCCTTCTGGGCGGGTGCAGTTCGCATTCCTCGCTGTTCAATCGTGTGCGTCCTGATGAATTTGCGGTGACCCGGCAGGCCCCGCTGGCGGTTCCGCCCGATTTTGCGCTGACCCCGCCCAACCCCGGTGCGCCGCGCCCGCAGGATACCGAATCCAGCCGCCAGGCGCTCGATGCGCTGTTTGGCGGACCGGCGCCGCGCAGTGCGGTTGAAACCGATGCGCTGGGCAAGGCCGGTGCATCGGCTCCCGCCATTCGCAGTGTGGTCGGCGATCCGCGCACCAGCACCGTGCCCAAGGGCGCAAACGTGCGCGATATCGTGAACGCGCCCGAAAGCAGCTCTCCGGCGGCGCAAGCGACCGCGCCCGCTGCGGCACCAACCCCTTCGCATTGATCGCATGGGCCCTTCCCGCCAGCGGGGAGGGCCTATCCGTCGAGGGTGGTTGGTGGCACCGAAGGCTTGCTCCGGCAGGCGAGCAGCTTGTCGATCTTGCGCCCGTCCATATCGATCACTTCGAACCGCCAGCCCTGGCTGGTGAAATGCTCGCCCTCGTGCGGCAACTTCTTGAGCACCGACAGCGCAAACCCGGCGACGGTCGCATAGTCGCGATCTTCGGGCAGATCGATGCCCAGCCGGTCGGCCATCGCATCGGCGGGCAGCGCGCCCGATATCAGCAGCGAGGCATCCTCGCGCTCGATCAGCATCGGCGTGTCGCCATCATCGCCATGCGCGACAAACGTGCCCGCGATTGCATCAAGCAAGTCGGCGGGGGTGACGATGCCCTCCAGATGGCCATATTCGTCGTGCACCAGCGCCAGCGTCACTTCGGCCATTTGAATCTGGCGCAAGGCATCCATCGCATCGAGCTGGTCGGGCACGATCGCGGGCTTTTTCATCAAAGTGCCAAGGTCGGCCACCTCGCCGCGCACCAGCGCCTGCAACACGTCGCGCACGCGCACCACGCCGACGATCGTATCGACCGAACCGTCAGCCACCAGCAGCAGCGAATGCGGGCACCCGGCGATCGCATCGCGCAAGGCGCCATCGCTGGCCGACAAGTCGATCCAGTGCAATTCGGTGCGCGGGGTCATCACATCGCGCACCGGCCGTTCGGCCAGCCGCATCACGCTGGTCATCAGCGCGCGTTCGTCTTCTTCGAGCACGCCCGAACGAGTCGCCTCGGCAAAGATCATTTCCAGTTCTTCGGTGGTCACTTCGTGCCCGCCCGCGCCCTTGATCCCGCCCAGCCGCAGCACCAGCGACGAGGATTCGTCAAGCAGCCAGACCAGCGGGGCGGTGGCCGTGGCCATCATCGCCATCGGCCGTGCCGCAACCACCGCAATCGCGTCGGCCGATCGCAGTGCGAGCTGTTTGGGAACCAGTTCGCCGATCACCAGGCTCAGGTAGGTGGTGACCGCGATCACCAGCGCAAATCCCGCCTCGGGCGCGAGATGCGCCGGCACACCCAGCGCGGCCAGCCGCTCGCCGGTCGGTCCGCCCAGTTGCGATCCCGAAAAGGCCCCGGCAATGATCCCCACCAGCGTGATGCCGATCTGCGCGGTGGACAACAGTTTGCCCTGGTCGCTGGCCAGATCGAGCGCCAGCGCGGCGCTGGTCGATCCGGCCTCGGCGCGCATTTTCAGCCGCGCCGGACGCGCCGAAACGATGGCCAGCTCTGACATGGAAAACAGGCCGTTCAAAACAACCAGGGCGCCAATGATGACGACGTCAGTCCAGGGAAATGGTGTCACAACACCAGCCGCTAGCAGATTTGTGCCACTTCGCGAAGGGCCGCGCGACGTTTCGTTCGGATTCGGTTCAGGGTCTTGTCACCACGGTTTACCCCGATGGACTGGAAAAGCCGGTCGATCCGGGTCATTGTCTGTCTGTGGTTCAAAAATACGGGGTTTGGTCATGAAGCTGGGTCGGGTTGTCTTGTCTGCGTTGTGCACGGTTTCGCTGGTCGCGACCTCGGCCTGCGTTACCGACCCCAACACCGGGCACAAGAAAGTGTCGCGCACCGCGATCGGCGCGACGGCGGGCGTGGTTGGCGGGCTGGTGATCGGCGGTCTGCTGGGTGGCGGCACCGGGCGGATCATCGGCGCGGGCATCGGCGGCGTGATCGGCGGCTCGATCGGCTATACCATGGACAAGCAGATCAAGGAGCTGAAGGAACAGACCGCGGGCAGCGGGGTGGACGTGAAGGCGGTCGATGATGGCCAGGCCATTCTCGTCAATCTGCCCAATGGCGTGACGTTCGACACCGACAGCACGTTGATCAAGCCGGGGTTCCGCGACACGCTCGACACCGTGGCGGCCAGTCTCAACAAATTTCCCAATTCGCTGATCGATGTTTACGGCCACACCGATTCGACCGGGTCCGATGCCTATAACCAGACATTGTCGGAAAACCGTGCCCGCGTGGTGGCCGACTATCTGGTGTCAAAGGGCGTCAGCCAGGCGCGTATCCGCAGCACCGGCTTTGGCAAGACGCAGCCGGTAGCCAGCAACGACACCCCTGAAGGCCGCGCCGCCAACCGCCGCGTGGAAATCAAGATCGTGCCGATCTCGCAGGAAGAAGTGGCGCGCGCGCGCGGCGGCTCCTGACCGGCGGGGCTTGGTCCTTGACGCCGGGCGGTGCCGGCTGGCATCGCCGCAGGCACCCCGAGGAGACAGCCCCCCCATGTCCGTACCAACCTCCGATACGATTGCCGTCGGCCCGATCAACCAACGTCCGATCAATGGCCGCCTGACCAACCCGGTCGGGCTTGGCTGCATGTCGCTGAGCTGGGCCTATGGTCCGCGTCCGTCCGATGCCGATGCGATTGCCCTGCTGCACCGCGCGATCGAGCTGGGCTATGACCATTTCGATACCGCCCGGCTCTATGGCCTGGGCCACAACGAGACGCTGGTGGGCGAAGCGTTGCAAGGTCGGCGCGACAAAGTGTTTCTGGCCAGCAAGATGGGCATATTCGCCAGCGGCGACAAGCGCGGCATCGATTGCCAGCCCCAGACCATCCGCGAACAGCTTGAGATCTCGCTGCGGCTGCTGCGCACCGATCACATCGATCTCTATTATATGCACCGCCGCGATTTCACCGTGCCGATCGAGGAGTCGGTGGGGGCGATGGCCGACCTGATCAAGGAGGGTAAGATCGGCGCGATCGGCCTGTCGGAAATGTCGGCCGACACGCTGCGCCGCGCCGCTGCGGTGCATCCGATCGCGGCCATGCAGACCGAATATTCGCCGTGGACGCGGCAGGCGGAAATCGCCGTGTTGAACACCTGCCGTGAACTGGGCACCACGTTTGTCGCGTTTTCACCGGTCGGGCGCGGCGCGCTGGCCAATGGCGTGGGCGATCCCGCCGCGTTGGGCGAAGGCGATATTCGCCCCGGCATGCCCCGCTTTCAGGGGGCCAATTGGCAGCACAACCGCGGCCTGCTGGAACGCTTCAACGCGCTGGCGGCAGCGGCGGGGGTAACTCCTGCGCAATTGTCGCTCGGCTGGGTGCTGGCCCAGGGCGATCATGTCGTGGCGATCCCCGGCACCAAGAGCGTGGCGCATCTGGAGGAAAACATTGCCCGCTGGGACTGGGCGATCCCCGCCGAACTGGCTGCGCAAGTCGATGCGCTGATCAACCATCAGACAGTCGCCGGGCACCGCTATGCCGCGCCGATGCAGGCGACCATCGACACCGAGGATTTTCCGACCTGTCTTGAACTCGCGTGATCAGGCGAGCCGCGCGGCGCGTTCGGCCAGGCGGTCGACCGCCGCTGTGTGGATGGCGGGCGCGGTTACCAGCAGGCCGAACGCGCGCGGGTCGCGCTTGTTGAAATCGAACGGCACGCCAAAGGCATCGCTGACCGCCGCGCCCGCTTCGCGCGCGATCAGGCAGGCGGCGGCGATGTCCCATTCATAGCCCCAGCGCAGCGTGGCGAGCAGGTCGGCCTCGTCCGCCGCGACCATCGCGATGCGCAGCGCGATCGAATTGGGCTTGTCCACCATGGTCAGGTCCTGATCGATTTTGGGCAGGGTGTCGGCAGGCACGCGCGCACCGGGCAGGCGGGTGCGCGTGCTGGCGTACAGTGGCGCGCCGTTGCGCGCGGCCCCGCGCCCGGCGGTGGCGCTCCACAGTTCGTCGCGCGCCGGGGCATCGAGCAGGCCGATCAGCGCGCGCCCCGCGCTGACCAGCGCAACCGACACGCACCACCCGGTGCGCCCGCGCAGGAAATCGCGCGTGCCGTCGATCGGATCGACCACCCAGCACAGCGACCGGTCGAGCCGGTCGGGATGGTCGGCGGTCTCTTCCGACAACCAGCCCGCGCTCGGCAACAAGGCGCCAAGTTCGCGCTTCAAAAAGGCATCGACCGCCAGATCGGCCTCGCTCACCGGGTTGTCGGGACTCTTGTCCCACATTGCGGGCGCGTGCCCGTGCCCCGGCCAATGCGCCATGGCCAGTTGCCCGGCCTGGCGAACGATGGCTTCAAGGCGCGCGTAATCGAGCATCGCCACGGCGATGAGCCAAGCCGGTGGGCAAAGCAAGACCGCGCTTGCCCCGGCCCGACCTCGCCTGTTTCATTCATTCGTATGCACGCCCAATCCCCGGCTTGAGTTGCAGTGCGGCAGAAGGGCTCTTTTCAAGCCGGTAAGCGTGTGCTTAAGGCCCATGCGACTCCATCGGTCCTGCACCCCTGCCGGACCGGGCTTTCCTCCCACTCGCACGCTGGGGAATTCGCATGAACGTCCATGAGTACCAGGCCAAGGAACTGCTCGCCAAATTCGGCGTCAGTGTCCCTGCGGGCATCCCCGCATTGACCGTCGAAGAAGCCGTTGCCGCAGCACAGCAGTTGCCGGGCCCGATCTATGTGGTCAAGGCGCAGATCCACGCCGGTGGGCGCGGCAAGGGCAAGTTCAAGGAACTGCCCGCCGATGCCAAGGGCGGCGTGCGGCTGGCCAAATCGGTCGAAGAAGTCGGCGCGCATGCCCGCGAAATGCTGGGCAACACGCTGGTCACCGTGCAGACGGGCGAAGCGGGCAAGCAGGTCAACCGCCTCTATGTCACCGACGGTGTCGACATCGCCAAGGAATACTACCTGTCGATCGTGGTCGATCGCGGCACCGGGCGCGTTGCGCTGATCGTGTCGACCGAAGGCGGCATGGACATCGAGGACGTGGCGCATTCGACGCCCGAAAAGATCTCCACCATCGTGATCGATCCCGCCACCGGGTTCCAGCCGCACCATGGCCGCGCCGTCGCGTTCGCTCTGAAGCTGTCGGGCGATCTCAACAAGCAGGCGCAAAAGCTGTCGAAGCAGTTGTACGAAGCGTTCGTCGCGCTCGATTCCGACATGCTCGAAATCAACCCGCTGGTCGAATCCGCCGATGGCAAGCTGCTGGTGCTCGACGCCAAGATGAGCTTTGATTCCAACGCGCTCTATCGTCACCCCGACGTGTTCGCGCTGCGCGACGAAACCGAGGAAGACCCCGCGGAAATCGAAGCCAGCAAGTACGACCTGGCCTATATCAAGCTCCACGGCAACATCGGCTGCATGGTCAATGGCGCAGGGCTGGCCATGGCGACGATGGACATCATCAAGCTGAACGGCGAATTCCCCGCCAACTTCCTCGATGTGGGCGGCGGCGCCACCACCGAAAAGGTGACGGCTGCGTTCAAGATCATTTTGCGCGACCCGGCGGTGAAGGGCATTCTCGTCAATATCTTTGGCGGGATCATGAAGTGCGACATCATTGCCGACGGCATCGTTGCCGCCGCCAAGGAAGTGAACCTGCAGGTTCCGCTGGTCGTTCGTCTCGAAGGCACCAATGTGCAGCAGGGCAAGGACATCCTTGCCAACTCGGGTCTGCCCATCGTTCCCGCCAACGATCTTGGCGATGCCGCGAAGAAGATCGTGGCCGAAGTCCGGAAGGTTTCCTGAACCATGTCGATCCTCATCAACAAACACACCAAGATCATCACCCAGGGGATGACCGGCAAGACCGGCGCGTTCCACACCCAGGCTGCGCTCGACTATGGCACGCAGATGGTTGCGGGCGTGACCCCGGGCAAGGGCGGCACGACGCACATCGGCCTGCCGCAGTTTGACAGCGTGGCCGAAGCCAAGGCGGCGACCGGTGCGACCGCCTCGTGCATCTACGTCCCGCCTCCGGGTGCGGCCGATGCCATCCTCGAAGCGATCGACGCGCAAGTGGAACTGATCGTGTGCATCACCGAAGGCATTCCTGTGCTCGACATGGTGCGCGTGAAGCGCGCGCTGCAGGGCAGCAAGTCGCGCCTGATCGGGCCCAACTGCCCCGGCGTGCTGACCCCCGAAGAATGCAAGATCGGCATCATGCCCGGCTCGATCTTCAAAAAGGGCAGCGTCGGCGTGGTGTCGCGTTCGGGCACGCTGACGTATGAAGCGGTGTTCCAGACCTCGAACATCGGCCTTGGCCAGACCACCGCGGTCGGCATTGGCGGTGACCCGGTCAACGGTACCAACTTCATCGACGTGCTCGAACTGTTCCTGGCCGACGAAGACACCAAGTCGATCATCATGATCGGCGAAATCGGCGGCGATGCCGAAGAACAGGCTGCGCAGTTCCTGATCGACGAGGCCAAGCGTGGCCGCAAAAAGCCGATGGCCGGTTTCATTG
>Ga0302187_10001058_pt1 | contig 24089 bp, 22 predicted proteins | sample II_Bog_E1_3_FD_202120 | JGI IMG/M metagenome (GOLD analysis project Ga0302187, IMG submission 202120) | Peat permafrost microbial communities from Stordalen Mire near Abisko, Sweden - II_Bog_E1_3 | ecosystem: Environmental > Terrestrial > Soil > Wetlands > Peat | place: Sweden: Abisko...
CTCCGCTGAGGAAATGCTCCTTGCTGGCATCCGAAACAACGCGGCGCGTGTAAAAGTGCAGCCCAACCCAGTCCAGCGGCGCTTGCAGGAGCTTTTCATCGCCGGCCTTGAACCCCATCTGCTCAAAGGGTGGTTCTCCCACAAACGCCTTTGGGTACCGGCCATGCATCGCCGCCTCTAGAAAGAAGACATTGTTCATGGCGTGGTATCGCGCCGCGGCTGCCCGATCATCCTCCGAGTTTGTCTTGGGATACGCGGGAGCCATCTCATACGCGCTGCCCACGGTTGCCTGGGGCGAAGCGGCTTTCACTGCGCGGTGCGCTTCCGCCTGGGCGAGCGCCAGAGTGTGCGCCGCCTTCAGGAAGTCGTCGAAGCTGGTCCGGCAAGGCGGAAAGGCGCCCGCAGCATAGCCCATGAATGCGATGGCCCAGGGCATGTTGAAGGGCGCCCAGACATTGATGCGATCTCCGAGGTTCTTGGCGAGGATACCGGCATAGTCCGCGAAGTAGTTCGCCAGTTCCCGGTTCGGCCAGCCACCCCGATCCTCAAGCGCCTGGGGAAGATCCCAGTGGTACATGGTGCACCAGGGGCGGATGCCAGCTTCCAAAAGCGCATCGACAAAGCGGCTGTAGTGATCGAGCCCCTTCATGTTCGGCGCGCCGGTTCCGAGAGGCTGAATGCGCGGCCAGGAGATGGAAAAGCGCTGGCTCTTTTGATTCAGGCGTTTGGCCAGCGCGATGTCCTGGGGATAGAGGTGATACTGATCGCAGGCAACGTCGCCGGTCACGCCGCCCCTCACTTTTCCGGGCGTATGTGTAAATCGATCCCAAATGGATTCGCCCTTGCCGTCCTCATTCCAGGCACCCTCCACCTGGTAGGAGGCTGTCGCGGTGCCCCAGATGAAGCCCTCAGGAAATCTAGCTTTCTGTATCAGGGAGTCGGGCACCGACCCGGGCATCTGCTCTGTGGCGTGGGGCGCAGCGGCGTAGCTGAACGGGCGCTGGAGCGCGGCCCCTGCCGCTACGGCAAGACAACGAGTTGCAAATTGGCGGCGGTCCATACTGAGCCCCTCTTCATTCGCGATAAATGCAGCGTCTTTACTGTATACATTGCTCGTCGTTTTCGGCCACAGCATCCGCCAGATCCCCGACGCGGTGCGGTGCGGTGCCTAACGGCCCACCCTGGAAAAGCGGGAGCCCGGAAGAATTGGCAATTGTGCGGAATTGGCCGCTGCGCAACCTTATGCCCTGGCAGTGTTCAGGGCGACGGCGGCGCGGATCAAAGCTTTGAGGGCCTGCTCGTCAACCGTACCGCCTTCGTGGAAGTCGATGGCACGCCGCGTGTTGCCTTCGAGACTGGAATTGAAGAGGCCGGATGGGTCGTCCAATGCCGCGCCGCAGGCGAACGTAAGCTTTACCGCACTCTTATAGGTTTCGCCAGTGCAGATGATGCCGCTGTGAGACCAGACTGGAACTCCGCGAGGGTTGGATGGTTTCTTCCATTTGCACTCTTCGACGACGGCCGGAGCGGCTTCCTTGATCAAAGCGCGAAGGCGGGAAAGCATCTCACCGCGCCAGTCGCCAAGCTCCTCGATCTTCGCGTCGATCTGTTGCGATGCGGATTCGGCTTCTGGAGGGCCGGTCATTTTCATCGTGAGTCTCCACTTTCCGCCGGACCTTCCGCTTCCGGCTCTCCCGGCAGGATTCATAGCGATACTTTATCGCAAGAAATCGCTCTCAAGAAGTGTTTGCGCTTCTCGCGCCGTGACTGACCGTCTCACGGCTTCGAGTCTTGCGCGACGCCTTGGGGCGGGCTGACTCCGGTATCTGCTTTGAACAGTCGGAAGCGGGCTCAGTGGCGCTTGCCGTCCACCTGAAGCAGGACCAGTTGCTTGTCGCGGTCGCGGAGGATTTCCACCTGGACGGGCTTGCCTTCGCTTGCGCGGAGGGTGCGCTCCCAGTCGCTGGCAGTGACGATGGGCTCGCCGCCAACGGCGAGGATGACGTCGTGGGGCAGGAGGCCGGCGGCCGAGGCGGCCGACTTGTGGGCGACGTTCTTGATCATGAGACCACTGGAAACGCCGAGGAAATCGGCCATCTGCGGGGTAAGCGGCTCGACCAAGGCGCCGATCTTGAGCGAATTGCCCATACCCCACAGGCGAAAGCCGACCGGACTGGTGGTGTCAGCGCCGCCGGAGAGGAAGCCGAGCCCTGGAGTGGAGTATTTGCCGCTGCCGATCTGCTCGCGGGCGTCTTCCTGGACCTTGCGGCGGTCGGCGATCTGGACGGTAACGGTCATTGGCGCGCCGTCGCGGCTGACCCCCAACTGGACCTTGCGGCCGATGGGGGTCTTCTTGAGCCGCCTGCGCAACTGGTCGGCGTTCTGGATTGTTTCGCCATTGATGGCAAGAATCACGTCGTGAATGTGGAGACCGCCCTTGGCGGCGGGAGCGTCATGATCGAGAAGCGTAATCTCGGCACCCTGCGCCGCGGTGAGATGGAGAGCCTGTGCGCGGTCCGGGTCCACATCGCCCAGGTAGACGCCCAGGTAGCTCTGGCTGCCGGTGTGCAGCAGGAATGGAGATTGCTCCGGCAGCAGCGAGCCGATTTGCATGGCGCCCATGGACTGGGCCGGGGGCGCGGCGATCACCGCGCCCAAAACCAACATCGGAATGACGAATCCCTGAAACGGCCTCAAAAAGTGCTTCATTGGATGGCTCCCCCGTTTGGGGTTCGCTGGCCCTTGGTCTTTTCCGCCCGCATTCTTATCTCCTCCTCTGGAGGGACGGCGCGATGTCGGAAAAGGTAGGCCATGCGACCCAAGGTTGCTGGTTTTACTACTGTACCTCGGAAACGCGGCGCAGCACCATACGCGATGCAGTTCGAATATGGGAATCGTCATCGGACGAGGCCACAGTGCTCAGTACCTGGCGCACACTGGTATCCGCCTCGACTGGCCCGAGGATGCCGATGGCCGCCGAGCGCACATGGGCGTCGGGGTCGTTCATCAGCGACTCGAGAACCGCGTCGCGCACCGCCATGTCCTCGCTGACGAAGGGCTCCAGTCCCTCAAGAGCCTTTTGCCGCACAGTGGCGCTACGGTCGTAGCGAAGCGCGACCAGGAGAGCGTCGCGGATGCTGACGCCCTGGACATCGCCCCGCGGGCAACCGTGGCCGGCGCGGCACTCCAGCGCGAGCAGCTCGACGGAATTGTCGCGGACGCCCTGGCTGGCGGCGTTCTGGCTGGCCAGCATGAGCAGCCGCTGCAGGTTGGGATTGTCGAGCGGAGCGACCAACTGGCGCGGCTCGACCTGGTTATAACGCACTTCAACGACGTTGGAGTTGGGCTGGCGCACGATCTGCGAGATGCTGGCGATCTGGGCCGGATCCAACTGCGCGGGGTCGAGTTGCGCGGGGTCCGATGCTCTGTCTGCGATACGCTGGGGCGTACCCGCGGTTGCGACCAGGCCGGCGGCGTGGCGGTCGGCAAATTCAAAACCGGCGACGCTGCCCAGACCCGCGCCAGCCACCAGCAGCAGGCATGCCGCCACCGGCGCGGATTGCAGGCCGCTTGCGGTGCGGGTCATCCACTCGGCGACGCGGTCGTACCAGCGCTTGGGCGGCAGGGCATCGAGGGCTTCTTCGAGCCGCCGCCGGGAACGCGCGACAAGGTTTGCATCGGGTATGGTAACCGGGTATGCCGCCGCGAGGGTCTTGACAGCGAGCAACTGCTGCTGCTCTTCGCGGCATGCTTCGCATCCGGCCAGGTGACGCTCCAACAGATGGGTCTGGTCATCGGCCAGCTCTCCGTAAGCGGCCATGGCCACCTTCTGGTGAACTTCTGCACAATTCATGATGTACGTCCTGTCTGCCTCAAAAAGTTTTGCTACTTCCGCCGGCTCCGCCGCTGCCTTTCTCCAACGCATGCGCGCCAGTGGACAGTCACTCCGGAAACCTGTTTACCGCAATCCCGCCAGTTGACTTCTCAACTTTTTTGTCGCCCTGAAGAGCGTATTTTTGGCGGTTTCTTCTGTTGTATGCAACATCTCTCCTATGGTGCGCAGGCGGAGTCCCTGGTAATGTTTCAGCTCAAAAACCATGCGTTCGCGGGGGGTGAGGGTCTCCAATGCCCCCTGAATGCGTGTGCCCAGCACCTTGCGGTCGAGTTCCTTGCCGGGGTTGGAGAAGGCCCGCTCGTCGGAGACGGTCGCCATCAGGTCGATTTCGTCGCCGGAGTGATCGAGCACCACGGCCTGGTCCTCGCGGCGCGTCTTCTTGCGGCGCAACTGGTCCAGGCACAGATTGGTCACGATACGGTAAATCCACGTGTAAAAGGAGCACTCGAAGCGGAAGTTGCCCAGGTACCGGTAGGCCTTGAGAAAGGCTTCCTGGTAGATGTCCTCGGCGTCCTGTTCGCTGCCGGTCAGGTGCAGGGCCAGGCGCAGCACCTGGTGCTCGTACTGGCGCACCAGCGCGTCAAAGGCTGGGCGCGAACCCGCCTGCGCCTCGCGAATGAGCTCCATTTCGGTGGCGCGCACGCGCAGGCGGTCTTCGTTGGCCTGAGCGCTGGTAAGCCCCTCGGATTGACCGAAGGCCTGCCCATTCGAGTTTGCTTTCGTTACCATGCCTCGGGAGGATTGTACTCCCAAGGCGGCCTGCCATGCCGCCACTGCCGGGGAAGCGAAGGGAACTGCTTCAGATGCCATACTTCTGATCTCCGGAAAACGAGTGTTCGCGTCTTTGATAGACGCGGCGCAGGGCCGTTGGTGAGCAATTTCGAACGTAGACTCTCGGGCCGCCGCAATGGCCACGCGCCGAGATTTCGCGGCTTCCACAGGAGCGGTTCAGCGGCCCCGGTACAATCGAGACGATGAATGACAGTCTATTTCCCGCCAATCCGCCGGCCAGGTCTTCTGGAGAAATACTCATTGCGCACTGCGACGGGGGTTCACGGGGCAACCCGGGCCCCTCCGGCTACGGAGCGGTGATTGAAGACAGCCGCGGTAAGGTGCTGGCCCGGCTGAGCGAATACCTGGGCAAGCGGACCAACAACTACGCTGAGTACTCCGCGCTGCTGGGGGTGTTGGATTGGTGCCTCAAGAATGGGCATCCGCGGCTGCGCGTGGTGGCCGATTCGGAGCTGATGGTGAAGCAGATGAAGGGACAGTACAAGGTGAACAGCCCCGACCTGCGCCCTCTGTGGGAAGAGGCGCGCCGGCGGGCGAGTCAATTGGAGCGGTTTGAGATCCAGCACACGCTGCGGGGAGGGAACAAGGAGGCGGACCAGCTGGCGAATGACGCCATGGACCGGGGGATGGGGCGCGCGCCGGCGGCGGCTCTTGCTTCGGATCTGCCCGCGCGGTCAGCTCCCGCCGCGAAGCGCCCCGCTTCGCCGAAGCCGGTGCAGCGGCAGGTGCTGGAGGGGTTTGTGAAGGGCGGGGTGGTGCATTTAATCGAAGGGGAGCTGCCGGACGGGATCTTTGTGAAGGTGATCCGGGAGTAGCGGAAGGATGCGGTCCTTACTTTGGGTGTATAGTAAGGAATCGAGTGGTTAAAGGGGTGAATTATGGCATCGGCCACGGTTACATCCAAGGGGCAGATTACGATTCCGATTGAAGTGAGGAAAGAATTAAGTCTCAAACCGGGCGACCGGATCGAATTTTACAAGAGCGGATATGGACCCTATACCATCATTGCCAAGAATCAATCGGTTCAGCGGCTCAAAGGAATGTTTGGAAAATTTCCAAGGGTGGTTTCTGTCGAAGAAATGAATGAGGCGATCGAACAAGAAGCTGCGGGATTGCCGGGGCCAGACAATGAGGTGGAAGAGTCTTGATTGGCCTCGACACCAACATCCTGGTTCGATACATCGCCCAAGATGACGAAGGGCAAGCCGCGATTGTCAACGAACTTGTCGACTCGCTCTCCGAGGACGAGCCGGGATTTGTGAGTCTGGTTGCAATCGCGGAACTTTCGTGGGTTTTGAAGAGAACCTTCAAGCCGACCCGAGACGAAGTCGCCCAAGCAGTTTTCCGGCTGCTTTCAGGACGCGAGATTGTCGTTCAAGATGCGATTCTGGTAGGGGATGCTCTGAGATTCTACTCTCAATTGAATTCAGAATTCTCAGACTGCCTGATTTCCCGATGTTCGGAGGCGGCGGGCTGTACGACAGTGGTTACATTCGATCGCAAGGCCGCCAAATCGGGGACGATGAAACTGCTCCGTTGAGGAACTGGGTACTTCATTAGAAGCGCAGCGAAAGGCAGCTGAGGCCGCCATCCATCTTGTGGAACTCCGACATATCCAGGACAAGCGGGTGGAATCCCGCGGATTCGAGCTGGCGGACGAGGCTGTGATAGCCGGCTGCTACGAGGACGCGGTCATTGACGCGGACACAGTTCGCCGCGTAGCTCTCTTCCGGGGAGACACGGATGAGGCGATAGCGGGCAAACGCCGGCCACGCGGCCATCTCTTCCATGACGACGAGAGTGTTTTCCTCGATGTACGAGATGCCGCTTTTCAGGTGAAGAATGCTGGTCATGGCGCGGATATCGACGCAGGTGGACGTGTACCCTTCACCGGCTAGATGCTCCGCGAGCTGACGCGCGCCCTCCTCATTGGTCCGATGCGAAAGGCCAAGGAAGAAGTGGGAGCCGGCCTCGCAAATGTCGCCGCCATCGAGTGCGCCGGGAGCATGGATCTGGGCCGCATTGGGGTAAAAGTCCCGGACAGATGGGGCAATCGCCGTGACTTCGCCGAGACGGCTTGCCGCGCCGGGCCGGGTGAGCGTGGCGCCCTTTTGGGTGAGTACGGCTGTGTCTTCAACGAAGGTTGAGTCGGGGTAACGGGGGTCGGGGTCGAGCCAGGTGAGTTGGAGACCGCAGGACTCAAGTGCCGCGCAGTAGGCGGCGTGCTGCTCAAGCACCTTTTCGAAGATGGGGACTCCGAGATCGACGGTGGTGAGGCCATCGGCGAAGTTGGGGGCGGGGCGGCGGACGATGGCGCGCTTGAACATGAGTCCTATCTTTTCATACGCTGCTGAGCCTGATCTTGTAGTGCATCCAGACGTAAACCGGGAGCGCCGCCGCAAGCAGAACCGCGGCGCGCGCGGCGCTGGCCGGGTCGTCGTGAATGTCGGCGACGAGAAAAACGACGGAGCCGAGCAGAACCAGGAGTGTGGTCCACGGGTAGCCCCAGGCGCGGAATGGGCGCGGCAGGCCGGGCTCGCGCAGGCGAAGAACGATGACCGCGACGTAGTTGACGCAGTACATGAGCGCAACCAGGATGGCGGCGACGGCGATGATGTCTTCGAAGCGGCCGCTAAGGACCATGATGGCTGAGAGCGCGGCGGAGATGAGCATGGCTGGCCGGGGAGTGCCGCCGGCGCTGACGCGGAGGGCGCGCTGGCTGAACAGGCCGTCGCGGCCGATGGCGAAGAGGATGCGCGGCGCGCCGAGGAGGACAGCGTTGATAAGGCTGAGCAGCGTAAGGAGCGAGAGCACGGTGACAAACTGGCCGCTGCCGTGGGCGAAGACGATCTGGGCCGCGTCGGCGGCGGGGAGATTGGAGGCGGCGAGCGCGGAGATGGGAAGGACGTGGAGGAAGGCGAGATTCATCAACAGGTAGAGAGCCATGACGAGCAGGACGCCGCCGATCATGGCGCGGGGTAAGTGGTGAGCGGCGTCAGTGTCTTCTTCCGTGAAATAGATGGCCTCGTACCACCCATCGTAAGTAACGACGATGGCGCGCAGGGCGGCGACCACGGGCGCGAGCATGACCGCGAAGCTGGCCGAGTGGAGCGGGAGGGCCGAAGGCTGGGGCGCGCCGGCGTGGAAAAGGCAGGCGACCGCGAGGGCGATGAAGGTGATGGCTGTGACGGAGCTCGACAGCTTCTGGATTCCGCTGCCCAGGCGGAGGCCGAACCAGTGAAGAGCGCAGAAAAGGGTAAGCAAGCCGAGCGCGAGAGCGGTCAGGACCCGCGTTTGGCCGCCGAGGGCTCCGGGCGCAAGCGCGGCGATGTACTCGGCGGCGGCGGATGCGCCGTAGGCGACGACGGCGCAGTTGTTGAGCCAATCGGCCCAGCCGACGGCGAATCCGGCGGCGGGTCCAAAGGCACGCCTCGCGTAGACGTAGAATCCGCCTGCCTGGGGCATGGCCGCGCCGAGCTCCGCGACGGAAACTGCGCCCAGCAGCGCATAAATGCCGCCGATGACCCAAGCGGCCAGGATGAGCCAGAAGCTGCCGAGTTCGCCGGCGATGGTTCCCGGCAGGCGGAGTACACCGACGCCAACGGTGCCGCCGAAGATGACGGCGACGCCGAAGCCGAGGCCGAGAATCCGTGTCAGGTGCGTGGAGGTCGGGGGAGCTTCCGGCGCGGCGATCGGGCGCGATTCCTGGGGCATTCGCTTGCTCCGGCGGGAGTGTCAGGCCGATGCGCCGCGCCTGCATGGAACGACTTTACAGCATACAGCGGGTCAGCTTACGGGCAGGTAAGTGCGGTAGGGCTCGTCCTGGATTTCGGTAAAGGGCAACAATCGAATCTGGGTGGAATCCGTGGCGGCTGTCCACTCAGCCTTGGCGGCTACCTGACTCGCCCCGAGCAGTTGCGCGCGAGTGATTCTGGGCGATTCGTGTGTCATCGGGAAGAGGACGAGCGGACCGCGGACGAGGGCGACGGTTTCCGGATGCTCGGGTTCGATCGGTTCGAGGCGTGTCGGCATCGGAAGGGTGAGCTCGATGCGGTCGCCGTCGCGCCATCTACGGTGAAGATTGGCAAATCCGTTGGTGATCGGCGCATGGATTGGCTGGCCGTTGACTGCAATGGCTGCACCGCTTGTCTGCGCCCAGCCAGGAATGCGGAGCCGGAGCGCGAAATCTGACGGCCGCGACGAACGCACTATGAGGTTGATCTGGCCATCGATTGGGTAGTTTCCCGACTGGGTCAGGGAGAGTTGTGCGCCGTCTTGGGCGACCCATCTGAGCGTCGAGGGAAGATACAGGTTGACATAGACGCCGGTCTTATCGCGGAAATAGCCAAGCTTGCGGTAGTCGGCCGCGACCTGCGGCAGGGAGCCGGCGCAGCAGGGCCACTTATCGTCGAAGTAGAACTTCCCTCCCCCGTTGCTGTAATCAGAGTAATAGAAGGCGCGACCGTCTTTTTCGAGCGTCTTTGCCCCCAGGACGGTGTTATAGAAGACGCGCTCCATGCTGTCGCCATACTTGCCGTCGCGGGTGACGCGGAGAAGATAGCGCGTGAGCTTGAAGTGCGCGTAGCTGCCACAGGGGGTCTCGAAGCTGTGGCGGGTGTTGGTGAGGCTGGCGTACATGGCTCCCGACCCAGGGGCGCGGAAGCTCTCGTCGGGGCCCCAGCCGCCGGTCGCGTAGCTCTGGGCGGCGATCATGTCGAAGGCGTTGGAGGCGGCACGAAGATGCTTCTGGCTGCCATCGCTGAGGTATGCCTGCATGGCCGAGCTGAGGGAGTTGCAAAAGCTGTAGGCGTGGTGGCCGGCGAGGATGTTCTTGTTCTTGGAGAGGGGGTCGAACCAGGTTTCGTTGAGCAGGTAGCGCGGAGCCATCCTGCGATATCTCTCGCCCGCGCCTCGCGTGGCCGCGAGATACAGGTTCTCCGGCATGGTGTAAGACTCGTCCCAGGTGTAATCGTCGGTGGTGTTCTCGCCGACCGAGGCGCGCCACTTACGCTGAACCTCATCGCGGTCGAGGGCGCGTGGGGGCAAGTATGGCTCGGCGGCGTCAGTTACCTGGTCGAGCAGGTCGAAGGCGTTCGGAACCTGAGCAAACTCGTGCGCGTCGATCAGGCCGATGACAGTCTTGTCGTAGTTATAGGCGGGAAAGCGGAAGTTCTTGTAGAACTTTCCGGAGATGGCCGGCCGATAAAGCGCGAGAAGACGCTGCAGCTTGGCTTTGGCGGCGGGGTCGCCGGTGACCGCGTAGCCGCGCGCAAGAGCCGAGAGCCACTGCCCGAAGGCGTGAGCGGGCGCGAATCCGTCGCCGCCGCTGGGGGTTTTGTTGAGCGGGACCTCGTCGTACCAGCCTCCGAGAGGGCCGCCAGGCGCAGCGATGCCCGCGCGCAGACGCCAGGGGCGAAGCAGCGCGTCCTCATCCATGCCAAGAAGAACTGCCTGGGTTTGTTCGAACTGGGTTTGAGCGCGCCCCGGGGCGAGCGTGACGTCGCCGTAGCCAAATTCGCTGAGCGGATCGGTTTCCGCCAACGGAGTTGCGGCCCATAAACGCGCTCCCGCGCACACAAGCGCGGAGGCACCGGCTCCGGCTTTCAGGCTGTTCTTGAGGAAGCTGCGGCGAGTCGTCATGGGATCACCCGCGGCCATGCTAAGGCCTGATGCGGGTGCCTGTCACCCACGCATTACGCCAGCGCGGCCTTCACCGTCTCGCTGACGATGCGGCCCTCGGCACGGAGCCCTTCGGCTTGCAGCTTGGCCTGCGCCGCTTTGATAATCGTCCCCATCTCTTTGGGGGTTGGCTTGTGACCGGAAGCGGCGGTGTGAGCGGCGATGACGCCGTCGACAAGGGCGCGCAGACCCTCCGCGGAGAGCGCCTTGGGCAGGAACTCTTCGATGATGGCAATCTCGGTTGCTTCCCTGGCCGCCAGCTCGGGCCGGCCGCCTTTGGTGAACTGCTCAATGGAGTCGCGGCGCTGCTTGATCATGGTGGCCAGGATCTGCTGCGCCTCGGCTTCCGGCAACTCTTCGCGCTTTTCGATGGCGCGGTTTTTCAGGGCCGTCGTAATCAGACGGAGAGTGGTGGTGCGTTCGCCATCGCGCGCCTTCATGGCGACGATGGTCTGCTGTTTTACTTTTGCCACGAGTGTTTCGGGCAATGATTCGGTCATCGATGAGCCGTCCCGTCCCGCTTCAAGCTGCATTCACTTCCGATTGTACTCATTCCAGCGAGAGCGGGTCATTCCCCCGGGCAGAAGGCGCGGCAAACGCATGACGGTCCTCCTGTTCAGGCCGAATTGAAGACGGCTGTTGGTGTGCGTCTGGCAGCGGGATTTTCGCGTTGCCTTCTTCCGTCCCAGATTCCGCGCGAAAACTGTGTTTTTGGCACCTTCGACCACAAGATATTGGGCTTTGGATGCCCGATGCATACAATATGCGGTGGAGAGGAGCAGGTTTCCCGCGGGCATCCAAAGGGGGGGGTGGCCCACTTGCGTTAACTTTCTGCTGCAAGCTGAACAAATGATTGACTTTGCGCCAAGGAAAAGTGCGTTTAAGCGGACAATTAAGACGCTTAAGGGTGCACCTGGATGGCAATTTCCGAAACGCGATTTCTTCGGTTTGGCCCGGGCTGCCGCGACCGGACGCAACAGCAGATTCTCTTCGGGGATGGCAGACAGAAGAACAAAGGCCAAGCCAAAAGCGAGAAGCTAAGAGCAGATTCTCACGCGCGAATGGCCGACAGAGATAAAAAGGGAAAATACCGCCCCATTCGATTGTGCGCTTGTGAGGGTTAATTCCACGCAAGAGCGGCGCTTAATCGAAGCTGTCACGCTTACGCTCACGCGCCGGAACCGTATCCGATTTGGGGGAGGCCAGATTCCCGGCATTCATGCGATTGCCCTGGGGCAGAAGGAAGCTACAGGCCGCGGCGGCCGGTGATCAGGTTGAAGATGAGGACAACGACGGCGATGACCAGCAGAATGTGGATCAGGCTGCCGGCAATGTGAAGGCTGAAGCCGAGGAGCCACAGGATGACGAGGATGACGAATACGGTCCAAAGCATGATCGGTTACCCCTTATGCGCAGAGCGCCGCGGAGCAATTACTGCTCGCGGCGTCGGCGTCTGGCTGAAAAGACGGTTGGTGTTTAAGCCAATTTCAGGAATTCTGAGGAGTTCACGCCTTGGCGAGGCTGGATTTATCTCGATGAAAAATCCAGCCGGCAAAGGTGGTTTCGCTCGCCATCCTTCCTGAAGATGCTTTAGTTGCCGCTGGCGACGGCCTGAGCCTTGGCGCCGCGTACCGCGTCAATGAAGGCTACTGCGGCTGGGGGCACCGGGACGTGGCCATCGAGCACAGAGTGCGAGCTGACGTCGGCCCCGTAAACGGCGTGCATGGAGTCGTCATCGCGGCGGATCGACGCTCCAGTGAGCGTGAGGCCGGCAAAGGCGCCCCTGGCGCGTGAGTAGGTGAGAATTTCGGTATTGAGCTTCCAGTCGGTATCGGCGGAAGCATGACGTCCGACTGGACCGGCAGCCGCCGAAGCGTCGCCGCCCAACTGGAACTCGCTTGAGAGCAGGTGCTGCATTCCCTTGTCACTCTGGATGATCATGACCAGGTCTACGCCCTCGACTCCGATTTGAAGGCCCCAGCTGCCACCGGTAATGGCGAAGAATGCGGGTGCGCTCCAGCCGGCGGCAGTCCTGCAGGTGGCGACGCCACGGCCGTTCTCTCCGCCAAACACAAAGCCGCCCTTAAGCATGTGCGGCACCACAGCGACGCACTTGGCGTGCTCCAGAACTTCTTCAGGGATGCCGCTGTCGGGCGCGGCCATGATCTCCGCGATGACCCGCGCTGCATGGTCCATCCGGTCGTTGGTTGCTTCGAGATCCGACTTCGCCCAGACAGGGACGGACAACGCGACGAATGCTGTCAACACGATAAATTTGTTCATGAGATTCACCTTTTCTCCTCCTTTGCAATGCGTCGCCAGCCTGGCCGGCAATCGCGCTGCTTTGGGCTAACCCAAATTTAGGGGAACATGGTCTTGGTGTCTGAGCAATTGAGGTCACTGGCCGGAATTGTGCGGGTGGCAGCATCTCCGGGCGCGCGTTTCCGGCGCATCGACCGGGTGTGACACTCAAAAGGGCCTCTTTCGCGCGAAGTGTGCGATATTGACCATTCTCCTCTGAGGGCGCGGCCTAGGCTTGTACGATAGAGCCCATGTGACTGTCAGTGCGCTTGCTCAAAGTGGAGGCTTCCTCATTTCCGACGATTCGCGTACCGCCCAACAGAGCACTTCAGACCCTTCTTCGCCGCCCGCGGTGAACGGAAATCATACGGGGACGCGCGCTGCGCAGACGCGCCGCGGGGCGTCGGTGAAACGGCCTTTGCAGACCTTGTCGGCGTTCGATCCGCATCTCTTGCTCTCAAAAATCGAATCTGGCCAGTCGCGGCGCGAATACGTCACCGATCAGGCGATCTTTTCGCAGGGAGACCCGGCAAACGCGGTCTATTTCATTCAGCGCGGACGGGTCAAACTGACCGTTGTCTCCAAGCGGGGCAAAGAGGCGGTGGTCGCCATCCTGCCCGAGTCGAGCTTCTTTGGCGAGGGATGCCTCGCTGGCCAGCCGAAGCGCATGGCCACGGCCAGCGCTTTGGCTCATTGTGTCATCGTCCGGGTCGAGAAGACTCTAATGGTCGGCCTGCTGCAGCGGGAACCCGCGTTTGCGGAGCAGTTTACCGCGTATTTGCTTTCGCGCAGTATCCGCATGGAGGCCGATCTGATCGATCAGCTCTTCAACTCCAGCGAAAAGCGTCTGGCGCGGCTGCTGCTGCTGATGGCCAACTTTGGCCAGGAGTCGAAGCCGATTCCGCTGATTGCGAAGATCAGTCAGGAGACGCTCGCCGAGATGATCGGCACGACGCGATCGCGCGTCAGCTTCTTCCTCAACCGATTCCGGGAACTTGGGTTCATCGACTACAACAGCGACGGGATGAACATCAACAGTTCGCTGGTGAGCGTGGTCTTGCACGACTGATGGCTTTCCGTTGAAGGCCAGAGCGCGCCCACGCAAGCTCACTCCCCACCCCCATCAATCGCGGCTTCCCCACAAATCCCCGGCATAGCCGGGGATTTCCCGTTTTGGAGCCGAAGAATCCAAGGATTTTCCGCCGAAGGCTGTTTTTTCATCAAAGTCCCAGTCGCTTTGTTCACATTTCTCACATTCTTGTGTATTCTGTGATTGACGGCGAGCCGCTGAACTCAAAAAACGGCTCGCAAGGAGATCTTCGCCATGTTCCGAAAAACACGCTTGTACACTCCCGGACCGACCCCGCTGCTGCCCGCCGCGCAATTTGCGATGGCCGCCGCCGATATTCACCACCGCACGGCCGAGTTCCGCGCGCTGTACACGCGTGTGCTGGCGCAACTGAAGGAGTTTGTGGGGACGAAGAACGACGTTCTGCTGCTGTCTTCGTCTGGAACGGGGGCGATGGAGGCCTCGGTGAGCAACCTGACCTCGCCGGGCGACCGGGTACTTGTGCTCTCAGCCGGTAAATTTGGCGAGCGCTGGGTGGCTCTGGGGAAGGCCTTCGGCTGCAAGGTGGATCTGGTCAGCGCGCCCTACGGGGCGACATTTGAGCTGGACGCGGTGAAGGCGGCGGTGCACGAGGATACCAAGGTGGTATATGTGCAGGCGACCGAGACCTCGACGGCGGTGCGGCACGACATTGAGGCGATTGCGGCGGCGGTGCGGGCGGCCAACGCGGAGACGCTGGTGGTGGTGGACGCGATTACCGGCCTGGGCACGACGCACTTCGACGTGGATGGGTGGGGCATCGATGTGCTGATCGGCGGGTCGCAGAAGGCGGTGATGATTCCGCCGGGCCTGGCCTATCTGAGCGTGAGCGACCGGGCATGGGCGGCGATGGATGCGAGCAAGAATCCGCGCTACTACTTTGACCTGCGCAAGGAGCGCAAGAGCGCGAAGCTGGGCGAGAGCGCGTATACACCGGCGGTGGCGCTGATTGCCGGCCTCGGCGCGGCGCTCGACTACATTGCCGGGCAGGCTGGAGGCGACCTGGCGGAGGGCCGCAAGGCACTGGTGAACAACGCCGAGTGCTGCGCGGCGATGACGCGCGCCGGCCTGGTGGCGCTGGGCTTTACGCTGTTTGCGCCGACTGCTCCGGCGGCGGCGGCGACGGCGGTGGCGACGCCCGAGGGGATGGATTCGGGCGCGGTGGTGAAGGAGCTGAAGGCGCGGTTTGGCGCCGTGATCGCAAATGGGCAAGGGGAGATGAAGGGGAAGATCTTCCGCATTGCGCATCTGGGCTTCTTCGACTACATGGATACCATTGCGTTGCTGGGGGCGATGGAGCTGATCGCGCGGGACACGCTGAAGCTGCCGGTGAAGTTTGGGCAGGGGATTGCGCCGGCGCAGGAAGTTTTCGCGGCGCGGAAGGCGTAAGAACGACTCCTGGCTCCCAGCCTTGGGCTTCTCTTCAGGAATGCAGTGATCAACCGACAGGTTTTCCAGGACTGAACGATGGCTGAATTGACTTTTGGCGAAAAACTAATTGTCGCGCGGAAGAAACTCAATCTGTATCAATACCAGATGGCGGAGAAGCTGGGCGTGCACCCCAACTCGATCTGGAAGTATGAGCAGGGCGAGGGCAAGCCGCAGGCGGCGGTGGTGCGGCTGTTTGAGATGTTCTGCGAGCAGAACGCCATCCATTTCGACGAATACGCAACAGCGGAGAAAGTGAAAGGAATCCCGATGAAGATCGTACTGGCAGAGAAGGTATCTCCCGCCACCCTGGCCGTGCTGGCCAGCGAGCCGGATTGGTTGGTGCTGACGGAGACCCAAGTGGCTGAAATACCCGGCGGGCTGGAGGCGGCTCTGGCCGACGCGGACGCCCTGGTTGTCCGCTCGGCCGTGCAGGTGGATGACAAGCTGATGGAGCACGCGCCCAAGCTGCGTGTGATTGGCCGGGCCGGCGTGGGCGTGGACAACATCGATGCGGACGCGGCAACGCGGCGGGGCATTGTGGTGATGAATACGCCGGGCGCGAACGCCGTAGCCGTGGCCGAGCTGACGCTGGGGCTGATGCTGGCGCTGGCGCGCAAGCTGCCGCAGGCGAATGCGACCATGCACGCGGGCAAATGGGAAAAGAAGTCGCTGCAAGGCGTGGAGTTACGCGGGAAGACATTGGGCATCCTCGGGCTGGGTCGGATTGGCCTCGAGGTAGCCAAGCGCGCGCGCGGATTTGGCATGGAGCTGGCGGGGCACGATCCGTTCGTTTCGCCTGCAGTGGCGCGCGAGGCAGGAATCAAGCTGGTGACGACCGAGGAGCTATTCGCCACGGCCGATTACCTGACGTTGCATGTGGGGCTGACGCCGCAGACGACCGGGATCATCAACGAACGGACGCTGGCGACGATGAAGAAGGGCGTGCGCATTCTGAACTGCGCGCGGGGCGAGCTGGTGGAGGACGCGGCGCTGGCGGCGGCGCTGAAGGCTGGGCATGTGGCCGGAGCGGCGCTGGATGTCTTTACGCAGGAGCCGCTCAAGGATTCGGCCTACTTCAACCTGCCGAACGTGATTCTGACGCCGCATATTGCGGGGTCGACGGGCGAGGCGCAGGAGGCGGTGGGCATCCAGATTGCGCGCCAGGTGCGGGAGTATCTGAAGCTGGGCGTGGTGCAGAACGCGGTCAACGTCACTTCCCTCACCCACGAGGAGTATGTGCAGCTTGCGCCGTTCATCGACCTTGCCGGGCGGTTGGGGAGCTTCCTCTCCCAGGCGGCGACGCGCAGCATTGAGAGCATCGACCTCACCTATTCGGGCGCGCTGGCGGAAGGCAAAACCGAGTTGGTGCGCAATGCCGCCATCGCCGGGCTGCTGGCGGGCTCGGAGAATGTGAACCGCATCAACGCGGCGACCGTGGCGCAGGAGCGGGGCATCCGCATTCATGAAGAGAAGCAGGATACCGCACGGGGCGGAACGGCAAGTGTGCTGACGATTGCGTTGCACGACGGGGCCGGCTCGAGCCACGCCTCGGCGACGGTGCTGCATGGCGAGCAGCCGCGGCTCCTGGAGTTGGATGGAATCGACATCGAGGCGCCGCTCGATGGCAGCCTTCTGGTATGCCGCAACCTGGACTTCCCAGGCGTGATCGGCAACATCGGCACGGTGCTGGGCAAGCTTGGAGTGAATATCGCCAACTTTGCTCTTGGCCGGGAGCGGGTGACGCACAAGGACGCGGCAACGCCGGTCAAAGCGCTGAGCGTGGTGCAGGTGGATGAACCGGTGGGGCCGCATGTGCTGGAGGCGCTGAACAAGATTCCGAACCTGCTGCAGGCTCGGCTGGTAAGGCTGGGTTAAGCAAGCGCAGGCGGCTCGGGCTCGGTTAACCTGCCCGCCCCAGCCGCCGCTATTCGATGGGGCTGAAGTCGAGTTCGACCGGATCGATGAGCGGGACCAGCCAGGCAAGCAGCGCCTGGTGGGCGGGATGGACGACGTAGGCATCGACTGCTGCCTTATTTGTGAACCGCATAACGCCGATGAAGGTGTAGCCCTGGCCGCGGGGCGAGTCGTTTTGGCCGAGGTGGAGCTCGAGCAGACCGGGAATTTTGCCCTGAAACGCGGTGATTTCGCGGGTGGCGCGGCCTTTGAGCGCTTCGGTAGCTTCAGGCTTCCATCGAAAAGCGAAAATATGGAAATACATTCGTCCTCCGTCTGTGCAAATTTTTCTCGATTCAGGGTATCGCCAACGGGCCGCGCATGGCTAGAATGCCTTCATGGCGATGGAAAAAGCAGTCCGGCGCACGCAGGCCTCGGTTGCTCGAGTGGGTGCTCCCCTGACCGAGACACTCGACTTCTATGCCGAGCAGATTGGCAATTTCATTGGATGGCGGAGCGGGGGACTCTCAGGCTTGCGCAAGAAGCCAGTGCGCGCCGCGGCGATCGAAAGCGCGTTCCAGGAAGTGCCGGAGGATCTCGACATCGGCATCGGCGTAACCGACCTGGATGCGATCTACGATGAGTATAAGGGAGTTCCGGCGCGCATCGATCCCCCGGCAACGTTGCCGTCGGGACGGCGGGAGATGCATGTCACCCTGCCCAATGGCGTTTGCCTGAAGTTCTTTGAACGGAAGACCATTTTCGAATAGGCCGCTGGGCCACGAGCCGGCGGAGATTGCGGCGCACTTCCGCGACCCCGCCGGGAACGTGCTGGGGATTTACCAGGAGCGCGGGCGTTGAGATTGCTTCCGAGCCCAAACGCTTGGATCGGAAGATCGATCACAGATGCGTGAGCTATCGGCGCGCTTGCGCTATGGCCATGAGTTATGTTATAATACTAAAGTGGCGTCCGCTTGCGAATCCGACACACCGCTGCGCACAAAGGAAAACATGACTAAAACTCTTGTATACGCCCCAACCGCGGATGGGCTGAGCCTTCCTGTGGTCGATGTAACTCACTCCGCTTTTGCGGTAAGCATCAGCGCGGCTGAGCTCGACGCCATGTCCGCCCAGTTTCTCATCGAATCGAGGCAGCGCGGTGAAGCTACCCCGCAGATGATGGAAGCTTTCGGCCGCTCGGTTCTGGGGCGCGCTTTGATGGCGGCTTCGGGCACTTATCTGGCCGGACTTTCCACCTACTTGTTCAAGCTCGGCGCGGAGAATCTGGGCGATGACGCGCATCCGATCGATCGCGCAATTGCCGCGTCCTTCCCGGGAATCTGCACGCGGATCCGCCTGCAGGACATGGCGCGACTGCTGGCCGATGGCGTACTGGCGCGAACGGCCACTCATCCCAGCCGCCGGCTCCTTTTTATCAACATTGCCGGCGGCGTGGCGGCGGACAGTTGGAATGCCCTGATTCACCTGCAACGGGAGTGCGGCGCAACGCTCAGCACGATGGAAATCGACATTCTGGTGCTGGATCGCGAAGCGGCCGGGCCGGATTTTGGCGCGGGTGCGGTGACAAGCCTGCGCGCGCCCGGACAGCCGCTCCATGGTCTGGCAGTTTCGTTTCGCCACGCCTACTACGACTGGACCAAAACGGAGAGCCTGGCTACGGAGATGAGTGGTATGGACGCCGAAGGGATCATTTGCGCTATTTCGTCGGAGGGCGGACTCTTTGAGTACGGTTCCGACGCCGAGATTCTGGCCAATCTTGAGGAGCTAAATGCGGCAACTCCACCAACCGCATTTGTCGTTGGCTCCGTGACGCGCGAAGGCGAGGTGCAGCGAAGCACGATGCGGGAAGGCGGGCTTTCGCTTCGGCCACGAACACTCGCCGAATTTGAAAGCCTTGCGCAGGAATCGGGCTGGGAGTTGGAGCATGTGCTTGAACGGCCGTTCAGCTACAACGTGAGGATGAGGAAGCAATGAGGGCAGAGTTCCGCGGCGGATTTGCGGAGCGGCTTGAGGAAATCGGAACGAATGCTGGAGTGGGCGTCGCCTACGGCAGACAGCATTTCTTATACTTTTTTCCGCTGCCGCAGGGGCAGGGATCGTTGCGGCCGATTTTCGGCCCCTCGCGCCGGACCGGCAGCATGATCTGGTCTGCCTTGGGTAACAAATACGACTTTTCGTTGATTGAAGGCAACTCGAGCAACGGCGGCCTGTCTTCATGTTGGAAGCACGCCCAGTCGCCAAACTCCGCGATTGTATCCTGGACCAGCCGGTGGTTCGCATCGTTGCTGAGGCGCGCAAGCGTCGCATCGAGTCCGGTTTCAAACTGTTCCTGAACCTCGCTCATGGAGAGCATCGATTGCTCGACCAGATCGTCGACAAATGCGCGATTGATGTCTTCCAGCAACTCCCCCGGCCATAAATCGCATGCGCCGCTCACGAGTCCATCCCAAACGGCGCTTGGCTCACGCTCGAGCCCGCCGCGAAACAGGGTCGCAAAGTAGCTGATAATCTCTTCCCTGCTCTTGATTCCCGCGGCAACCAAAGCGACGAGTGAATCGATGGCCGACCAGCGGGCGAACTCCTCCGCTTCGGCATTCTCAATGATCGATTTGATTCCGCTCAGGTTTCCGTCGCAGACCGACGCCAGGACCTGCGCCAATCCGTCGGTGACGAAATCTCCGCAAAGGTTGTCCAAATCGTCGGGGGGAAGATTCGCCAGCCGCACAACCAGCGGATAGGCGCGCGTCTCACGGAACTGGGCCAGGAGGTACAGGGCGAACAGGTGGCCAAAGTAATTTTCGACCACGTCGAGATCCTGAGGATTCTCCAGAGTCTCTTCGAGGATGCTGAGAAGCGCCGGGATGATTTCTTCCCCGCGCTCGATGGCCGCTTCGACGGCCGCCCGCGGGAAACCGTCCATAGGGAATTCGAGATCTTCGAGAATCTCTTCGATGTCCATCCGGCCTTCTTTGGGTTGATTGGGCAGTGGATGAGCGATTGCAATTGAATGGCAAAGAGCTAGGAACCAGGAGCCGGGTCCAAAGCGAAGGCGCGTCCGGCCTCAAGCAACCTTGCCACCGACTCTCTCGAGCAGCTCTCGGAATAGATGCGCATCAGCGGTTCGGTACCGCTGGCGCGGAGAAGGAGCCAGCTCTCGGCGGCGTTGGGCTTGGTTTTGGCTTCAGGGTTGTCGAGGTAGAACTTGACGCCGTCGAGGGTGTCGACGCGCAGGATGGGCATCCCGGCGAAGGCGGTGTCACCCTGCTTGAGAGCCTTGGCGCGGGCGATTGCGCCAAGCTTGATCTCGTCCGCAATGTGGAGATCGATCCGGCCGTACTGGTGTTCGCCGTATTCGGCCTGGAGATCGGCGACGAGCTGGCCGAGGGTCTTGTTTTCCTGGGCCATGACGTTGGCGAGGAGAAGCGCGTTGAGCATCCCGTCGCGCTCGGGCAGGTGGCGCTGGAAGCCGATGCCGCCGGATTCCTCGCCCCCCATGACGATCTCCTGGGCCTGCATGAAATCGACGACGTATTTGAAGCCGATGCCGTGCTCGTGGATGGTGCGGCCGTACCTGGCGCAGATGCGGTCGAGCATTTTGGTGGTGTTGAAGGCGCGGGTCACGTCGCCGGGCCAGCCTTTGTATTTGAGCACCCAACTGAGGAGGACCGAGAAGATTTTGTGCGGGTCGACGAAGTTGCCGTGCTCGTCGGTGGCGCCGATGCGGTCGGCGTCGCCGTCGGTGCAGAGGCCGGCGTGGCATCCGTGGGCGACGACTGCTTCGCCGAGCGCGCGGATGTGGGGTTCGATGGGCTCGGGGTTGATGCCGGGAAAGAGGGGGTCGATGGTGCCGCGGATTTGGACGAAATCGACACCGAGGCGAGTGAAGACGCCGCCGAGCAGGGTGCGGCCCGCGCCATACATGGAGTCGATGCCGAATTTGAAGCCGGACTGGGCGATGAGATCGAGATCGGCGAATTTCTCAATGGCGGCCATGTAGGGGGCGATGAAATCAACTTCCTCGATGGGTGCGGGGGTCGCGGCGCGGGGGACGGGCGCGCCCAAGTAGCCCTCAATGGCGGAGATGATCGACGGGCTGCCGGAGCCGCCGAACCATGCCTTGTACTTGACGCCGTTCCATTGGAAGGGGTTGTGCGAGGAAGTAATCATGATGCCGCCGGCCGCGCCGAGGTCGCGCACGGCCATGCTGAGGGCTGGCGTGGGGGTGATTTCGCGGGCGAGGCGGACCGAGATACCCGTGGCGGCGACAACTTCCGCGCAGGCGCGGGCGAACTCGGCGGAGAGGAAACGCGAGTCGTAGCCGATGCAGAGGCCGCGGGCGGGGGCTTCGGCGGGATTGGTGCTGGAGTGGAGATAAGCGGCGACGGCCGCTGCCGCGACGCGAACATTCTCAAAGGTGAAATCGCGGGCGATCAACCCCCGCCAGCCGTCGGTGCCGAACTTGATTACGGGGTGCCCCATGCCTGCGCGCCGCTCCTTGTGTTCCTGACAAGTGTATCGCGGGGGAAACGGATGGCAACCGGGTAGCGCGTCTGCATTCGAGTCGAATTCTCCAAAATAATTTCACGCCAGGTGTTAACGAATTCGACGAGAATTGCGTATTGGCTGGAAACAGGATTTTGGAGGCGAAATGCATCGCAATTGTTTGGCGTTTTTTCTGATTCTCCTGGTGGCGGCGGGTGGCCGCGCTCAGCAGACGGTTCTGAAGGGCATTGAAACCGGGGACTTGAACCGGTCGGTTGCGCCCTGCGACAACTTTTACGACTACTCGAATGGGACATGGCGGTCGCAAAACCCGATTCCGGCTTCGATGGACCGCTGGAGCCGCCGCTGGAGGGCTGGGGAAGAGAACAAGGACCAGTTGCGCAAGATTCTGACGGAGCTGGAGGCCCAGCCGGGGCGGGTTGCGGGCACTCCGGCGCAGCAGACGGGGGACTTTTACGCGGCCTGCGTGGATGTGAAAGCAGTGGACGCGGCGGGGATTGCGCCGCTGAAGCCGTATCTGGCGCAGATTGACGCGGTGCATGACCAGGGCAGCCTCCAGCAGGAGTTGGGCGCGCTGCATGCCGTGGGAGTGATGGTTCCCTTCTTCTTTGGCGGGACGCAGAATCCGCATGCGCCGGGGGATGTGATTGCGGATGTGGGCGCGAGCGGGTTGGGCCTGCCGGACCGCGACTACTACCTGAAGCCGGAAAAGCGGTTTGCGGACGCCCGGGCGGGGTATTTGACGTATGTCGCGCAGATATTCACGCTGAGCGGGGTGGCGGAGACTGACGCCAAGGCGGCGGCGCAGACGGTGATGGGTATTGAGACCGCGCTGGCCACAGCGTCGCTGGACAACGTGGCGCTGCGCGACCCGAAAGCGACGGACCACCTGGGCACGCTGGACGACCTGAAAAAAGCCACGCCCGACTTCGACTGGGCGGGGTACTTCAAGGGCGCGGGGGTTGCGCCGGGGGTGGTGAATATCGACCAACCCGTATTCATGGCCGAGTTGGAGAAGCAGTTGACGACCACGCCGATTGCGGATTGGAAGACCTACTTGCGCTGGCAGTTGCTGAACTCGAGCGCGATGAGCCTTTCGCAGCCGTTTGTGGATGCGCACTTTGGCTTTTACGACCGGCAGCTTGCCGGGGTGGGCGAGTTGAAGCCACGGGAAGTGCGGTGCGCGGAGCAAATCGACGGGATGCTGGGCGAGGCGCTGGGACAGGAGTATGTGAAGCGGTATTTCCCGCCCGAGGCCAAGCAGCGCGCCCAGACGATGGTGACGAATATCCTGTCGGCGATGCACGACACGCTCAAGGAACTGGACTGGATGACGCCGGCGACCAAGCAAAAGGCGCTCGAAAAGATTTCCACCTTCCAGGTGAAGATTGGGTATCCGGACAAGTGGAAGGATTACTCGTCGGTAAAGATCACGCGCGGGGACTATCTTGGGGATGTGATGGCCGGCGCCCGGTTCCAGGTGGCCGACGACCACTCGACGATCGGGAAGCCTGTGGACCGGACCCGCTGGGGAATGACTCCGCCGACCTCGAACGCCTACTACAACGCGCAGATGAACGAGATTGTTTTTCCGGCGGGCATTTTGCAGCCGCCGGCCTTCAGCGTGAACTACACGGATGCGGTGAACTACGGCGCGATCGGCGTGGTGATTGGGCACGAGATTTCGCACGGATTCGACGATCAGGGGGCGCAGTTTGACGCGACCGGCAAGCTGGAGAACTGGTGGACGCCGGAGGACATGACGAAGTTCCAGGCCAAGACGCAGTGCGTGGTGAAGCAGTTTGACGGCTTCCGGATCGATGGGCCGGACGATATTCACATCAACGGAAAGCTGGTGCTGGGCGAGTCGATTGGGGATCTCGCGGGGCTGAAGATCGCGTACCGAGCGTTCAAGAAGACGGCGCAGGGGCAATCGGACGCGAAGATTGACGGCTTTACGCCGGACCAGCAATTTTTCATCGCGTGGGGGCAATTCCGAGGGGACGAAACGCGCGTCGAGACGCAGAAGATGATGGTGCAGGGCGATCCGCATCCCGTGGCCAAGTACCGCGTGCTGGGGCCGATGTCGAATTTTCCCCCGTTTGCAGCGGCGTTCAGTTGCAAGGCGGGGTCGGCGATGACGCGGCCGGATAACGAGCGGTGCGTGGTCTGGTAGGGGGCATTGGAAGCGCGATTGAGAGAGGTTGGGTTGCAGATGAAAACGGGTCACGAATTGCTGGCCGCTGCATACGCGGCGTTCAACGCGCGAGAAATCGACACGGTTCTGGCGCTGCTGGATCCGGATGTCGACTGGCCGAATGGGTTGGAGGGCGGACGCGTGCTGGGGCGCGAGGAGGTGCGCGACTACTGGACACGGCAATGGGCAGAGGTGAATCCACGCGTGGAGCCGGTAGGGATGGAAGATGCCGGGGACGGGCGGACCCTGGTGCGGGTGCATCAGGTGGT
>Ga0302187_10001072_pt1 | contig 23939 bp, 23 predicted proteins | sample II_Bog_E1_3_FD_202120 | JGI IMG/M metagenome (GOLD analysis project Ga0302187, IMG submission 202120) | Peat permafrost microbial communities from Stordalen Mire near Abisko, Sweden - II_Bog_E1_3 | ecosystem: Environmental > Terrestrial > Soil > Wetlands > Peat | place: Sweden: Abisko...
GCGAGGATCGTATAGCGCGACCGGTTTGCCGTGGCTTGGCGCCTCCGCGAGGCGGATGTTTCTCGGGATGGTGGTCTTGAAGACCTTGTCGCCAAAGAATTCCATGAGGTTGGCGCGCACCTGCTGAGAGAGGTTGGTGCGGTCGTCGAACATGGTCAGGAGGACCCCTTCCAGCGCGAGCCGGGGGTTATAGGCAGCGGCGACGCGGTCCAGGGTGGAAAGCAGCTCCGAGACGCCTTCGAGCGCGAAGTACTCGGCCTGCATGGGCACAAGAAGGGTATCGGCTGCCACGAGGGCATTGAGGGTGAGGAGATCGAGCGCCGGGGGGCAGTCCAGGAGGATGAAGCCCCAGGTGCCGTTGCGATCGCCTGCGAGGGCGTCGCGCAAGCGCGATTCGCGGCGATCGGCGTTTACCAGCTCAACGTTGGCCCCGATCATGTTCCTTGTTCCGGGAACAATCCAAAGGCCTTCAACGCCGGTGGGGAGAACAGCCTCCCGGGCGGTGGCCGCGCCGAGCATCAGGTCATAGACGCTGAGCCTGGCCTCTTCGCGAGTGACACCGAGGCCGCTGGTCGAGTTGGCCTGGGGATCGCAGTCGATGAGGAGGGTAGGGACGCCTTCGAGGGCGAGGGACGCCGCGAGGTTGATCGCGGTAGTGGTCTTGCCGACGCCACCCTTTTGGTTGACGACGGCGATGACCTTAGTCTTTTTCTTAGGGGGGTCGATGGTCATTGGAGTGCGATCCCAAGCCTAGCAGAGGAAGAGGGGGAGGGCGGAGGATTGGCCTGTGCGCCGGCGGTGCGGCCGGTGGATCGTGTGGAGAACGGGCAACCCCAAAGCAGATCGCCAGTGATGTTCCACGTGGAACATCACTGGTAGGTGATTGAAGTTGCAGGGGTTGGCAGGACTGGAATGTTCCACGTGGAACATTTGCAAGCAACGTTAGTTTTCGACGGAGGTCATCTGCAGGAGGAGGTCCCGGCGACGATGCGCAGCGACCAGGCCTGGGGAGGGTGGCCAAAGCACCAGGAGGCCTGTTGCCAGGCTCAGGAAGGTCAAAGCCAGGAGGCTGCGCGGGCCGATTGCCGAAAACCCCTCGTCTGCGGCGGCGTCCTGGGCATAAGAAGGTGCTGCATTCTTGGCGTGCACAGTCGTCGAATGCGCGAGGCCCTCACGCAGGCAAGGGAATTCAGCGTCGAGCGTGTGCAGGCTTGCAACCTGCCCGTCAACGGTGCCCGAACTAAAGCTCCAGCTCCCGGCGGCTGGCTGGAAGCGGAGGGTCATTCCGGAATAGTCGTAGATCAGCACGCGCTGCATGCGTCGCGTGTCGGGGTTGTAGGAGGAGGAGTCTGAAGCCGGGGGGCCGCAGTGCTGGATCACGGATGCCACGTCACCTGCAACCGGAGCCACGGGGGCGGGATTGGCCTGTACGGGTGTTGCTGATGCAAATGGGCCGACGGCACAAAGGGCAAGAAGTGCCAAAGCCTGAAGGAAGCGCACGATCGTTCACCAGAGAGAAAGATGGCCGGAAATGCCCGGACGAGGATAGCCAGACTACGAGACTGGACTGTACGAACAAGCGACAGTTGTGTCGGTGATAAACATCACTGTCTTGCCGCCAGACATTTCAGTCAGGCCGATTGTTCCACGTGGAACACAAAAGCCAACACGCCACGCAACCTATCTTTGGTATATCTCCAAAATGGAACTGGCTCGGCCTGGGATGGCGAGTCGCCTTGTAGGTGCAGGATCACCGTTGCCCTGGCCCAAAACAGCCAGCAGCCCACCGCTGGCAACCCGGTCTCCGCCGAACTGGATGGCGGCTGCCATGTTGTCGACAGCGCGGAGGGTCACGGCATCGAAGCGACGGGTGGCGGGCATGGTCTCCACGCGAGCCGCGAAGACCTCGGTCTTGAGACTGAGAGTGCGGACGACCTCGCGAAGAAAGCTCGCTTTCTTCCCTTGCGATTCCGCGAGGGTCACCTTCAGATCCGGACGAAGGAGCTGGATAGGCAAGCCGGGAAAGCCACCGCCGGAGCCGACATCGAGCAGGGACGCCCCGCTGGCCAGCAGACCCGACAGCATACAACCAGCGAAGAGGCTCTCTCCGAAGTGACGCTGGACGATTTCTTCCGGATCCCGAATCGCCGTAAGATTCGTGCGAGCGTTCCAGCGCAGAAGAAGGTCGAGGTAGGCGGAGAGCTGGGGAAATAGATCCGCGGGCAGCACAGCCTCGCTGGAACCTGAAGACGCAGACCGCTCGATCTCCGATTGAGTCGAGGCTTCCAGAAAGGGAGCGACGAGCCGAGCTATTTCAGCGGCAGTCAGCACCTCAGCCACGGGTCGCGACCTCGGCTGGCTGCCGGTTGGCTACAGCCCATCGGCGCGCGTCTGCAATCAGCGCCGCGAAGATATCGCGGGAGGCTTCGCTGATGTCGATGGAGCGCTCGGGGTGCCACTGCACGCCAAGGAGCCACCAGTCACCGGGAGCGGACCACGGCCGCTCCACCGCCTCGACCACACCATCTTCGGGGCAGCGGGCGATCATGCGGAGGCCATCGCCGGGCTGTGCAACAGCTTGATGGTGGCTGGAATTAACCGGGAGACGGAGGAAGGCACCGTCCACCTTGCAGTCCTCGGCGGACTGCACCAGGGAGCCGAGCAGGGAATCGGGAGCGATAAGGACGCTGTGGGCGATCGCCACCTTCGCGCCTGCGGAGTGATTTACCGGCAGAGGGGAAAGATCCTGAACGAGGGTGCCAGCGGCCCAGGAGTTCAGCGACTGGATACCGTAGCAGATTCCAAGCACCGGCTTGTGGTGCGACTCGGCGTCATCGAGCAGAAGCCAATCGGTTTGCTCGCGAGCGGCGTCAGCCGGTCCGCAGCCGGGGTCACGCTCCGCGCCGTAGCGGCCGGGCTCGACATCCGCGGGACTCCCCGGCAGCACAACGCCGTCGCAGGTGGCGATGATCCTGCGCAGCTCTGCGGGCTTCAACAACGGGTCGAGCTGCACCGCTTCACCGCCCGCAGCGTTCACCGCGTCGGCGTAGTTCTTCCATGAGCGCTGGTTGTAATCCGGATCGATGGAGGTGGGGACGGGAATGGCGATGCGGGGACGATCTGACATAGGTATCTCGCGCTGGGCTTGAATCTCTCGAGCTATTAGCGATCTTGATTCCTGAAGCTCGGGCCGCCCTGCTGGATTCGATGGTACATCCGGCCCAAACGTCTCGGATGGCTTGAAAGTCCGTTTGAGACCGCTTGGCGGCTGTAACTACAACAAAACAGGAATCTTGCAAGAATTGCACCATTTCCGGGGCAGATCTGGAAGGCCCTCTGCCTGCGAATGGCATGCAGGGGATCCATGTTTGAGCTGGCAGACCTTCCGTTAGCTATCTGAGGAGACGCTGGTTCCCCTACAACCAAAGGCCGCAGCCTTGACGCCTCGGTTGGGCGGCGGCAGCAACATCCAGCCCGTAGACTGAGGGCGGATGAGGGCCATGATCGAGGGTTTGAGCGTGATGAGCAGAAGCTTGCGGCTTGCGGCGCAGTGGAGTGTATGGGTCGCGGTGTGCGCGGTAGCGCTGGTTCTCACGGGCTGCGGCAGCGGCATCACGACGCCTACCTCCGGACAGGGAACACCGGTAAGCATCCAGACGCTGGCGCTTCCGGGTGCGACGGTGGGCGTGGCGTATAGCGCTGCCGTACTCGCGCAGGATGGCACGACTCCTTATACCTTCACCCTCTCGTCGGGATCGTTGCCGGCTGGGCTTACACTCGCGACGACCGGAGTCATCTCCGGCACACCTTCTGCTGTGAGCACCAATAGCTTTGTGGTGCAGGTGAAGGATGCCTCGGCTAACGTGGCTACTGCCACCTTGAGCCTGACCGTCAGCAACGCGACTCCGCCGATCATCACGACGACGACGCTGGCGGCTGGCACGGTGGGCACGGCCTACAGTGCGACCATCGTGGCCGCGGGCGGGACGACACCTTATAGCTTTGCGCTGGCGAGCGGGACGCTGCCAGCTGGGCTCTCGCTCTCAACGAGTGGCGCCATCACGGGTACGCCGACGACGGCAGGGAGCTCTACCTTCTCCGTCAAGGTGACGGACAAAGCGTCGTTGACAGCGACGGCCAGCTACACGGTGGCGATCACCGCCGCATCGAGTGGCTTATCGATTCTCACAGCAACGCTTCCCAGCGGAACCGTAAGCTCGGCATACAGTGCAACGATCTCCGCGACGAATGGAACGACTCCCTATAGCTTTGCGGTGAGCTCGGGCTCGCTGCCAGCCGGATTGTCGCTGAGCACGAGCGGCGCGCTTTCGGGAACGCCGACCACGCCCGGGGGCTCTACCTTCACCGTGAAGGTGACCGACGCTAGCGCGGCGACAGCGACGGCCAGCTTCACCATCACCATCTCTCCCGCGGCGACGGGCCTTGCAATCGCAACCTCTGCGCTGGCGGCGGCACAGGTGAGCACGCCGTACCAGGCGACGATCGTTGCGACTGGCGGCACGGCACCGTACAGCTTCTCGCTAACGGGCGGCACGATGCCGGCGGGCCTCACGCTGAGTTCGAGCGGACTGCTTACCGGCACGCCGACCGCGACCGCAACCGCGAGCCTCACCTTTACGGTGACCGATGCACAGAGCAAACAGGCTTCGACGACACTGCCGCTCGTGGTGAACGCGGCGGGCACGCTCGCGATTACTACAGTGACTCTGCCGAACGGCGTCTACTCCGTGCCGTACAGTGCGGCGATCACCGCGACGGGTGGCACCGCGCCTTACACCTTCTCGATTACTGGTGGGCAGATTCCCGCCGGCCTCACGCTGAGTTCTGCAGGCCTTCTCGCTGGCACTCCAATCGTGGGCACGGCGACTTCGACGTTCAGCGTCACCGTGACGGATGCGGCTTCGAATCGCGCGAGCACGGTCTACGCGGTGTACATCGGCTACACGGGACCGGCGGCGATTGCGATCACGAGCACGGCACTCCCGACGGCATTGGTGAACACGCTCTATACGACCACCATAGGCGCCAGCGGCGGCACGACACCGTACACATATACGCTCTCGGGCGGTTCGCTGCCCACGGGTATGGCGTTGTCCAGCGCGGGAGTCATCTCCGGCACGACGTCCAGCACGGGGACCTATCCCTTCACCGTGACGGCAACGGACGCGAGCAGCCCGAAGGGCACCGCGACCGCGAGCCTCACACTGACGGTGAGCACCGTCTCGGCGACGATCAGCGTCGACGCGACGAAGACATTGCTGACCGTGCCGACGAACTTCTATGAGCTTCACACGTCGGTGTATGACACGAGTCTGAATGACACCACGAACCTCCCCGCGTTGTTGTCGCGGACGGGAGTGACGGTGTTGCGCTATCCCGGTGGCACGTACTCGGACAGCTATCACTGGGCGCAGTATGCGATCACACCGTTCTTTACCTCGACGGCTCCGGCATGCGGCGTGATGGCGAATGGCTCGCTTTCGACGGTGGGGGACTTCGGCAACTTCGTCAAGCTGATCAAGGCTGCGGGCACGCAGGCGATGATCACCGTGAACTACGGCACCAGTGTCTCGAATGCAAGCGGCAGCAAGACCACTGGCGCGGATGGGAAGAAGACCTGCTCGGAGCCCAACTCACAAGGGCAGCCGGAAGAGGCTGCTGCGTGGGTCGCGTACGCGAACGGCAGCACCACGAGCACGCAGGTCATCGGCGCGGATGTGACGGGCTTCGACTGGAAGACGGTGGGATATTGGGCGAGCCTGCGCGCTGCGACGCCGCTGCCGACCGACGATGGGTACAACTTCCTGCGCCTTGGACTGAGCGCTCCGGTTGGCATCAAGTATTGGGAGATCGGCAACGAGCTTTACTACAACGGCTGGGCGACGAATCACAACGCGGAGAGCGACAACCACGCTCCGTACGTGTACCCGAGCGGCTACACGCCGGGAGGGTTCAACTCCCGGAATGCTGTGGATGCGTTGTCGCCCACTTCGTACGGCACGAACGCAGTGCAGTGGATCAACGCGATGAAGGCGGTCGATCCGACGATCCAGGTGGGCGTGGATTTCTCATCTCCGATCTCGACCGACCCGATTCCAGCGAACTGGAATCCCGACCTGGCGAAGGCGGTGTGCGCTGGAGCCAACATCGACTTCGCGATCATGCACTATTACCCAGGCACGTACCTGAACGTGCAGGCGAGCGAGTTGCTCAGCCGTCCGCAAGTTGACCTGCCGAACGTCTACGCCAACATCACGTCCGCGATCCAGACGTACTGCCCGGCGAATGCTTCGTCGGTGAAGGTGTACCTGACGGAGACGTCACCGAATGGACCGCTCGCGAGCAGCTTCCCGCAGCCAGCGCTGGGCCTGTTCACGCTGAATGACTTGATGAGCGCGATGAAGACGGGCATCGGCATGATGGGCTGGCTGGAGCTGCACGACGGCACGTACCTCAGCGAGTCTGAGGTGGCAGGGCCTTCGTATTACGGGTATCAGCTCGCGCACCTTGCGGCGGCACCGGGAGATGGCCTGCTCTCCGCGACGAGTACCAGTCCCTTTGTGCTGGCATGGTCGACCACCAAGACGGCGGGAGGAGAGAGCGTGCTCCTCGTCAACGCCGACCCTTCGAACACGGCGCAAGTATCGGTGCAGGTGAGCGGCGTCTCTGTCGGCTCGACGGCGACGGAATACACCTACGGGGTGAGTTCCACCCAGTCCGGAGGGGTGCTGAGCACGACGACCGTGAGCATTCCCGGCGCGACCTTCGCGCTGAGCATTGCGCCATACACGGCGATCCTTCTCCTGCTGCATTAGCCAGGCGGCGTTTCGACCCAACAGCTCCCGGTGTCGAGACTTAAGTCATCTCCAATCGCGGGTTTGACCTATTTGGGGAATGTTGCCGGCCGATGCGATTTCCTACGATCAAAGCGAACAGGAGTGTCGAATCTCCGGAATCCCCTGTCGCACAGCACAGGCAGGCCGGTTTTGCCGATGGACTCCGCAAGGACTGCTCAACCGCACGGCACCATGCCACCGGCTCGGCAGGTAGAAGGACGCAACCACGATGACCATGCGCAACGGAGAACGCGGCCAGGCAACGATCATGATGGCCATCTTCATGGGCCTCGTCATGATGGGCTTCCTGGGCTTCGCGCTGGACGTTGGCTATTTCTTCCAGCAGAAGCGGCAAGCGCAGGTAGCGGCCGACGCGGCAGCGATCGCAGCAGCCGAAGAGTACAGCGCTGGCAACTCGACCAACGCGCAGGGCGCGGCGAATGCCATCTCCGCCCTGAATGGGTTCGATCCAAATGCCTCGACCAACGCGGCGAGCGTCGTGCTGGCACAACCCACGGGAGGCAACTACTCCACGTCGTCCGGGGGATCGCCGAGTGCCTGGGTACAGGCCACGGTGAGCCGACCGGTGCCGACGTTCTTCCTGGGAGCGTTCAACGGCCAGCGTACGATGAGCGTCCTCGCGAGTGCGATTGCGGGCGAGGGTGAGACCAGCCCGACGTGCATCTGCCTGGAGGGATCTACCGGGCAGGACCTGAACATGAGCAACAACGCGAAGCTCAACGCCTCGGGTTGTGGCGTGACGGTGAACTCCTCCAGCAGCAACGCGGTGGGCGTCGTGGGAAGCGCGGTGCTCAATGCACTTTCGCTGGGCACGGTATCCAGCAGCTGGAACAACTCGAGCAACATCAATAACAACGGATCGATCAGCTCCAGCACCGATATCGTGCTGGGAATTTCATCCGGCTGCAACCCGACGCTGCCGACGGCACCCACCTGGTCTTCCTGTACAAGCTCCGATCCCGCGAGTACGTACCAGGGTGGAGCTTCGTTCAGCGTGGGTCCGGCCTCCAGCACGAGCACGATTTGTTACAGCGGTGGCCTGACGATCGGGTCGAACGGCCAGACGGTCACGTTGAACCCCGGTTACTACGTCATCAACGGTGGGACGCTGCACTTTGAAAGTGGAACGCAACTAGGAGGGTCAGGTGTGTTCTTCTACCTGACCAACGGCGCCACGATGACAGTCGACAACGGAGCGAATCCGAAGATCTCCGCGCCTACCAGCGGGACGTATCAGAATGTGCTGCTGTACCAGGTTGCGGCTGACACCAATACGCTGAATTTCCAGGGCGGGTCGTCCACGAGTATGTCGGGCATCGTGTATGCCCCCGGAGCGAACGTTACAGCCGCCAACGGCAGCTCGTCTTCCTATTCGATGTCAGTCGTCGCACAGTCGCTGACGCTGGCTGGTGGAGCTACCGTCGCGGCGACGAGCACCGCCAACCTTGGCACGATGAACATCTCCTCGGCGACTCTGCGGCAATGATGACGAAAACCAGCCGCAACTCGCACAGTACCCTGACGGAGACCGACTCCGAGCGTGGCAGTGCGGCTATCGAGCTGGCTATTGCGATCTGTATCTTCTGCCCGGTCGTGCTGTTTGGCACGGCGGACCTTGCTGCCGTTTCGTACGACTCCATCGAGGTGACCAGCGCGGCGCATGTCGGCGCGACGTACGGTATGCGCAGTGCTACATATGCCTCGTCCACAGCTGCGATTCAAACTGCGGCGCAGAACGAGGCTGCTGACTTTGGAAGCAACCTCACCGTCACGCCAACGATCTTCTATGCCTGCGCGCTCACCATCAACGGCACCCAGTACAGCACCCAGTCCGCCGCCACCAGCGCCTGCACCGGCGCAGGCAATCATGTGCTGGAGTTCCTCCAGGTCAACACGTCCGTAACAGTGAACGCTCCGTTCCATCTTCCGGCCATCGCGACGAGCTACACCCTGCACGGCCAGGCAATCATGGAGGTGGAGGAGTGAGGTTGTGTCTCGGGAATCTGCTCCCGCCGTGGCTGCGGCGATTTGGCTCGGAGGAATCCGGTGAGTCGCTGATTTCGATCGCTCTTTCGCTTTCGATCATGCTGGGTTTCACGTTCGGGATCATCCAGGTGGGACTGGGCTATTACAACAAGGAACGCATCAGCGAGTCTGCGCGCGAAGCTGCGCGCTATGCCGTCCTGCATGGGAATACATGCACCAACACCAACGGCTCGTGCTCCATGACGACGACGCAGATCGCAACCTACGCGCAGGGACTCGGCTATCCCAACCTGGGCAGCGGGACGATGACCTGCACCGCCGCGTTCTACACCTCTGCAGGAGTCTCGACCAGTACCAATGCACCCGGCAACGTGGTGCAGGTGTCATGCTCGTACACCTTCCCGTACAAGATTCCATTCATGAGCACCTCACCGCTGACCTTGTCGAGCGCGTCGAAGATGACGATCCTCATGTAATGGCGGCAGGGGCCCGGCAAGCGATCGCTCCCGCGATTCGATACTATCGGCTTGTATGCAAGCCACACGCTTCGAGTATCGCTTCCGTTTCGCGCTTCACGCGCTGATCTACTTTCTTGGCTTTCTCTCTCCATGGCTGCTCTTTGGCAACGTGCTGAACATGGAGTCTCGCTCGACCTGGCTGGTGCTGTCGTCTCTGCTGCAGCGCACCGGCTGGCTGACATTCGTCGGCGCGGTGCTGGTGCTGATGGGGCTCGCGCTTGTTCTGACGGGTGTGGCCGCCTGGCTCCGTGTCTGGGGTGCAGCGTACGTGGGATCGGGCGTGGTCCGCTCCAGCTCGATGCATGGCGAATCCATGCTTGCCGATGGACCCTATCGGCACACACGCAATCCGCTCTACCTGGGCACGATGCTGCATACCGCAGGCATCGCGATCCTGATGCCTCCGAGCGGCGCCATTCTCGCTTTGGTCCTGTTATGGGTGCTGAACATTCGTCTTGCGCTGGCGGAAGAGCCGTTCCTGCTTGAGCGATTTGGGCAGGCCTATGTGGACTACTGCGCCAAGGTTCCGCGCTTCCTCCCGACGCCCTCGCCGCAGGTACCGGCGGCTGGCCAGAAGCCGTTGTGGGGGCAGGCGGTGCTGGGGGAGCTTTACTTCGTGGGGGCGTTCCTGACGCTGGCGATCTTTGGCTGGGACTTCAATGCCACGCCGTTGAGCCGCGACCTGCTGATCTGTCTCGGCGTAGCGCTGGTCGCGCGGGCGTTTCTCCCTGCCGCAGCCAAACCAGAGCCAACCGCTGCACCGTGACCGCGGAGCCAAGTCGATGGCTGCGCTGCGCAGACGAGGCGATATCAAAAAAAGGGGCCGAAGCTTGCGGACACTTACTCTCCGCAGGCTTCGGCCTCGCGCATTCTGAGCGTGCACTCAGAAGCTGTTCTCCCTGTGCCGCGCAAAGGCGGCGCAGGGAGGGATGACTACTTCTTGGGGGGCGCGATCGCGTCCTTGGCAACCTTCGCGACGCGGAACTTGACGACGGTCTTGGCCTTGATCTTGATGGCCTCGCCGGTCTGGGGGTTGCGGCCCATGCGCGCCTTGCGCTCGGCCTTGACGAGCTTGCCGATGCCGGGGATGGTGAACTCGCCGTTCTTCTTGGTTTCCTTGACAGCGGTCTCAGCGAGAAGCTCGAGGAAAGCAGCGGTCTGCTTGTTGGTGAGCTCCAGCTTTTCGGCCAGCGTGCGAACGAGCTGCGTCTTGGTCATACCCTTTGCCATTTCGTATCACTCCTTGTTGCTTTTAATTTTTCAGTTGCTTTGAGTTTCGTTTGTCCTGCGTCGATTGAGCGTAGGCCCGAAGGCCAATCTCCGCACCAGGCACTTTGGCCGTCAAGCATGTCTGTTCGCTGCAGAGCCTCCGCGCTCAACAGCACGAAAACACGCGTGGAGCCTGTGTTTCATGCGGGTGCGGTGAACCGCGCCGATGTTCACGATCAACCCTCACGTCCCGTTTGTCAACGGGTTTTCTACCGTTTCCACAGGTATTTCTCTGGTTTGTCTCCAAATTCCTCTATTTTTGCCGGGAATTAAAGGATCGGGGAACGAAAACCCGCATGGAGAGCGGCGATTCAGCGCGTGACGTCGCGCCCGTCAGCATACATCGACTGCCAGTGCAAAGCGCGTGGAAGGAGAGGGATACAGGTTGCGAAGATGACATAGAGCCACTCGTCAGAGCCACTCGTTGGCGGCGGATTTCGCTGGTTTCGCTGCAGCAAGCATGGCCTCGTTCAGCACGTCGATCAGCGGCGCTGCAGCCTTGAACCCCTTCGCAACGTTCTTCACGAGCGATGGCTCCAGCGCGGCTTCGCCGGGCAGAAGCACGTGCACGCCCCAGTTGCGGGCACGCAGCAGCTCGTCGGCAGGATGGTCAGCAGGGAAGCCCTTGGGCATGCGGGTGAGGGCCTGAGGATCGATGAGCGAGAGGGAAACACCGTCGACCTTGGTGCGTAGCGCGGCCTTCAGCAGCTTGCGATACTCGGCGTGGTTGTCGGCCATCCACTCGCGGATTGCGAGCAGCTGTGCACGCTCCGGCATGTAGACTCCGCCGGCGATCATCACCTGGTCGGGATGGACGTGCATGTAGTAGCCGCCGCCGGAGGTCTTCTCCATGCCATAACGCGCCCACCATGCGGAGACCTGCTTCTTGTAGGGCGCCTTGTTCTTGCTGAATCGCGTGTCGCGATAGATGCGCATCATGACCTTCTTCGGGTCGCGGACGTGGTCCGGCGCGAAGGAGAGCATCTCGTGATTCAGCGCGTCGATGAAGGCGAGCATGGGCGTCTTGAGCTCGGCCTCGTAGACATCGCGGCGGGCCTCGAACCAGTCGCGGTCGTTGTTGCGGGCCAGGCCCTTGAGGAACTTGATTGCGGCGGGGGAGAAGTGAGCGGCCATGCAGGTTGGATGATAGCGCGAGGTGAAGAGGATCAGCGGAGGCCGCTGTGGGAGAGCGTGGGCTTCCACGCGGTGGAGTTTCACCGCGTGAAGAAAGACGCTGGCGCGTGTTGACCTTCGCGGAGGAGAATCGTCGCACGGCAAGGAGGCTTCTCCGATGCGACTTCCCCTCTTCGTTTTGATGGCACTCAGCTCAGCGGTTGCGTTCGGGCAGGCGGCGATGACAAACCCTGCACCTGCTGGGGAATGCGGTGTGGGGTTATTTGCTCAACAGCGGGCCGCTGGCGTGACCGTGTGGACGACGGCGTTCGAGGATAAGTCAAGCCCCCCGACAGACAAGAGCGGCTTGCATGTGATCGTCACACCGCAGAAGCCCATCCGTGAAGTGACGCTGCGCGTGACGTTCCTGCCCTATGGCCTGCGCGTATTGCCGGCTGACAGCCTCGCCAGGAAAGACATGCAGGAGCAGACGCGGACGTTTCATCTCAGCGCGAAGGACGTGACAGAGATGAAGCTGACCGGGAACCTGCTGCTGGGGCGCGTGTCGGGCGTGAAGAGCGTTGCCGTGGAGAGCATTGAGTTTGCGGATGGAGGCTCGTGGAAGGCGCCGAAGGAGAACCCATGCCGCGTCACGCCGAGTGGGTTTGTGCTCGTGAACGCTGAGGTGCATTAGCCCGGGTCCGAGAGTCCGGACCCGGGGCACCCGATTGCAACAGCCAAAGCAAAGCGGCGAGAGGAAGGTCCTCTCGCCGCTTTGTTGTTGCTGTGGAGCGCTACTTCTTGTCTTCTGCGTTGGGATAAAGGCCGGGGATGGGAGCGCGGAGCTTGTTTTCGTCCTCGGGATGCGGGAAGGGCTTGCGGGGCATCATGGCTTCGCGCTGGCTGGTGTTGTAGAGGAAGATGGCCTCCACGATCGCGGCCTGCTCGAGGTCGGCCTGGCGGAGGTGATCGTAGGTGTCCATGTCGGAGTGATGCGTGCGGGTCTCGTAATCCAGCTCGTCCTGGATGTACTGGAAGCCTGGCAGGCCCACGGCGTCGAAGCTGAGGTGATCGGTGCCACCGGTGTTGCGGTTGGTGATGGTGGTGACGCCGAGGTCCTTCAGCGGAGCGATCCACTGCGCGAAGATGGTGCCGATGGCGAAGTTGCCCTGCGTGTACACGCCGCGCACCTTGCCGCTGCCGTTGTCGAGGTTGTAGTAGGCGTCGAGGGTTTCCCACTCCTTGGTGGTGGTCAGCGGGCCGCGCGCACCGCCCATGAAGGACGGAACGCCGTCGTCGCCACCCTTGGCGGTAGCGAACGTGCCGAAGTGCTGATCGACGTAGCCCTTGGAACCGTAGAGGCCCTGCTCCTCGCCGGACCACAGGGCGATGCGGATGGTGCGGCGGGGCTTGATGTCGAGTGCCTTGAGGATGCGCATCGCTTCCATCGCCACGACGGAACCCGCGCCGTTGTCGGTGGCGCCGGTGCCGGAGATCCAGCTATCGAGGTGGCCACCGACCATCACGACCTGGTCCTTGAGCTTGGAATCGGTACCTGCGATCTCACCGACGCTGTTGAAGCCGTGCTCGTGGTCGCCGGTGAACTTCGTCTCGATGTTCACTTCCATGTTGACGGGCACACCGGCCTGCACCATGCGGGCGATGCGGTTGTAGTGCTCGATCATCATGACGGCGTTGGGCACGGGAACCTTGTTCTCGGGCTTCTGCGCGGACTGGGCGAGGTTGGCTCCGTTGTCGTCGAAGATAATGCCAGAGCCACCGCCGTTGCCGCCATCGCGAGTGGGGGTGATGACCGCGAGCACACCTTCATCGGCCATCATCTTCACGGCCTCAGTGCGGGCCTTGGCGCGCGCGAGGCGCTCCCGCATGAAGGCGCGCATATCGGTGGGCTGGCCGGGGCGAGGGGCGCGAGGCTTTTCAGGGCCGGTCATCTCGTCCAGTTCTTCCTGGGTGTAGCGGGAGAAGAGCGGCTTGTCGAGGTCCGGGGTCTCGCGGGTGTCGCCGGCGAGCACGATCTTGCCCTTGAGCCGGCCTTCGTACTTCGCGAGCGCTTCCTTGGTCACCTGGGGAAGGAAGATGACTTCGCCGGAGACGGCGCCGGGGGTCGCGATGGACCAGGGAGCGGCCTGCATCCAGAGCGGCTCGGGATCAGGGGAGACCATGCGGGCCCAGGTGTTGATCTGCTGCCAACCCATGCCGAAGTCACCCCAGTCTTCGAGGTGAGCGTTGACGAGGCCGATACGCGTGAAGGTATCGCGAGTCCACTCGTTGGCCTTCTTCATATTGGGCGAGCCGGTGAGGCGCGGCCCGATGCCTTCGGTGAGAGCTGCGGCAAAGTCCATGACCTTGCCGTGGCTCAGGCCTTCGTTACGGATGCGCTGATACATGGCGAGGTCCAGCGATTCGGTGGCTGGCTGTGGACCGTAGTACGAAGGCTCAGGCTTGTCGGCGGCAAAGGCCGAGGGCGGGCAGAGCAACAGCGCCACAAGGGCCGGGCTCACAGCTTGCGCAAGAAATCTCATCTGCAAAGGAACGTTCTCCTACTGGGGATGACTGGAAGCATAGATCACCGCGCGAGGTGGCGCGACAATCTTTGGCTTTACCGGAGTCGTAGGGGAGACGAAGGCTGGGCTGCGGAAAGACGCTCAACCGCAGAGGAGCAGCACAGCGATGGGCGAGAGAGGGAGCTAAGCGCTGATGCGCTGGTTGCGGGTCTTGCGGCGGATCCAGAGGAAGCCCAGGTAGGCATAGCTCACCACAAGCACAACCAGGCCGATGGGGAAGCCGATGACGCGATAGGTGAGGGCGAAGTCCACAGGGTGGTGCGTCACGCTCAGATAGACCAGGAAACCCATGATGGCGCAGAAGGTGGAGGCGAAGAAACAGGCCATCCCCAGAGCGGTCCCGATGAGCAGGGACTGAAACCAGCCAAGGTCCCCAAGCGGGATTCCCAGCACGACGCCGTCGCGGCGGGCCTGTTCGACATGATTCGCGGTAGCCATCTGGAGTTAGAATACGGCAATGGCTGACTCTCTGCCGGGCGGGCTGGTTCTAGCGACGCAGGTAGCACGCGAGACCGAAGTCCGGCGTTCGGCCAATGGTGTGCGTTTCGCCACCTATGGCGAAACCGGCGTTGCTGACCTGGACCTGGACCGGATGCTCGAAGCCGTGCCCACGGCCATCGTCAATACACTCAAAGCAAATACCTACTACTTCGTTCCGCTGGCGCTGCGTGAGCCTCCGCAGGAGCTGGAGACCGCATCCTCGCTGCACAAGGCGGACCCCGCGATGGTGGCAAGCAGCTACTCGGAGGAGTTCTCCGATGCGGCGATCTGCCATCGCAATGTGGAATTGGGCCAGGGCAACCGCGGGGTATTCATCTCGACGCGGCTGATGGGCGACCGTTTTGCGCTGTGCTTCGAGTTCTTCATCAATGTGGCGCATGCCTTCGTGGATCAGGTCGGCGTGCCGCAGAGCTTTGCGGACCTCGCGTGGCAGCAGGCCGTGGCGAATGTGCGCGGAGAGACCTCGCTGGACGCCTGGGAGTCGCGCAACCTGGCCTTCGGTCGCCCGGCGAGCGGCGAGCCGTTGCCGCAACCCTCGCGCCGAAACCGCGCACCCGTCGCGCCACCACGCAGCTTCGCCGCGACACTCAGTGCCGCGGCTCAGCCAGTGATCGACGAGCGGGAGAAGAACCTGTTTCTCGAGGCGGGATTCTCCGACGCAGTGGCGATTTATCTGCTATCGCTGGCAATGGACTTCGACTACGGCGAGTTGCGGGAGCGGGAGTATCCGCTGCTGGCCCCGGCAGCGTTGGCCGCCAGGTTGAAGCTGGTCGCGGAGCTGTTCCCGCCGAACGCGGGGTATGAGTTCGCGGTGAAGTACCGGCGCAGGGCGTAGCAAGACGCCGAGGTCAGGCGACTTTCACGACTGCCGGATGATGCAGGAGCATGAAATCGTCCGTGCGAAGGGTGCGAATTGCCACGGTGTCGCCCTGTTCGTCGAGGAACTCCGCGATGCAAGCCGTTGGAGAAAGCACTTCTACAATCGTGCCAATCTGGCCTCGAGCGAGGTCCTCTTCGGGGATATCCCGAAGCATCGCGATTTGTGAAAAAAGCCCCATCAGGACTCCTTGCCTGTGAGGATATAGCAGGTCACCAGCCGTGGAAAGGACTCTTCGCCCCGAATCATCCAGATACTCCGAACCGGTGCTTGTCGAAGTCTTCGTGTCCAAGTGAAATCGAGGCAGTACAAAGTGCCGAACGTATCCGTCCCCACCTCAGAGCAAGATTCTTCCTGCGCCGCGCGAAAAAGACGATCGCGCAGCTCTCCTGCTTCTCCAGCAGAAACGCCTAACGCCGCGCGAAAGACTCTCGCTTTGTGCTTCCCGTCAGGATGCGTCGTGCTGAGGCAATAGAGCGTCAGCTTCTCCATTGGGATAATCGCGTTCCTGGCATTTGGAAGAAACACGAACGACTACTCCGGATTTCGTGATTACCGCACGGCACTCATGGCAGCGCGGAAGAGCTTCTCGAAATCTCCTGACACAGCGCCATCCTTGGCCGCGGTTTCGACGGCCTTCTGCGCGATGGGCCTTGGATAGCCAAGGTTCACGAGGGCGCTGAGGACATCTTCCGCAACAGCACCGAGGGATGGCGTCGCGCTTTGAGCTGGATGCGCGGCGGCCATGTCGTCGAGCTTGTCCTTGAGTTCCAACACGACGCGCTCGGCGGTCTTCTTGCCGATGCCGGGAATCTTCGTCAGCGTTGCGTGATCGCCGCCACGGATCGCTGCGATGAGGCGATCGGCGCTGATGCCGCTGAGGACGGTGATCGCAAGCTTGGGGCCGATGCCGGAGATGGTCAGCAGCTTTTCGAAGAGGCGCTTCTCGTTCAGCTCGACAAAGCCGTAGAGGAGCAGTGCGTCCTCGCGCACATGGGTGTGCACGTGGAGCTTCGCTTCGGCGTTCACCTCGCCTATCTCGGTATATGTGGTAACGGAGATCGCGAGCTCATAGCCAACACCCTGGCAATCGACGATGACGGAGTTGGGGGTCTTCGCGAGAATCTGTCCACGGATGTGCGCAATCACAGGACGAGTTTAGAGCAAATTGCCTGTTGCTATGGAGCGGACAGAGACGTTCAGCACCGTTTTTCCTGGGTGAAACACGGACATGGGTCTATACGCCTCGCTATACATCGACAGGCACTTTGCTCTATCGGAACTGCCGGGTGGGGTCTTCGGTAAGAACAAAAGCAACGATCGAGTTGCGGGTTGTCAGTTTCGGGCTGCGAGTCAATCCCGCTTCGCGCTGCGAAGGATCAGCACGGCGTTCACGACCTGTAGCGCGAGGAAGACGCCAAGGATGATCTCGAAGAGCATGTGACCGCGCAGTTTGAGCATCAGTGCGACAACAGCGACGGCGCCAATGCTCAGCAGCGTGAGGCCGGTCTTTGATCCACTGTCCATCACTGTGCCTCTGTCTTTGATGTCTCGGCGATGTAGGTCTCATGGATGACCTGGCGCAGTTGCTTGGTGAGCGCATCCGCATCGCGCGTGGTCAACCCGGTGGTGTCGATGGGCTTCCCGACGATGAGCTTGAGCGGACGCGGGCGCAGCACGTAGGTGTGCATCGGCAGCAGCTCATAGGTGCCTACCAGGGTGACGGGCACCAGTGGCACCTGCGCCTTGATGGCCATCCAAGCTGCTCCAGCGACCATGGTCTTCACCTCGCCATCAGGTGTGCGGCCGCCCTCGGGAAAGAGCACCAGCGGGAGGCCGTTCTCGAGCGTCTTCACACCGCGGCCAAGGCTTGCAATCAGTGAGCGGCCGGATCCTGTGTCGATGGGCACCTGGCCGGAACGTTGCAGGTACCAGCCGATGAACGGCACCTTCCACAACGAAGCTTTCGCGAGGATGCGGAACTGGAAGGGGAGCTTCGCGAAGAGCGCCGGCGTGTCGTAGTAGCTGAGGTGGTTGGAGGCGTAGACCGCGACCGGCCGATGGCTGTTGTTCTGCCGCAGCGGCTGCAGGTGCTCCAGGCCCTCGACCTGGATAGGAGACATCGCGATCCGCAGCAGAGCGCGAGCCCACTGGCGTGCGATCCAATGTTGCTGGCGGCCTGTGGAATCCCAGAGGCCAGCGACGAGCGAGAACGTGCCGAAGATTGCTGTGGCCAGGCCCACCAGCGGCATCAGCAACAGGTACGTCAACCACTGCAGAGGCAAAGGAATCTGCGGGCGCGGCGGTTCGCCGACGTGCGGTTCTTCGTCGAGTTCTCGAAGGGTAGCGGGTTCGGGCACTGTGTCGATGTTAGCTCGCCACCGCATCGGATTGGGGCTGCCGCTCTGCGAGAGCCAGGGTACGGGCCTCCGCTACCAGGAAGATGGAGCCGGTGATGATGATGACGCCCTCGGGCGGCGTGATGGCCTCAGCCTGCGCGAGCGCTGCGGGGACGTGCGGCGCGGCGTGGAAGGGAACATCGAGTCCGCGAGCGGTGGCCTCGAGCTGCTCCAGCGATGCGGCGCGCGGGTTTGGGATGGGGACGAGAATGACATGGTCGCGCACGCGGTCAGGATCGCCGGAGGTCGCGTCGAAGATTGGAAGCAGCACCTGCATCATCTCTTCGACGGGCTTGTCGGCGAGGCAGGAGAAGACGAGCGTTCGTGGCATGGACTCGGGCAGAGTCGCAAGCGCAGCACGCAGCGTCCAGGCTCCTGCCGGGTTATGCGCAACGTCGAGCAGCAGCGGAGCATGTACGTGGCCGTCCGGCGCAAGACGAGGGGGAAGCCATTCGAGCCGGCCGGGCCATACGGTATCGCGCACGCCGCGCTCGATGGCGATGTTGTCGATCGGGAAGCCATGATTTGTGCGTAGTTCGACGGCGGTCGCCAGCGCAAGCGCGATGTTGCGCTGCTGATGAGAACCCGAAAGCGGTGAATCAATGTGCAGCACTTCGCCCTCGAGCGAGAGATCGTAGCGATTACGACCCAGAGGCGATGTGAGCCGCGCGGTCACGCTGGCGTCAGCGGAAGTCGTGGGCGTAAGGCGCGTGCCGGGGAGAAAGCGCGCGGCATCGACGCCGCGTACATTCTTCGCAATGGCGATTTCCCCGATGGCGTAGTTGGCGTCCTGATGCTGGGAGAGAGTGACGAGCACACCGTCCTGGCGCAGTATGCCGGCCTTCTCCGCGGCGATCTTGCCGATGGTGTCGCCGAGGTAGTCCATGTGGTCGAAGCCGATGTCCGTGATCACGGAGACGATCGGCTCGACGACATTCGTAGCATCAAGACGACCACCGAGGCCGACTTCCAGGATGGCGACGTCAATTTCCTGATCGGCGAAGTATCGGAATGCCACGGCGGTAACCAGCTCGAAGAAGCTCGGGTAGTGCGGCAGAGCCCCGTGAGCGATAAGCGAACGCGCTGCGGCATCGACGCGCCCGAAGATTTCTCCGAAGACCGAGTCGGGAATTTCGTCGAATCGAGCGGTGCCGTCGAGGCGAGACAAACGAATTCGCTCGTTGACGCGCTTGAGATGGGGGGAAGTGTAAAGACCACAACGAATGTCGGCAGCCGCCATGATGGAGGCAAGTGTTGAAGCTGTTGAACCTTTGCCGTTGGTCCCGGCGATGAGGACGGAGCGGAACTTCGTTTGCGGTTCACCAAGCGCATACGCCAAGGCGCGAATGTGGTCAAGAGAAAACTTCCGCACGCCCGTAATAGCGGCGGGGTCCTTCGGTAACTCAGGACCAAGTGACGATAAAGTGCCTAGCGCCTCGGTGTATTTCAAGGTATTGTCAATCCTGCTGATCGGGCCACAACCCAGGAGATAGAGTACCGCGTGGGGCGGGCCAGCCGTCATGGCTGCCGTTCGATTCGTTCCCCCCTGCACCCCTGTGTTCGAGTCAATGCGCTCACCCTTGGGATTCAAGTCAGGAAACGACCATGCAAGATGTAGCGATCTTCTTCTCCTTTGTCACCTTCGTGATGTTCCCGTGCTATCTCGCGTATCGCTCCGGGACCGGTGGCCGCGGCGACCAGTAAGGCCTGATGGTGCTTTGCTGCGGCAAAGCATCCGGATCCATGCCTCCACGCGAAGCGCGTCCCGGCATGGTCATGGCCTTTGTGCATGGCACAGATGGCCGCTCTTCCCACGCAACGCGAGTCCATCCGTCCTCTCCGCCAGATAGCGCTGATGCAATGCAGGGCCGTCCAGGTCCTCGATGACGCGCATTCCCATGCTATCCAGCTCCGCAGCGAGTTCCTCCGGCCGAAAAAAGAGCTGGAAGGGCTCCCCTGCCTGCGCGACACGCGCTGCCATGGAATCCAGCATGAGCTGCTCGTTGAGGGACAAGGCTTCGCGGGGCTGCGAGTAGTCAAAAACGACCTCGCTGCCTGGGGCGAGTGAGGCCAGCAGTCCGACGGTACTGCGGAAGGCCTCCGGCGTCAGGTAGGGGACCACGCCGAGCCAGGCAGTGACGGTGGGGTGGGTGAAGTCGAACCCCGCCGAGGCCAGCTCATCGCGGAGGTTCTGGCTCTCAAAGTCCACTGCGACGAAGCGCATGCTGGCCGGAGGCTGGATGTGTGCGGAGGCGAGTTGCTGCTGCTTCCAGGCCTGCGTGGCTGGGTGATCGACCTCGAAGACGCGGACGGTCGCATGGGGATTGCGGTAGGCAAAGGTATCGAGCCCTGCACCGAGAACGAGATACTGGCGAGCGTCGAGTTTGCTCACGGCTGCGGCGAGAATATCTTCCGCGAAGCGCGCACGAACGACCATGAAGGCTCGCAGAGCAGCCGAAAACGGCCGCCGGATGCTGTCGGGAGTTCGCGCCAGTTCTTCGCGGGCTTCGGGCCCGAGGATCGGCACGGCTAGCGGATCGTCGAGGACGCGGGGGGCGGCGTCATGGATCTGGTGCGCGGCGCGGCGCAAAGCGACACGGAGTGCGGTGCGGGAGGGCTGGGCTTCGATCATCTAACGTTCCGGAAAACGGCGTCTGCAGCCTAACTGTTCTTGCCGTCGCCCATCCAGCTCAGAGCGTTGATGAGGTAGTCCTTCAGCTCGCGGCGGGGAACGATGGCGTCGAGGAAGCCGTGCTCGAGCAGGAACTCGGCACGCTGGAAGCCCTCGGGGAGCTTCTGGCGAATGGTCTGCTCGATGACGCGGGGGCCGGCAAAGCCGATGAGAGCGCCGGGTTCGGCGATGTTCAAATCGCCCAGCATGGCAAAGCTGGCCGTGACTCCGCCGGTGGTCGGATCGGTCATCAGGCTGATGTAGGGGATCTTCGCGTCGTCCAACTTCGCAAGGCCGGCGGAGATCTTAGCGAGCTGCATGAGGCTGGCAATGCCTTCCATCATGCGGGCGCCGCCGGAGGCCGAGACGATGATCAGCGGGTGGCCGGTGGCGAGGGAGCGATCGACGGCGCGGGCGATGACTTCACCCACGACGGAACCCATGGAGCCGCCGATGAAGCTGTACTCCATAACGGAGAGCACGACGTCATGCGGACCCATCTTGCCAACCGCATTGATGATGGCGTCGGAGAGGCCGGTCTTCTTCTGCGCCTGGCGCAGGCGGTCCTTGTAGGGCTTCAGGTCGGTGAACTCGAGCGGGTCGGTTGACATGAGGCCGCCGTCCACGAGCTCGTAGCCTTCTTCGAGGAGGTTCGCGATCCGGGATCGGGCGTCGAACTTGAAGTGGTAGCCGCAGTTGGGGCAGACCTGCAGATTTGCTTCAAGATCGGCCTTCCAGATGACCTTGCGGCACTGGGGACACTTGATCCAGAGGCCCTCGGTGCGGACCTCGTGCCCCTCGGGCTGTACGATCTCGTTCTCTTCGCGCTTAAACCAGCTCATCGCTTGGGCGGATCTCCGGCCATGAAACTCGGGCCTCCGCCATTGTATCGAAGCTGGTGCAATGCTGTCGGGATTGCCCTTGGCTAGGCGGTAGCCCAGGCCGGTGCCTCGTCAAAGAGCGGCAGGGAGAGCGAGCGAGCCGGTTCGGACTCCGGTGTATGCACCTGGAAGCAGCAGCGCGGGTGGGCAGCCGGGTGATCGGTGCTCACGGCGTGCTGGTGGCGGAGCTCGCGCAGCAGTTGCGCGCGGAGGAGTGCTTGTTCTTCCGGGGACTCGGGGGATTCAGAGGACCAGTGGGTGAGAAATCCCTGGCCACACACACTGCAGCGGATGTCGCTGCCTGCATTCGACGCCTCGCACCGTAACCGCATGGTGGGCCTCCTTCCCGAAGAGTGTGCCTGCTTCCGCAACGCCCGTCGGTAGAGACCCCATCGGCGGCGGAGGGTTGCGGCGTGAGGTCGAGCTGCGGATGGGACAGGCGCAGTGTTTCAGGATGGGACACGACCCCTGCCAGGCGGCTACGCGAAAGGGAATCGGAGAACGCATCCCGCAGCCTCGAGCAAACGGATATCCTTAACGGCGTGAGTGACATGATCAAAGTTCAGCTTCCTGACGGTTCCGTACGCGAGGTGGCGCGCGGGACATCGCCGCTCGATATCGCCAACAGCATCTCCCCTCGACTCGCCGCAGCGGTTGTTGTGGCGCGCATCGCGCCGCTGGCCGAGACACCCGCAACGGAAGGGGGAGCGGCTCTCGAGGCCAGCGAAGAGGCGATGTACTCGTCGCACGCCACGGGCTCGCGCATCGTCGACCTCAACGCGCCGCTGACGGAAGACGTCACGCTGGAACTGCTGAAGGAGGCCGACCCAGCTGCGCTGCAGGTGGTGCGGCACTCGGCAGCGCACGTGATGGCGACGGCGATCCTCGAGCTGTATCCCGAGACCAAGCTGGGCCATGGCCCTGCAACCGACAGCGGCTTCTTCTACGACGTCTATCGCGAGGTGCCGTTCACGGAGAGCGATCTGGCGGCGATCGAAGCCCGCATGGCCGATGTGGTCGCGCGGGATGAGAAGTTCGTTCGCGTCGAAGAGACGCGTGAGCAGGGTCTTGCCGAGTACCAGGCCAAGGCTGAGTTCATGAAGGTCCACTTCATCGAACGCTTCACCAAGCCCGGCGACGGGATCTCGCTGTACAAGAACGGTGGCTTCACGGACTTCTGCCGCGGGCCGCATGTGCCTTCGACGAGCCGGGTGAAGGCGTTCAAGCTGACGTCGCTGGCTGGCGCTTACTGGCTGGGCGATGAGAACAACCAGCAGCTGCAGCGCATCTATGGCACGGCGTACTTCAATGCCAAGGATTTGGACGCGCACTTCAAGCGGCTGGAAGAGATCAAGGCACGCGACCATCGTGTGCTGGGCAAGCAGCTGGACCTGTTCTCCATCCAGGAGGTTGCGGGCGCGGGCCTGATCTTCTGGCATCCGAAGGGCGGGTTGATCCGCAAGACGATGGAAGACTGGATGCGCGAGGAGTGCCTCCGGCGCGGGTATCACATGGTCTTCACGCCGCACATCATGCGGCGGGAGCTGTGGAAGATCAGCGGGCATGAGGGCTACTACTCGGACAATATGTACCCCGCGATGACGCTGGACGATGCGGAGTACCGGCTGAAGCCGATGAACTGCCCGGGCCATGTGCTCATCTACAAAGCCACGCCGAAGAGCTATCGCGACCTGCCGCAGCGCTATGCGGAGCTGGGTAACGTGTATCGCTATGAGCGCAGTGGGACGATGCACGGACTGCTGCGTGTGCGAGGCTTTACGCAGGACGATGCGCACATCTTCTGCACGCCGGAGCAGATCGTCTCGGAGATTGAGGCCTGCCTTGACTTCGCCGAAGCAGTGCTGAAGACCTTCGGCTTCGTGGAGTACCGCGTGGAGCTTTCGGTGCGCGATCCGAAGAAGCCGGGCGACTTTGTGGGCAGCGATGAGGATTGGGCCAAGGCCGAAGGCGCGCTGCGCGATGTGCTCACGGGACGGGGACTGAAGTTCCAGAGCTTCCCCGGCGAGGCCGCGTTCTATGGGCCGAAGATCGATGTGAAGCTGGTCGACGTGCTGGGCCGTTTGTGGCAGCTCTCGACGGTGCAGTTCGACTTCAACCTGCCCAAGCGGTTTGAGCTGGAGTACATCGGCGAGGACGGCGCGGCGCACCAGCCGGTGATGGTTCACAGGGCTCTCTTTGGATCTGTCGAGCGGTTCTTTGGTGTGCTCATCGAGCACTACGCGGGTTCGTTCCCCATGTGG
>Ga0302187_10001074_pt1 | contig 23926 bp, 20 predicted proteins | sample II_Bog_E1_3_FD_202120 | JGI IMG/M metagenome (GOLD analysis project Ga0302187, IMG submission 202120) | Peat permafrost microbial communities from Stordalen Mire near Abisko, Sweden - II_Bog_E1_3 | ecosystem: Environmental > Terrestrial > Soil > Wetlands > Peat | place: Sweden: Abisko...
CCGGCGTAGAGGGAGTAATCATTGCCCTTGGGGTCAACGATCACCGGCTTGCCGGCGGCAATGGCGCCATCGATGAGTGCGCGGGTGACCTCGGGCGTCAGCACGCCCTTGCCATAATCGGACAGCACCACCACGCCGACCTTGTCCAGCAGCTCGGTGGCCCCAGCCAGCAGGCGCTGACGAGAAAGCTCGCTCAAAGGTGCCGAGGTCTCGCGGTCGGTGCGAAGCAGCTGCTGATTGGCAGCGACGAAGCGGGTCTTGATGGTGGTCTGGCGGCCGTTTTCGACGACCAGTACCGGGTCCACGGCCTCATGCTCTCCCAACAGGCCGGTGACATCATTGCCGGCATGATCGTCGCCGACCACCGACAGGAAGTGGGGCCGCGCTCCCAAAGACACCAGATTGCGCACCACATTGCCGGCGCCCCCCAGCATTGCGGCGTCGCGAGTGACGCGCATCACAGGGATCGGGGCCTCGGGAGAGATACGTTCCACCTCGCCATAGACGAAGACGTCGAGCATGACATCGCCGACGCAAAGCACGTCAACGGACTTCAAGGTGGCGACACGGGCAGCGAGATCGGACAAATCGGTCATGATGCAGGGCTTCGATAAGTTGGCTGATGATTTGGCTAACCCAACCGTCGCCGGCTTGCAAGTGGTCTGGAGTCAATGAGGGGCGATTTGACGATTATTGTTGATTTCTCCTCTGGTTGCGTGAGGTTTGCGATGCTATCTCTTAAGGACGGAATCAAGGCTGGTGCGCCGCCCGATTCCGCATTGTGCCGAAAGGATAGGGTATGAACCTGCCGGTGCCGGACGCGGCCGGGCCAGAGATCGTCACTCAGGAGAGTCTTCTTCTGGGCGCAGCGGAGCGCATCGGGCGTATCCGTCAAGGACGTTTGGCCGTACAGGTTTTCCTTTCCCGCCTGCGGCCCCAAAACCGCCAGGACGGCCATATCCGCATTGCTCTGCGCATGCTGGAGCCTATGGTTAACGCCTATCGCGGCCAGATGTTCCTGCTGGGCAATTCCGACATCGTCTTCATGCTGAAGGACCCTAATCCGGTCGATGTCGAAAACATGATCTTCAAGCTGCGGGCTCTGTTCTCGAAAGACCCGCTGACCTACGACGATGCCGGCGACGGCATGGACAAGTTCTGCGCCTGGTTCGACCTGGGCGGCAGCGACTATGACAGTTTCGTCGATATGGCCCGCACGGTCACCCAGCAGGCCCGCAAGCGCCAGACGGACAAGGGAACGGTCAAGCCGCCGGCCAAGCCTTTGGACGCCAAGTCCTTGGGCGGCGTGCTGGAGCGGCTGTCATCCCTGGACGTCTCGCCCCTGGTGTCGCGCCAGTCGGCCATCGTCATCAAAGAAGCTTCCAGCACCGGCGAGGTACTGTTCCAGGAATTCTTCGTCTCGATCGCCGAGCTGCAAAAGGCCCTGGCTCCGGACATCAATCTGGTGGCCAACCGCTGGCTGTTCCAGCATCTCAGCCTGACCCTGGACAAGCGGGTGCTGGGGGCTTTGTCTACTCTGGCGCTGCGGTCTATCCCCAATTGCTACAGCCTGAATCTGAACATCGCCACGGTGCTGTCCAAGGCCTTTGAGCAGTTCGAGGAAAAGGTCAAAGGCAAGGCCGGGCTTTCGGTCGAGGTTCAGGTGCTAGACGTCTTGGCCGACAGCCGGGGCTATTACGCCGCCCGCGACCGTCTGCGGGAAAAAGGCCATACGGTGGTGATCGACGGCCTGAACGAGCTGACTTTGCAGTTCATGGACGTCTCCCAGTTCGAGGCCGACCTCTATAAGGTGGCCTGGAGCCCGGAAATGCGCGAAGGCGAGCATAGCGACAGCGTCGGTTCGGCCTTAGGGATTTTGGGCGTCGGCAAGGTGGTGTTGGCCCGTTGCGATTCCGAAGCCGCTATCCAATGGGGTCAGGAACGCGGTATCCAGCGCTTCCAGGGGCGCTATGTGGACGCCATGTTGGCGGCCTTTACCATGGCCAGCTGCCCCAAGGCGGCGGGCTGCACCTTGCAGCAATGTATCGCCCGTCACGGCGTGCTGACCGGGCCGCTGCGCTCGGCCTGCTTCGATAACGACATGTTGGACAGTTCGCCGGTGATGCGGGTGCCCAAAGCCCGCCACAAGGAGGCTTGAGGCCCATGCTGCCCCCTCGCGAGGAACGCCCCACCAATTCCCAGCAAAGGGCCATCGCCCAGCGGCTGGTCGGTCAGGAAAGCCTGCTGGTGGACTATGTCCAAAAGCTGGAGCGCCACCGCAAGGGCCGTCGCGCCGTGGTGGTGCGCCTCTCAGGCCTGCAGGCGGTCAATCGCCGCGAACATCACATCCGCATTGCGCTGAACAGCTTTGAAGTGCTGGTCAAGCAGTTGAAGGGGCAGATCTTCTCGCTCTCTAATTCCGACATCGTCTTTATCTTCAAGGATACCGCCATCGACGAGGTCGAGGCGGCGCTGGTCAAGCTGCGTTTCCTGTTCAGCGACGATCCGTTGCTGGCTGACGAAGGCTTCGCCGGCAAGGCCACCTTCATGGATTGGTATCTGCTGGAGCGGGATTATGACGCCTTGCTGCAGTATGCCCTGCATTGCTCCAACGAGGAGCAGCAGCGCAAGTCCCAGGAGCTGACCAAGTCCCTGGTGGCCCAGCAGGGCGGCGCTCGCAGCTTTGGGCGCGGCGATCCCTTGACCCCCCAGGTGCTGTCCAAGATCGAGGATGGCTTGGTGCGGGCCGATCTGGCCAATATGATGCGCCGTCAGGCCATCTGCGCCATCGTCGGCAAGGCTCCGCCCCAGCCGGTTTATAACGAGCTGTTCATCTCTATCGCCGATCTGCGCGAGACCATTCTACCCAACGTTAATCTGGCCTCCAGCCCCTGGCTGTTCCAGCAGCTGACCGAGGTGCTGGACAAGCGGGTGCTGTCCTTGCTGAACAAGCATGACGACCGCACCGTGGCCGGCGACATCAGCGTGAATCTGAACGTCCAGACCCTGCTGGCTCCGGAGTTTCTGACCTTCGACGATAACTTGAAGGCCAGTATGCGCGGCACCATCGTGCTGGAGCTGCAAAAGGTCGATGTCTTCGCCGATCTGGGCGCCTTTCTCTTTGCCCGCGACTTCGCCCATGACCGTGGCTATCGCATCTGCATCGATGGCGTGAACATGGAAAGCCTGCCTTTCATCGATCGCGAACGTCTTGGCATCGATCTGGTGAAGATCGTCTGGGACCCGGCCATGGCCGCAGGGATTTTGCCCAACGGCGACAGCCTGGAAAGCTATATGCGCCGCTGCGGGCCATCTCGGGCCATCCTCTGCCGTTGCGATGAGCAAGACGCCATCGATTGGGGCCAGACGGTGGGGGTGACCCTCTATCAGGGCCGCCACGTAGAGGCCATGCTGGCCGCCGAAGCTGCCCGTGCTCGGGGTGTTTTGGGTCGACGTCGTTAAATCCATAAAATTTTACGAATTCCCCGTTATCAGGGCATGACCCCTCTTGCCAGTCGGCTCCTGCGGGTTGATGCTGTTGCCGAGATAGTTCCGTTTGAGGGGGAAAGTGATGTTTCAAACGGCAGAATTGGGGCAAAGCGTTTCTCGCGAAGACTTCGACAAAGTTGCTGATTCCTTACGCACGGAACTCCTGGCCCTGCAGCAGGACCTGCGGCAATACGACTTCCCGGTGGTGGTGGTCTTTGCCGGCGTCGATGGGGCCGGCAAGGGCGAATCGGTCAATCTGATCAACGAATGGATGGACCCCCGCTGGATCGTCACCCGCGCCTATGGCGAACCCTCCGACGAGGAGCGCGAGCGCCCGACCTATTGGCGCTTCTGGCGTGATTTGCCGCCCAAGGGTCAGCTGGGGCTGTTCCTCAGCTGCTGGTATTCCCGCCCGATCCTGGATCACGTGAACGGCAATATCACCACCTTCGAATTCGACAAGCATCTGGAACGGGTCGCCGCCTTCGAGAAGATGCTGGCCGACGATGGGGCCTTGATCCTGAAGTTCTGGATGCATCTGGGCAAGGACGCCCAGAAGCGCCGTCTCAAGGTGCTGGAAAAGGACCCGCTGCAGAGCTGGCGGGTTTCCAAGAGCGATTGGAAGAACTGGAAACTCTACGACAAATTCATCAGCACCGCCGAGCGCACGGTGCGCCGCACCGACACCGGCCAGACCCGCTGGGTCATCGTCGAGGGCGAGGATGCCCGTTATCGCAGCCTGACGGTCCTGACCGAGCTGCGCGACGCCATCCGCAAGCATATGGTGGCCCGCGAGGCCCGACTGAAGGTGATCCAGGAGGCTAAGGCCGCCAGCGCCGCCATCCGCGCCGCCGAGCTGGAGAAGACCCACGCCGATCTCCCCGTCCTGGAGCAGCAGGCCGAGGCCGAAGCCAAGGCCAAGATCGGGCGTAAGTCGTCTACCGTCAAGCTGGCCAGCGATGGCAGTCTGAAGCCTCTGACCGTACTCGACGCCTTGGATATGACCCTGTCCCTGACCAGGGACGAGTACAATCTGGCCTTGAAGCAGGCCCGCGCCGATCTGGCCTTGCTCTGCCGTCAGGCCAAAGAGAAGAAAATCTCCACCCTGCTGGCCTTCGAAGGCGCTGATGCCGCCGGCAAAGGCGGTGCCATTCGCCGCCTCAGCGCCAGTCTGGAGGCCCGCGACTATCGGGTGATCCCGGTGGCGGCTCCGACGGACGAAGAACGGGCCCAGCATTACCTCTGGCGCTTCTGGCGGCATTTGCCCCGGGCCGGGCGGGTCACGGTGTTCGACCGCTCCTGGTACGGCCGCGTGCTGGTGGAACGCATCGAAGGCTTCGCCACCAACGAGGAATGGATGCGGGCCTATGCCGAGATCAACGACTTCGAGGAGCAGCTGGTCCAGGAAGGCACCGTCCTGGTCAAATTCTGGATCCACATCACCAAGGACGAGCAGTACCGCCGCTTCAAGGAACGGGAAACCATCGCCTATAAGAAGTGGAAACTGACCGACGAGGACTGGCGCAACCGCGCCAAGTGGGAACAGTACGAAACCTCGGTCCACGAGATGGTCGAGCGCACCAGCACGGGAAATTCCCCCTGGATCCTGGTGGAGGGCAACGACAAGAACCACGCCCGCATCAAGATCATCCGCACCGTCTGCGATCAGTTGCGCAAGCGGTTGGAGTCATAAAGCCCCCAGTCATATGGGGTAGGGGATGTGAAGCAATGGTGATCTGTCGGTTTCCCACTGGATTGTTGGGGCCGACTGTGACAAATCTTTGCCTGTTCTTTTTCATCCCGGTCCTCTGCCCAGAAGGGTAGGTGAGGCCGGCGCGTCATCGGGCTTCCAAGGATGGAAGCCCTGCATTAAAAAGCCGATTGGAGGAGAGAATGACTGTTCGCGTCGCCATCAATGGTTTCGGTCGCATCGGCCGCATGGTGTTCCGCGCCGCCCACAAGGAATTTTCGGACATCGAGATCGTTGCCATCAACGATCTGCTCGATCCGGAATACCTGGCCTATATGCTGAAGTACGACTCCGTCCACGGCCGCTTTAACGGCGAGATCTCGGTGGCCAACGGGGCTTTGGTGGTCAATGGCAAGACCATCCGCCTGACCGCCGTCAAGGACCCGACCGAGCTGAAGTGGGGCGAGGTCAATGCTGACGTGGTGGTCGAATCCACCGGCCTGTTCCTGAGCAAGGACGTCGCCGAGAAGCATATCGTCGCCGGCGCCAAGAAGGTCGTGATGTCGGCTCCGTCCAAGGACGATACCCCGATGTTTGTCTATGGCGTGAACCACGAGAAATATGCTGGCGAGACCATTGTCTCCGCCGCCTCTTGCACCACCAACTGCTTGGCTCCCGTGGCTAAGGTGCTGAACGACAATTGGGGCGTGAAGCGCGGTCTGATGACCACCGTGCACGCCGCTACCGCCACCCAGAAGACCGTCGATGGTCCGTCTTCGAAGGATTGGCGCGGTGGCCGCGGCATCCTGGAGAACATCATCCCTTCCTCGACCGGTGCCGCCAAGGCTGTCGGCAAGGTCCTGCCCGAGCTGAACAAGAAGCTCACCGGCATGTCCTTCCGTGTGCCCACCTCCGACGTCTCTGTGGTCGATCTGACCGTCGAGCTGGAGCGGCCCGCCAAGTATTCCGAAATCATCGCCGCTATGAAGGCCGCTTCGGAAGGCTCCTTGAAGGGCGTTCTGGGCTTCACCGACGAGAAGGTGGTTTCCACCGATTTCGTCGGCTACCCGCTGCCCTCGATCTTCGACGCTGACGCCGGCATTCAGCTGGATGACACCTTCGTCAAGGTCGTGTCCTGGTACGACAACGAGTACGGCTATACCGTCAATATGCTGCGCTTCGTGCGCTTCGTTGCCGGCGCTAAGTAAGAAAAGCATCAGGGGAGAACAGCCCATGTTCCGTACCCTCGACCAGCTGGACCCCCGCGGCAAGCGGGTGGTCCTTCGGGCCGACCTTAACGTCCCGGCCAAGGATGGTAAGGTCACCGACACCACCCGTATCGACCGCTCGGCCGCCACCATCCGCGAACTATCGGACAAGGGCGGCAAGGTCATCATCCTCACCCACTTCGGTCGTCCGAAGGGGCATGAGGAAAAATACAGCCAGAAGCTCCTGCTGGAGCCGCTGGCCAAGGCGCTGGGCCGCCCCGTCGCCTGGGCCGACGATGTCATCGGCATCGATGCCGTCGAAGCGGTGAAGGCATTGAAGGACGGCGACGTGCTCCTGATGGAGAACGTCCGCTTCCATCCGGAAGAAGAGAAGAACGACCCCACCTTCGCCCGCGCTTTGGCCGATCTGGGAGACGTCTATGTCAATGACGCCTTCTCGACCGCTCACCGCGCCCATGCTTCCACTGAAGCCATCGCCCATCTGATCCCGGCCTATGCCGGTCGTCTGATGCAGGTCGAGCTGGAAGCCCTGGGCAAGGCGCTGGAGCATCCTGAAAAGCCGGTGGCTGCCGTTGTCGGCGGCGCCAAGGTTTCCACCAAGCTTGACCTTCTGGGCAATCTGGTCAGCCGCGTGGATTACCTGATCATCGGCGGCGGCATGGCCAACACCTTCCTTTATGCCCAGGGCATCGAGGTCGGCAAGTCGCTGTGCGAGAAGGATCTGGCCGATACCGCCCGTGAGATCATCGTCAAGGCCAAGGCCGCCAGCTGCCATATCGTCCTGCCGGTCGATGTGGTGGTAGCCTCGGAATTTGCCGAGAATGCTCCCAACAAGGTGGTTTCGGTCAATGCCGTGCCCGCCGATATGATGATCCTGGACGCCGGACCGGCCAGCGTCGAAGCCATCATCGATCGCCTGAATGGCTTCAAGACCCTGGTGTGGAACGGTCCGCTGGGGGCGTTTGAAATCGCTCCCTTCGATGCCGCCACCAATGCCGTGGCCCAGGCCGCCGCCCAACGCACCAAGGAAGGCAAGCTGCTGACCGTGGCTGGCGGTGGCGACACCGTCGCCGCTCTGGCCAAGGCAGGCGTGGAGGAGAAATTTTCCTACGTTTCCACCGCTGGCGGCGCATTCCTGGAATGGCTGGAAGGCAAAGTCCTGCCGGGCGTTGCCGCCCTGGAGCCGAAGTCCGGCGGCTGTGGCTGCGGCGGCAAGCACTAAGGCCGATACGTACTTCACGCATCACGGATTAGGCTCGGCCTAGCCCTATATTAAGATCAACGCCGGTTCCTCTGGGGCCGGCGTTTTTCTTATCGGGAGGCTGTCCGATGCAAAAGCTTGCCGTTATCGCCGTGATGCTGGCCTTGTCGGCCTGTATCTTTCTAGCTCCGTCGAAGCGTGATATTGCCGAAAAGACCACAGGGATTGAGACCAAGCGGCAGCTGCTGGCCGCCTTGGGCGGGCCCGACGACGCCATGCGTCTGGGGCCGATCGAGCGATGGACTTACAAAGCCCGCGATGGCGATGTGATGTTTATCATCTTCGGCAATCAGGTCACATTGCAGAGCAGCAATGACCTTCTATCGTCGAATCCTTAACAATTCCCCACAGGGCGTTTACCCCCAGGTAATTTTTGCCTAGTAGTCTGTTCCTCAGAAACAAGCCCACTGCGGTTCGAGGGGAATCAGAACAATGGCCAACACCAGCATCACCGGTTTGTCCCGTGGCCTAACCGGCAGCTTGACTCAAAATGTTGGCACTGCAGCGTCTGGTTCCGCCGCCTCCGGCCCCTCACAGGTGCGTAGCGCCGCTGTCTCTTCCTCGGGTCAGGGCGGAGTGTCCCGCGATCCGCAGAAGAATGCCTCCTCCGCCAGTCGCCAAGTGGTCAATCTGGACGGCGAAAGTATGAATCCCAACGCCCGGCGCGGGACTTATCTGAACATTCTGGTCTGAGGGATCAGCCTTCTTGGGCGATCTTCGCGGCTAGGGGCGCGAATTCGGCCACCACGGCACGATAGATGTCGCGCTTGAAGGGCACGATCTTTTCCACCAAATCCTCCAACTTCATCCAGGTCCAGGCGCTGAACTCCGGATGTTCGGTGGCGATATTGATGTCGGCGTCGCTGCCCTTGAAGCGGAGCGCGTACCATTTCTGCTTCTGGCCGCGATATTTTCCCTTCCACACCTTGGCCGCCAGCTCGGCGGGCAGGTCGTAGCTCAACCAGTCGCTGGTCTCGGCGATGATCTCGGCCTTGGCGGTGCCGATTTCTTCCTTCAGCTCGCGCAGGGCGGCGGTCTTGGGCTCCTCGCCCTTGTCGATGCCGCCTTGGGGCATCTGCCAGGCGTCCTGGTCGGTGTCGATGCGCCGGGCGGCGAAGACCAATCCCTGATCATTGAACAGCACCAGCCCAACGCCCAGGCGATAGGGTAGATCCGTCTTACTCATGTTTGGCTCCGTGGCTTTCGTCGAGGGAGGAAGGCGGAATGGCGCCCGCAGACGATTGTCCCGGCAAAGGCCGCACCACGGCGCTGGCCGGAGCCAAAACCACGCCCCGCTGGGGGAAGCTGTCGAACCAGGCCAGAAGCCGTTCCATGGTCACCGGCAGCGGCGAGACATAGGCCACTGCCGATTGGTCGCGGGCGGCGGCGGAGAGCAGGCGGGACAGGCGCACGTCGATGGCGGCGCGGAAGGGGGATTCGTCGGGCACCAGGGTGACGCTGGCCGAAGGCGGAGCATCGCTTTGCGAGACGCCGGCCAGTCCGTCGCCCAGATAGAGCAGGCCCCGGCTGCGAATGGCGCGCAGCAGAATCGGCCATTGCGGGCCGGTGGTCACCGGCGAGCGCAAAGAGCCGGCCAGACCAATATAGCCGGTGGTCTTGCCCAGCACGGCCTCGAGGTGCGAGACCACTTCCAGCGGCGTCTGGCTGGAAAGTACGGACAGGGTGCCGCTGTCATGGGCGGGATAATTCGGCGGCTCCAGCGGTAAATCCAGCATCACTTCATGGCCGGCGCTGCGGGCCCGCTTGATCCAGCCGTCCAGATTGGCGGCATAGGGACTGAAGGACAGAGTGACTTCGGGCGGCAGCCGGATAATGGCGGATTCGGTGGCTTCCTTGGACAGGCCCAGTCCCACCACCACCACGGCGATCCGCGGCATGGCGGCGTCACCGGCAAAGGGCCGGGCATAGGCGCTGCGGGCTTCCTTACCGGCGGCGGTGATGGGCAAGGGACCGTTGGGGCTGGTCTTCAAAAGCTCGGGCAACGGGTAGGGGCTGAGCAGAGCCTTGAGATCGGTGCGGGTCGGCAGCTTGGAGAAAGCCGGAGCGGCCAAGGGATCGCCGCCCGGCGGCACCAGCGGCTCCTGGATCGGCGGAGCCGCCTCAGGGGTGGCCAGAGCCGGGCCCTTGGGGCCTTCTGGCGGCAGTTCCGCAGGCGGAGGCTCGGCCTTATGATCCTCGGCCTTGGGCGCTTCCTCGGTCTTGGGGGGCTCCGGAGCCTTCGCCGCTTCCGGCGCAGGCTGGGCGGATTTTTCCATTTTGACGTCGGAATCGTTGGTATGGGCCGGAGGCTGCATCAAGGGCGCATTGGCCAGATCGCCGCCGGGCCGGGGCGGCATGGGCATGTCGATCAGGGACTGGCTGGTGATGTCTTCCAGCAGTTCCAGTGGCGTATCGCCGGTGACCACATAGACGCCGGCCCACAAAAGGGCCAGCAGAGCGGCCGGCAGCACCAGTCCATAGACCAGCAGGGCGACGGCCTTCTGCTTCAGCCGCGTCAGCAGGCCCGCCTGTTTAGGGCGGGCCGGGCCGAAGCGGTCGGAAGGAGAAAGCCGGATCGCCACCTGCTGTTATCCGCCTAGTTTGCCTTGGCGCCCTTGGCGTAGGCCATGGTCTTCAGCTGCTCGAGAGCTCGCGCCAGCTGATAGTCGGTGGCCGGATCGCCCATCTTCGAGGGTTCGAGGAAAGCGGGCGGAGCCTTGGCCTTCTTCTCGTCCTTAGCCGCCTGATCCTTTTGGCTGCCGGGCTTGATCAGAACCGGGGCCACGTCCTTGGGGTCCGGAGCCTTGATGGTGTCGTTCTTCAAGGCGTGGGGCAGCGAGGCCTCGCTGCGCGAGGTGGCATCGCTATCGGCGGAATCGGTGGCCTCGGCGTCGGCGCTGACCTGAACCTTGATGTCCGGCTCGATGCCCAGAGCCTGGATCGAACGGCCCGATGGCGTGTAGTAGCGCGCCGTGGTCAGACGCACGGCGCCGCCGCTGGAGGGAATCTCGATGATGGTCTGGACCGAGCCCTTACCGAAGCTCTTGGTGCCCATCAGGGTGGCGCGATGATGGTCCTGCAAAGCGCCGGCGACGATTTCCGAAGCCGAGGCCGAGCCGTCGTTGATCAGCACCACCAGAGGAGCGCCGTCGATCTGGTCGCCGCCGCTGGCGTTGAAGCGCTGGGTATCCTCGGGGCGGCGCGAGCGGGTCGAGACCACTTCCTGGCCACGGGTCAGGAAGTCGCTGGAAATTTCCACGGCCTTGCCCAGCAGACCGCCGGGATTGTTGCGCAGATCAAGGATGAAGCCCGAGGGGTGGCCCTTGGCTTCTTTCTTCAGCTGATCGATAGCCTTCAGCAGATTGTCGCCCGAAGTTTCGGCGAACTGGGTCAGGCGGATATAGGCGACATTGTTCGGCAGCAGCTTGGCCTTGACCGTCTGAATCTTGATGACGGCGCGGGTCAGGGTGGCGTCGAAGGGAGCCTGGCCCTCGCGGCGGATGGTCAGGCGGATGTCGGTGTTGGGCGGGCCGCGCATGCGGTCGACCGCTTCGTTCAGGGTCAGGCCCTGGACGGTGTCGCCGTTGATGTGGGTGATATAGTCGTTGGTGCGCAGGCCGGCCTTGGAGGCGGGGGTGTCATCGATGGGGGAAACCACCTTGACCCAGCCCTGGTCCATGGTGACCTCGATGCCCAGACCACCGAACTCGCCCCTGATCTGGACCTGCATGTCCTTATAGGCTTTGGCGTTCATGTAGTTGGAGTGAGGGTCCAGAGACGAGAGCATGCCGTTGAGGGCAGCCTCGATCATCTCTTCCTCGCTCACCGGCTCGACATAATCGGCGCGGACGCGGTCGAAGACATCGCCGAACAGATTGAGCAGCCGATAGGTATCGGCATTGGTCGCGGTTACGGGAGCCTTGGTCTCGTCGGCGGTGGCGAGGGTGGGCGACAGTGCCAGCAGAGCGCAGGCGCTCGCCGTGATCATCAACTTCCGAATCATCCAGAGACCTTCGTTTTGCGTGCTGTGAGCCAAGGCAACGGGTTGACGGGCTGGCCATTGTGGCGCAGCTCGACGTAAAGGAGCGGTTTTCCTTCGGATTGACCCATGACGCCCACCGGTTCGCCGGCCAGCAGATGCTGTCCAACGGTGCCGTCAAGCCGGGCCATCCCCGAAAGCAGCGTATGGTAGCCTTCGGCATGCTCGATGATCAAGAGAAGTCCATAGCCTCGGAACGGTCCGGCGAAGACAACTTGACCATCGTAAGGGGCAATGACCTGGGCATCCGGCCTAGTTTCGATGGAAATCCCCTTGGAGGGACTGCCGGAATCATCGGTCTGGCCGAATTTCGTCACCAGATTTCCGCGCGCCGGGAAGGGCATTTCGCCCTGAGCCTTGGTGAAAGAGCGGGTTTGGGTCTTCGCCTGCTCCTTAGCCTGTTCCCTGGCCTGCGCCTCGGCGGCGTCACGGTTGGCTTTGTCGGAGGCCGCCTGGGCTTCCTGGGCGGTGCGCCGGGCTTGCTCCTCGGCCTCGCGGGCCTCGCGGGCGGCTTGTTCCTCGGCCTGCTTTTTTTCCTTGGCGGCTTTGGCGGCGGCGACTTCGGCCTCGTGGGCGGCCTTGGCGGCGGCGATTTGGGCTTCGTGGGCGGCTTTGGCGGCGGCGCGGGCGGCGGCTTGCTCGGCTTCGCGGGCTGCTTTCTCGGCGGCGGCCTTTTCGGCGGCTTCGCGCTCGCGGCGTTTGCGCTCTTCCTCCAGGCGGACCATCAGGTCGCGCAAATCCTGGGCTTCGCTGGCCATGGACTGCAGGCGCTTGTCGGTTTCCCGCTGCTGGCTTTCGGTCTGCTGCTGAATCTGCGACTTGCGATCGAACATGGCCGCCAGCTTGCGGTGCTGGGCGTCCAGATCGGCGGTGGTGGCGGAAATTTTCTGGCGCTGGCGGCCGATGTCGGTCCGCACGGAGGTCAGGGTATCAAGATCAGCCTTCAGCTCGCGGGCCGACTGCTGGATGCGCGGCACCACATTGCGCAGCAGGATGGCGCTGCGCACCGTGTCGGCGGGCGAGGTGGGCTGGGCCATCAGGGCTTCCGAGGGACGGAAGGCCAGCCGTTGGAGGGCCGTCAGCACGCCGTTGAGCTGTTGGCGCTTGAGGTCGAGGGCGCGGGTCTTGTCCTGCTCGATGGTGTCGAGGTCGGACAGCTGCTGCTCCAACTCGGACAGATGGTCTTCATGCTCCTGCACGGCGCGGGCGGCCTGGACCATGTCGGACTTCAGGCTTTGCAGTTCCTTGGCCTGATTTTCGGCCTTCTGGCGGATTTGCTCGCGTTCGGCTTGGCCTTTTTCCAGGGCCTTCTCAAGTTCTTTGAGCCGCTGGTCGGGGGAAGCAGTTTGAGCGAAGGCGGCGCTGCCCGCTCCCAGGAGCAGCAGCGCCGCCAGACCGGCGTCTCTCAGAAAGGGGCGACCGGCTCTTGCCACGCTAGGTCAGCAGGGAATGGCCGGTCATCTCCGCCGGCAGGGGCAGGCCCATCAGCGACAGGACCGTGGGGGCGACGTCGGCTAGCCGGCCATCGGCCAGGCCTTTGCCGGCGGGACCGTTCAGCAGCACCACCGGCACCCGGCCAATGGTGTGGGCGGTATAGGGTTCGCCGGTGACGGGATCGCGCATCATCTCGGCATTGCCGTGGTCGGCGGTGATTACCATGGTGCCGCCGGCCTTGACGATGGCCTCCTTCAGTCTTCCTAAGCAGCCGTCCAAGGTCTCGACGGCCTTGATGGCGGCGGACAGGATGCCCGTATGGCCGACCATGTCGCCATTGGCGTAATTCGCGACAACCATATCGTATTTGCCGCTGCCGATGGCTTCCACCAGCTTGTCGGTGACTTCCGGGGCCGACATCTCGGGTTGCAGATCGTAGGTGGCGACCTTGGGGCTGTTGATCAGGATGCGGTCTTCGCCGGGGAAGACCTGCTCGCGGCCACCATTGAAGAAGAAGGTGACATGGGCATATTTCTCGGTCTCGGCGATGCGCAGCTGGGTCAGACCGGCGTCGGACACCACTTCGCCCAAAATATGCGACAGGCTTTCCGGCGGGAACAGAAGCGTCAGGAAGGCGTTCAGATCCTTGGAATATTCCGCCATGCCCAAGCGAGCGGCAAAGGCTGGCACGCGGGCGCGGGCGAAGCCGTCGAAGGAGGGGTCCACCAGGGTGGTCAGGATTTCGCGGGCGCGGTCCGAGCGATAATTGGCCATCAAGAGACCGTCGCCGTCCTGCATGCCCTGATAGGTGCCGATGACGGTGGGCAGGACGAATTCGTCGGTCTTGCCATGATGATAGGAGGCATCGACGGCGGCGATGGCGTCGGGTGCGGTCTCGCCTTTGGCATCGACCATAGCGTTAAAGGCCAGGGTGACCCGGTCCCAGCGCTTGTCGCGGTCCATGGCGTAATAGCGGCCCGAGAGAGTGGCGAAGCTGACGGCCTTGCCCTCGACGTCGGTCATGAACTTGGTCAGGAATTCCTTGGCCGAGGAGGGCGGAGTATCGCGGCCATCCAGGAAGGCATGGACCAGCACCGGCACCCCGGCGTCGGACAGGATGCGGGCCAGGGCGGCCATATGGTCCTGGTGGGAATGCACGCCGCCGGGGGACAGCAGCCCCAGCAGATGGGCCTTGCCGCCGCTTTTCTTCAGGGCGGCGATGAAATCTTGCAGCCTTGGGTTCTTGGCCAGCGAGCCGTCGGCGACAGCCTGATCGATGCGCGGCAGATCCTGCATCACCACCCGACCGGCGCCCAAATTCATATGGCCGACCTCGGAATTGCCCATCTGCCCGTTGGGCAATCCGACCTGAAGACCCGAGGTCGCCAGCAAAGCATGGGGGCAATCGGCCAGAAGCTTGGTCCAGACGGGGGTGTTGGCCAGGGCGATGGCGTTGTCTTGACGTTCGGGGCGATAGCCCCAGCCATCGAGAATGCACAGAACAACGGGGCGGGCGGCAAGATTGGTCATATTTGTCTGCCTGGGTGTCAGCCTTGTTTCAAGGCTTGAATTATAGTTTGACCATCATGGCAAAGCCATGACGATTGGCGTTTCTCCGGGGAAGTAGAATAGTCGCTTTCCCTCGTCAAGGACAGACGCGCCCATCCTTCATGGGAACGTCGGACATGCGACTTGAAATGGTGTGCATGTAGGAGGCCACATAGCCCTCGGGAACTACCGGCGAACGCTTCAAGGGGCTGGGTAGCACGGCGGCCAGGGCGGCGGCTTCCGAATGGGTCAGAAGGGCGGCGGGCTTGTGGAAATAGTGACGCGATGCCGCCTCGGCGCCATAGATGCCCGGTCCCCATTCGATGACGTTGAGATAGACCTCCATGATGCGCCGCTTGGGCCAAAGGGTTTCCAGCATCACGGTGAAGACGGCCTCGACCCCCTTGCGGATGAAGTCGCGGCCGGGCCAAAGGAACAGGTTCTTGGCCGTCTGCATGGAGATGGTGCTGGCCCCCAGCACATGGCCGCCCTCTTCATAGACGTCCATGGCATTGTCGATGGCCGACCAGTCGAAGCCGTGGTGGGTGCAGAACTTGCCATCTTCCCCGGCCATCACCGCCCGTTGCAGATCGGGCGAGATGGCGGAAAGCGGCATCCAGTCTTTATTCAGGCCCTGGCCCTGCACCAGACGGATCACCATCAGGGGCGTGATGGGCGGAGGCACGAAGCGATAGAACAGCACCATAGCCAAGGGAACGCCCAGGCCGATCGCCAGGATGCGGCGCAACAAAGGGCGACGGCGCAGGATCATGGGATCAGGGCGTACCGGCGGGCATGTTCACGCAATAGAGCTTCTTCTCGTGCATGGATTTGCAGAGGCTGGCCATGACGTCTTGATCGCCCGAGGCGAACAGGCGGAAGAAGTGGCCCATGTTCTTGCCCGGCAGATCGACCTCGCGGATGGCGGGGTGGAAATAGAGGATGCTGGAATATTCGGCGGTCAACACTTTCCAGCCCCGCTCGGCATCGGACTTGCGGCGATAGGAGGCCAGATGGGCCTCGAAGGTGCGGCCAGTGTGGGCTGCGGGAGCCTCAGTCGAAGATACGGCGGGAGCCTCAGTCGGAGATACGGCGGGAGCCGTGAGGGCTTCGGCGGGCGCTTCGGTCGGGGATACGGCGGGAGTAGCTTCCTCGGCGGCATAAGCCGCGGCGGACGAGAACAGCAGGCAGGTCAAGGCGAGGACGGCAGAGCGGCGCATGATCGTGTGATCTCCCAGAGTGGTTGTGGGCATTCCACCATTGATCGGCCTTTCAATCAAGCCGTGGCGGGTTGCAGCACGCGGGCGATCTCGGCGAAAAGGGAATCCGGGGTGAAAGGCTTGGCGACATAGCCGTTCATGCCGGCATTAAGGCAAAGGTCCACATCCTCGCGCATGGCGTTGGCGGTCAGGGCGACGATGGGCAGCTCCCAGCCTCTTTGGCGCAGCAGGCGGGTAGCTTGCAGGCCGTCCATGCCGGGCATCTGCACATCCATCAGGACCAGATCGAAATCAGCCCCGGTCTCGACGGCGGCTACCGCCTGCTCGCCGTCGGTGGCGGAGGTGACCTGATGGCCGAAGCGCCGCAGGATGGATTCGGCGACCTTGCGGTTGACGGCATTATCCTCGGCCAGCAGCAGCTTCAGCGGCGCCAGGGCGGGAGCGGCCAGATAAGGCTTTGGGCTCTCCATTTGGGCCAGGGGGAAGCTGAGGTCCAGCCAGAAGGTGCTGCCCATGCCGAGAGTGCTGCTCATCTTGATCTCGCTGCCCATCAGGTGGGCCAGTTGCTGGCTGATGGCCAGTCCCAGCCCGGTGCCGCCGAAGCGCCGCGAGATCGAGGTGTCGGCCTGTGAAAAGGACGAGAACAACCGCCGCTGCGAGGCCTTGGAAATCCCGATGCCGGTATCTTTGACCGAGAAGCGCAGGGCGACATGGTCATCGAGCAGATCCAGGGCGGTGACGCTCAGGGTGATGACGCCCTTTTCGGTGAATTTCACCGAATTGGACAAAAGATTCAGCAGCACCTGGCGCAGACGGTTGGGATCGCCCAGGACTGCGGCGGGCAAGTCGGGGGCCATCTCGACGGTTAGGCTCAGTCCCTTATCCTCGGCCCGCGCGGCCATCAGGGTGGCGGTGGCTTCGACGGCGGCGGCGAGTTCGAAGGGAACGCTCTCCAACTTCAGCCGGTGGGCCTCCATCTTCGAGAAATCAAGGATGTCGTTGAGGATGGACAGCAAGGCGTCACCCGACTGGCGGATGGTTTCGACGCAATCCTTCTGCTGGGTCGACAGCGCGGTGTCGCCCAACAGCTGGACCATGCCAAGGATGCCGTTCATGGGGGTGCGGATTTCGTGGCTCATCATGGCGACGAATTCCGACTTGGCGCGGGCGGCGGCCTCGGCCTCTTGCTTGGCGGCGGTCAGGCTTTGCTCAGCGTTGCGGCGCTGGGTGATGTCGTTGAAGGACAGCAGCACCGAGATTTGCCCCTCGTAGGTCATCTGAATGCCGGAAACCAGGGCCCAGATGACGGTGCCGTCGCGGCGGCGCAGGGAAACCTCGTGGTCTTGCAACGAGCCGGAATGGGTGATGATGTCGAAACAGCGTTCAGCCTCAATCTCGGCAGTGAACAGGGCAAAGGCCTTGACGCCTTCTTCCTCGGCCTTCAGTCCCAGCTGGTCCTGGGCCGGGCCATTGAGGAAGACCAGCCTCAAATCCGCCAGCCGCACGATCAGGATGGGAAAGACCGAGGCGTCGAGGATCGAGCGCAGCCGCTGCTCGCTGGCCAGCAAGGCTTCCTCGCGGCTGGCCAGGGCACTTAGCAGCACGCCCAGGGCGCGGGCCATGGCCCCGATCTCGTCGCTGTCGGCATCGAAGGGAACGGCAATTTCCCGACCGTCGGCGCGGGCGGTCATCACCCCTTGCAGGCCGTGCAACCGGCGCACCACCGAGCGGCGGATATAGGTGAAGAGCACCAGCGTGCCCAACAGGCAGGCGGCCACGGCGAAGAACAGCAGTCGTTGCTGGCGGTCCAGGGCGGCGGAAACGCTTAGGCCACGCTGGCGCACCCCGTCTTCCATGGCGGTATAAATATCGTGGACCGTGTCCACCAGTCGGTTGGACAGGATGACGTTGTGACCCAACACGCCGTGGCTGGCCACTTCGATATCGATGGCGGCGTGGCGGTTGGCGATGATGCCTTCGGGCCCGTCGCCCAGACGGTCCAGGTCATCAATGGCATAGCGAAAGTGCTCAGCAAGCGGCGGCGGCAGATTGGCGAAGCTGTCCTTCAGGCTGCCCATGGACTGGGTGAAGCGGGCTTCGAGCCGTTCCAGTTCGCTCTTCTGACTGCTGGCGCTGATGGCCAGGGCCAGGGTGGTGGACTCGATGAAATGACGAGTGAACATCTGCATGGCTTGGCTTTCGCCCAGTTTCACCTTGGCGTTCCGGTTGTTGGCCGAAGAGGTGGAGTTCAGCAGAACATGAAGGTTCTTTTGGAGCTGGCTGTATTCGACGGCGAAATCGTCTCGACGGCGGTCTGACAGGGCAACCAGTTGGGTGACCAGATGCTGGCGTTCGTCCTCGTTGCTGAAACGCTGGCCGACCACGCCGTCCAGGCGGTCGAGGTTTTCGGTCAGCTCCTTTTGCAGCAGTCGCAGGCGGTTGGTCTGCTGGGGGCCGGCGCTGGCCGGGTCGAGGCTGGCGATCAGTTCGTCCAGCCAGTTCAGCTGATCGGCCAGACGCAGCTTCAGGCTTTCCCGGGCCAATTGAGTGTGGGTGTCGGCCAACTGCGGGGCTTGGGCGACGATGCTTTCGCTTTGCTGGCTAAGGCGGCCCGCCGCTTCGATGCTGGGCAGCCACTGGCCGGTGATCTCGACAAAGCCGCTGCGGAACAGCCGTAGGGAATCCAGCGCCACCAGACTGGCCGCCAGGGTCAGTCCGGCCATCAGGGCAAGCCCGGCCATCAGGCGGAACGAGACGCCGAGGCGGGTAAGGCGCTGGAGGTGTTTCAGCAAGAGATCACCGGACCGGAGGCGCATAGAGCAAGCCACCCTTGGTCCAAAGGGCATTGAGGCCCCGCTGGGTTTTGACCGGCGAGCCTTCGCCGAAATTGCGGTCGAAGACTTCGCCGTAATTGCCGACCTGGGAGATGGCCCGCTTGGCCCAGCCGGGAGAAACCCCCAAATTATCGGCGTAATCGGGGCCGTGGCCGGTCAGCAGATCCATCTCGGGGTCGCCCGTGGCTGGGGTCTGGGCGATGTTGGCCGAGGTCAGGCCATGTTCCTCGGCGGCGATCAGGGCATAGATGGTCCAGCGCACCAGCTTGATCCATTGCGCATCGTCGCTGCGGGTGGCCGGCCCCAAGGGCTCCTTCGAGATGACCTCGGGCAGCAGGTCATGGTCATCGGGGTTCTGGGCGTCGATGGCCAGTCGCGACAGCAGGCTGAAACGGTCGTTGGTCATGATGTCGCAGCGGCCCTTCAGATAGGACTGCCAAGTGCCTTGTTCGGTATTGGTGGCCAGGATATGGGCGTTCAGCTTTTCCTTACGGATATAGTCGTCGATGTTCTGGCGGGTGGTGGTGTTGTTGGTGACGCAGATGGTGGCGTCCTTGACGTCATGGATGGTTTTCAGCTTCAGCGAGCGATGGGCCAGGAAGCTTTGGCCGTCATAAAGCCAGATGGCGGGAAAGCTTAAGCCCAGCTTGGCCTCGCGCTCCAGATTGACGGTGGCGCCATCCACCAGGACGTCGATGCCTCCCGAACTTAAGGCGGCCAGGCGGTTGGCGCTTTCAACGGGGATCAGGTCATAGCGGTTGGCATCGCCCAGAGCGGTGGCGGCCAGGGCTCGGCAAAGGTCGAACCAGAGGCCGGTCCAGTGCCCTTGGGCGTCGGGGGCGGAAAAGCCGGGCTGGACGTTGATGCCACATTGAACCGTGCCCCGCGCCTTGATGGCCTCCAGGGTGGTTCCGGCCTTGGCTGGCGGGGCGGCGCAAAGCAGAAACGTCCCGCCGGTCAGGGCAAGAGCAAGGTAGCGTAAGGCTTTGGACATCGGCGGTTACCCCCAAAGTTTTCCCACCGGAGAGCGATGTTGGCCCCATGCTGCCACTGTCTCAACCCTGCCGCAACCTCAGGAGGAGATGTTAACCCTCTGAACGTTCATCCTGGGACTTAAGTCCAGGATGCTCGTGGCGGTGATGAGCGTCGGGGAAATGGGCGTGGACATGCTCCAGCCCGCTATGGTGATGGGGATGGCTGTGGGGGCCGGTGGGAGTCTCTTCGCCATGATCATGGACATGGCTATGGTGGGGGTCGGAATGATCGTGGGGGTGGCTGTGATCCATCACCGGATGATCGTGGCGATGCTCGTGCCGTTCGGTCAGATGCAGCCACAGCCCCAGGCCCATGGCGATGGCGGCGGCAGCCAGACGTGGGCTGGGGGATTCTCCCAGCAGCGGCAGGGCCAGCAAAGCGCCGATCAGCGGAGCCATGGAGAAATAGGCTCCGGCTCTTGCCGAGCCCAGGCCGCGCAGGGCCAGAACGTAAAGCACCAGACTGACCCCATAGCCCAAAAACCCGACGGCGGCGGCCATCAGGGTGGGCTCCAGTCCGGGCAAGTGATCCTGGGCGACCATCAGGGCCAGGACCAAATTGCAACTGCCGGCGGCCAAGCCCTTCAGCGAGGCGATGCGCACCGGGTCGGAGAGCGAGACCTTGCGGGTCAGATTATTGTCGATGCCCCAGCAGAGGCAGGCCCCCAGGATGGCAGCGGGTGGGCCTAAGTTGGTGAGAGATGGGGTGCCGTCCCAGGCCAGAGCCAGGGCGCCCAGGGTAATGGCGCCCATGCCATAAGCGATGCGCTGTCCGATGTTTTCCTTGAAGGTGGCCCAGGCCAGCAGCGAGGTGAAGACCCCTTCGGTGGTCAACAGCAGCGAGGCGGTGGAACCCTCGGCTCCCGTCAGTCCCCACATCAGCAGCACTGGAGCCAGAACGCCGCCAAAGACAACGGCGGCGGCCAGCCAGGGGGCGTCGGCGCGGGATATGGCCTCGGTCTTGGGCCGCAGGAAAGCCACCAGGGTCAGCCCCAGGCCGGAGCCGAGATAAAGCAGTCCGGCCAGCATCCAAGGGCCGATGCCGTTCAGCAGCAGTTTGGCAAAGGGCGTGCTGGCGCCGAACAGAACGGCGGCGGCCAGCCCGGCCAGAACGGCGGGCGGCAGATGGATATGGGGGTGGGAATGATCGTGACCGGATGACATGGCGGCACCATATCATCCGGCCTAAAGACGGTTTAGTGGATTTTGTGGCTCTCGGCGTCCTCAGCCAGACGGCGGGCGGCGTAGGCATGGGCGGCCTGCACGGCCACCAGATGGCCGCCATGGGCGGCAATGTCGGTTTCGGCGGCGCTACGCTTGGTGGCGGCCAGACCGGCATGACCCGAGGCATCGACGACGACGAAATATTCGAAACTCATGATCTCTCTTCTCCCAAGCCCCCTCGTTCGGGGACAGGAGGTAGTAGGCCATCCCATTGTGGCGGAATTAGATCCAGTTCGCGGCAAAGCCATGGAATTTGCGCCACCATTCCGCCATCTTTTGAATGAATGATACCGACCAACACTCGGTATGACTCGTTGGTCGGTATCCAGAGCGCATTGAGCGCGAGGCCAAGGGCCGGATGGCCCGCCCGGCGAGGGACCTGCGGCAGGCCAATTCATTGGCCTGCTGGTAAAAGAAGAAAACCTCGGATAGAGAGTCTTGCCCCGTGATCAGCCGCCGCGCCTTTATCGCTTCCTCCGCCGCCTGTGCTGTCCTGCCATCAATGGTCCGCGCCGCTGGTCTGCCCAAGGATTTCCTCTGGGGAGCCTCGACCTCGGCCCTGCAGATCGAAGGGGCTATCGCCGAGGACGGCCGTGGCCCCAGCATCTGGGAGACCTTCGCCCAGCGCCCCGGCGCCATCCAGGACGGCTCCCACCCGGACGTGGCTTGCGATCATTATCATCGCTGGCGGGAAGACGTCGGCCTGATGAAGCAATTGGGCCTGGGGGCCTATCGCTTCTCGGTCTCCTGGCCCCGGGTCTTGCCGCAGGGGACAGGGGCGGTGAACGCCAAGGGTCTGGAGTTCTATGATCGGCTGGTGGACGGCCTGCTGGAGGCCGGCATCAAGCCCATGGCCTGCCTCTATCACTGGGACTTGCCGCAAGCCTTGCAGGACAAGGGCGGTTGGCTGAACCGGGATAGCGCCAGCTGGCTGACCGATTATTCCCTGGTGGTGGCCCGCAAGCTGGGGGATCGGGTCAAGGATTGGTTCGCCCTGAACGAGCCATCGGTTTCCGCCATCTTCGGCCATGGCTATGCGGAACATGCTCCCGGCCTTAACGGCGGGGCTCCGGCTATTCTGGCGGCCTTGCATCATCAGAATTTGGCCCAGGGGCGGGCTTTGGCTGCTCTTCGGGCCGAGAACAAGAGCTGGAGCCTGGGCACGGTCCTCAGTCTTCAGCCCATCGTTCCCTCTTCCGACCGTCCCGAAGATGCCGCCGCCGTCATTCGCTGGGATGCGGTCTGGAACCGTGTCGCCCTGGACGGTGTGATGCGTGGGCAAATTCCAGACATCCTGGCTCCTGCCATGGACTCTGTGGTCAAGCCCGGCGACCTTGACGCCATCCGTTTCCCGCTCGATGTCTTAGGGGTGAACTATTATTCGCCCCTGACCATTCAGCATCAGCCGGGCCGAGCCTTCGAGGCCTGGTGGGGCCTGCCCCATATCGCTCGGCGCACCGCCATGGACTGGCCGGTCGAGCCGGGTGGGCTGTTGCAGGTCTTGACCGAGCTGAAGGAGCTTTACGGCAATCCCAAGGTCTTGATCACCGAGACCGGGGCCGCTTATAACGATCAGCTCTTGGACGGCCATGTGGCCGACCCTGACCGCGTGGCCTTCCTTGCCGATCATCTGGCGGTGGTGGCCAAGGCGCGGGCAGCGGGATGCCGGGTGGATGGTTTCATGGTCTGGTCGCTGCTGGACAATTGGGAATGGCAATATGGCTATTCCCGGCGTTTCGGCATCACTTATGTGGATTACACCAGCCAAAAGCGCATCCCCAAGGATAGTTTTCGCTGGTACGCCGATAGACTCCGCAAGGGAATGGCATGATAGAGGAAATTGACGCTGGTTTGTGGCTGTGGGACGGCCTTGAAGAGGCCAAAGCCCGCCGCCAGACCCTGCAGTCCCATTTGGCCGGGCTGCTGCACTGTCCCGAGGCGGCCTTGAAAATCGTCCGTGACGAGCTGGGCCGCCCGGTTATCGAGGAGCCCGCCACATCCATACAGTTCAGTCAGGCCCGCCGCGACGGCATGGTGGCTCTGGCGGTGTCGGAGCAGGGCGCGGTGGGGGTGGATGTGGAAGTCCCCAACGACGGCCCCTGGCAAAATACGGTGGCCGGGGATTTCTTTGCTCCTTATGAGCGGCGCTGGTTGAGCAGCCTTAAGGACGAAGAACGCGGCGATGCCTTCTTTCGCCTCTGGACCGGCAAGGAGGCGGTGCTGAAGGCCTTGGGCCTGGGCATCGCTCAGGGCATGGCCGAGCCGGACTTTAGCGATATCATGGAGTTGCGCCGTCCCATGACGGCAGATCACGCCTCGGTGACGGCCTTTGGTCGGCGCTTTCACCTCAAATGGTGGTTCCCGCAGATGCAATCCATACCAATGGTATTGTGCAAAGCGGTCGAGGACCCTTGAATCCGAGCATGGCTCTCCTCTAAAAAGGGAGCTTCATTATTGGCCGCCGAAGGGTTATGCCCTGGCCCATAGGCTCTTTGCCCGCGAACTCCAGTTTGGAGAGCCGCGGCAGTTTGGAAAAGATGACTCACGCTTCGCCCGTTTTGCCGGCCATTTCCCCTCAGTGGGACCCCAGCCTTCTGAAGGATGAGCTGCTCTCAGATCTGTTCGCCGTCTCGGCGGCTCGCTTCGCCTCGCGTTCAGCTCTGGAGTTCTCGGGCGAGGTGATCGCCTATGCCGAGCTGGAGCGCCGCGCCAACCGCTTCGCCGACGCCCTGCGGGCCAAGGGCATCGGTGTGGGCTGCTTCGTCGGTCTGTGGATGCAGCGCTCCGCCGATCTGCAAGTGGCTTTGCTGGGCATTTTGAAGTCGGGTGCCGCCTATCTGCCCTTCGATGCTGATGCTCCCGTCGATCGCATCGCCGATTGTCTGGCCGATTGCCAGGCCAAGGCCATCGTCGTTGATGCCGTG
>Ga0302187_10001082_pt1 | contig 23865 bp, 21 predicted proteins | sample II_Bog_E1_3_FD_202120 | JGI IMG/M metagenome (GOLD analysis project Ga0302187, IMG submission 202120) | Peat permafrost microbial communities from Stordalen Mire near Abisko, Sweden - II_Bog_E1_3 | ecosystem: Environmental > Terrestrial > Soil > Wetlands > Peat | place: Sweden: Abisko...
GTACGTCTCCGTCAAGGGGATGAGCGAGAAGATGGCGGTAGGGTCACTATCCGGCGGACTCAGTAAGTTTCTCACGATCCTCTTTGCAATCGCCGCAACACCTAAAGGAGTCGTCATAATCGACGAAATCGAGAACGGGTTCTTCTATAAGAAGTACGAAGAGGTTTGGACTGGAATCACAGAGCTGGCCGAGGAGCACGAGACGCAATTGTTTGTCTCCACCCATAGCCTAGAGTGCTTGCAGGCGGCGCTTCCCTCCGTATCGAGGATCCCATCGATGTTTACTCTTCTTAGAACGGAGAGCGCGCGCAGCGAATGCTCAGTGAAAGCTTTCAGCGGAAAAGACCTACTGGCTGGCCTACAGCAGAGAATCGATTTCAGGTAAATAATCAGATGGCGACGCCTCCAATCATTCTCACGGGAATGGAAGAGAACATTTCCTCCCGATTTGTCCTGCTATGCGAAGGCGGCGGGGATAAGAATTTCTTCGAGGAACTTATTAGAGTAAGAAGCCTGCCAAGCTTTTACGTCACCCATCCTCGAATGAGCATCGACCCCGGTGGGAGAAGTGGATTTACCTCTAGGCTCCGCGGGCTGCGCCTACAACATGGGTTCGACCGCATAAAGGGGATCATTGTGGCATCTGACAATGATCGGGATCCCGCAGCCTCATTCAAGGAAGTACGGGGCCAGATCCATGAGGCAGAATACAAGGCCCCCAATCACCCATTCACGGTTTCGGCCGGCACGCCAGCGGTTTCCATCATGATGGTTCCAGGAGCAGACCTAGGACAGCTGGAAACACTGTGCCTAGAAGCGATCGAGGACGAGTGGCCTAAAGAGTTTGCCTGCGCGTCAACTTATGCGGCGTGTGTCGGTACCGAAAAATGGCCGAACGTTGGCAAACGAGAGCGCGCCAAGTTACGAGCGCTCGTTTCGCATATCTGCCAAAAGGACCCTAACAGCAGTCTGAGCCACCTTTGGCACGATAAGCGGGAGTTGGTCATACCGCTCACGCACAAATGCTTCGATCCAATATCCACTTATTTGAGTGGATTCGAGGCAGCCGTGGCTGAGGCATCGTAGGCGGTGTGGGCGATCGAAGTTCTTCGCCGAAGGGCGAATTCTTAGGACACGCACCATCCGGAAGGCCCCGGCTTGAACCGGGCCGTTGAGCCCCACCCAACCTGCGTCTTCAGCCGCCGAGGTACGCTTCCACACCATCGGTCGAGCCCGGCCTCTCGAACTAACAACCAACAACTAAACAACTAACAACGAGGCAGCCTCAGTCCAGCTCCTTCGGCCTCTCCGCGTGATCCACCACCAGCACGCCCACCGGCCCCTTCGCGCCCACCAGCTTCAGCCCCAGCTGTTCCTCCAGCGCCGCCTCCAGCGACGGTGCATCGCTGTTCTCGGAGCTTCCATCGCTCCAGTTCAGCGTGACGTCATAGAAGCTTGCGAGGCCTGTCTTGTCCACCACCGAGCGATCGAGAATCCGTCCCAGGCTGCCGCACAGGTCGCTGATGCGAATCCCTGTGGCATCGAGGTGCGTTCCCAGCACGGAGGTATTGCCGCGCCCGTTATGTCCCGGCTTGATCGGCTCCGGCGTCGCGGCTGAACCATCGGCAGGTCGCGGCGGCGGCGGGTTCTCTACGAGTCCCGGCCCCAGTCCCGGCCCGTTGCCCACGCGCTGCAGCTCATATTCCGGCATCACCCGCGTCTCCATGTGCGTTTCCGTCCCAAACCGCTCGCGCAGCACCCGTTCGAAGACCTGCCGCCGCAGTTTTCCCGTCATGTGCTTCAGAAACTCCGGGTCGTCGGCCAGCACCTTGGCCTGGATGTCGAAGTGCTCGCTCTCCGCCCACTTTGGCAGCCCGAAGATCTGCGAATCCCGCACGCCATACACGTTCTTGAGCAGGTCCTTCAGCGACGCGTCCGTGATGAAGATCGTGCCGCTATCCATCCGGATGCGCAGATGGTCGTCCGCCGCATGGCTGGGCCGCACCGTGCTCACCACGTCATACTCCGGGGCTGCGCCTGCAGACAGTGAGGGCGCAGCCTTCGGCACATCTTGTGCTGCAGCGGCGCACTGCGCTCCAGCGGCACAAGTCGCGAGAACGACACATCCCACCAGGCTACGAATCAATCTGCGAATCACGTACCTTGCCTCCAGCTTCATGCTTCGCGTGCGCATGCGCCGCTCATCTGCACATACGTTCGTTTCCCGTTCGCGGAATGCAATAAGTAGTCCCTCGACCGTGCGAACACGGAGGAGAAGCCTTTGGTGCCACAATTGCCGATAAGAAACCAAGGGTTCGCCCGCATTCTAAGAAACGGCGAACCGGCTACAGCGCTCGTCAGGAAGGGGGAAGGTCATGCATGTGCACGGCGTTCGTTTCAATCCGAATCTGCAACTCGGCCAGCGTCTCTCTTCACAGCAGGAAGCTGCCGAAAAGAAGGCTGCGGAAGTTCGCAGAAAGCTGAGACTCGCTTCAGCCGACGACGAAGTCTCCGACGAATACGTCCCCGGACACCAGGAGGAAGGCGGAGACCAGGGAGGCAGCCAGCAGGAAGAGCCGGAAGACAATGCCTCACAGAAAGAAGCGAAACCCGACTCCGAAGCTGAGGCGGGCTCTATCTCTAGCTGGGCATAGGCTCCCCTCACCCCGCCGAAGCAGCCCTACGCTTCCCTCAGCAACTCCGTCCTGTACTTCGGAGCCAGCGCCATCACCTTGTGCAGGAACGCTGCCTGCTCGTCGGGACTTAGCGCAGGAGGCGGTGTCGTCCGCGTAGCCACCGGCACTCCCACCAGCGCAAAAAACTCATCCTGCCCCGCAGGCGAGCAGATACACAGCAGCCGCGTCGCGTTGGACGACGAGTTATGAAACTGATGCGGAGCGTTGGCCGGAATCTGAATCGTATCGCCGGCCTTCACGAGAGTCTTCTGACCCCGGAACGTGGCCTCCATCTCGCCTTCGAGCAGGATGAACGTCTCCTCAAAGTCATGCCGATGCGGCGGAGGCCCACCACCCGGTGGGATGTGCATGTCGATCACGCAAAATCTTCCCGCCGTATCCACCCCGCTCACCGTGATGGTGTAGGTATCGCCCACCAGGCCGATGTGCGGAAGCCCTTCATCGCTGTTGACGTGCGAGACCGTCAGGTGACGCTGGAGGTCGTCGGCAGGCAGGGCAGGGGATTGCGGCGTCTGTTCGTCCATGGTGATCTCCTTGCAAGAGTTTCGCCCATTTCTATCGGATCGTATCCGGCGAAATGGTGAAACCTCGAGGAGACGCTTCGTACTTCCATCCTGCAAACTCGACTCGCGTGGCGTAGTGACCTGTCGCAGTCTCTAGAATGGAATCTAGCTTTCCAAGATCACATAATCCCTAATCCCTGCTCCCTAATCCCTAATCCTAAGGTCCACCCCTAAAGTCTCTCCTTTGCGCACTTGCGAAAATGCGGGGGGGGGAGGATGCCTGGCTCCATCGCCCAGGAAAATTCCTTCCCGCAATCCTGCTTTGCCTTAGCCTGATTCCACTCCAAAAACACCGGGCCCCGTCGCATATCTCTTTTCAGGACGACCCCTTGCACGTTCACACCAAGGCAACATGGCCCGCGCGTGACGACCGCCGGGCCCCCGCCGTCTGGCTCGGCATCTTCTGGATCTTCATTGGCTTTGGCTTCGGCTTCGACCTGAAGAACTACCTGCACGAGTCGCCGCCCGTGCCGGTCATCGTGCACGTCCACGCCGTCGTCGCCACGCTCTGGCTGCTCATCTTCACCGGCCTCGTCCTGCTGGTCGAGATCGGCAACGTCAAGCTCCACCGCACGCTGGGTTGGTTCGCCGCGTACTTCGCCATCAGCATCGTTATCCTCGCGCCCTGGGCGCAGGTTGCGTGGCAGGTGGCCAACCTGCACACCCCGGATGCTCTCCCGCCGGAGTTCCTCTCCATCGCCTTCACCGGCCCCCTCTGCTTCGCCATCCTTCTGCCCTGGGGAGTGAGTCTCCGCCGCAACCCCGCCGCCCACCGCCGCGTGCTCATCCTCTCCACGATTGCGATGACCGATCCCGGTTTCGCGCGCCTGGTCAGCCTCTTCGTTCATCCGCAGACAACGATCTTCGGTCAGTACCTGTTCTTCTTCGGTGGCACGCTCTTCCTCATGCTGCTCATGCTGGCGTGGGACTGGCACAAGGGCCGGCTGATGAAGCAGTTCCTGCAGGGAGCCGGCCTGATCCTCGCGGTCGACATAGCTGGCACGGTGCTCTTCTTCACTCCTGCCTGGCAGTCCTTCGCTCGAGGCTGGATTACTTCCCTGGCGCGCCACTAGCTGCGGGGACCTATCTGTCCATGGGCTTACCTTCAGACGCAATTCATCCTCATCCAGCCGGAGCTTCGATGCGCCAGCCACACAAGACTCGGTTGCTTGCTGTCCTGTTCCTGTCTCTTGCCTCTATTCTGATCGCCTCCGACGCACTCGCCGTTGGAACTGCTTCGACGCCCGGTAAGACGCGCACCTACTACGTCGCCGCCGACGAGCTGCAGTGGGATTACACGCCCGCCGGCCGTGACGTGGCGATGGGCATGGACTTCGACGATGTGGGCAGGGCCTTCACGCAGCCTGGGCCACATCGCATCGGCCACATCTACAAGAAGGCCATCTACCGCGAGTACACGGACGCTACCTTCACCACCCTCAAGCCTCGTCCTGCAGATGAAGCGTATCTCGGGCTGCTCGGTCCCATCCTTCGTGGCGCTGTCGGCGACACCATCACGATCGTCTTCAAGAACCACGCTACGCATCCGTACAGCATGCATCCGCACGGCGTGTTGTATGAGAAGGACTCCGAAGGCGCCGACTACAACGACAACACCAGCGGCAAGGATAAGGAGGACGGCGGTGTCCCTCCTGGAGGGACGCACATCTACACGTGGCAGATCCCGGAGCGCTCCGGTCCTGGCCCCAACGATCCCAGCTCGGTCTTCTGGCTCTATCACTCGCACGCGGACGAGCTGAGTGATGTTGCTTCGGGCCTGTTCGGCGTCATCGTTGTCACGCGCCGCGGCATGGCCCGTCCGGACGGCCGCCCCAAAGATGTCGATCACGAGTTCGTCAGCCTCTACATCGCAATCAACGAGAACGAGAGCCACTACCTCGACGACAATATCCGCGACCACACCACCGATCCCAAGCACGTCAACAAGCTCGAATCGATTCCAACGACTCCTGGAGGCATGCTGGGAACGATTGCCGGCACTGGTTTCTTCGAGACCAACATCAAGTGGTCGATCAATGGCTACATCTTCGGCAACATGCCCATGATGACCATGAAGAAGGGGGACCACGTGCGCTGGTACGTTGCCTCGCTGGGAGACTTCTTCAACGCGCATACGCCGCACTGGCACGGCAATACCGTACTGGTGAACGGCCAGCGCACGGACGTCTTGTGGATTGGCCCAGCACAGATGATCACTGCCGACATGGTTCCGGATGCGCCGGGCATCTGGCTGTATCACTGCCACATCAGCGACCACATGCTCGCGGGCATGGTGGCGCGCTACCAGGTCACGAAGTAGGGTTCGCGCAGCTACTTAGCGAGAACGTAACTACTTCTTCGCCTTCTTCTTGGCAGCACGTTCCGCAACGATGGCAGCGTTCTTTGCGACCGCGGCGCGGAAGAGCTGCTTGAACGCGGTCGCGTTGACGCTCTCGCCTTCACGAATGTCGATCGCGCGACGCACGTTTCCTTCGAGGCTGGAGTTGAACAGCTTCTTCGGATCGTCGATCGAGGCGCCGTGAGCGAAGGTGAGCTTCACCACCTGTTTGTGCGTCTCGCCCGTGCACACGATGCCATCATGCGAGAAGACCGGCGTACCGCTGGAAGAAGGTTTCTCCCACTTCCACTCTTCGACGACGTTGGGGTCAGCATCGTGGATGAGCTGCCGCATACGGGCGAGCGTTTCACCGCGCCAGTCGCCCAGCGTCTCAATGCGATTCGTGATCTTCTCCGACGCGCCCTCGGCATCGGGATACAAGGTGGGCTTCATCGTTGGCCATTCCTCCAGGACTTACTTTCTACCTCAGGAGGTCATGCCTTCGCCAGCAGCTCCTGGAAGACAAAGTGCAGGAAGACGCGGAGGGGCTCATCGCTCTTATCCGCCTGGGAGCGCAGCAGTGCGCCCTCCCAGCTGTTGAGTACGAACCCGGCTAGCATGTCAGGCTTCATCGACTTTGGCAGATCACCCTTTTCGACGGCCTCGCGGAGCGCAATCGCGACGCCGGCCTGCCATGTTGTGAACGATTTGCTGATGTCGGTTTGCAGAGCAGGGTTGGAGCCTGCCACTTCGAGGCTAAAGCTGCCCAGGAGGCAGCCGGGGATAGGACTTTGCTGTCCAGCGGCCGCCACGAGCTCCTCGAAGTAACGACGCAACCGCTTCAATGGGGCTTGCTTGCCGTGCAACAGTGTGGCTTCAGCATGCTTGCTCGCGAGCGCAACGTAGCGTTCGAGCACCGCAGCGGCAAACTCCTCTTTGCTGCCGAAGTGGTGATAGAAGGAGCCCTTGGGAACGTCGGCGGCTTTCAGGATCTCCTGCAACCCGGTCGCTCCATAGCCGTGGCGGCGCATCAGGTCCAGACCTACGTCGATGAGGTGTTCCTTCGTCGAGCGGGTTGCGGTCTTCGTGTTGTTGACGTCCGCAGACTTGGCAGCCATGGCGTTACTCCTTCGTCGCGTAAGACGATCACGCGCAGAACGCAAGCCCCCGTGCCGAAGCACGAGGGTCCACGTTCCTATCCTACGGTTTGCGTTGTGGTGCCTTGCTGTGCAGCTTACTGTTGTGAGGTCACACCGTAGCGGGCTGCGGGCTCACGGCGTGAGAGGTTCGGAGCCAGAGCGAGGCGAGCCTTCTCGTAGGCTTCAAAGTCCGCAGCGTTGGGAAGCGCGGGGATGGTGGCGAACTCGCCCTGGTCGAGACCGGCGAGGGAAGCATCCACCATGTCTTCGGTGGTCATGACCCACTCGGCCGGGAGGCTATGAATGGGCACGCCGGCCTTGCCCCACAGCGGCGTTGCGGTTGCGCCGGGGAGCACCACCTGCACGGTCACACCCGTATCTGCGAGTTCGTTCTTCAGCGAGGTGCTGAAGTTCTGGACGTAGGCCTTGGTGCCGCTATAGGTGCCGTTGAGCAGCTCTGGGGCCAGCGCTACGACCGATCCAATGTTGATGATGAGGCCTGTGCTGCGGGCGACGAACGCTGATGCCGCAGCGTGCGCGAGGCGCGTCAGGGCGGTGACGTTGAGATAGATCATCTGTTCGAGATAATCGGGGTCGGCTTCGAGCAGCTTGTTGGCCGCCGCGATGCCTGCGTTATTGACCAGCGCGGTGATGGATGCGTCGGTGGCTAGGCGCTCAGCCACGCGTTTCACATCGGCTGGAGCGGTGAGATCAGCCTGCAGGGTCTCGACCTTGCGGCCGGTGCTGGACTGGATCTGCTGTGCAACTTCGGTGAGTTTGTCCTGGCTGCGCGCAACGAGGATGAGGTCGTAGCCGCGCTTGGCGAGGCGATCGGCATAGACGGCGCCAATACCCGTGGAGGCACCGGTGACGAGAGCTGTTCCTTTGGTGGATGAGTTGGAAGGTGTGGACATGGAGGTCTCCTTTTCAGTTGCGCCTCGGGTTGGCCCAAGGCTGCACACTCGATATGAGTAGACCAGTCGGTCTAGAGATGCAGAAAATATTATCTCCCGTTCGCTGGTACGAATGTCCGGTGAATGAAGAGTCTCCGGCATTCTGGGAACACGCGCTGGTGGACGGAAGACCGCTAGAAGGCCGGTTCTTCGAAGGCTGCTGGAGTGGGACGTTGCGTTGTGCCCATGCGGATGGCCATGGCCCCGGCCACAAGCACAACCGCCGCCACGACTGCCTTCGCCGGGATGGACACATGCAACATCACGCTCGCGGTGATGAGCGACAGCCAGGGAATCAGATCCGCCAGCAGGCTGAGGAGGACAACGTTCCCTGCACTCATGCCGCGATCCCAGGTGAGATAGGCGACGAAGAGCAGGAAGCAGTAACCAAGCAGCAGGGCAGCTGCCTTCAGCGTGAAGTGGGACCATGAGGAGCTGCCGGGCAGCAGGGAAGGCACCAGGGCCGCTCCAAGGGTGGCCTGGAAGAGTGGAAGCACCTTCGTGCCGCCAGTCTGAGCACCGAAGCGGCGAGACAGCGCAGAGTACAGACCCCAGGCTAGCGCGCCCGCGAAGGCGAGCGCATAGGCGAAGCAGTCAGCCTTGGTTGCAAACAGATCGCTGGTGGCCGTGCCCGGTCCCAGGACCTCGAGGACGATGCTGCTCAGCACGAGCAGGGTGCCAACGATCACCCTCCACCAGCGCGTGACTTGAACTGCTGAAAGCAGCACGGAGAACAGGATGATTGTTGTGGGCCAGACGTAGTTCAGCAGGATGACGAATGGCATGTGACGCCGTTGCACCAGCACCAGTGAGGCCGCGAGCGAACCTTCGTGCAGAACGAAGCACGCCCACCGCGCATAGAGCCTCCAGTCGCGGAAGATGCCTCGATCGGGCAGAGGCTCCCGCGTAACGATGTGCCACGTAACTCCGAAGACCGCCATGGCCGTGAAGGCGAAGCCGAGGAAGGCGACGAGGCCGACCGTGTCCTCTACGGACTTGGCAATCGGCAAAGCGCATCCCCAGACGAGTACGGAGAAGCCACCTGTCAGCGTGGGATTGAGCTTTCGTCGAGCCATGCGATAACGCCAGTCTACGTGGTCCGCGTGGCCGCAATGGCGAACGGCTCATCCTGCCACCTTGTGGGTTGCGGATGAGCCGTTCGTCGTTCTACAGGTGGGTGCGGTTACTTTGCGAGGTCGAAGCGGTCGGCGTTCATGATCTTCGTCCAGGCTGCGACGAAGGCATTCACGAAGGTCTTCTCTGCATCGCTTTCAGCGTAGACCTCGGCGAGGGCGCGCAGCTGCGAGTTGGAGCCGAAGACCAGGTCCACGATGGTGGCAGTCCACTTGAGTTCGCCGGTCTTGCGATCCTTGCCTTCGAGCACGCCTTCGGTCGAGGAGCGCTCCCACTTCGTGTTCATGTCGAGCAGGTTCACGAAGAAGTCGGTGCTCAGCGTCTCAGGCCGCGTGGTGAAGACACCATACTTCGTTCCTCCGAAGTTGGTGCCAAGGGTGCGCAGGCCGCCGATGAGCGCGGTCAGCTCGGGAGCGGTGAGGTTCAGCAGCTGTGCCTTATCAATCAGCAGTTCCGCGGAGTACTTCTCCAAGCCCTTGTGCACGTAATTGCGGAAGCCATCGGCGATGGGCTCCAGCGGCGCGAAGGAGTGAGCGTCGGTCATCTCGGCGGTGGCGTCGGTGCGGCCCGGGGCGAAGGGAACCTTCACCTCGACTCCGCCCTTTGCCGCCGCAGCCTCAACCGCGGCGTTGCCGCCGAGGACGATGAGATCGGCCAGCGAGATCTTCTTGCCACCGGTCGCGCCTGCGTTGAACTCGGCCTGGATGTCTTCTAGCTTTCCGAGAACCTTGGCGAGATCGAAGGGCTGGTTGATCGCCCAGCCATTCTGCGGAGCGAGACGGATGCGAGCACCGTTCGCGCCACCGCGACGATCGCTGCCACGGAACGTCGAGGCCGAAGCCCATGCCGTCGTGACCAGCTGCGAGATAGAGAGACCCGAGGCGAGGATCTTCGCCTTGAGGGCTTCCTCGTCCGTGCTGTCGATCAAGGTGAAGTCGACGGCGGGGACAGGATCCTGCCAGATCAACGTCTCCTTGGGAACCAGGGGTCCGAGGTAGCGGACGACCGGGCCGAGATCGCGGTGGGTGAGCTTGAACCAGGCGCGTGCGAAGGCATCTGAGAACTTGCGGGGGTTGGCAAGGAACTCACGCGTGATCTTCTCGTAGGCCGGGTCGGCGCGCAGCGCGATGTCGGAGGTCAACATGCGCGGCTCCTGCTTCTTGCTGGGGTCAAACGCGTGCGGAATGGTGCCTGCGCCCGCGCCGTCCTTGGGACGCCACTGATGCGCACCGGCAGGGCTCTTGAAGAGCTCCCACTCGTACTTGTAGAGGTTCTGCAGGAACTCCATGCCCCACTGCGTCGGGGTGGAGGTCCAGGTGACCTCAAGGCCGCTGGTGATGGCATCGGCGCCCACGCCTGTGCCAAACTTATTGGCCCAGCCGAAGCCCTGCTGCTCGATCGGCGCGCCTTCCGGCTCGGGGCCGACGTTATCCGCCGAGGCGGCGCCGTGGGTCTTGCCGAAGCTGTGGCCGCCGGCGATCAGGGCCACGGTCTCTTCGTCGTTCATGGCCATGCGGCCGAAGGTCTCGCGGATATCGCGCGCCGAGCCGAGGGGATCAGGGTTCGCGTTGGGGCCTTCGGGGTTCACGTAGATCAGGCCCATCTGCACCGCAGCGAGAGGGTTGGAGAGGTCGCGATCACCGCTATAGCGCTGGTCGCCGAGCCAGGTCTTTTCCGGGCCCCAGTACACGTAGTCGGGCTCCCAGGTATCGATGCGTCCACCAGCGAAGCCAAAGGTGCGGAAGCCCATGGACTCCAGCGCCACGGTACCGGCGAGGACGATGAGATCCGCCCACGAGATCTTCTTGCCGTACTTCTGCTTGATAGGCCAGATCAGGCGGCGTGCCTTGTCGAGGCTTACGTTGTCGGGCCAGCTGTTGAGCGGAGCAAAGCGCTGTGCGCCACGGCTCGCGCCACCGCGGCCGTCAAAGATGCGATAGGTGCCGGCGGAATGCCACGCCATGCGGATGAACAGGCCGCCGTAGTGGCCGAAGTCGGCTGGCCACCAGTCCTGCGAGGTGGTCATGAGCGCGTGCAGGTCCTTGATGACGGCATCGAGGTCGAGGGTCTTGAACTCCTCGGCGTAGTCGAAGTCCGCACCCATGGGGTTCGAGAGCTGCGAATGCACGTGCAGGATGGAAAGGTCGAGCTGTTCCGGCCACCAGTCGCGATTGTGCGAGGTGCTCTGCGTCAGATGGTCAATCGTGCCTGTGCTGTGGGCACCCGGAAATGGGCACTTCGCTTCGTTGGACATGTGTCTCCTATGTCTTCTGGGTTTCCCCAGCAATCTAAGTATAGGAGCGTTGGTTTGCCCGGTGCATTGGGAATACCAATGATTTGGATAGCTTTTGACAATGCGGTGACGTTGTGGCCGATACCCGACGCCCTACCAGGTCTGTGATCAGGGAAGGAAATGGATCTTACCCTTGGCGCGGTCGGTGAGATCGCGTTGCGTATGGGGCCCGCGAGCCGCCGCGGGTCCTCCCGGGACGAGGGCATTCCACTGGTGCTCCAGCTCGTCGCGCGAGGGATGTTTGCCCAGACCTAGCGGTTTGAGCGCAGTTGGTAGCGTGCACGCGGCAGCTCGTAAAATGGATGCAGGATTGCATCGGTGCCCCAGGGCTCTTCGTGGGAGAACTGAAACCCAAGGCGCTCGATGAGCTGTTGCGAGTTGGTGTGTCCCGGCCCGTGGCCAGCGATCAACGCGTCGGCCCGAAGGGTGTAAAAGCCATAGGCCATGGCGCCAAGGGCGGCTTCTTCCCCGAGGCGCAGGCTCCACAGCGCGGGATGAACATGCACGCCAACCTCTAGCACCGTGGTGCTGTCATGGTAGGGCCGCAGACCGCACACGCCGGCGAAGCTGCCATCGGAGAGCAGCTCGATGGGCCAATAGCAGAAGCCAAGCTGCTCCTGGCGGCTCATCTCCAGCTCGAAGCGTGCCTGCGCCTGGGCGTCATCCATGGGACCGCCCATGAATCGCATGACGCCGGGATGACTCCACAGCTCGCGAGCCAAAGCGAGGTCCGCAGCGGTCCAGTGCCGGAATCCGAGTCGTGGCGTGGTGAGAAAGTATGTGGGTTTCGCTGGCATACCCTCGGTCGATGGGAGGTGAAAGCAGCTTTGCGGAAAGGGCTCTGGCGCGTAGCCCTACTTCTTGAATTTTTCGGGATGCAGGACGCGGGCCAGGACGCCATGCGCGTGTCCCAGTGCGGCTTCAGCCTCGCGACGGGGAAGATTCAGACGGCCCATCACGATCGCCGTCTTCACATCGCTGCCGCTCTCGTGGAGCAGTTCGGTGGCCTTCTCGATTGAGACCTCGGCGGCCTCGGCGATGATGCGATGCGCGCGGGCAACCAGCTTGGCGTTGGTGGGGCGCACGTTCACCATCAGGTTGCCGTAGGTCGCTCCGGTGCGCACCATCACGCCCGTGGACAGCATGTTCAATACGAGCTTGGTGGCGGTGCCGGCCTTGAGGCGAGTGGAGCCGGTGACCACTTCAGGACCCACGACCGGGGTGATGGCGAGGTCCGTCTGCATGGCCAGCTCCGAGTGCGGCACGCAGCTGAGGCCGATGGTCATGCAGCCCATCATCTTGGCGTAGTTGATGGCGCCGAGCACGTACGGCGTGCGTCCGCTGGCAGCGATGCCTACGACCACGTCGGGGCGATGCTCCCGCGCGAAGCCAGCGCGGCCCAGATCGCGGGCGCCCTCTTCAGGCGAATCTTCGCTTTGCTCGCTGGAGAGCCGCAGCGCGCCGTCGCCGCCAGCGATGAGGCCCTGCACCAGCTCTGCGGAGACGTTGAAGGTCGGGGGACATTCGCTGGCGTCCAGCACGCCGAGGCGACCGCTGGTCCCAGCGCCGATGTAGAACAGGCGGCCTCCGCGCTCGAAGCGCGCGGCGATCTCGTCGACGGCCTTGGCGATGAAGGGCAGCTCGTTGCGCACGGCGTGCGCGACCTTGGCGTCCTCATCGTTCATCAGCTCCAGCATCTGGAGGGTCGGGAGCTCATCGAGGTGGTTGGTCGCAGGGTTGCGCGACTCAGTTACCAACTTCGCCAGATCGACATTTGCGGGAGCGGCCATAACTCAATCATGATAGCGACATTTTCGGCCGGAACTTTCAGCATTGTCCGCAAGTGAGACATATGGTGTTCTGCGCGCACAGAGACTGTATGCCGAACTGGGATCAAAACTTCGCACGCTGGGTCGATGCCGGACTTGTCGATGTCCCGACCGCCGAACGCTCCGTCATGTAATCACCCCGGATTCTTCCGCGTCTCAATGAACAGATCTAGCCTACCGGCGCAGCGCACGCCGATGGCTTCGACCGCACGCCACGCTGCGTTCGAGCGGATCGGAAATCACACAAATTATTGGAATGACCAGGGAGGCACCTCATGGCGCCCAAAGAACTCTTGTTGTCTCTTGTTGCTGACCGGAACCATGAACCCAACGAAAAGGACTGGTGCCCTCCGCTGGATCGCCGAGCTGCGCTGAAGGTGTTTGGCGCGGGGGCTGTGGGCGCGATGGTGGGTTGCGGAGCAGGGTCGTCCAGCGCCTCCAGTACAGGCTCGACGACTTCCACCAGCATCTCGCTGGGGACGTCGTCGACCGCGACCACGGTGGGCACATCAGTGACCCTGACTGCGATGGTTGCTCCGTCCGCTGCGACCGGTACCGTGACCTTCTACAACGGCACCGCCGCTATCGGTACCGCGACACTGAGCAGCGGCTCGGCCACCCTTACGACGAGCTTCACCACTGCGCAGACAGCCTCCATCACTGCCGTGTATGGAGGCAGCGGAAGCTACACCACAAGCACGTCAAGTGCGATCACGATTACGGTGACCGCGGCGACCGGCACGACCGCGACGACGACGTCCCTCAGCGTCTCCACGACGGCCACGACGGTGGGAGCTTCCGTGACGCTGACCGCGCAGGTAACACCCTCTGCCGCGACGGGCACGGTGACCTTCTACAACGGTACGACGGCCCTGGGGTCGTCATCACTTTCCTCCGGGCTGGCCACCCTGGCGACGAGCTTTACCACCGTGCAGACGGCATCGCTGACGGCGGTGTACAACGGCAACGGAACCTATGCCTCCAGCACATCGAGTGTGGTGTCGGTGGCGGTGACGGCCAGCAGTGCGTCGAGTTGCGGCACCTCCACAAACGCTGTTACGGAAGGTCCTTACTGGGTGGCAGACAGCGATACGGCCTACAACCGTTCGGACATTCGTTCCAACACGGACGGAACGAACACCCAGACTGGTGTGCTGTTCAACCTTGTGCTGTACGTGTACGACCGGAAGAACAGCTGCGCGGCAATGCAGAACGTGCAGGGGGACATCTGGCACTGCAACTCGGCAGGCGTGTATTCGGGGATCAAGAGTTCCACAAACGGCAACGGCGTGGACTACACGAGCCAGAGCTGGCTGCGCGGCTATCAGCTGTCGGACTCGAGTGGCAGGCTCGCCTTCACCACCGTCGTGCCTGGCTGGTACAGCGGACGCACCACGCACATCCACATCCGGTTCCGGTCGACGTATGATTCGTCCTCGGATGGCAGCACGAATACAGCGCAGCTGTTCTTCGACCAGACCTTCATCGACAACCTGGATACGACCGTCTCCCCGTATTCGAGCGAGGGCAAGAACTCGGTGACGAACGCTGGGGATTCGATCTACACGTCAGAAGGTGGCACCACGTTGTTGAGCCTGAGCGGTTCCGCCACGTCGGGATACACGGCAACGTTCAGCGTCTATCTGCCACTTAGCTAGAGCATCCTGCCGGGCAGACAAAGAGCCAGCCCCTGAGGGCTGGCTCTGGTGCTTTGCGGCGAACCGCAGAGATGTTAGTGAGCAGCGACGGCAACGGCCTCGGTTTCGGCCACGTTGTTCTTCTTCTTCCAGTCGCCGATGGCGGCGCGGATTGCGTCTTCCGCCAGCACCGAGCAGTGGATCTTCACCGGGGGAAGCGCGAGCTCCTTCACGATGTCGGTGTTGGAGATCTGGAGAGCCTCGGAGACGGTCTTGCCCTTCACCCATTCGGTGGCGAGCGATGAGCTCGCGATGGCCGAGCCGCAGCCGAAGGTCTTGAACTTCGCGTCTTCGATGACCTGGGTCTCAGGGTTCACCTTGATCTGGAGGCGCATGACGTCGCCGCACTCGGGTGCGCCGACCAGGCCGGTGCCAACCTCAGACGAGCTCTTATCGAGCGTGCCGACGTTGCGGGGATTTTCGTAGTGATCGACAACCTTGTCGCTGTAAGCCATAGCAGTGTTCCTCGCTGTCTTGGATGATAACTCGGACTGTTTCGGTGCGCAAATGTATTGGGGTGCGTCTGTGACGGCGATCACAGGATTTCATCGGTGTGCGTGGGCCGCAACGGGTCATTTCGGGCCCGTCCCGAAAGGGGCATGCGGAGACGCCGCCGCCGGGGGATGCCCGGTCAGTGGGTCGCAGCCAAACGAGACGGCTTATGTGCAAGAAATGAAGAGACTTAATAAGCTCGACGGACCGTCAATCTCGCCCGCTATACTCGACGCCATGGGAAACTCCCCCTCCAACCCCTCAAACCTTCCCGAACCGACCGCGCCGGAGACTGGTGGACGCGTCGAACCGTCCGAGCAGCCGAACCCCATGCTGGGCGAGCCGGAGACGGTGGAGGCGATCGGGGCCGACGGGATTCCGGGCGTCGGCAGCGGCATGCCGGGGATCGAAGCCCCCAAGGGCCGCCGCGCCGCCGCGACCTTCATCTTCCTCACCGTGGCGCTGGACATGCTCGCGATGGGCATGATCCTGCCGGTGCTGCCCAAGCTGATCGAAGGCTTTCTCAACGGAAACGACGCGAAGACGGCTACCTGGCTCGGGATCTTCGGCACGCTCTTCGCGGTGATGCAGTTCTTCTTTTCGCCGGTGCTGGGCTCGCTCTCCGACCGCTATGGCCGACGGCCTATTGTGCTGCTGTCGAACTTTGGGCTGGGCTGCGACTACATCGTGATGGCGTTAGCACCTACGCTGCCATGGCTGTTTCTGGGGCGCGCGATCAGCGGTCTCACGGCTTCGAGCGTGCCCACGGCAATGGCCTACATGGCCGATGTGACGCCGCCGGAGAAGCGCGCCGGAGCGTTTGGGATGCTGAACGCGGCCTTTGGTGTGGGCTTCGTGGTGGGGCCTGCGCTGGGCGGCGTGCTGGGCAACATCAATCCACGGCTTCCGTTCTGGATTGCGGCGGTGCTCTCGCTGCTCAACGGCATGTATGGCTTGTTCGTGCTGCCGGAGTCGCTGAAGGCCGAGCATCGCTCGCGCTTCTCGTGGAAGCGGGCGAACCCGATTGGCTCGCTGCAGCTCTTCCGCAGTGTGAAGGGTGTGCTTCCGCTGGCGTTCCTGCTGCTGCTGGGCTACATCGCGCAGCAGTCGTTGATGAGCGCGTACATGATCTACGTCTACACGCGCTACCACTGGACAGCGCAGACAGGCGGCCTGTCGCTGGCGGTGGTCGGCATTGTGACGGGGATCTACGGAGCGATGCTGGTGAAGCCCGTCGTGAAGTGGCTGGGCGAGCGACGGTCCATCCTGCTGGGGTACGTGGGTGGGGCCATCGGGTACTGGATGTTCGGGTTCTCGAAGACCGGGTTGCTGGTGTGGCTGGGCATTCCGTTGCTGAACCTGATGAGCATCGCGTGGCCAGCGGCGCAGTCGACGATGTCGAGGGTGATCCCGCCGGACAAGCAGGGTGCGTTGCAGGGAGCGACGAATTCGCTGCGTGGCATCGCGGGGCTGGTTGGGCCATCGCTGTTCACGCGGGTCTTCGCGGATTCGCTCGGGGTGCATCCGGTGTTCCCGACGGAGGGTGCGCCGTTTTACCTCGCGGCGGTGATGCTGGTGGCCGGGCTGGTGCTGTTGTTTATGAGTTCGATCGGGCGACCGGCGGAAGCTCCAGCGGTGTAGCGATTGTTCTCTAGAAGCCGCTCGCGCGCTTCATCTCGGTATACGTAGACGCGACGGGCTTTGCGGCAGGCTGGGCAGGAATTCGAGTCTGCTCGGCACCATTCATCCAGCGCTCGTACATCTGCTCGAAGGCACCTTCGAGGGCATGGGTCAGCGTGACGGAGTCGGAGAGCGGGCTGGCTGCCATCGTCTCGCGAAGGTCGTTGCGCATGGCGACGCGGGAGTCGCTGTCGTCCGCGCAGGTGCGGGCGATGCCGGCGACGATTCCGGCAAACTCTGCGGCATCGCGGGCGATCCACTCGGGACGGCCCAGCGCGTTCAGCGCCGCACCGGTGATGCGTGCGCCTTCGGTCTGGCCTTCGACCGTGACGGTCGGAACGCCCATCCATAGAGCGTCGAAGCTGGTGGTACCGCCGTTGAAGGGCACGGTGTCGAGCGCGATATCGAGCTGGTGATACATACGCATGTGGTGCCCGTGGCCGGGTTCGTAGGCTAGGAACTCGACGCGCTCCGGAGCAATGCCATGGACGGCGAGGCCGGTGCGGATGCGGTTGTGCGATTCCATCTCCGCGTTGCCTCGGTCTTCCAGCAGCAGGACCGAGTTGGGCACGGCGTGCATCGCCTGGGCCCATAGCCCGAGCGTGGCTTCGCGGATCTTGGCGTACTTTGCGAAGGCTCCCAAGCGGATCTTGCCTTCAGGATGCGGTTGCCAGCCCAGCGCCAGGTCGCGATCGCCGCGGTAGCAGACGCCAATGCGCGGCAGACGCCAGAAGCGCTCGGAGAAGTGGGCTTCGATGCTGGCGGGTGGGTCCTGGTCGGCGAGGAAGTAGTCCATCTCCGTCAGGCCGGTCGTCGACCAGTAGCCGATGTAGGTGGCCTGCACCGGCGCGGCGCGGCGGGCAAAGATGCCGAGGCGATTGTTCAGCGTATGTCCGCTGGTGTCGATGAGAACGTCGATGTGCTCGCGGCGGATGCGCTCAACGGCGGCGGCGTCGCTGAGGGTGTTCAGCGGTACAAAGCCATCGGCCATCTCGCGGATGCGGGCGGCGCGCTCGCAGAAGCGGCCGGTGACGGGGAAGAGCGTGAGGTGGAAGCGGGAGCGGTCGAGGTTGGCAAGAATAGGCTCAAGGAACTCGGCGACGGCATGCGTACCAAGCTCGGCAGAGACGATGCCGACCCGGAGGCGGCGGCGCGCGACACCAGCGCCAAGTGGCTCGGCGGGGAAGGCTCCGCCCCAGGGACAGGAGGCCGCGCGGGCCGTGTTCCGCTCTTCGCCGGTGAGCAGGAAGCTTTCGAACTGGCGAGCCAGCGCGAGTTCGCTCTCGGGCGGGATGTCCCGCGTGAAGGCGTGCAGGTACAGCAGGTTGGAGAAGGCGACCGGGTTACGCGGATTCACGGCCAGCGCGGCTTCATAAGCGCGTGCGGCGATGCTGGGCTCGCCCTGGTCGCGCAGGGTCTCGCCGAGATTGTTGTAGCCGCGCGGGTCGCGGGGATTCAGCGCGATGACGCGCCGGTAGCACTGCGCAGCCTCCTGCAGCATGCCTTCCTGTTTGAAGGCGTTGCCGAAGTTGAGGACGGCTTCGAGGTTGTCGGGATCGAGGTCCAGGGCATGGCGGCTGGCCTCGCCCGCAGCGGCGTGTTTGCCGATGGCATTGAGCGCGGCGCCGAGGTTCACCCAACCGTCGGTGAGGGTCGGGTCGAGCTCGACAGCCTTGATGAGCGCTGAGGCGGCGTCGCTGTTACGTCCCAGCGCGAGCAGAGCCTGACCCAGGTTGCTATGCGCGTTGGCCAGCTTCGGGTTGAGCTCAATCGCCTTGAGATAACAGACGCGGGCGCGCTCGGCATCGCCCAGATAGTAGAGCGCGACTCCGAGGTTGGAGACGGCATCGGCGGAACGGGGATCGAGCTCGATGGCGGCAGCAAGGCTGGCCGCGCCTTCGCGCCAGCGTCCGGCGCGCAGGTGGGTCACGCCCTCATTCATGCGGGCCTGGAAGCGGACCTTCTGTTCGGCGTCAGCCTGGACTGCCGCTCGGGTGACGGCGCTGATGGGCGCGGACGGCACGTTGGCCGTACGCCGCTGCTTTGCGCGGTCCGTGAAGAATATCTGTTGGGGAAGCGCCGCTTCCGTCGTCGATCGCTGCTTGTCCTGAAAGCCCATTTCGTTGCGTCCCTGCCCGATGTTGTATCCCACCTATCGGCAATACGCTGTCCCCGTTTGAAGCGGGGCAATTTCGGACACTCACCCGAAGGTCGCAGCAGTGTGTCCGATTGGGACTAACGAGACAGGCCGGGGGATGGGGGCTTGGTCGAGGACGGCGTGGCGGTGGAGGGGGTCGTGGGATGCCCGTCGGTGGGACCGGAGTCGCCGCTGCCGTCGGCGTAGGTGGGGAACGGGATGGGCTCGGTGCTGGTGGGCATCGCCCGCAGGGTTTCGAGGTCCTTCAGTACCTGCGCCCACAGTGCAGGCAGCTTCTTGGTCGCGAACGGCAGGTCGGGATTCGCGTAGTAGGCGAGGATGTCGTCCTTGATGCCGGGTGGGACCGCGACCGCGGGTGTCAGCGTAAGTCGATGCAGCAGCGTGGCATAGGTGTCGTCGGTCAACCGATACCCGGCTGGGCGGACGGGGCTGCCGGTGTCCAGATCGCGATTCAGCAGGGGATGACGCGGGTCGTTGGAGTCGCGGGGAATCGTCTGCTCGGCACCGGGCTGCGCGGGCAGGGGATCGGAGGCGGGCGGGTCGGAGTGGGTGTCGCTGGCGGCGGCCAGCGCGGCGGTGGGCTTCGTCGCCGGGGGAGGGGTGAAGCGCCGCAGCTCGCCGCTGAGCAGGTCGGTGGAGAGGAGTACAGAGTGGACGTACCGGGCTTCGGTCTCCTGCGTGGGGCCTTTGACGCTGGCAAGGCTCAGCGGGCCGATCTTGGGCAGAATGTATAGGAACCCGGCGAGCGTGTAGGTGCCGATGCCCGCCTTGCGCCGGTACTGGTCCCAGTCGTTCTTCTGGGCGACGGCGGTGGTCTCGCGGATGAGCCGCTGCACATCGGGGCTGTCGAGTTCGGTGGGCTCATGCTTGCGGTGCAGCAGGGTCACGGCATACGCGATGCGCGGGATGAAGCCGTGCACCGCCCAGCGATACGTTCCCACGTTGATGCGATGGTGGCGCGTGTCGGTGAAGTCCTCGCGCAGACCATAGGTCTGGTAGAAGGCCAGCGAAAGCTGTCGCGTGGGGACCTCAAGGCCGACGTGGCGCAGGTAATGCACCGGAGCGAGCCGACGCTGCGCGATCTCGTCGATGTCGAAGGCGAACTCCGTCTGCACGTGCTGATGGGCGCCTTCGGCATAGTTCACGGTCTTGCCGTACTTCTGCGCGAGCTTGGGGAACTCGACGGGCACAGCGACGTTGGTCGCCATGGCGTGGCCGACAGAGTCACCGATGTAGTGCGAGAGTGCGCCGATGGCGAAGGCCAGCTCGTCCGCGTTGCCCGCGTTGCGGAAGAGGTTGATGACGAAGTCGCCGGAGCGCACGTAGTGGGTGAGGTCGGAGAAAAATGCGTCTCCGAAGGGGTAATACCCTATGTCCTGGATGACGCAGCCGCCGTAGGCATAGGCGCGGGCGTGCTCCAGCTCAGCGGCTGTGATCGTCGGGTAACGGCTTTTGATCAGCGGGACGATCGATGAGTCCCAGGTCAGGTCGATCAGCTGCTCGTGGGTGAGCAGCGAGTATGCTCCCGCCGGGTGGGCAGGGAAGAACGCCAGAGTCACGAAAAGCAGGAGGAACGAACGCCAGCGCGCTTGCATAGACCTGATAGACCTGCAGGTGAGAGCTTGAGCGCGGATCGGGAGTTGTACCGTGCCGCTCTTTATGAACGACGCGTCATGTCCGAAATCAGTGCCCGAGTGAGATGGGGTGTCCGCCTACTGCGACATAGAACACATAGAGCAGCACGATCACCACGGCCCACAGCGCAATCTGCGCGGGGATGCTTTTCTTCTTTGCGATCTTCTCGTCTACCTTGGTGTAGGGGGCGTTGTGCGGCATCGTTTGGGGCTCCAGAGAGCTCTGATGCGCTGGTGCGGCGCGGAGATGTCGTTGCGTGTTCGAAGGCGCGCGTCAGCCCTTGAAATCTCGATAGTGAATCAGCTCACTGATGCCGATCCAGACGTCGACGAGGCCGATGCCGGAGACGAGGCCTCGCATCCAGCCCTGGATGGCCAGGGCGTCGATGGCGGGGTGGGCCATCAGCCAGGCGTTCTGGTCCCAGAAGCGGGGCTGCCAGGGCAGCACAGCAAGGACGCCACCGATGTAGAAGCAGAACAGCACGAAGACCACCAGGCTCATCCGCTGGAGCCACACGGGCGCAGGGCCCACGGGTTCTTTCGGGGGCCGGCCGGGTGTACTCACCGGGGGTAACGTGTCGGTCGCGCTGGAAGACGGCAAAGACATCCTATTCACGTTAGCAGGTTCAGGTTGTGGGGGATAAGCCGGATGGGCAGGCGGATCTCAGGAGAGACGACGACCCCGCCGAAACGATAGCGGAGCAGCGCAAAACGATGCCGAAAAGATATCGGGTAGCGCGGGCGCTTCCACTGCGCCTCCGGCGGCTACTTTCCGGGTGTAGCTGGAAGTGCGGGGGCTGGCTGCTGTTTCATCTCGCCTGCAATGTCCGCCGCAGAAGCGTCCGCGCGGCCGTGGTGGGCGAGGCCGAAGTGCATATCCTTCTTCTCGCCGGAGATCTCGATGGGCAGCTCCATCCCTGCGCCATCTTTCGCGAGGAAGTGATCCACCGGCTTCAGCAGCAGCGACTTCCAGCCGGTGACCATCTGCGAGGGCTTGGCGTCGGTCTTGACGTGCCCGCGGAAGTCGTAGCGGTCGTGGTCCATCAGGTAGGCGCCTACCAGCTGGATGTCGGCACCCGGCACCTGGTAGTGCACGGCACTGAACAGTGCCTGGCTGTGAGCGAGGTTGAAGGTCGTCGTCAGCTGCGAGTTCACCTCGGCCTTGCGGTCGGAGCCGGCGTCCTTGGACTCCTCGGGACGGCCCTGCGCGCGCATACTGAGGCCATCGATCTTGTCCTGCACCTTGGGATTGCCGAAGGTGATGCTGCGGGCGGAAAGAGTTCCGGACAGCTCAATCTTGGTAGCCACACGGACGTGTCCGGGAGGGATGTGCAACTTCGCCCTGAGCGTGACGGGGGCACGCATCACGGGCGGCTCGCTCTTCATGCCCAGCTCCAGCAGATCCTCCATGCGGCCGCTGGGCACGGTGACGTCGAGCGCGATGTCGTGGCCGAGGTGGTCGACCTTGGCGACCTTACCCGTTGCGAGGATGTGCGTGTTGCGCAGCCAGGCGTCGACGGGATCGAGCTGCGTGTCGCCGCTGGTGGCGTCTACGAAGGCGTGGAACCTGGTCTTGAGCGGCAGCGGGTGGTTGGAGATATCGAGCGAGAAGTCGGGCGTGTCGGTGGCGCCGTCCACCGTAAGCTTCTCCAGCACGCCGGCGAAGTGGCCGTCGGAGGACATGATGCCGCCGATGCCCTTGATGGTGTTAAGGTCGGCGTGGCGGAACTGGTAGTCGCCATCGAGCGGCGTCTCGCGGGGAGCGTCAACGTTCCATGGCCCGAAGTGGCCCGTGGCGTGGATGTCGCCTTTGGGTTTCGGGTTCGTGAGCTGGGCGTCGTAGTGCATCCCGGCCTGCTGATCGACGTTGGTCAGCGTCAGCGACTGGATGTCGAAGACCATGGGGTCCTTGTTGGGGTTGGAGGTCTCGAGGATGAGCTTCACGTTGCGGCAGTCGATCTCCTCTGCGGTGAAGGCCAGCTTCACCTTCGATTTCGGCTCCAGATGGCCGTCGGAGTTGCGGAAGAGCTGCCCGCGCTCCGGGCCAGGGGGCAGATCGAGCACCATGCCATCGACCTCGATGCGGCCGATCTGCGTCGGCTCGTGCAGCAGGCCCTTGAAGGTGGTACGAAAGCGGAAGTGATCGACCTTGATGATCGCCGAGGGTCTTTTCAGCAGAGGCGCGGTGTTGGCGTCGCTCTCTGGCCCAGGGACCGTGTGTGCCGGAGAGCCAAAGGGGACCCGCAGGCCCGTGCCTTCCACCTCGATGCCCTTGAGCAACGAAATATCGAGGCGGTCGAGCTCGACGGGCGTGTGAAAGCGGGCGGAGAGGGTATCGACGACGCGCTTGCGGACGATGGGACCGGCGTGCTGCAGGACGTACTCGACGCCAATGCCGAGGGCGATGAGCACCAGCAACGCGCTGCCCAGCAACCACTTGATCCAGGCTTGCTGCCACCAGCGTCGTGTGCCTGCCGTCCTGCTTTCCGCCGTGCCCGTACTTTCCGTCGCGCTCAAAGGTCGTGCCCCTTCCACCTGCTGTCAGGACGATTAGACTGCGCGCGGGCGATCCCCGTTGCGTGGAGTGAGTCGAAGGTGCGGAATGACGCGAAATCGGCCGGTCTTGCGGCCAATGAGAGAATGAAGATGCATGCTTCAACTTTCAGGCGCCGGCAAACGTTTCGGCCACAAACTCCTCTTTGAAGAACTGAACTGGCTGGTCACCCCCAACGAGCGCACGGGGCTCGTGGGCGGCAATGGCACCGGCAAATCCACCCTGCTCAAGATCCTCGGCGGCTTCGAGGGCCTGGACTACGGTCAGCGCACGCTCGTCAAGGGCATGACCATCGGCTATCTGCCGCAGGATGGCCTGGCCATGCGCGGCAAGACCGTCTTCGAGGAGTGCCTCTCGGTCTTCGACGAGCTCCGCGAGATGGAGAAGGAGAGCGAAGATCTCACGCATGTGCTCTCCGACGCCGACCCCAAGAGTAAGGAGTACGCTGCTGCGGCCGATCGCTACTCCGAGATCGCCGACCATCTGCATGCGCACGATATCTACACCCTCGACGCGCAGGTAGGCGCGGTGCTGGGTGGATTGGGCTTCTCCAAGGAAGACTGGGAGCGCAAGACCGAGGAGTTCTCGGGCGGCTGGCAGATGCGCATCGCGCTGGCTAAATTGCTGCTACAAAAGCCTTCGCTCCTGCTGCTCGACGAGCCTACGAACCATCTCGACCTCGAGAGCCGCAACTGGCTTGAGGAG
>Ga0302187_10001085_pt1 | contig 23821 bp, 19 predicted proteins | sample II_Bog_E1_3_FD_202120 | JGI IMG/M metagenome (GOLD analysis project Ga0302187, IMG submission 202120) | Peat permafrost microbial communities from Stordalen Mire near Abisko, Sweden - II_Bog_E1_3 | ecosystem: Environmental > Terrestrial > Soil > Wetlands > Peat | place: Sweden: Abisko...
CCATTGACGGGAAACGAGTTGTATTTGAACGGAATGAATTCCGGCAACACGCTGAGCCAGGCGGCTTTGGCGAAGGCCGGGAAGATCGCGGGCAAGCCAGCCAAGCCGGCGAAACGCGCAAACTCGGTTATGCCGATCATCGGCGAGATCAGGATGAGCCGGTCGGGTCGCGTCAGGTTTTGATCCTCGATGGCGTCGAGCGCATATTTCAACGCCAGCGCGCCGCCATTCGAAAAGCCGACCATGTGCAAGGGCGCCGACGGACCGATGCGCCGTCTCGCTTCCCGGACGGCGAGTCGCGTCGCCGCCATCCAGTCCTGCCATTCGACGCTGGTCAGTGCGCCCGGAACGGTGCCATGCGCCGGCATTCTTATGCCAATCGCGACATAGCCAAGTTCGCGATAACGCCGGGCGATATGCCTTAAACTATAGGGCGAATCGGTCAGGCCATGCAGCAGCACGACCGCTCCGACGGGCGGCACATCGGAGTCGAGCAGATAGGATCTGTTCCAGTCCTGCGCAAAGCCTTCCGGATAGACCGGGCTGCCCTCGAAATAGCGATTGACCGGAATGCGTTCGTCCGCATCGAGCTTTTGGCTGACTTCTTTCCGCACCTCCGCGAAAATCTTGTCTTCCGCTGCGAGATAATCGGCCCAGCTGGCCCCATCGAGGGCCTTGGCTGTCAGCTCATGCGGCGCAAAGGTGTGCCATGGTTTGAGAGGCTCGCCGCCTTGTGTCTGGTAAATGCGAAAGCCAACCAGCGTCACGATGACCACGGCGAGCAGCGCTGCGCCTCGCCTGAAAAACCTCAACAGCCGGTCCTTCATGGTCCCGATCCTTTTTCTTCATCGCCGGCGCCATGCCGTCTCAAACGGGCCGGGATAAAGGTTTAAGCGTTTAGCCGGCTGGCGTGAAGTCCCGAGGGCTGCGCTGCCGGCTAAAGCCCGGATGGAGGATCAATTCTGCATCTTGCTGCGCACGCGCGCGCGAATCCGCGCCAGCGTCTCAGCCAGTCCGCCCTTTCCAGACAAATTGAGGCTGCGCTGGAGGTCCAGGGCGTGGGCCTTGAGTTCGGCGACTTGCGCCCGGACCACGTCCTTGTAGGGCTCGATGAAGACATGGGCCTTGTCGCGCCACATGACGACCCACTCGTAGAAGCGCGCAAACCAATCGATGGCCAGCAGTTTTTCGCGCGTGAGGTCGAAGATGAAGGCGATGAGACCGACGCCGACGAATTTGAGGATGACGAAAGTAAACAGGCCGCGCAAAAAATGGCCATGCGCGATCTGGGTGATCGCGATAAACTTGAGCGGTTCGATGACGACGACCGGAATAAGGAAAAACGGCAACGCGCCATAGGGTGGCAGGCGCTCGATCAGCCGGACCACGTCTTGCTTGAATTGCCGCCATGGCAGCAGGTTTACGGCCCAGCGGCCAAGGGCGATGGTCTTGTCCCACAGCCATGCCTCGATAAGGAAAATGAGGGCGGCAAGTGTGAGCAGAGCGTGTTTGAGGCGATGAGGCATCGGCGTCTTCCGGGAGCTTGCAATCCCTCCTTATAGCACTAAAGACTCGGATTGGGGTGTCCATTCGCGGTCTGGCGACGGCAAGCGATGTGGATCGGCGGAAGTCGCGCAGAAACATATCTTAACAAGGCTTAACGCCGGGCGTTGCGGCGCTGGTTTATGCTCATCGCCGGGGCTCGTCGGGAGGCTCGGCGGGATTGAGCGATGGAAAAGCTGGCCAGCGCAAGCGGAGCGGACGTTGCGTCGACGGCGCCGGCGGCGCGAAAAAGCCCGTTGCGGCTGTTGCTCATTTTGCTGGCCGTGGCCCTGGCGGGGTTCGGGATTTGGCGTTTTCTGGTCCAGAACCGGACCGCCGAAAAAAAGCCCGAGGCGCCGGTGACGCAGGTCGGCGCGGCAAAAGCTTCCAAGGGCGACGTCAAGGAGATTCTCTCGGGCCTCGGCACCGTGACGCCATTGGCGACGATCACCGTGCAGGCGCAAATCGCCGGACAGCTGCTGTCGGTCGGCTTCAAGGAAGGCCAGATCGTGAAGAAAGGCGATTTCCTGGCGCAGATCGACGCGCGGCCTTATCAGGCGCTGAAGGCTCAGTATGAAGGCCAGCTGGCGCATGATCAGGGCGTGCTAGATCAGGCCAAGCTCGACGACCAGCGCTACGCGACTTTGCTCAAACAGAATTCCATCGCCCGCCAGACCGCGGAGGATCAAACCTTTGTCGTCAGGCAGAGCGAGGGCCAGGTCGCCACCGACAAAGCGCTGATCGCCCAGCAGGACCTCGACATCTATTATTGCCACATCGTCGCGCCGGTCACCGGGCGGGTCGGCCTGCGGCTGGTCGATCCCGGCAATTACATCAACCTTCCAAACACCAACGGGATCGTCGTGCTGGCGCAATTGGAGCCGATCTCGGTGGTCTTCGTGCTGCCGGAGGACGTCATCCAGGACGTGTGGGAGGCGCAGCGGGCGGGCAAGGATCTGGCCGTCGTCGCCTATAACCGTTCGGATGACAGGGAGATCGCGACGGGCGCCGTCGAATCCATCGACAATCTCGTGGACACCACCACCGGCACGGTGAAAGTCCGCGCCAGTTTCCCCAATGCGGACCTGAAACTTTTTCCCAACCAGTTCGTCAATGCGCGGCTGCAATTGCGCACCTTGCAAGGCGTGACCATCGCGCCCGTCGCCGCGGTGCAGCATGGCGCGCCGGGGGCCTATGTCTATCGGATCAAACCCGACAACACCGTCGAGGTCCGGGCGATCAAGAACGGCGTGACCGAAGGCGACCAAGTGCAGATCGTATCCGGCCTCGATCCGGGCGATACTGTGGTGGTGGACGGCGCCGACCGGCTGCGCGACGGCGCGAAAATCCGCATCGTGCCCGATCCCGGCAACGCCGTGGCGGAAGGCGCGGCCGGAAGCGGCGCAAAATGAACCCGTCGCGCCTGTTCATCCTGCGCCCCGTCGCCACGACCCTGCTGATGGCGGCGCTTCTGCTGGTGGGGATCGTCGCCTATCGCTTCCTCCCGGTTTCGGCCTTGCCTCAGGTCGATTATCCCACCATCCAGGTCTCGACTTTCTATCCCGGCGCCAGTCCCGAGGTCATGACGACGGCGGTGACCGCGCCGCTGGAGCGGCAATTCGGCCAGATGCCGGGCCTGAACCAGATGAGTTCGGTCAGTTCGGCTGGCGCTTCGGTGACGACGCTGCAATTCGGCCTCGATATCCAGATCGACGTCGCGGAGCAGGAAGTGCAGGCGGCGATCAACGCCGCGACCAGCCTTCTGCCAGCCGGCCTGCCGGCGCCGCCGATTTACGCCAAGGTCAATCCAGCCGACACGCCGGTGCTGGTCTTCGCCATCACTTCGAAAACCCTGCCGCTGACCCAGGTCGAGGACCTTGTCGACATCCGGCTGGCGCAGAAATTGTCGCAGGTTTCCGGCGTCGGGCTGGTGTCCATCGCCGGCGGCCAGCGCCCGGCTTTGCGGGTCGAAGTCAACCCGCGCGCGCTCGCCGCCTATGGTCTGGCCATCGACGACATCCGCACCGACATCACCAACCAGAACACCAATCTGCCGAAAGGCAATTTCGACGGGCCGGCGCAGAATTCGACCATCAACAACAATGACCAGATGCAGTCCGCGGAGGACTACCGGCGGATGGTCATCGCCTACAGGAATGGCGCGGCGGTCCGCTTGTCCGATGTCGCGACCGTGATCGAAGGTCCGGAGAACGCCGAACTGGCGGCCTGGGCCAACAAGACCCCGGCGATCATTCTCAACGTCAAGCGCCAGCCGGGCTCCAATGTCATCGCGGTGGTCGATGCGGTGAAGGCGCAACTGCCCAAGCTGCGGCAGACCCTGCCGCCCGGCCTCGACGTGGCGATTCTCGCCGATCAGACCGTGACCATTCGCGCCTCGATCACCGACGTTGAGTTCGAACTCGCCCTGTCGGTGGCGCTCGTCGTGCTGGTGATCTTCGTCTTCCTGCGCAACCTGCCGGCGACGCTGATCCCGAGCCTGTCGGCTCCCCTGTCGCTCATCGGCGCTCTGGCGGGCATGTATCTGTTCGGCTATTCGCTCGACAATCTGTCGCTGATGTCGCTGACCATCGCCACCGGCTTTGTGGTCGATGACGCCATCGTCATGATCGAGAATATCTCGCGCTACGTCGAGCGTGGCGACAGCCCGCTGGACGCGGCCCTGCGCGGCGCCGGCGAGATCGGCTTCACCATCATCTCGCTGACCGTGTCGCTGATCGCTGTGCTGATTCCGCTGCTGTTCATGGGCGATGTGGTGGGGCGGTTGTTCCATGAATTCGCGGTGACCCTGGCCATGGCCATCGTCCTGTCGGCGTTTATCTCGCTGACGCTGGTGCCGATGATGTGCGCGCTCATGGTCAGGCATCGGCCCGAAAGCCAGCGCAATCGCGTCGATCTCGCGGCCGAGCGCGGCTTTGAATGGATCATCGGCAAATATGATCGCGGCCTGAACTGGGTGTTCGACCATCAGGGCCTGACGCTGCTGGTGTTTTTCGCGACCGTCGCCGTCACCATTCTGCAATTCATCGAGATTCCCAAAGGCTTCTTTCCGGTTCAGGACACCGGCGCGATCCAGGGCGTCACTACCGCCGCGCAGGACATTTCCTTCAAGGCCATGGCGAGGCGCCAGCAGGCGCTGGCCGAGACGATCCTGCGCGACGAAGACGTCGCCAACCTGTCGTCCTATATCGGCGTCGACGGAACCAACACGGCGCTCAACGTCGGACGCCTGCTGATCACGCTCAAGCCGCATGACGACCGCTCCGCCAGCGCCAGCGACGTCATTCGCCGGCTCAACCGGGAAGTCGCCGATGTCGTCGGGATATCCCTCGCCATGCAGCCGGTGCAGGACCTGACCATCGACAGCACGGTCAGCCGCGCGCAATATCAATTCTTCCTGCAAAATCCCAGCCAGTCCGAGTTGTCCGCCTGGACCCCGCGCCTGGTGCGGCGGATGCAGCAATCGCCTTCCTTCGAGGACGTCTCCAGCGATCTGGCGGATCAGGGACGCCAATTGCTCCTGACCATCGACCGGCCAACGGCGGCGCGTTTCGGCATCACTCCGGCGACGATCGACAATGCGCTTTACGACGCCTTCGGCCAGAGAATCGCCTCGACCTATTACACCCAATCCAACCAGTACCGGGTGATCCTGAAGGCGACGGCGCATCTGCTGGACAATCCGACCGAGGCGCTGGCCGGGATTTATCTGCCCTCCGCCACGGCCACGACCGGACAGGCGCCCCTGGCCGCGATGGTCCATGTCTCGCAAAAGAGCGCGCCGCTGCAACTCAACCATCTGGCCCAACTGCCGTCGCAATCCCTCTCCTTCAATCTGGCGCCCGGCGTGTCGATTGAAACGGCGGTGGGGGAGATTCTCCGCGCCGAGGCCGACATCGGTCTGCCGGACAGCTTTTCCTCCTCCTTTCAGGGCGCCCTGTCGGCCTTCCAGAAATCCCTGTCCAACGAGTTGATGCTGATCCTCGCGGCGGTGGTGGCGGTCTATATCGTGCTCGGCGTGCTCTATGAGAGCTTTTCGCATCCGATCACCATTCTCTCCACCCTGCCCTCCGCCGGGGTCGGCGCGCTGCTGGCGCTGCGTCTGGTCGGGGCCGATCTCGACGTGATCGGCATTATCGGAATCATCCTGCTGATCGGCATCGTCAAGAAAAACGCGATCATGATGATCGACTTCGCGCTGGAGGCGGAGCGGGTCGAGCGCAGGCCGCCGCGCGAGGCGATCCATCAGGCGTGTCTGCTGCGCTTCCGTCCGATCCTGATGACAACCTTCGCCGCGATGCTCGGCGCGCTGCCGCTCATGCTGGGGAATGGGACAGGGTCGGAGCTGCGCCGGCCGCTCGGCCTGTGCATTGTCGGCGGCCTGCTGGTCAGCCAGCTGCTGACCCTGTTTTCGACGCCCGTCATCTATCTGGCGATCGACCGCCTTGGGCGGCGCCTGTTTCCCGGCGGAAATGGAGCGAGGATGGAGGCGCCGACAGAGGAGCCCCCTGCCGCATGAATATTTCGGCGCCCTTCATCCAACGTCCGGTCGCCACCACCTTGCTGACGATCGCCATCGCTATGGCCGGGGCGCTCGGTTATATGAGCCTGCCGGTGGCGCCCTTGCCGCAGGTGGATTTCCCGACCATTTTCGTGCAGGCGCAGTTGCCCGGCGCCAGTCCGGACGTGGCGGCGACCAGTCTCGCCGAGCCGCTCGAACGCCACCTCGGCCAGATCGCAGACGTCACGGAGATGACCTCGCAAAGCCAGACCGGCCAGTCGCGCGTCATTCTGCAATTCGGGCTGGACCGTAATATCGACGGCGCCGCCAAGGACGTGCAGGCGGCGATCAATGCGGCGCAGGCCGACCTGCCGACCAACCTCCTGTCACAACCGACCTATCGCAAGGTGAATCCGGCAGACGCGCCGGTGCTCATCATGACCCTGACGTCGAAGACGCTCACCCGCGTGCAAATGTATGACGCGGCGAGCACGCTGCTGGCCCAGCAGCTGTCGCAGATATCCGGCGTCGGCCAGGTTTTCGTCAGCGGCTCGGCGCTGCCGGCCGTGCGGGTGGAGCTCGATCCGGTAAAGCTGTTCCACTTCGGCATCGGGCTCGAAGACGTCCGCTCGGCGCTCTCCAGCGCCAACGCCAACGCGCCCAAGGGCGCCATCGACGTCGGCGCGCATCGCTGGCAGATCTACACCACCGACCAGGCCTCGCATGCAGTCCAATACCGCGATCAGGTCATCGCCTATCGAAATGGCGACGCGCTGCGGCTGCGCGACGTCGCCGAGGTGGTGGACTCCGCCCAGGACCTGCGCAATCTCGGTCTGGCCGACGGTCAGCCGGCGGTGATCATCGTGGTCTTCCGTCAGCCCGGCGCCAATATCATCGCGACCGTCGACGCGGTGCGCGCCGCGGCGCCGAAACTCAAGGCGGCGTTGCCGACGGCAATGGACATAGGCTTCGCCTCCGACCGCTCCACCACCATCCGCAATTCCCTGGCCGAAACCCAGCGCACGCTGATCATCTCCATGAGTCTGGTGGTGGCGGTGGTGTTCGTCTTCTTGCAGAATGTCCGCGCCGCGCTCATCCCGGCTGTCGCCGTGCCGGTCTCCGTGGTCGGAACTTTCGGCGCCATGTATCTGATGGGCTATTCGCTCGACAACCTTTCGCTGATGGCCCTGACCATTTCCACCGGCTTTGTGGTCGACGACGCCATCGTGGTGCTGGAAAACATCTCGCGCCACATGGAGGAGGGCATGTCCCGTCGCGAAGCGGCGCTGGCGGGCGCGCGCGAAATCGGCTTCACCATCGTCTCGATCACCTTGTCGCTGATCGCGGTTTTCACGCCGATTCTGCTGATGAGCGGCATCGTGGGACGGCTGTTCCGCGAATTCGCCGTGACCCTGTCAATGGCCATCGTCATTTCCATGTTCATCGCGCTGACGACGACGCCAATGATGTGTGCGCTGATCCTGCGCCCCAACGCCCCGCCGTCCGGGCCGCGCCGCAAAAGCCTGTTGCAGCGGGTTGAAGAGTTTTACGAGCGCACGCTGGCCATCGCGCTCCGGCATAGCTTCATGGTGCTGATGACCCTGTTCGGCGCGATCGCGCTCAATGTCTGGCTGCTCACCATCATTCCCAAGGGGTTTTTCCCCGAGCAGGACACGGGACGCATCATCGCGGTGCTGGTCGCCGACCAGAGCATGTCGTTCCAGCTCCTGAGCAAGAAACTGTCGCAATTGATGGCCATCGTCGACGCCGACAAGGATATGGCCAGCGTGGTTGGCTATACCGGAACCGGCGGCGGCGGCGTGTCGGCGCAGACCAACACCGCCGCGATGTTCCTGCAATTGAAGCCGCTCAACCAGCGCGACGGCGTCGAGGCGGTGATGGCGCGGCTGCGCCGCAATCTCGCGCAGGTTCCGGGCGCGCGGCTTTATCTCACGCCGGTGCAGGACATTCAGGTCGGTGGCCGCCAGAGCAATTCGCTCTACCAATACTCGGTTCTCGGGGACACCACGGCGGAGGTTTCCGAATGGACGCCGAAGCTTTTAGCGGCTCTGGAACAGGACCCGACTTTTTCCGACATCAGCTCCGATCAGCAGCAGAACGGCCTCGGCGTCGACGTCACCGTGGATCGCGACACCGCGTCGCGGCTCGGGCTGACCATGTATCAGATCGACAACACGCTTTATGACGCCTTCGGCCAGCGCTCGGTCTCGGTGATCTATAATCCGCTCAACCAATATCGGGTGGTGATGGAGGCGGCGCCGCCCTTTTGGCAGCGTCCCGGCATTCTAGACCAGATGTGGGTCAGCAAGTCGGGCGCGCAGCCGAATGGCTCGCAGACCACCGCGCTCAGCGCCGGGTCGGTGATCGCGGGACCCGCCGTTGGCTTGCCCTTGCCGACCGTGACGGACACGCCGCCGCCGACCCAGACGCTTTCCTCCACCGTCGCTTCGGCGGCCAATATCGGCGTGCCGATCGGCAATATCGCGGTCGCCCTGGCCAATCATGTGGTGTCGCTCGCCCAGACAGCGACAAGCGCCGCCACCGCGACAAGCACAACCAGCACGGCGTCGAATAATTCGGTGCGCACGGCGGCGCAGGCGACCCTCGCTTCAACGGGCGCGAGCGTCGCCTCGGTCGGATCGGCCGTGGCGACGGCCAACGAGGCGATGATCCCGCTCTCGGCGGTCGCGCGCTATGCGCCGGGACATACGCCGCTGGCGGTCAATCATCAGAGCCAGTTCGTGGCGGCGACCATCTCCTTCAACCTCGCCAAGGGCAAATCCCTGAGCGACGCGGAGACCGCGATCCATCGCGCCGAGGACAAGATCCACATGCCGGCCGATCTCATCCGCGGCTTCGCTGGCGCGGCGTTGCTCTATACGCAGTCGCTCAGCGACGAGAAGCTGCTGGTCGTGGCGGCGCTGGCCGCGATCTATATCGTCCTGGGAGTCCTCTACGAGAGCTTCATGCATCCGGTGACCATTCTATCGACCCTGCCCTCGGCGGGCGTCGGCGCGGCGCTGGCCCTGATGGCGTTTCAGTTGCCGCTCACCATCATCGCGCTGATCGGCATCATCCTGCTGATCGGCATCGTCAAGAAAAACGCCATATTGATGATCGACTTCGCCTTGCAGGCCGAGCGGCAGGGCGGCATGGACAGCCGCGACGCGATTTTCCACGCGGCCATCGTGCGCTTTCGCCCGATTGTCATGACCACGACTGCGGCGTTGCTCGGCGCCCTGCCCTTGTGTTTCAGTTTCGGCGAGGGCGCTGAACTGCGCCAGCCGCTGGGGATTTCCATCGTCGGCGGTTTGCTGATGAGTCAGGCGTTGACGCTCTACACGACGCCTATCGTCTATCTCTATCTCGACCGGTTGCGCTTGCATTTTTCGCGCCGAAACAGAATCACGCGAGACGCGGACGCCTGACCTCGCTTCCGGGGATCTCGACCAGCAAAAGGATGACGGTCAGGCCACGCGGCGCGTGATCGCGCAATTCGATGTCGCCGCCGTGCCGCCGGACGATATCGCGCGCGATCGACAGGCCGAGGCCGAAGCCGCCCCGCCCCGCGGAGGGACGCGCGCCATCGCCTTTAAAAAACGGCTCGAAGGCTTTTTCGCGCCAACCGTCGGGAATGCCGGGGCCGTCGTCAGAAACCTCGATCCGCGCCTTGCGGGCGTCCGGGGCGTTCAGCGCCACCGTGACATGCGCGCCATGCTTGGTCGCATTATCGACGATATTGACCACGGCCCGCGTCAGCGCATCGGCGCGACAAGCGAAAGCGAATCGGGCCGGGCCGCCATAGCTCACGTCATGGCCAATGTCGGAAAATTGCGCGCAGACGGTCTGCAACAGACTGGGGAGATCGGTCAGTTCCGCCGCCTCGGCCAAACCGCCATCGCGCAGGTAGGTCAGGGTCTCGTTGACCATGTCGTTGATGATCGCGATATCCTGTTGCATGAAGGCTGCGGTTTTGGCGTCAGCCAGCCTTTCCGCGCGAAGGCGCAAGCGCGTCAGCGGCGTGCGCAGGTCGTGGCTGATGGCCTCCAGCATCTGGGTGCGTTCGTCGACGAGGCTTTTCATGCGTTCGCGCATGCCCTGCAACTCTTCCGCCACCTGCTTGATTTCGCGCGGCCCCGTTCCCTTGAGCGGACCGCTCTCTCTGGCGTCGCGGCCGAAGGAACGCGCGGCCAGCGCAATCGACGAGAGCGGCGCGGTAATCCGCTTGAGCGCATAAAGCGACAACAGCAGGATCATCACGGTGATGATCGCCAGCGCGCAGGTGATCTGAATCAGCATCAGATTTTGCAGCGGAAAGGCGCTTTCCGCCGGAATGAATTTCAAACCGGCGCCATCGTCTATCTTCACGACGATGGCGTTGTCTTCGCCGGCCCGCAATGGCGTCACGCCCCAGGTTTTCGTCAGTTTTTGCTCGATCGCTGCGATAAAGGCGGATGCCGGCCTGCCGGACGCCGTCAGGCGTTCGATTTGCGCATTCGAGACGCGCTCCACCGCCACGGCGGGCGAGTGCGACGTTTCGAGCACTTTCGCCAGATCCTGCGCGGAATGCGTTTCCTGCGCCTTCTTGACGATTCCCGCGATGCGCGCGGCGCGCACGGCGGGCAGGATTTCCCCATTGGCGCCTTCGGCGCTGGCCGAGAAAAGGTGGAACAACGCCGCCGAGGCCAGGCCGACGCCGAGCAGCACCGCGACAACCACGAGGCAGGCGATCTGCGCCGCAATCGTCTCAGGCGCAATACGACGCAGGAACTTCATGGCGCCGGCTCCACGCTGGCGGTGAAGACATAGCCGCCAAGCCGCACCGTCTTGATGAAGGTGGGGTCGCGGGGGTCAGGTTCGATTTTCTGGCGGACCCGGCTGACATGCACATCGATGCTGCGTTCGATAGGTCCGGCGAGGCCTGCGTGAGTGAGATCAAGCAACTGCTCGCGCGTAAGAATGCGGCCGGGATTGCGGCAGAAGGCCAGCAGAAGGTCGAATTCGGCGCTGGTGGTGGTCACGCGCACGCCGTCCGGGCTCACCAATATCCGCTCGTTGGGATAAAGCCGCCAGCCGCTGAAGCCGATCGGCGGCAGGCGATGAGGCGCAAAAGGCGCCCGCGTCCGCCGCAGCAGCGCCCGGATGCGCGCGACAAGCTCGCGCGAATTGAAAGGCTTCGCCACGTAATCGTCGGCGCCGATTTCGAGCCCGATGATCCTGTCGACGGCTTCACCGAGCGCCGTCAACATGATGATCGGCACGGTGGAGGCGGCGCGCAGGCGGCGGCAGATCGAAAAGCCGTCTTCGCCGGGAAGCATGACATCGAGAACCACGAGATCGACCGCGTCATGCGCCAGATGCCGGTCCATTTCCGCGGCGCAGGTGACAGCCCGGGCGCTAAAACCGTTTTCCCCGAGGATTTCGATCAATAATTGGGAAATCGTCGCATCGTCCTCGACGAACAGGATGCGGGTGGGCATGTCGGTGGCCGGAGGCGCTTGGGGGAGCGGCGCTTGAAGCACGGAGAAGCCTTCAATGACGACGTTTTCATCCCTCAACGCGTAACGCGGCGTTTTGTTTTCCCCTGGCTTCAGCCTTGCGGGCGCTGCGGGATCGGACCGCGCCGCGAAGACGCGCCGCTTCTTCCGTCCACAGATGTTGTGCGGCATAGCCGCGCCAGGGCCGCCAGGCTTCGGCGCGCAGCAGCAAGTTTTCGGGCGTGGGTCTAAGCCCCGTCTGATCGGCCATGGCGCGGAGCAGTCCAACGTCGGCGGCAGGAAAGGCGTCCGGCTCGCGGAACAGGCGCATGGCGATATAATGCGCCGTCCACTCGCCAACGCCGGGCAAAGCGCAAAGGCGGGCGATGGCGTCGTCGAGCGAGCCGCGCGGCGAAAAGATATGGGGATCGGCGAGAGCGGCGGCGGCAAACGCCGTCAGACTTTTCGCGCGGGAGCGCGGCAGGCCAAGTTCGCCAAGGTCGGCCTGGACGAGCGCGTCGGGCGTCGGGAAAATATGAGTCAGGACGGGATCGGCGCAGCGCAGCATTTCGCCGAATCGCGACGTCAGCCGTCCGGCAAGGCTCGCCGCATTGGCGACGCTGACCTGCTGGCCGAGAATGGCGCGAACGGCGAGCTCAAACCCATCCCATGCGCCGGGCATCCGCAGGCCGGGCCGCGCGGCGACCAAAGGCGCGAGAAGGCGATCGCGGGCCAGATCCAGCGAGACCGCTTCCGGGTCGGCGGAGAGGTCGAAAACCCGCCGCAGCCGGGCGATGATATTGGGCAGCGCCGAAAGTCTCGAAAATTGAACATGGATTTTGAGAGCATCGCTTTCGGCGGGCTGCACTGAGACGAGTCCGTGCTCCCCCTCCAGAAAAACGGTTCGTCGATAGAGCCCGTCCGCGACCTCTTCGGCGCCCGGTATGGCGCGCGCGCGCAAAAAGTCGAACATGGCGGCCCAATCATAGGGCGGCTTGTAGCGGAGCAAAAGTGTCGTTCCGCCCCGGGCGTCGCTGGCGGGAACCACGCGCCGCAAGGCGGTGGGAGGGCGCCGGTAAAGCGACTGAAACGTCTCGTTGAAACGCCGCAGACTGCCAAAGCCGGCGGCGAGGGCGATGTCGGCCATGGGCAGACACGTCTCGTGGATCAATTGCTTGGCGAGCAGGACGCGACGCGTTTGCGCCACGGCGACGGGCGTCGCGCCAAGATGCTGGCGGAACAGCCGGCGCAACTGCCTTTCGCCTATGCCGAGACGTTCGGCCAGCGAGTCGACGCTCCGGTCGTCGAGCGCGCCCATCTCGATCATCGCCAGCGCGCGCGACACGGTGTTGGAGGAGCCGCGCCAGGCGCCAAGATCGGGCGCGGTCTCGGGCCGACAGCGCAGGCAGGGACGGAACCCGGCTTCCTGCGCCGCGGCGGCCGTCGCGAAGAAGCGGACGTTTTCCGAGCGCGGCGTGCGCGCCGGGCAGATCGGACGACAATAAATCCCGGTCGTCAGGACTGCCGTGAACAGGCGGCCGTCGAAACGGGAATCGCGCGCGCAAATCGCGCGGTAGCAGGCGTCGTGATCGAGATCCATGGCGTCAGTCTGCGCTTTCGGGCCAGCCGCGTCTCGCGGTTTTCGGACTCGTTCCTTGCAGGGTGGATCGGCATTCACGTCCGATTTTCGCCAGACAAGGCTTTTGGGCGCGATTAGGCTAAAAACATGATCCAGCTTCAATTCTATCTAGAAAACGTGCCGACACCAACGGGAGTCATGCGTCTGGTCTGCGATGCGGACGGCGCCGTTCGCGCCCTCGATTGGGATGACCATGCATCGCGATTGCTGCGCCTGTTGCGTCTGCGCTATGGCGAGGACGGCGCGCGGATCGAGCCGCGATTGGAAGCATCGGCGGCCCGCCGCGCGCTGGAGGCCTATTTTGACGGCGAAATGGGCGCCCTCGACGCCCTGCCGGTCCAGCTTCGCGGGACGCCGTTCCAACAGCAGGTCTGGTCCGCGTTGCGCGACATTCCGGTCGGGGCGACGGAATGCTACGCCGGCGTCGCATCGCGGATCGGGCGCGAAAAAGCCATGCGCGCCGTCGGCATGGCCAATAACGGCAATCCCGTCGCGATCATCGTCCCCTGTCATCGCGTCATCGGGCGGAACGGGGCCCTGACCGGCTATGGCGGCGGTCTTGATCGCAAGCTTTGGCTGCTGCGTCACGAGGGAGCCCTCCTGAGAGGGGTTCGGTGATGAGAAGGCGCCTAGCCCACTCGCAACCGAAGGCGGATGTCGTTCTCGTTGACGGCTTCGAGTCCGTCGACAAAGGCGACCCTGAAACTGCCCGGACCAGCGGCCCGCTCCGCCGCCATTTCGCCGACGACTCCGTAGATGGCGATGGCGGCGGCCGTGGCGGCGTAGCGATCGGGGGTCAACGCTAGAAACGCCGCGACGATTCCAGAAAGCGCGCAGCCAACGGCGGTTACCTGGGCCATCATCGGCGATCCGTTACGCAACAGGACAAGGCGCTCGCCGTCGGTCACCAGATCGACGGCGCCCGTCGCCGCGACGACGCAATTGAATCGCCGCGCCAACGCGATCGCCGAATCTCGCGCGGCGTCCGTTTCATGCGCGCTATCGACGCCCTTTGGCGTCGCGAGATCGTCATGAAGTCCAGCGATCCGCGCCACGCTGATGATCTCGGACGCGTTGCCGCGAATAGCCGCGGGACGGTGCGAAAGCAACTGAAGAATCGCGTCGTTGCGGAATCGCGTCGCGCCCGCGCCAACGGGATCGAGCACCCAGGAACGACCGATCCGGTCGGCCGCCGCCGCCGCCGCAATCATGCCGGTCAGGAAGGACGTCGAGAGCGTTCCGATATTGACCACGAGGGCGCTGGCGAGCGCCACGAATTCCTCGACCTCTTCAGGCGCGTGGATCATCGCCGGCGAGGCCCCGATCGCCAACAAGGCGTTGGCGGCGATATCCATCGAAACGAAATTGGTGACCGCCTGAACAAGCGGCCGGGACGCTCGCAACCGGGCGAGAAGGCGCACACACTCGTCAGCGTGCGATTGTGTGTCGGAAATAGTCGGGGAGTTAATGGCCGCCTCCATAAAACGATGGTGTTTCTAATCTTCTGCTGGTTGGCGTCGAGCCCCTTGCGCGGCGCGAAAGACTCCTCCAAAACCTCTGCGCTACCGGCGCGTCGACTCAACGCGCGCCACAATTTATAACCTGAAAACCACTTCGCGCCGCCGGATTTGAGGTCGCTTGAAGCTTGATCCCTTCTACCTCGTCCTCGACAGCGCCGACTGGTTCGAGCGGCTGCTTCCCTGCGGCGTAAAACTGGTTCAGCTGCGGATCAAGGACCGGCCAGTCGCGCAATTGCGCCGGGAGATCCTTCGCGCCCGCGAGTTTTGCGCCGCCCATGGCGCGCAATTCGTCGTCAACGATCATTGGCGACTGGCCATCGAACTCGGCTGCGATTTTGTCCATCTGGGGCAGTCGGATCTCGAAAACGCCGACATCGCCGCCATTCGCGCGGCCGGTCTCAAGATCGGCGTCTCCACCGAGAATGAGCGCGAACTCGACCGGGCCCTCGCCTGCGGCGCGGACTACATCGCGCTTCAGCCCGTGTTCGCCACAAGCTCCAAGACGATCGACTGCCCACCGCAGGGCCTCATGACGCTCAGCGCGTGGAAAAAACGCATGGGAAACCTGCCTCTGATCGCCATCGGCGGGGTGAGTCTGGAACGCGCGAAAGCCGTCTATCAGGCGGGCGCCGACTGCGCCGCCGTGATCAGCGACGTTACGGGCGACGCCCGGCCCGAACAACGCGCGCGCGCCTGGGTCGAATTTACGCGAAGGCTGATGGGTCAGGGCTAGAGCGCGTTTGGGCGCTCTAGCTTTTTTGCGCATATTCTGACCCGAAAACCGCGCACACTTTTCGGGAATATGCGCTGAGCCTCAGCGCCGCAGCGGGAGCGCATCCTGGCGCAAAATTTTCCTGGCGGCCAGGCCGCGCTGCGGCTGGCCAGCGTCGTCATACCAGACGATCGCGCCGCTGGCGCAACGGTCGATGGCCTCGCGACGGGCCTCGCCGATGCGCGAGACGTCGATCTGCGCCAGATTGTCGCTCACGGTCAGCAGGCCCGGCGCGGCGTCGGCCACGCATTTTCCGCAGGCGGTGCAGGCCACATCGCAGGCGGCCTCGGCAAACGCGCCGTCGGCCCGGTTGCGGCAGGCCACCCACAACCTCTGCTTCACTGGCTGTAGCGAAAACAGCCCCTTGGGGCAGGCGGCCACGCAATCGTTGCAGGCCGTGCATTTTTCCAGGTCCACGGTGGGCAGGCCGTGCATGTCCAGAGCGATGGCGCCTTGCAGGCATACGGCGGCGCAGTCGCCGAGTCCCAGGCAGCCCCAGGCGCATTCCTTGCCGCCGCCGCTGACGACCGCCGCCGCGCGGCAGGTAGACAAACCAACGTAGCGCGCGCGTAAAAAGGCGACATGGCGGCCGCCGGCGCAAGCCAGCCGCGCCACGCGCTTCTCCACCTCTCCGGCGTTGACGCCGAGAAAGGCCGCGATGGCCGCGGTTTGCGCCGGGCTGCTCACGGTGCAGCGGGCAGGAATCTCCTCGCCGGCCACCATTTTTTCGGCCAGGTCGCGACAGCCCGCCAGGCCGCAGGCGCCGCAATTGCTTTTGGGCAACAGCGCGTCGACCTCGTCGATGCGCGGGTCCTCGTAGACGAAGAATTGACGGCTGGCCACGGCCAGCACCAGGGCCAGGAAACCGCCCAGGCCAGCCATGAAGGCGCCCGCTGTGCCTATGATGCCAAGCTGCTCCACCCGATTGCTCCCACAACGACCCGCACAAGCGGCCTCAGGCGGCCAGTTCCGGCAGACCCGGCGTCCGCCAGCTTTGGCCATTCTTTCCGATCAGCAGCGCATCCACGCCCGGAAGCGTGGCGGCCAACGCCAGAGAGCGCTCGGCCCCGAGCACCATGAAGGCGGTGGACAACCCGTCGGCCTGCAACGCATTGGGCGCCAGCACAGACGTGCTCGACAGTTCCATGGGCGAATCGCCGGTGGCCGGATCGAAGATGTGATGATGCAGGAAATCGGGCGTGAAGAAGGTCTCGTAGTCGCCCGAGGTCGCCAGCGCCCGTCCGTCCACGGCCAGCCGCGCCGCCAACGCATCGTGTTCGCGCGGGTGGCGGACGCCGAGCACCCACGGGTCGCCCTGCTGCTTGCGGCCCAGCGTGTCGAACTCGCCCGCGTCAATCAGCGCGTGCTCGACACCGTGACGACGGACCGCCGCCAACGCGCAGTCAGCGGCATAGCCCTGCGCCACCCCGTTGAGCGTAACCGCCATGCCGGGCCGCCGCAGACGCACCGCCTCCTCCGACGCGACAAGGTCTCGCCAGCCCACCAGCGCGCGTGCTCCAGCCAGCGCCGCAGGCTCGGGCAGCCCGTCCCGCTGTTTGGCTTGCGTAAACGCATTCCATAGCGGCTGAACCGTCACGTCAAAGGCGCCCTGCGTGCGATCGGACAGCTCCTGGGAATAGAGCAGCACATCGAGCAAGCGCCAGTCCGGACGAGCCAGCTCGCCGGCGCGATTGAGCTCGACCAGCTGGCTGTCGTCCCGGTAAAGGCTCATCACCGCGTCCACGGCCTGCACCTCGGCCAAGGCGTCGGCGAGCGCGGCCCGCGCCCTGTCTTCATCGTCATGCAGCACCAGCAGCGACACCGAGGCGCCAAGCGCATGGCCCGAGAGGGCATAGGGCTTCAAGCGCAGCGCCGGATCGCTCGACGCCAGGGCGCCGAACCGGGCTGTCGCGGCCAGCGCGCCGAGGCCCAACGAGGCCGAGATCATCTTGCGTCGATTCATCATCGGAGGCTCCTGTCGGCTGGTCAGTACAACACTTCATGCCAGCGGCCGTCGGCCTCCAGCCGAGCGCGCAGCGTGGTCCAGCGCTCGGCCGAACCGGCTGCGTGCGCCAGCGCCGACTCCACCAGGGGAAGCAGCGCCTCCGGGCCAGCGATGTAGAGATGGGTTCGCTCGTCCTGCAGTATCGACCACACTTCAGCGGCGTGCTCGATCAGGAGCTTGTCCAGCGCGGGCGGCTCGCCGAAATGCGGCCGCGGGCTCACGGCGGCGAAAGCCTGGAACGTAGGCTGGTCATAATACAGCCCGAGGTCCGCCTTCTCGTCGTTCAGATATAGCATTTCCAGCCCGCTGCGCGCGCCGTAGAACAGCCGCACCGGGCCCTGCCAGCCGCCCAGTTCGTCATAGATGCGGCGCACCAGTCCGCGGAAAGGCGCGATGCCCGTGCCCATGCCGATCATCAGCAGCCCGGAGCCAATGTCCTCGGGAAGCGGGAAGGGATACCCGGCCGGGCCGGTGAACTGGATCTGCCCGCCCACCGGCAAGGTGCACAGGTGCTTGGAGGCCACACCGTCGTAGCGCTCGCCGTTGAACGCGTCGATCACATGGCAACGGCGCACCAGCAGTTCGAAGTCGGTGTGCTGCTTGTCGCGCTGCTCCAGATCGGCGATCGAGTACAGCCGCTCCTGCCAACGTTGGCCGAACTGCCCCGGCGCCCGCACGCGCAGGCACTGGCCGATGTGAGCGCTGAAACCAGCCTCGTCGACGGTGAAGCGCAGGCGCCGCACGTCCTCCGGCGACTCCGGCGCCGTGATGCGCTCGTTGGAGACCAGAGTAGCCGACCAGAGCATAGAGTCGGCGGCCGGAACTTGAAACAGGGACATGGACGCCTCTCGAAGTCAGTCTGAACACACTGGATGAAAGGCCGCCGCCGGCAGCGCGCCGGGCTTGCAGGCCGTGTTGGCGCAAGACGCGCAGCCTTCGGCAGCCGCCGCAGCGGGCGCGCGCGGCGCCGCCACCGGCTTGGGGATTGATACCGCCTTATCCCCGGAATTTTCCTGGCCATGCCCATGGCCGCCGCAACCCCCGCCGACCAGCCGGAGCGGTCCGCTTTCGGGATGCTGATCGGCTGTGCGGCGGGCCGCGCGCTGGACTTCGATCCAGGCCGCCATCAGGGCCATGAGGAGAACCACGGTGGTGATCAGGCTGGTGAACATTTTCAGCCTCCCAGCCCGGCGAAGCCCATGAAAGCCAGCGACAGCACGCCGGCCAGTATCAACACCAGCACCGTGCCCTGGACCACCTCGGGCGTGTCGGCCAGTTGGACGCGCTCACGCACGCTGGCCAGCAGCGTCAACGCCAGCGTGAAGCCGACGCCGCCGCCGATAGCGAAGGTCAGCGATTGCGCGAAGTTATACTCGCGCGCGGTCTGGAACAGCGCCACGCCCAGCACCGCGCAGTTGGTGGTGATCAGTGGCAGATAGATACCCAGCGCCCGAAACAGCGCCGGATAGTGTTTCTTGACGAACATCTCGACCAGTTGCACCGCCGAGGCGATCACCACGATGTAGCAAATCAACCGCAGGAACTCGAGATGCGCCAGCGCCAGAACCCAGTTCAGCAGGTAGGCGCTGACCGAGGCGATTACGATGACGAAGGCGGTGGCCACGCCCAGCGGGAAAGCCACCGCGACGCTGTGCGTGACGCCCAGAAAGGGGCACATGCCCAAAAACATCGCCAGCACGAAATTGCCGGACAGAATGGTGTTGAGCAGGATTTGTCCGAGCGATTCATGCGCCATGACAGGCTCCCGAGCTTGCGGCGACGGCCGAGGAGCCGACCGAACTGGCTGCGCCGGCGTTCCGCGCCGCCATGCGCCTGCGCACTATGGCGAACAGCAGCAGCCATCCCGCCATCACGAAGAAGCCGCCGGGCGGCAGAACCATCACCACCCAGGGTTGGAAGCCGGGGCCGAACAGCGGGACGCCAAAAAAGGCGCCGGCGCCCAGAATCTCGCGCACGCCGCCGATCATGGTCAGGCCCAGCGTGAAGCCCAGTCCCATGCCGATCGCGTTCAGCGTCGCCGGAATCGGCGCCGCCCGCGCCGCGTGCGCCTCGGCGCGGCCGAGCACCAGGCAATTCGCCACGATCAGCTGGATGTAGGCGCCCAGCGCCTCGTAGAGGTCGAGGCTGATGGCCTGCACCGCATAGTCCACCACGGTGACGAAGGTGGCGATGATCACAATATAGGTGGCGATGCGCACCTCCTTTGGGATCAGGCGGCGCAGCAGCGACACCAGGAAGCAGGAGGCCGCCAGCACGAAGGTGGTGGCCAGCCCCATCGAGATCGAGTTGATCGCCGACACCGTGACGGCGAGGGTCGGGCACATGCCCAGCACCATGACGAACACGGGGTTGCGCCGCCACATGCCTTCGGTGAATTCTTCCCATTGGTTGGGCGGCGCCATGCTGAAGGCCGCTGGGGACGGGCTGCTCATGGCTTTTCCCTCAATTGATCGAGCTTGGGGACCAGTCGCGGCAGCAGCAGTTGCGCCGCGTCGTTGACGCCCTTGCCCACCGCGCGGGACGTGACCGTGGCGCCCGAGATCGCATCGACCTGCCATGCTTGAGTCTTGGCGCCGTGCTTGACCACCTTGACTTCATTGGCCAGCGCCGAAAGGTCATCGTTAAGCCGCACGTCCAGCGCCTTGAAGTTGGTGAGAAACGCCTTGTCGGTGAGGATTCTGTCGCCGATGCCCGGCGTCTCGCGCATCGACACGACGCCGATGCCGACGATGCAATGGCAGGACTCGCGATAGCCGAACATCACGCGCACCATGTCGGCGTAGCCCTTGGCGGCGCCTTCCGCCGCGATCCCTTCGAAACGGCCCTCGGCGTCATAGGCGGAATAGAAGCGCAGCGCCCCCGGCGGGGGATCGCCGCCGCCTGCCGGGACGATGTCGCCGTTGGGCAGCGCCAGATAATCCTTCACCGTAACGGCGTCCGGCAGCACCTTGAACACCGCCCGTTGGGCCGCCAGCCGCCGGTTGGCCTTGGCGCGGTCCAGCGTGGCCATATAGCTGACGACGATGATCAGGCCGCAGATCGCCGACACGACGCTCAACGTGCGCAGCAGCGTGAAGGTCGAGGTAGCCTGAAAGGCCGCCGGCGATTTGGCCGGCGCGTTCATGGCCGCTTCTCCTTGCGCTTGACGTTGGCGCCGAAGGCTGCCGGCTGGCTGATGCGCTCGATCATCGGCGTCGCGGCGTTGCCGATCAGGATGGCGTACATCACGCCCTCGGGCAGGCCGCCCGAATAGCGAATGATCACCGTCAGCACGCCGATCAGGGCGCCGTAGAGCCACATGCCCTTGGGCGTGACCGGCGACGTAACCATGTCGGTGGCCATGTAAACCGCGCCCAGCACCAGCCCGCCCGAGAACAGAACGAACAACGGATCGGGATAATGGCGCCAATCGATGGCGAACATCACTGTGGCCAAAGCTGCGGCGCTGCCCATCACTGCAGCCGGAATTCGCCAGTCGAGATAGCCGCGCGCCGCCAGATAACCGCCGCAAAGCAGGATCAGCAAGGGCGAGGGGCCGATCGCCATGTGCCCGGAAACGGAGGTCAGCAGGTCGAAGCTGCTGGCCAGCACGCCCTCGAACTTCCATCGCGCGAGCGGAGTCGCGCCGCTGACGCCGTCCACGTGCGAGGCGAGCAGCCACGCCACCGTGTCTTTCGGCGCCATGAAGGGCGGAGCCAGGCTGGACGGGATGAACTCGGCGAAACGCCCGGGCATGAAGGAGGGCGTGTAGGTCCCGATCGCTACCGGGAACGCCGCCTGCACGAAGGCGCGTCCCACCAGCGCCGGGTTGAACAGGTTGTGCCCGACGCCGCCGAAGATCGCCTTGCCCAGCGCGATGGCGACGAAGCCTGCCACCGCGCCCATCCACAGCGGGAAGCCCGGCGGCAGGGTCAGCGCCAGCAACAGTCCGGTGATCGTGGCCGACCAGTCGCCCAGATCGCCCGACTGCCTGCCGAGCCGCAGGAACAAGGCTTCGGCCGCGAGGCATGCCGCCGTGACGACGATCAGCGAGGCCAGCGCCGAGGCGCCATACTGCCAGACGAAGAAGGCGCAAATTGGCAGTAACGACCACACGACGTTGCGCATGATCTTGACCACGCCATCGTCGGCTTTGATGTGCGGCGCGGAGTGGATTTCGACCGTCATGCCGCCTTCTCCGAGCCGCGCAGCACCTGCTTGGCCACGCGGAACTGCTGGACCAGCGGGATGTTGGCCGGGCAGACGTAGCTGCAGGTTCCGCATTCGAAGCAGGCGCCAAGCCGATAAGCAGCGGCCATGGGCCCGTACTGCCGCTTGGCGGCCAGCATGCCCAGCATGGACGGGTTCAACCCCATCGGGCAGCTTTCGATACACTTGCCGCATTTGATGCAGGGGAAGCTTTTCCGCACGGCGCGCGGGGCAAGGTCCTGGCCGTGGAACACCAGAATGCCCGACACCCCCTTGGTGATCGGCGCGTCGAGGCAGGCCACTGCCTGCCCCATCATTGGCCCGCCGAAGATCACTTCGACGGAATCGGCCGGCGCGCCCACATGCTCCAGCAGGAAGCGTAGCGGCGTGCCCATTGGCACGAGGTAGTTGCCGGGCCGCGCCACCGCAGTGCCCGCCACGGTGATCACGCGCTCGATGAAGCCGCGGCCGCGCGGCATAAGCGCGCCCATGCTGGCCAGCGTGGCGACATTCTGCACATAGGCGCCAACCTGATACGAGCGCGAATCGGGCGGCACTTCGCGGCCGAGCAGCGTCTTGATCAGCATTTCGCCGGCGCCCTGCGGATATTTGGTGGGCACGGTCTCCACCGTCACGTCGCCGCCGAAGGGCAAAAGAGCGCGGATCGCGGCCGCCGCGTCGGGCTTGTTGTCCTCGATGCCGATAATCGCGCGCGGATTGCCCAGCAGGCGGCGGGAGATGGCCACTCCGGCCAGGATATCCGCGGCGCGTTCAACCATGATGCGATGGTCGCTGGTGAGATAGGGCTCGCACTCGCAGCCGTTGACCACCAGCGTGTCCACCGGAAATTCCTTCGGCACGCGCAGCTTGGCGTGCGTGGGGAATACGCCGCCGCCGAGTCCCACGATGCCGGTGCGCTGCACGGCGGCGATCAGTTGGTCGGCGTCCATGGCAGAGAGATCCTGCGGCTCTTCCCATTCGACGGCCTGCGTCGAGCCGGGGTGAACCTTGACGATCACGGAGTCGGTCCAGGGGCCGCCAGAGGTCGGATGCAGGCGGATCGCCTCGACCACGCCGCTCGCGGGCGCATGATGCGGGGCCGAGACAAACCCGTCGGCCTCAGCCAGCGGTTGCCCGCGCAAAACCTCCTGGCCGACTTGCACCACCGGTCGCGCGGGGCGCCCGACATTCTGCGACAGGGGAACCACCAGACGTTGCGCAAAAGGCAGGCGGCTGATCGGCATCGCCGCCGTGTCCTTGTGCTGTGGCGGGTGAACGCCCCGCGCGAAGGCCTCGCCACGAAGAAAGTTGAGCAGCTTCATCGCGGCCTCAGCTGTAAATCGCGGCGCGCGCCCGCAGTTGATCCAGCCCCGGCTCGGCCGGGTTCCACGGCGCGCCGGGATGCAGGCATTCCGCCGGGCATTTCTCGGCGCTCTTGACGATGTCCACGAATTTTCCGCCCTTGGGATTGACCACCTCGGCCTTGCGCTCGACGTTGAAGGCGAAGACGCCGGGCGCAAGCGTGATGCAATCGCCGCAGCCCGAACACTCGGGCGTCTCCACCCAGCAGGGCTCATAGTCCGATGGAGCGCTGTCGGCGGCCGCCGGCGTCGTGACGGTCGGCGCCATCGCGGCGCCCCCCGGCGCCGCGGCAGTCGGCGGCGTCGCAGCGGCGGGCGCCGTCGTGGAAGCGTGCGCTCTGGCGGAAGCCGGAGCCATGGCGCCGTTGAGCCCCAGGCTGGCGCCGATGCGCTGCATCAGGTCGGCGCGAATGCGCTCGGCCACGGCAGCCTCGTTCACCGGCGCCGGCGCCGCCACGTCCTTGAGTTGGCGCCAGAACTGCAGCCGCTCTTCGCTCGCCCGCACCAGTTCCTCGGCCACGATGAGCCGCATCAGCCGGCCCTTGGGGTCAGTCGCCCAGATGTAGGGGAAGCGGCCGCCGCGTCGGTCGGCCGGCATCGCCAGCAGGTCGGCCAGCGGGATCATCGCGTCGTTCCAGGTTTCCGGCGGCGCCTTGCGGAAATGCTTGCCGAAGCGCGCCTCGGTGGCCGCGAAATCGGCGAAGGTGACCGGCAGGTCGAGTCGCGCCTTGGCGCCGGCCTCGTCGACATATTCCA
>Ga0302187_10001095_pt1 | contig 23601 bp, 24 predicted proteins | sample II_Bog_E1_3_FD_202120 | JGI IMG/M metagenome (GOLD analysis project Ga0302187, IMG submission 202120) | Peat permafrost microbial communities from Stordalen Mire near Abisko, Sweden - II_Bog_E1_3 | ecosystem: Environmental > Terrestrial > Soil > Wetlands > Peat | place: Sweden: Abisko...
CTCAGATCAGCAACATTCTGCAGCGCATGATGTCGCTGGCCACCGAAGCCGGTTCCGGCCAGGTGACCAACAATCAGCGTAGCCAGGATATCAACACGGAATATTCCCAGCTTCAGTCGGAAATCACCAGCATCGCCAGCAGCACCCGTTATGCGGGTCAGACGGTGTTGACGGGGTCCTTCCTGCAAGCCGTGAAGTTCCTGGTGGGCACCACCAGCGCCGATACCATCAGCGTCACCGTTTCCTCGGTGACCTTGTCTGGTTTGGGCGTCACCGGGTCGGTGACCACCGCGACCACCGCCTTGTCGGCGATTTCGGCCATCAACTCCGCGATCAATACCGTATCGCAGAGCCGTGCCAAGATCGGCGCCTATGAATCCCGGTTCAACTTCAGCCTCCAGGATATTCAGACCAACGTGCAGAACATCAGCTCTGCCCAGTCTGTCATCATGGATGCCGACGTTGCTTCGGTTAAGTCTCAGTTGTCGTCCACGGACGTCAAGACTCAGGCTGCAGTTGCGGCTCTTTCGCAGGCATCTCAGTTGCCGTCGGAATTGCTCAAGCTGATCCAGGCGTAAATCATCGGCTTTCGGCAATGACATGCCGGGCATGCTGATCCTGCGTGAGAGAGGCTTTGGGAACGGATAGCTGCTACTATCCGTTCCCTCGACCCTCTCGAAAGCCCGTCGCCGCGGGTGCAGGAGGTAAGCATGCCTTAGCCTGCCGCTGGCTGAGATGCACGAGCCAGAGATTACCGAGAAGCCGATGAAGTCTCTTCATCGGCTTTTTCTCGGTCTCCCAAACGCCCAAAGGGACGATAAACATCCTCCTCTTAGGAATTCGTTAAGCGAGCATCTGCCATTATCCCGTCAGATAGCCCAACCGGAGGTGTGACCACCTTTCTGGCCGGGGCCAACACCGGGAGCAAGATGCCATGACCAACGCCGCCACCTCCAGCGCCACCATCGAGGCGTCGCCGAGCGCCGTCGTCAAGCTGTACGACACCATCATGATGCATATCAACAAGGCCGGTGCTGCCGCCAGCATTGGCGACTATCAGACCCAATTCACCGAAGTGATGAGTGCGACACGCATCATCGACGGCCTGAACCGTTGCCTGGACATGGAAAAGGGCGGCAAGACCGCTCAGTCCCTGCGCGACATGTATGAGGCGGTCAGCCGTGCCCTGCTGCGCTCCGTCGGCAAGACCACGGGCGCTGAAGCCTGCCATCGTCTGGTTGGCGCCGTTGCCGAGACCCGTGACGCCTGGGCCACCATCGCCGGCCTGCCGCTTCTGGGCTCCGCCAGCCTGTCGTAAGACGGGACTGGTACCCGCCGGCCGGAGGTTCCCGGTCGGATGGGAGCAGTATCTTTGAGGCGAGGTTGCCATGGCAGAGGGCATCGACATTCATGACGATGAACTTTCCAAGGAGGCCTCTGGCCTGACCGGCAAGGCCGCCCGGCAGATCGCCGTGGCTTTGTCCTACCGTCCGACCTCGGTTGATGACGCTCCCAAGGTGGTCGCCAGCGGCCGGGGCAAGACCGCCCAGCAGATTCTGGAGTTGGCCTTCGCCCAAGGGGTGCGGGTCCGCGAGGATCCGGATTTGGCGGAAATCCTGGCGGCAGTGGAGATCGACAGTGTGATCCCCTTAAGCGCCTTCATCGCGGTGGCCGAAATTCTTGGCTATGTGTACCGCGCCAACAATCAGTCCATACCGGATCCCAGCCCATGAGCCCCGCTTCGCTGCAATCCGCCCAGGAGGCCCGCGAGGAGATCGAAAAGGTCTCGTCCCTGGTGCTGGCCGCCCGCCGGCTGATGGCGAAAGGCGCGCTGGTTGATCTTTTTGCCATTCAAGAGCGCGTTGCCGCCATTTGCGCTTCGGTCGAATCCATGCCCCGTGAAGACGGTCAGGCCCTGATGGAAGATCTGACGGCTTTGATCCATCGCCTGGATCGTCTGAGCAGCGATATCTCTGACCAGCTGTTCCAGATGAACGGCAAGCCGGACGGCGAGGGCTGAGCTATGGAATGGACGGTTTATCTGCGCACCATCTTCGCTCTGATCTTCGTTCTCGGCCTGATCGGCGCCGCCTCTTGGGCTGCGCGACGGTTCGGTTTGGGGCAGGGACGGATGGGCCGCAGGGGCCGGCGTTTGCAGGTGGTGGAAAGCCTGACCCTTGACAACCGCCGCCGGCTGGTCTTGGTTCGCCGCGACGGCGCCGAGCATCTGCTGATGGTTGGCGGAGCCGTCGAATTGGTGGTGGAACGTAACATCGCCGCACAGACCGCCTTATCCGAGGAGCAAGAGTCGTGATGCGCCCCAAGCTGTTCCTGATCTTCGCCGCCGCGCTGGGATCGGCCTTGCTGGCCTCTGCTCCGGCCATGGCCCAACAATTCAACGTCGATTTTGGCGATGGCGCCTCGACCACCGGCCGCATCGTCCAGTTGGTGGCTCTGCTCACCGTGCTGAGCCTGGCGCCTTCGATCCTGGTGATGGTTACCTCCTTCACCCGCATCGTCGTCGTCCTGGGCTTTCTGCGCCATGCCCTGGGCACCCAGACCAGCCCGCCCAATATGGTGATCGTCAGTCTGTCCCTGTTCCTGACCGGCTTCGTCATGGCCCCCACCTTCGAGGCGGCCTATACCGACGGCATCCAGCCCCTGATCGAGAACCGTATCGACGAGATGACCGCTTTTGATAAGGCGGTGAAGCCCTTCCATGCCTTCATGATGCGCCAAGTGCGCGACCAGGATCTGAAGCTGTTCCTGGATCTGTCCCGCACACCGGAGATCGCTCATCCGGAAGAGACTCCCCTGAAGGTGCTGGTTCCGGCCTTTATGATCAGCGAGATGCGGCGCGCCTTTGAGATGGGCTTCCTGATCTTTCTGCCCTTCCTGATCATCGACATGGTCATCGCCTCGATCCTGATGAGCATGGGTATGATGATGCTGCCTCCGGCCAGTATCTCCATGCCGTTCAAGCTGATCTTTTTCGTGCTGGTGGATGGCTGGTATCTGATCGCCGGCTCTCTGGTGCAAAGCTTCGGGACGGGTTGACTCCCATTCGAACGCCGATCGTGGTATAATCTTCCCAGACGGCAAGGGATTGCCGCCGAGCGCTCATCTTTGAGTGGGAGGCAGACCATGAACGTCAAAAAGACGGAAGGACAGGCGCCCGAGAAGGTGATGCCTGCTCACTCCCCCGCCCCGACACCTAGCTTGGCTTCGCCCTTCCTGGGACTGCGGGACGATTTTGACCGTCTGTTCGACAGCATGCTTCAAGGCGGCTTCGGGCGGCGGCTGATGGACTTCGATCCCTTCCACCGCCATGCCATGATGACCACCCCGATGGCTCCGCGCATGGATGTGGTCGAACGCGACAAGGCCTTTGTCATCACCGCTGAAATGCCCGGCGTCGCTGAGAGCGACATCGACATTTCCATTGGTCAGGGAATGCTGACCATCCGCGGCGAGAAGAAGGCGGAAAGCGAGGATAAATCCGGTGATTATCACTTGAACGAGCGGTCCTGGGGCACTTTCACCCGCAGCTTCAGCCTGCCCGACGGCGCCGACGAGGCGCATGTCGAAGCCTCCTTCGATAAGGGCGTGCTGACCCTGACGATTCCGAAATTGGACAAACAAACACCGCCCCGCCGCAAGATTGAGGTTGTTACCAAGCATTGATCTCTAGAGGCCGGCCGGACGCCGGCAGGGTAAAAAAGAAAGGCGGCCCCGGGGTGGGGCCGCCTTTCCTGTTCCACCGACCGCCTTGGGGGGGATTGCGGTCGGGTGGGGGAGGTGGGGTTACGCGGTGCCGAGGCTGCGGCCGCTTCTGCGAGCCGAGCTTTCGATGCGAGCGATGATCTCCGGAGCCATTTGGCTGCGCAGCTTGGTATCGGCATAGGCCGGGCTGAACCAGTCGAGGAGGCTGTTGTCGTCGCCGAAGGCGCGGTCAATAGCCTCGTCCGAGAGGTCGGTCATATAGAGGTTGGCGGCCTGAACCCGCTGCTGCAGACCAACCCGGCGAACCGCATCGGCGACTTCCTGGCATTCGCTCAGGTCATTGCGGGCGAAGAGGCTGGGCCAGACCACGCGGCGGCTGCCAGGGAAGGTGGCCAGGGTGGCGCCTAACATCAGCAAGGCCGGTTGGCCGCTGGAGCTATGGACCACCGACGACAGGGTCGAAGCCTGGGCCATGTCCATGCCAGTCAGGGCGAAAGCAATAACCAGAGAGCCCAAGCCCACGGCCAGCGCATCGACGAAATTCATGATCTTGCGTCTGTTCATGATGGATCTCCCCTTATTTGGTGGCTTTTGGGACTTTCGCCCCTTCAGCGCATAAGGGAATTCTGAGCCCTGATCTTCGCAGCCGCAACAGACCAGAAGCATGGCTGTTTCATCCAAAGGATAAGGCGCTTTTTGATATCTAATATTTTCAATGGGTTACGCTAAATCTTGGGCGTTTTCATAAACTTCAGGACCGTATTCTATCCTTTCGGTTGTGCGGGCTGTTCCTTTGGCAGGATCTGCCGTTTTGCCTGAGTTAAGACATTGAATTTAATAGGAAAAAGGCCGGAAGCAACCTGGCTTCCGGCCTTTCTTGTTTTCCCCCCATCCGTGGGCGGTGAAGCGGGTCATAGACCCTTTCTCCGCCCTTAGACGATAGTTTACTCCTCGACGGGGTTGCCGTCCTGATCGCCGGGGCCACCGGCCAGAGCGTCGGCGACAACCACCGAGTTCTTGCGGATGGCCGCTTCGATTTCGGAGGCCATGGCCACATTTTCCTTCAGGAAGGTCTTGGCGTTCTCGCGGCCCTGGCCGATGCGGGTGGAGTTGTAAGAGAACCAGGCTCCCGACTTCTCCACTACTCCGGCCTTGACGCCGAGATCGATCAATTCGCCGGTCTTGGAGATGCCTTCGCCATACATGATGTCGAATTCCACCACCTTGAAGGGCGGAGCCAGCTTGTTCTTGACCACCTTGACGCGGGTCTGGTTGCCGACGATCTCGTCCTTGTCCTTGATGGCGCCGATGCGGCGGATATCCAGACGGACCGAGGCATAGAACTTCAGAGCGTTGCCGCCAGTGGTGGTCTCGGGGTTGCCGAACATCACGCCGATCTTCATGCGGATCTGGTTGATGAAGATGACCATGCAGTTGGACTTGGAGACGGTGGCGGTCAGCTTGCGCAGGGCCTGGCTCATCAGACGGGCCTGCAGGCCGACATGGGCGTCGCCCATTTCACCTTCCAACTCGGCCCGGGGTACCAGAGCGGCCACAGAATCCACCACCAGCACATCGATGGCGCCGGAGCGGACCAGGGTGTCGGCGATTTCCAAAGCCTGTTCGCCGGCGTCGGGCTGGGAGATCAGCAGTTCGTTCAGATTGACGCCCAGCTTGCGGGCATAGATGGGGTCCAGCGCATGTTCGGCGTCGACGAAGGCGCAGGTGCCGCCCTTCTTCTGAGCCTCGGCGATGACATGCAGGGCCAGAGTGGTCTTGCCCGAGCTTTCCGGGCCGTAGACTTCGACGATACGCCCACGCGGCAGGCCGCCGATGCCAAGGCCGACGTCCAGGCCGATGGAGCCGGTGGAGATGCTTTCGATCTCGACCACGTCACGGCTGCCCATGCGCATGATGGAGCCTTTGCCGAAGGCCCGTTCAATCTGGGTCAAGGCGGCGTCGAGTGCTTTCTGCTTATCCATGGTGTCCTTATCCACCAGCCGAAGCGCGGTCTGGGTCTGTGTCATGGTTGCGGTCCCCTCTTATTCCACGGTCCTGCAAGCGATGCAATCTGTCGTCACCGTACCATGTTTGTTCCGCAGTTCAAGGGGAAATGTTCTTGTCATGTTCTCATGTGAGCAAGATGTGCGCCGCCGTGCGCAGGGCGATCCCGGCCAGCGAGCCGACAACGGCGGGTTTCCACACCTTGGCCACCCGGCGACCGGCGGTGGATAGAAGGGCGACGCCGGGAAGGTCCATGGGGTTGATCAAGAAGCCGGCGCTGCTGTTCAGCAGATGGCTGCTCATTTGCCCGGAATGGACCATATGGTCGACGACGCCCATCATCGCGGTTCCGCCGGCCAAGTATTTTGTCAGGGTCGGCAGGATGATCTGGGGATCGATGCCCAGCCGGCTAAGGACCGGGGCCACGATGACGCTGAAGGCATCGACGGCGCCGCTCTGGCGCAGGGCCATGACCACCGCCAGCGACAGCACCAGCAAGGGGACGGCTCCGATGGTCAGGCGAAAGGCTTCGGCGCCGGCGGCGCTGATGACGTCCAGCACGCCCTTGGGCCCGGTGTGATGTGTATGATGCGGCCTGTCGTCGCTGAGATGTTCCTCGGACGACAGGTGGCGGCCGACCAGATAGTAGGTCACCACGGCGGCCAGCAGTCCGCCGAACACCGACCAGACCAGGGTCAGGCCCAGTGACAGCCCCATGGCGCCCAGGGGAAAGGTGGCGTTGGCCTGGGCCATGGCCAGCACCATGGCGAAGGCGGCGGCCATATGGCGATCAGAGGTGCCGCGCTCTTCCATCATCGACAGAGTGGCCATGGGGGCGGCAAAGCTGACCAGATTGACCTGCAAGGCGGCAAAGACGCCCAGCCCGGTAAGCCCGAAGGGGCGGAGCAACGGCGCCAACCGGGCCACCAGCCAATCCATCAGGCCCCAGTTTTCCAGCAGGCGCATCAGAGTCAGCATGACCAGCATCACCGGCCAAAGAACGAAGAGGGACAACTCGATGGCCGAGCGTCCGGCGGGCAAGATGACGTCGGAAAGGATATTCATCATGCCCCGATGATAAGCAGCCATGCTGCCTCAGGCCAAGGGGGAGATTCTCCAACCTTGAGCGGAAGGGCGTCATGAGGCATTCTCCTTGCCCCCAGATCAGTGCCTTTAATGAAGATGCCCGGCCATGAGCGACAAGCGCGTTTATCTCTATGACAGCACCCTGCGCGACGGTGCCCAGACCCAAGGCGTGGACTTCAGTCCCGCCGATAAGATCGCTATCGCCCGCGAGTTGGATCGGCTTGGCATTGACTATGTCGAGGGCGGCTGGCCGGGGGCCAATCCCACCGACGATGCTTTCTACGCCAACCCGCCGACCTTAAGCCGCGCCAAGCTGTCGGCCTTTGGCATGACCCGTCGGTCTGGCCGCTCTGCCGAGAATGATCCGGGGCTGCAGGCGCTGATGGTGCCGGGAATCAAGGCCTTGACCCTGGTGGGCAAAAGCTGGGACTTCCAGGTCGAGACGGCGTTGGGCGTCTCTCAGGACGAGAATCTGCGGATGATTTCCGAGTCCATCGCCCATGCCAAGCTCCGCGTTGGCGAGGCCATCTTGGATGCCGAACATTTCTTCGACGGCTATCGGGCGAACCCCGAATATGCTCTGAAGTGCGTCAAGGCCGGTTATGAGGCCGGAGCACGCTGGATCGTTCTTTGCGACACCAACGGCGGCTCGCTGCCCCATGATGTGGAGCGCATCGTCCGCGAGGTCTGCAAGCATGTGCCCGGCAAGAATCTTGGCGTGCACTGTCATAACGATTCCGACAACGCCGTGGCCAATTCCCTGGCGGCGGTGCTGGCCGGAGCCCGGCAGATTCAGGGCACCCTGAACGGTCTGGGCGAGCGTTGCGGCAATGCCAATCTGACCTCGATCATCCCCAATCTGGTCCTCAAGATGGGCTTCGAGACCGGTGTCTCGGCCAGCGACATGACCAAGCTGACCCATGTCTCGCGCAGCCTGGACGAGCGCCTGAACCGCGCCCCCAACCGCAGTTCCCCATATGTCGGAGAATCCGCCTTTGCCCATAAGGGCGGGCTGCATGTTTCGGCAGTGGAGAAAGATCCCCGCTGCTACGAACATATCGCGCCCGAGCTGGTGGGTAACCGCCGCCATATCGTGGTTTCGGATCAGGCCGGGCGTTCCAACATCCTGGCCCGCTTCCGCGAGATCGGGTTGGAGGTCGATCCCTCCGACCCCAAGCTGGGCAAGCTGGTCGAGGATGTGAAGCATCGGGAATACAACGGCTATGCCTATGACGGCGCCGAGGCCAGCTTCGAGCTTTTGGCCCGACGGGCCCTGGAGGTCGTGCCTGACTTCTTCCGCCTGACCTCCTTCCGGGTCATCGACGAGCGCCGCTGGAACGCCAAGGACGAGCTGATCACCCTGTCGGAAGCCACCATCAAGGCCACCGTCAAGGGCGAGGAACTGATGAGCGTGGCCGAGGGCAATGGCCCGGTCAGCGCCCTGGACGCTGCCCTGCGCAAGGTGCTGACCCCGGCCTATCCTCATCTGTCCGATCTGAAGCTGGTGGATTATAAGGTGCGGATCCTGAACCCCACCGCCGGCACCAAGGCCATGACCCGGGTCATGATCGAAAGCTCCGACGCCAATGGCGAGCGCTGGGCTACGGTCGGGGTCTCGACCAATGTGATCGACGCCTCCTATAATGCCTTGCATGACAGCATCACCTATAAGCTCTTGCGCGATGGCGCCGAGGCCTGATGACCGATACCTCCTCTGATATGACCCAGCCGGCGATCATTCTGGTCCAGCCGCAGCTGTCCGAAAACATCGGCACCACCTCGCGGGCCATGCTCAACTGCGGCCTGACCGATCTGCGGCTGGTCCGCCCCCGAGAATCATGGCTGTCCGAACGGGCCATGGCCGCCTCGTCTGGGGCGACGGCGGTGCTGGAAGGCGCTCGCGTTTTCGATACCACCGAGGAAGCCATCGCCGATCTGCACCGGGTCTTCGCCACCACGGGCCGCAATCGTTTCATGGTCAAGCCGGTGGTCACTCCTCACCGCGCCGCCGAGGAAATGCGCGCCCATATCGCCGGAGCCTTGCGTTGCGGCGTGTTGTTTGGCCCTGAGCGGACAGGCCTGGAGAACGACGACGTCGCCCTGGCCGACACGGTGATCACCGTGCCGCTGAATCCGGACTATTGTTCGTTGAATCTGGCCCAGGGTGTCTTGCTGATCGGCTATGAATGGTTTCAGGCCGGTGCTCCCGCCGAACCTCGGGCCATGACTAAGGGCGCTGCCGGAGTGGCGACCAAAGAAGAACTGGTCGGTTTCTTCCAACATATGGAGCGGGAGCTGGACGAATGCGGCTTCTTCCGGGTCGAGGAAAAACGGCCCAATATGATCCGCAATATCCGCAATCTGTTCGAACGGGCCGATCTGACCCTGCAAGAGGTTCGTACTCTGCATGGCATCGTCCACGAACTGGTGACCTATCGTAAGCGTAAAGGCGAGGAACAGGGATCATGAGCGACCGTCAGCCGCCGCGCTTCGACGAGTTCGACGCCGAGACCTTCGAGAAACTGATCGTCTGGCGTCGTGACATCCGGCATTTCCGCCGCGATCCCATCGATCCCGAGTTGATTGACCGCCTGATCGCTCTGTCCTGTCTGGCTCCCTCGGTGGGCAATGCTCAGCCCTGGCGCTTCGTCAAAGTCGAACAGCCCGAGAACCGGGTGGCGGTACGGGCTAATTTCGTCTCGTGCAATTCCGACGCCCTGCATGATTACTCCGGCGAGCGGGCCAAGCTTTACGCCACCCTGAAGCTGTCGGGGCTGGACGACGCCCCGGTGCATCTGGCGGTCTTCTGCGATCGCGAGACCGAGGCCGGCCACGGCCTGGGCCGTCGCACCATGCCGGCGACCCTGGATTATTCGGTGGTGGCGGCCATCCATACCTTCTGGCTGGCGGCCCGTTTGCGCAGCTTAGGTGTCGGCTGGGTCTCGATCATCGAGCCCGATCGCATCAAGGAAATCCTTGAAGTTCCGGATAGCTGGTCTTTGGTGGCTTATCTCTGCGTCGGCCGCATGGTCGAGGAAAGCGACGAACCGGAACTGGTCCGCTTCGGCTGGCAGGATCGCGAGATGTGGGAAAAGTTCGTCACCAAGAGATAACCAGGATCGGTCAGGCCCCCAACTGGGGCGGGGTGCGGGTGCAAATCATCAGGCGATTCCAGGCGTTGATTTCCGCGACGGCAAAAGACAGATCGCCCACTTCCTTTTCCGTGAAATTCTGCCGAACCTCGTCATAGACCGCGTCGGGAACATCGCCGCCGGTCAGATGAGTCAGGGCTTCGGCCCAGGCCAAGGCGGCGCGTTCCTTGGGGCTGTAAATCGGCGCTTCCCACCAGGCGACGAGAAGATGCAATTGGTCCGCGCTGACCTCATTCTTCAAAGCCAGTGGCACATGCATGGCGATACAGAAGGCGCAGCCGTTGATCTGCGAGACGCGCATCTTCACCAGCTCTAGCAGCCCCAAAGATAGGCCGCTGTTTTGTACGTAGGAATGCACCCCCAGCATGGCCTTGTAGCCATCAGGACTAACTTTCGTAAGGTCGAGACGTTGATCCATGGTTTAGGGCTCCAAAGGGTGAGGGGCGTGATCGCCACGACGGTTTAAGGTTCTTTCTTCCAGCCAAGAGGCGATTTGGCCGCTGAAGGTGCCGGGTGCCTTGGCGGCAACATGAGCCGCAAGCTCCTGCAAGGAATGACTGGCCAGTTCGTCTTTCATGCGCTTTTCGGCGGACAATATGATGGCGTGGATCGAGCAAACGCCGCTGGTCGCCCAAACAGGGGCATCGGACTCGAAAACGGCGCAGCGCTGGCGGATTTCCCGGCACTCGAACAGCGCCTTGTCTCCGTCGATCGCCTGAACAACATCCAGAAAGCTGATGTCTTGCGCCGGTCGGGCCAGGGCGAAACCGCCTCGGGCACCCTCGGTGGCGACCACAAGGCCGGCCTTGGATAGTTTGGTGAAGACTTTGGCCAGATATTCGGCAGGCACGCCCTGAAGCTCGGCAAGGTCGCGAACTCCCGGGGCCTGGGCATCAGGTGCGGGAGCGGTCAAATAGAGCAGGCAGTGCAAGCCATATTCGACGCCGGTGCTGATGAAGGACATTGTAACTCCGACTTGATGCATCGTAGTTACGGAGCCTATGCCGCCTCTGTCCGTGAGGCAAGGAAATTAGGCCGGAAAGACCACGCTGAAGCGGCTGCCTTTGCCGGGGTGGCTGATGGCCGAGATGGTTCCCCCTTGGGCTTCCACCAGATGGCGGGCCAGGGTCAGGCCGAGGCCGAGGCCGCTTCCCGCGGCTTCTTCCCCAGCCACCCTGATATAGGCGTTGGCGGCCCGGCTGAAGGGCTCCCAGATATAGGGCAGCATATCCGGGTGGATGCCTTGGCCGTTGTCCCAGATTTCAAAGTGAGTGGCGCTCTTGGTCTGGGAGATATCCAGTCCGATCTTGCCGCCCGGCTTGGTGAACTTCACGGCATTGAGCAGCAGGCTGAGCAGCAGCTGGATCATCCGCCGCCGGTCGGCCCGGAAGGGATGGCTCTGGGGTTTCAGGGTGATATCGAAATCCAGTCTTTTGGCGGCGGCGTAATGGGCGGTCAGTTCGTTCAGCTTTTCCGCCAATTCGGTTAAGCTCAGGGTTTCGATGTCCAGGTCGATGTCGCCGGTATCGATGCGGGCGATCTCGAGAATTTCCTGGATCACCGCCAGCAGCTTTTGTCCGGCCTCGTGGATATGGCCGACGTAGCTCAGATAATCGGCGGCCAAGGGGCCGAAGGATTGGTCGCGCATCATCTCGGAATAGCCCAGGATGGCGTTCAGAGGCGTGCGCAGTTCGTGGCTCATGGTGGCCAGGAATTGGGATTTGGACTGGCTGGCACTTTCGGCGTCGGCCTTGGCCTCCATCAGAGCGATCTCGCCGTTCTTGCGGTCGGTGATGTCGCGGCCCTCGGGGATCAGCCAGCGGATTTTGCCGTCTTCGCCATGGACCGGGCTTAAGGAAAAATCGACCCAGCGCAAGCCGTCAGGTGTCGGGTGCGAGGTTTCAAAGCGGATGAACTGCCCGGTCGCGGCACGCTGCACGCCGTCCTTCAGCTTGTCCTGCTCGCTGGTGGAATGGGTCCACCAGGGCGTGTCCCAGAAGAATTTGCCCCGCACGTCCTCTTCGCTGATGCCGACGGCGGCCAGGGCGGTGTGATTGGCCTCCAGCACCCGACCGTCGGGCTCCAGCAGACCGATGAACTGGAAGGTCTTGTTGAAGATGGCGGCGAATTTGGCTTCACGGGTGGCCAGGCGGTCCTGTACCTCCATCAGATCGCTGATGTCGAGGAAGCTGACGATCACCGAGGCCTGGCGTAGGCTGCCCGGCGGCAGAGGCGTGGCATTGACCCGCAGCCAGCGGATATGGCCCTTGCGCTCCAGCCCCATGACCGTGCCCAAGACGGCGCAGCCGGTGCGGGCGGCGACGATGGGGGGATAGTCGGCGAAAGGATAGGGTGATCCGTCGGCGCGAAGACAGTGCTGCTGGGTGTCCCACAGCCGATGGCCCTGAAGGGCGCGATGGCTGGCTTGCAGGATGGCGGCCCCAGGTTCGTTGAGATAGAGGACCCGACCGTCATCGTCTAAGACCAACACCCCTTCCAACAGGCCGCCGAACAGAGACTGGAAAAGTTTTTCCCGACCTGTTTTCGGCGCCTCAGGTGTGATCGAACCTTCGATGGTCATGCCTCCGCCGCATCCCTTGATTTCCAACAGTGATGGTGGGCGATGGGGGGCGATAGGGCAATCTGCGCCTATGGTTAAGGCGGCGTACCGAAAGAATACCAAGGCTTATGCTCTTAGCCTGGAATTATGCCAGAACGGCAGGCGGCTATGCCGTCGTTTTTGCCAAATGTCGTCAAGATTTGTCTTTTGACTCTTTGCCAGCCTGCGGTAGCCTTGAATACGGAACATCGCATATGCAGGGGAACCACCCAAGATGACCGCTGATCTTCAAGATAAAATCCGCCAGCGCGCGTTCGAACTCTGGCAGGCCGAAGGCCATCCGGAAGGCCGTGACTATGAGCATTGGCTGAAGGCCGAGGCCGAATTGAGCGCGGCCCTCAATGCCGCCGCCGCCACCAGGAAGGCTCCGGCCAAGAAAGCCGCAGCACCCAAGGAAGCCGCCGCTCCCAAGGCCGCTGCCCCGAAGGCACCTGCGGCCAAGAAGGCTCCTGCGGCGAAGAAGGCCGGGCCAAAGGCCTAACGGCTTTTTTCCGTTTGGGGTTCATCTCAACGCTGCTTGCATGTCAGGCCCGGCGGCAGGTACTCTGCCGCCCCGTTCTGACTGGAAGAAGAGACGTCCGATGGATTCCGATAGCCGCGAGATGTTTACCGAGCTCAACGCTCTGCTGACCGCCATCGCCAAGGCGCTGGATCTGGAGCCGGAAGCGGCTGCCCGTGCCATCGAGGCCGGAGAGATCGGCATCAAGATGGAAGTGGACGAAGAAGGCCGCCATTTCGTCGGTGTCGATTATGCCGGCAAGACCTCGCGGGTCTATCCCGGTGTCATCCACCATGCCCCCGAGGAAGAGCTCGCCGAAGATGACGACTGCGGGCACGAAGGCTGCGGCTGCGGGCATTAAGCTCGCATCATTTCCGGGATAGTCTCACGGCTGTTCGGTTTAAAGCGGCACAGACCTTATTCCCCCTCGCCCGCAGGCGGGAGAGGGGGCTAGGGGGTGAGGGACGTCCGCCCTCAGAAGCGACAAACCAGCTAGAAATTCCGAGTCAGCCCTTACCCCCAACCCTCTCTCGATTTCGGGCGAGGGAGCAAGATCTCGAGTTTCAGAGAATGGAATCCAGCTTCAGTGATGCAAGCCAATTTCGGCCATGATGCCGGAAAACCTGACCTGAGATCGGTTTCGAACTTGAAAAAAAGGCCGGATGGGAAATTTCCGATCCGGCCTTTTTCTAATTATTCGTCCCGATGAGTCTTTTCCAGCCGCTCATGCCGTTCCTGCGCCTCGATGGACAGGGTGGCGATGGGGCGGGCGTCCAGGCGGCGCACACCGATGGGCTCGCCGGTTTCTTCGCAGAAACCGTAAGAGCCGTCCTCGATGCGCAGCAAGGCGGCGTCGATCTTCGAGATCAGCTTGCGGGCGCGGTCGCGGGTGCGAAGCTCCAGGGTGCGGTCGGCCTCGGTCTGGGCGCGGTCGGCGATATCGGCTTCCTGGGCTCCGCCTTCCTGCAGATGCTGCAGGGTTTCGTCGGATTCCCGCAAAAGCTCGTGGCGCCAAGCCAGCAGTTTCTGACGGAAATATTCCGTCTGAATTTCATTCATAAACGGCTCGTCCTCGGAGGGACGGTACTCAGGCGGCAGCGTGACAGTCATGCTTCCCCACGATCCGGCAAAAAACCAGAACCCATAGTCTTGATTCCGCTCGGGAATATAAGGATGTGAGGGACCCGCCGCAAGCCGCTATTGCAGATGAAGCGAAATGTTGGGCGAAAATGTCGGAAGGAGGTCAGTCCTGACGGGAGGAAAGCTTGGCCAATTCCACCTCGGCCCGCAGTTCGATCTCGTCTAAAACGGCGGCCAGCCTGGGGTCGATCACATTATCGCGGCGGGATCGCACCAATTGCGCCAGGGTGATCAGCTTTTCCTTGGGGATGGATCCCATCAAGAGGCCGTGGCGAACTTCCTCAAGCTTATCGAGGATATCCTCGCCGCGCTGGATCAGCTTGCGGCGCTGTTCGCGCTCCAAGCTGTCATCGGCGGCCTGGACCGCCAGCAGGGCATCGATATTGCCGACCGTGTGGGTGGATTCGACGGCATGCGCTTCCTCTGCCGCCTCGAAAGTCTCGGCGAGATGTGTGGCAAAAGCGCTGGAGGAGGACTTATCGGTTTTCCCAGAGCGCTTTGCTTGCCCCGGTCCCGACGTTGGTCCATAGCCGCTGATCTTCATGCCTGCCCATCAGAAGGATGTCTTTATGGGAGGCACTCTACACCGGCAGAAGGGCTTAGGAAAGCCCTCTTGCGACATTCCTTCATGAATCTCTTATAGTCCATTGATAGTTAACAAAAGATTGTCATTCAGTAATTTCCGAACCCCTGGGCTGGGGCAGGGGGAAGAAACTGCCGCCCAGCCCGGTAGTCCTTGCCCCATGGGCCGTATTTATCCAGGCAAACTCCAGCGTTTCCGCCACTTCCGCAACTGGCACGATCTTCGCAAGGGTGTGTCCGGATCAGTGTCCGGCAACGGACGGAGAGGATAAAATGACCCGCCTTCGCGCAGTTCGCATCGACCTAGACAGGTTTTGGCAGGCTCTTATGGCCGCCGGCCTGATCATTGCCGCCCTGACCTTGGCGCATCCCGCCCAGGCCAGTTCGCGCATCAAGGATATCGCCGACTTTGAAGGCGTGCGCGAGAACGTGCTGGTGGGCTACGGCCTAGTGGTCGGCCTCAACGGCACCGGCGATACCATGGACAATTCCGAATTCACCCGCCAGTCCTTGATCGGCATGTTGAATCGCTTGGGCGTCAACACCTTGCCCAGCACCTCGACCGCCCAGCTGGCCCTGAAGCCGAAGAATGTGGCGGCGGTGATGGTCACCGCCCGCCTGCCGGCTTTTGCCCGCCAGGGCATGAAGATCGATATCACCGTCAGCGCTCTTGGCGATTCCAAGGATTTGCTGGGCGGCACCTTGATGGTCACGCCTCTGACCGGCGCCGACGGCGAGGTCTATGCCATCGGCCAGGGACAGGTCGCCACCGGCGGCTTCTCGGCCAGCGGCCAGGGCACCTCGGTCACCAAGGCAGTGCCGACCACCGGCCGCATTGCCAACGGGGCCATCGTCGAGCGCGAAGTGCCCTTCGATATGAGCAATATGGAGACTGTGCAGGTGACCCTGCGCAATCCCGACTTCACCACGGCCCGCCGGGTCGCCCAGGCCATCAACGCCTATTTGGGCTCCGACTCCGCCCGCCCGACCGATCCCACCACTGTGCATCTGCAGGTTCCCAGCCGCTATAAGGGCAACACTGTCTCGTTGCTGACCGATATCGAACAGCTGCGGGTGACCCCTGACCAACTGGCCCGCGTGGTGGTGGACGAACATACCGGCACCATTGTCATGGGCGAGAACGTGCGGATCAGCACCGTTGCCATCGCTCAGGGCAATCTGACCATCCGGATCACCGAGACTCCGCAGGTTTCCCAGCCTTCGCCTTTCTCCGCCACCGGCGAGACCACCACGGTTGCTCGCACCGACGTGCAGGTGGACGAAGGTCAGGGCAACAAGCTGGCCATGATGCAAACCGGCGTGACCCTGCATGATCTGGTGGCAAATCTGAACGCGCTGGGCATCAGCCCCCGCGATCTGATCACCATCTTGCAGGCCATCAAGGCCGCTGGCGCCCTCCAAGCCGATCTGCAGGTGCTGTGATGACGACCGCCGCGTCCGCCTATTCTTCCACTGGCAATATGGCTGGCCAGGCCATGATGGCCATGAACCAGGGCAAAGTTTCGGGATTGGAGGGAAGTTCCCCCAAGAGCGAAGAGGCCATGAAGAAGACCGCCGACGACTTCGAGCAGGTCTTCCTGTCCCAGATGTTCAATCACATGTTCTCTGGCATCAAGACCGACGTCATGTTCGGCGGCGGTCACGGCGAGGACATGTTCCAGTCCATGATGGTCGATGAATACGCCAAGCAGATCGTTTCCCATGGCGGCATCGGTATTTCGGACTCGGTTCTCCATACCCTTTTATCCGAACAGGAGAAGGCGAAATGAGCTTCCCGCAGAATATGCCCAAGCCTCCGCCCAAGCTGCCGCCGCGTCCCGGAATGCCCAGTGGACCGATGGGAGCGCCTTCGCAAGCCGCCGCTCCGTCTTCGGGCGGTGGGCTGGGTGGCCTGTTCAAGAAACTGACGGCGGCTCCCGCAGCGCCTCAGCCCCAGACGACCTCGCCGTCTTTGCCCCATCGTCCGGCGGCTCCCGCCATGCCGGGCCGTCCGGCGGCTTCGGTGCCTCAGGCCGGCGCTCCCGTGGCGCCTCGGCCGCAGATGCCGGTGGGGGCTTCCGCCGGGCCGCTGACGCCTCAATCTGCTGCTCCCTCGGCGTCTGCTGCAGCGTCGGCATCTTCGCGCATTGATCTGCGCGTCCTGCCGCCCAACATGGTGCCCATGGTGGAAGCCATCATCATGTATGACGCCCTGCTGGTGGAAGAGAACAGCGCCCTGCGGGAGTGCAACTCCAAGGCCGTCGAGGCTTTGCAGCCGCGCAAGCAGGATGCCACCAAGATTTATAACGACCGCTTGCGGACCCTGTTGTCCGATCCGGCGGGCATGCGCGGCCAGCCGCCTGAAATCCGCGACAAGCTGATGGCTTTGATCCGTGGGCTGGAAGAACGCTGCGCCGAGAACGCCATGCTGTTGAAAGCCAATATGGACGCCACGGAAAAGGTGTTCGGGGTGATCAACAACGCCGTGTTGGAGGCTCGTCGCCGCGAGGCCATGTACACCAACAAGGGCGGAGTGAATTGGGGCAATAACACCTCGGTCGCCTTTAACGCCACTGCCTAAGACTTAACCGCCGTCTTTTCTGCGATGCCAAGGAGCGCATGCAAATGTCGCTGACAGCCGGACTCGGCCAAATGCCAACCAGCCCCAATCTCGCCCTGATGAATTCAGCGGCGATGCTGGGGATGGCCGAAGTGGCCGCTGCGACCGATGCCCAAACGGCATTGCGGGCGCAAAGACAGGCCGCGGCCAATGCTGCCAGGGCGCGTGCTGCCTATGCCGCCCCCTCGGGTTCCGGGCTGGACCGGCTGCTGGGCCAGGATATTCCCTTCGAGGCCATCCGCGCCGAGATCGCCCAAGGCATCGACCAGGGCATCCATGCCGCCATCGCTGCCAATGCGGAAGCCCAGGTACTGGAGGAGTTCAAGGACTCCCTGGCCGCCCTGCTGTCCGACATCGACGATCAGGGCGGGCTGGAAGAGTGGCTTGACGGCTTGGCGTCCCAAGAGGGAGGCAAGGAGGCCCGCCGCCTGTTGCGCAACAGCGAGCGCCTGACCAAGGGCCTCAACGCCATCGCCACCCGCATCGACGGCCTGCGCCGCCGCACCGACGAGCAGATCGCCGCCTCGGTCGAGGACGTTAATGATATCCTGCTCCGTCTGGCCGACGCCAGCCAGCGCATCGCCGTGGATTCCGCCTGCGGCCAGGACCCCAGTTATCTGTTCGAGGAGCGAGACGAGCATCTGGCATTGCTCTTCGCCCTGCTGGACGTGGTCAGCTTCATTCGCGGCGACGGTTCGGCGGCGGTCTATATGCGCGGCGGCTCGCCGCTGCTGGATGGCCCCACGGCCAAGCGCATTGGCTTTCGCTTAGGCGAATCCATCACCCTGGATGGCCGCGATATCGGCGCCGAACTGGGCTCGGGGCGGCTGTTTGGGCTGCTGTCCTTGCGCGACAAGCATCTTTTGGGGTTGGCGGCCCAGCTCGACAGCCTGTCGCAGCTGATCCGTGATCAGGTCAACCGCCTGTTCAATCGCGCCATCTCCAAGCCGGCCCAGGCCCTGGGGCTTTATGCCGGCAGCCGGGAGTTCCTCAACCCCGACCGCGAGAGGCTGTTCGTCAGCGGCGGAGATTGCGTGCTGACCCTTTTTGACGAGGCCAACAAGGTGCTGTCGGCCACCAGCGTCAGCCAGTTGGCAGCCCGATCCTTGCTGGCCGAGGGCAGACCGGCGGCGACCTCTTGGACCGTGCGGGGCTTCGTCCTGGCCTTGGACAACTGGCTGCGCGAAAGCTTGCGCACCGAGGCTTTGCTGGCTTTCCTCGATGATGCCGGACGGATTTGCGTGGCTTTGCCCCGGGGACGCTTAAGCTGGCGCGACCAGCGCTGCACCGCGCTGGATTCCCATCCGGTGGCCGACGCCACCAAGCCCTTAGGCATGAGCGGCACTCTGGCCCTGCGCGATATCTTTGGCAATCTGTTCTCGGTGCAGATTCTGGCCAGCGATTCCTTGCGCGATCTGGCCGAGCGCCTGACCACCATCGGTCTGGCCGGAGCCATCGTCGGTCAGCGCGACGGCCAGATTCTGCGCATCAATAATCCCTCGGGCTGCGATCTTTATCTGGAGCCCGATCCCCCCGGACGGCCCGGCCCGGCCAGCCTGCTGAAGCCCATTCCGGCAGCACCTTTGCCGGCAGTGGATCTGGCGGTGGATTGGGACATCGACCATCAGGGCATCCATCTGGAAAGCGCTCCCTTTGCCCAGCACAATCGTGCCTTGGGGATCGATGGGGTCCTTGGGGTGATCAGCCAGGACGGGCGGCGCACGGAACTTGCCATCGATCCTGCCATGACCCTGGCGGGGCTGGTGGGGCAATTCAACGCCGCGGGCTCTTGCAACGGCTTGACAGCCATGATGAAGGAGGCCGGCAACCGCTGGATCATCCGCATCGGCGGCGGGCCGGGACAGAATCTTTCCGCCGAGGGTGCGGTGGCGGCGGCCTTGGGCCTGCGCCCGCCACCAGACGTTACCTCGCAAGGGCTGGCAAGCTTCTTTGGCCTGAACGACTTCTTCGCGCCTCCGGGCCGCAAGGAGCAGGCCGAGAGCAAGGGGCTGGCGGCGGGATTTTCCACCTTCAACGCTACCGGCCTGACCCTGATCCAGCGCCATGGTCGCCGTCAGTCGATTGTCTTGCCGCCAGGGCAGGGGCTGGAAGCCATCCTTCAGGCCATCCTGGCGCAATCGGACATGGTCGCCGGTCAAATCCGCGACGAGGAGGGCATGGCCCGGCTGTTGTTGACCTCTTTGGACGGCGGAGCCTTGCAGGTCACCGGCTCGCTGGCGGCGCTGCTGTCCTTTAGCGACGGACTGCGGCCAAGCTCCACCGAGTTGGAAACCCGCCCCGACCTTCTGCCCGAAATGTTGCCGCCGACGGCGGCGGCCCTGATGGCCGAGGCATTGAACGCGGTCCAGCCCATTCCCAACGGCGGCGTCTTGCCCAGCGGCAACAGCTCCCTGCGCGAGGCGGGACGGGGCATCGTCGGGCGGCATTACCGGCTGCTGGCGGAAGGTCAGGCCATGGTCATCTATCAGCAGACCCTGACCGACGGCTTGCGCCGACACCGCCGGAAGCTGAACCATCTGGATATGGATACTGACGCAGTCCAGCTGAACAGCTTCCGCGACGCCTATCTGGAGAATGCCTCGGTGCTGGCAGGCTTAAGTCGGCTGGCGGCCCAGCTGACGGCGCCTGCGGCAGCCCTGCATTAGAGCGTTTTTTCGATCGGATGAAGTCAGTGAGGAAAATGCTCAAAGCCCGCGTGGCGCTTGAGCGGGCCCGGCACGGGCCGTTTGATACAAAGTTAATGCCGGTTCCGATTGATCGGAAACGGCATTAACGACCCTCCACCCGGCAAAAATGACCTGGGCAAGTTGGTTCAGGGCCATCGGAGTGGAGGAAAAAGTAAGCGATATCAATGGCCTACGAACTGGCCCGGGCTTTGCAAGTTGAGCAGAGCCCCATTCGGGACCGGCAAAGGGATTAAGAGATATGAGCGTCGATGCCGTCTCCATACAGAGCCTGAAAAACGGCTTGGCCAATCTGTTCAGCAGCCGTAGCGCTGCCAATACCAGCGGAGGCGCGTTCTCTTCGCTGCTGACGGATCAGGCCAGTTCCAGCCAGAGCGGTTCCTCGGGCCAAGGCGGACTCTTGGCCGTGCTGGCCCAGACCGACAGCCAGAGCCAGCCTGCCAGTCAGCCGGCTCCGTCGGTTACAGGCCAGAGCTCGGCCCAGCCCTTGTCCATGAATGACTTTGCCAGCCAGAGCGCCGATCAGAGCGTCTCCTCGGTCCAGCCCCAGTCCCGCAGTCAGAGTTCTTCGGCTGCGGACAAGCGCCGCGATGACTCTTACGAGAAGAGCGACAGCAGCTCATCTGCTTCCAGCAGCAGTTCGACTCGGGCCGCTGCGTCCTCGCAGAGCCAGCCGAGCAAGAAGAGCGACAGCGCTTCGTCTTCGAAATCCACCGATAAATCCTCCGATAAAAAGAGCAGCGACAGCGCCAGCAGCGACGCCGCCACCGCGACCCCTGATCCGAGCCTGGTGGTTGCCCCGCCGGTACAGCCAGTGGCAGTTCAGTCCGCCGCGCCGCAGGGCGTTGCCGCCAGCGGCAGCAGTGCAGCCACCCAGCCGGTCGGCACGGATCAACCCGCCGCCGGGTCCGTTGATGCCAATGCCGCCGCAGCCAGTGCCGTCGCCACGCCTGCCGCCCAGGCTGCCAATGACGCTCAGGCGGGCCAGCAGGCGGTTCTGACCGCCGCTGCCGCCGCCGTGAATTCCGCCGCCGGTCAGATCAATGGCGATGTTGCCCAGGCCGATGCCCAGGGGCAGGCCCAGGCTGCTCAGGCCGCCGCCGCCCAGAACGCTGCGGCTCAGACACCTTCGCCGCAGTTGGCCGCCCAGGCCGCGCAACTGGCCCAGGCCGCCAATGGCGGGTCGGTCAGCGTCAAGAGCACCACTTCGGCAGGCTCGACGGCGTCTTCCTCCGGTACCAGTTCTTTGTCCTCGGCTGCCGCCGTCACGGCTCAGTCGGGCGGGGACGCTTCGTCGGTTCAGTCGGTGGCTCAAGTTCCGGTCCAGCCCACAACCCAGGCCGATTCCTCTCAGCAGCAATCCGGGAATAATCCCGGCGATGCTCAGACCCAGCAGGCTCCGACCCTTGACGCCACGGCGGCGCAAACGGCTGCCGCCCAGGCCGCCGTCGCCGCTCAAGGCCAGCCGCAGCAGGCCCAGGCCGATGTGAAGACCCTGGCCGAGGGCGCTGTGGAGACGGTTGCCTCCGCCACCGCCAAGCCTGACGCCTTGGTTGCCGAGGCGTCTTCTCCCAGCCAGACCAGCGGCACCACCTCGACGGCGGTTCCCACCGCTGCCCAACAGGGCACCAGCTTCGCCCAGCAGCTGAGCAATGCTCAGGGCACCCAGACGGTGCGCCCGGCCACTCTGCCCAGCGCCGTGGATCAGGTGAAGCTGCAGATCGATAAGGGAGCCGCCACCGGCTCCAACACCATCAGCGTGATCCTGCATCCCGAGGAATTGGGCCGCGTCGAGGTCAAGCTGGAGATGGGCCAGGATGGTCAGGTCAAAGCGACCGTCACCGCCGACAATGCCCAGACTTTGCAGACCCTGAAGAACGACTCCCATTCGCTGCAGCAGTCGCTGCAGGATGCCGGTCTGTCCGCCGATGCCAATTCCCTGAACTTCCAGCTGCGCTCGGACCAGCAGTCGGCCCAGCAGCAACAGCAGCAGTCGGGGGGCGATACCTCTCAGGGCCAGACGGCCCAGGCTGATGCGTCGTTGACCGATGATACCACCGACACCGGCCTGACCAGCGCCGCCGCCTTGGCCGCCTGGAACGTCAATTCGTCGGATGGACTGGATATTCGCGTTTAAGGTTTCCGCGTCTCACACCCACGCGTTTCCGCGTCTCACACCCACGCGTTTCCGCGTCTCACACCCACGCGGCACTCCCCCGGAAGGTCTTCCTTCCGGGGGCTTTTTTTAGGTAACCTTCTTGCTTGGACTTCTGCTAGGAGTCTGGGATACAAGAGCGCGTTGAGCGCGAGGCCAAGGGCCGGATGGCCCGCTAAGGCTGAGGGACTTACGCCGCGATAGCGGCGGTTCTAAAACCCAGCGCGGAGACCGCGCTGGGCAAGAATTGCCGGGTTGTTAACCATCCTTTCATTTTCCAGGTATAGCGTCAAAGCCATGGAAGAAGCTGTGCGCGGAGCCCCCGCGCCATTCTGAGGTAGCCCTGGCCGTGAACGCATTCCTTCAATCCCTCAAGAATCTCGGGACGATGCGCCTGACGGTGATTGCCGGCGGTGGCGTTGCGGTTCTGGCGTTCTTTATCTATGTGATGGCGCGCATGTCGACGCCGCCCATGGAAATGCTTTATGGCGGCCTGGAACTGTCCGACGCCAATGCCATCGTCACCAAGCTTCAGGCTGACAAGGTTCCTTACGAGCTGCGCCGCGACGGCACCGAAGTCTGGGTTTCCTCGGACCGCAAGCTGGACCTGCGGGTCAAGATGGCCGAGCAGCAGCTGCCCAGCGGCGGCTCGATCTCCACCGGCTACGAGGTCTTTGACAAGGGCGACGTGCTGGGCTCCACCAGCTTCATCCAGAACGTTAATCTGTTGCGCGCCATGGAAGGCGAGCTGTCCCGCACCATCCATTCCATCGATGGCGTGAAGAACGCCCGCGTCCATCTGGTGATGCCCAAGCGCGAAGCCTTCAGCCGCGAGACCCAGGAACCTTCCGCTTCTATCGTTCTGAAGATGGATGCCGGCAAGCGGCTGAACAAGCAGCAGGTTCTGGCCATCCAGCATTTGGTCGCCGCCGCCGTGCCCAAGCTGAAGCCCAATATGATTTCCGTGGTGGATGACAAGGGCACCTTGCTGGCCCGGGGCACCGACGATGCCACCAGCATGGCTGAAAGCGCCGAAGACAGCCGCCGCGACACCCAAGAGCGCCTGCAGCGCACCATCGAAGATATGCTGGAGCGCTCGGTCGGTCCCGACAAAGTGCGCGCCGAGGTCTCGGTGGAGATGGACTACGACCGCATCAGCACCACTCAGGAAACCTATGATCCTGAGAGTAAGGTGGTGCGCTCCACGGTGACCACCGAGGAAAACCAATCCACCAACGATGCCGAGAACTCTTCGGTCAGCGTCCAGCAGAATCTGCCCGACGCCGGCGGCAGCGGTGCCGGAGCCAAGAGCCAG
>Ga0302187_10001096_pt1 | contig 23591 bp, 22 predicted proteins | sample II_Bog_E1_3_FD_202120 | JGI IMG/M metagenome (GOLD analysis project Ga0302187, IMG submission 202120) | Peat permafrost microbial communities from Stordalen Mire near Abisko, Sweden - II_Bog_E1_3 | ecosystem: Environmental > Terrestrial > Soil > Wetlands > Peat | place: Sweden: Abisko...
TCATCACCACACCCACCGGCAGCGGCTCCATAAACGTCATCAGCACATTCATCACGGGGTTCGCGTAGGTCTTCTTCATCTGCTCGATCGCTGCCGTCTTGGCCTGAATCTGTGCTGCGGTGGCTCCGGCGTCGCGCGCCCTCTGCAGCATGTAGACCTCGTAGTCATCCATGTAGTGCGGCATGAAGTTGTGATAAATCACCTCCCATGTCGTGACGTAGAAGACGCACGTAAAGAGCATGATGAGCCCGCCGATGGCCACGCCGCGGCCGAAGCTGATCTCGCCGCCGCCCACCGTATCGCGATAGCTCTGGATGCCGAAGTAGATCAGCAGGAACGAGGCGACCATCGTGGCGTAGCCCACGTACATCGCGTGGTCTTTGCCAATCTGCTTGCCAAACACCGTCGCGAGCGTCATCAGGCAGGCCATCACGCCGCCGGAGATCACGCCATAGGTCAGAACAATCTTCTTCATCGGTCGAGCTCCTGTGCCGCGCGGCAAGCCTATCAAAGCAGCCGCGCTGTTAGTGGAATGTCTCCCACGATCCCAGCGAACGGCCCTGGATGTCGTCATCCTTTCGCATGATTTTGCCGCAACACGGGAGTTTCGCGAAGAAAACCATGCTTCCGGGGGAGGGAAGCGACCTACGGCAGCAGCCCCAGTTCCTTGCCCCGCTGCACCGCTTGTGTGCGTCGCTTCGCGCCCAGCTTGTCGAACGCCCGGCTGCAATGCGTTTTCACCGTGTTCTCACTGACGAAAAGCCGCTCCGCAATCTCGCGATTGCTCAGTCCCTCTGCGACCAGCGCCAGGATCTCCATCTCGCGCGGCGTGATGGCAAGCTCCTCCCGCCGAGCTTCATCGACCACGAAGACCGGTGACGCGGGGACTAGCACCTCCCGCACTTCCACCTCGCGTACGATGACTGGCTTTGCTGGAGACGTCAGCCGCTGCCCCAGCCAGATCCCGAGTCCCGCAAAGAGCGCGGCTACTACCGCGGCATAAATCTCGACGGAATGCTCGAGCACCAGGAGCGGTACTCGCTCCACCCGAGCGCGGCAACCAGAGCTCCGCCCACGATCCCGAAGAGAAGAACGTGCCGCAGCATCGAGTTTGTCGGCAGACTCCGCACTCAGGCCTCCGGCTGCACGACCGGAACGGGAGCTGAGCCTTCGGAGAGCAGCGCCTCAACCGGAGGCAGCTCAGGCCCATGCGCCAGGGTCACCAGCACGAAGCTGATGATCATCAGCAGCAGCCAGCTCCCAAACATTCCCAGCCGCACCGGCTCCCACCCATGCTTCTGGTTGGGATACACCCACGCCTGCGCGAACGTTCCGATATTCTCCGCCGCGAAGATGAATAGCGCCACCAGGCCGAAGCCCATCACCAGCGGCATCCTGCGCCACTTCAGGTGCGGCTTATAGTACACCCACGTTGGACCGAAGGCCGCGGCCACCGCCGCAAACAATACCCAGCGCAGATCCACGATGAAGTGGTGCGCGAAGAAGTTCGCATAGATCCCTGCGGCCAGCGCGAACGTCCACACCCGGCGCGGGTAGCGCGTGTAGCGCATGTCCAGAATCCGCGTGGCCCGAGCCAGATAGCTTCCGACCGACGCATACATGAAGCCCGAGAACAGCGGCACATGACCCACATGAAAGAAGCACGTCCCCGGATAACTCCACGAGCCCACATGCGTCTTGAACAGCTCCATCAGCGTGCCGACGACGTGGAACACGAGGATCACCTTCGCCTCGCGCACCGTCTCCATGCGCAGGACGAGCAGCAGCACCTGCACGCTCAGCGCAGCGAGGAAAAGAAAGTCATACCGCGCCAGCGGAGCATGCGCTGGCCAAAGGAACTTGGTCGCCAGCACCAACCCCAGCATGAGCGCACCGAAGAAGCAAGCCCACGCCTGCTTGAATCCGAAGAGGCAAACCTCCCAGATAATCTCGCGAGTGCGCGAGCGAGGCCTGCGCTGCTCCAGCAACGTGCGAATGCGATGAAAGCGAGTCTGCGTGCGGGCGAGCGTCATGGGTATGCACAGGGTACAGCGCACCGCATCATCCCGGCGAGACAGAATCGCCGCCTCGCATTAGGATGACAAGTGATTCCTCCTATACCTATGCCGCTGAGATCCTTCGCTCCCCGCTGCCTGCTGATCGGCCTGCTTGCACTCCTCGCTACCCTGCCTTGCACTGCTGCCGACAAGGTCTCCGATCCGCGTGCCTATGTCCAAGGGCTCGTCGCGGCGAATGATTTGGACCAGCCGTCCTTCAAGCCGTGGAAGCTGCGCGTCTCCTACACGTTGCATGATGCCCTGGGCAAGCAGGTCGTGAGCCAGGGAACGGTCGAGGAGACCTGGGCCGGGCTGAATCAGACGCACATCGTGATCGACAGCCCGAGCTATCACACGGCCGATGCGCCCAAAACCGCCAACCGTGAGGCCAAGCTCGTCGAGGAGCTGCTGCAGACGATCGTGCATCCCATCACGGCGCTTCCGGTCAACGGAGATGTCACGGTCCATGCCGATACGCGTAAGTTTGGCATTACGCTCGATTGCCAGCAGATCGACAACCGGATCGCGACGACCCCGTCGCAAACCAGGGTCTTCCCCTTTGCCACCTTCTGCGACGATCCCAGGACGCATGCACCGCGGGTGGTGATGTATGGGGCGGAGACGGTTCTCCGGAACGGGCTGGGCCTCTTCCGCGGCGTGTACGTCGGGCTGGATGTGTCCATTGGCTACAACGGAAAAGACATCATCTCTGGACACGTCGAATCCCTCCGCGGCGTCGACCTTGCAGCGGAAGCTGCAGCCACGCCAGCCGTGCCCGGAGCCGGACCGGCAAGCGTAACTCCAGCTTTCGCCCCGGAGACAGGCCAACATCTCGAGAAAGGCGTAGCCGCCGGGATGATCGCCCACAAGGAGCAGCCGATTTACCCGGAGGAAGCCAAGATCGGCCACATCTCCGGCACAGTGGTTGTGGCGGCTATCATCGGGAAGGATGGCTCCATTGCGTCGCTGGACGTCATGGCGTCGCCGGATCCTTCGCTGAGCAAGGCTGCGCTCAAGGCCGTACAAAGTTGGAAGTACAGACCATATCTATTGCATGGACAACCGGTGGAAGTAGACACGATCATCACCGTGAACTTCAATATGACCGGATCCATGCTCTGATCAGACATCGATCCGGTAGAAGTCCCCAGGAGAACACCCATGAAGTCTTACGGCTATGCCGCCCAGTCCAAGACCACCGCCCCTGCCCCATGGCACTTTGAGCGCCGGGAGCCGAAGCCGGATGATGTCGTCGTTCAGATCGACTACTGCGGCATCTGCCACTCCGACATCCACCAGGTGCGGGGGGAGTGGGGAGCGGAGATCTTCCCCATGGTTCCGGGGCATGAGATCACCGGCCACGTGATCGCGGTCGGCTCCGATGTGACCCGCTTCAAGGTGGGCGACCGTGCTGCCGTCGGTGTCATCGTCGAGAGCTGCCTGCACTGCGAGAACTGCAAGGCGTCGCTGGAGAACTACTGCTCGGACGGTGGCCCGCGCGACACCTACAACGCCAAGCTCCGCGATGGCTCACCGACCTACGGCGGCTACTCGGACGTCATCGTGACGCCCGAGCACTTCGTGCACACGCTGCAGCCGCACGTCGACATGGCTGCGACTGCGCCGCTGCTGTGTGCGGGCATCACCACGTACTCTCCGCTGCGGCACTGGCTCTTCGAGCGCACGAAGAAGGACGTGAAGGAGATGAAGGTCGGAGTCGTTGGCCTCGGCGGGCTCGGTCACCTGGGACTCAAGTTCTCCAAGGCCTTCGGAGCGCACACCGTGCAGTTCACGACCTCGGAGAGCAAGGTTGAGGATGCGAAGAAGCTCGGCGCGGATGAGGTCATCATCACCAGGGACCCGGCGCAGATGGCGAAGCATGCTGGCAGCTTCGACTTCATCCTGGACTGCGTCTCCGCGCCGCACGATATGAACGCGTACCTGAGCCTCATCAAGCTGGATGGCACGCTGTGCCTGGTGGGCATTCCGGAGCAGCCGCTCTCGGTGCATCCGTTCTCGCTGCTGGCGAACCGGCGCTCGCTGGCGGGTTCGGGCATTGGCGGCATGAAGGAGACGCAGGAGATGCTGGACTTCTGTGCGGAGAAGGGTATTGGCGCGGAGATCGAGATGACCAGCTACGACAAGCTGAGCGAAGCGTATGAGCGTGTCGTCAAGGGCGATGTGAAGTATCGCTTTGTGCTGGACAATACGGCGCTGCGGCATGGGTAGCTACCCCCTCCCCCCGGGTGCGCGGAAGGTATTCAGCGCATAGGCTTTATTGGCGAAATCCCCGAGTTGCACCGGACGTGGCTGCCGGGATGTCCATGCAGGCATGAAAGGCCCTACTTTCATTGTAGTCAACGGAGCGGGTAAGTACGCCAACTGCGGGAGCAATGCGAGGTAGGGTTCCCACACCTCAGAATCGAGATGCGGGGCACCCGGCCAGTGCTGCGTCTGGTCGTTGGCTGGTTGCTAAGTAAGCGAGCGGTCGTTGTGGTCTTCGCGGACGACGACCCGCTCGCCGACCTTCACGTAGCCCTTCTTGCGGAACCAGTCTTCGATGGCGCACTCGAGGTGTTCGAGGGGGACGCGGTGGCCGACCTCCATGCGCCCGTCAGCGACGGGCAAGGTGTCGTCGAAGATCTTGTCGTTGGTGAAGTTGCGCATGGCGAAGTTGTCGATCCATGCGAGCGGGGCTGGTGTTGTCCCTGTGCCGGTGATGCACTCTACCGTGACCTTGCGGGCAAACATTGGGGTACCTCGTGTTCGGTGCTGCCTTCGGTGTTGAGGGGCACGTTTGACGGCGTCCAGGACGTTCCCTCAGCGGCCAAGCCGCGTTGCAATTGACGCATGGATGGCGGGGCTGAAGTCCCGCCCTGACAAGACCCGAGTCGCGCTCGGACAAGGCAAAGACTCGTGGCTCTAGTGCGGTGAGTCAGAAATTCGTGGACGAATTGAGTCGGGCCTTCAGCCCTCAGCCTCGTTGCTCAGCGTACCCAGGGCTACTCCACCCCAGCGAGCAAAAGCGCTCGCCGGGGACCCCGGTTCTCCACCCCAGCGAGCAAAGACGCTCGCCGGGGACCCCGGTTCGCCCTGGGCTGGGATGAGACGGGCCTTTGGCCCTCAAGAAAGGGCAAGAACTTCAGACTCAGGACACTAGGACACTAGACCCAAAGTACGAACATCGGTGTGGGGGCCTGGACGATTCTCGGTGTCTCGGTCAGCTTTCCGCTGGTCCGATCCCGTTTGTAGATCGTTAGGGTTGCGCCGACTCCTGTATCGGCTGCGCCCTGGTTGGTGCAGCCCAGCCATTCTTCCGTGGGGTCCAGAGCGAAGTAGCGAGGAATCTTGCCACCTGAAGTTACGCGCTGTATCTCAGTGAGTGCGCCCTCCTGCCTGACGGCATACACAGTAATCTCATCCACGCCACGTGAGCAAGCGTAGACGAAGCGGCCGTCGCTGCTGACCTGAATTTCGCAGCCGGAGTTGCCTGCGAGTCCCGTTCCGGGCCTGAGGGTGAAGATCGAGCTGCCGGGGCGAAGGGTTGCGGTGGCTTTGCCGCCGGTGACCTTCCAGTCGTAGATGTCGAGGGTGCAGTCGAGCTCGTGGGCGACGTAGAACCACTTCCCGGTCGGGTGGAAGACGATGTGGCGCGGGCCTGAGCCGGGCCGAGCGGCGATGCGCTGCGGCGTACCTGTGATGGCGGCTCCAGAGTGGTGCAGCGGGAAGATCTCGATGGCATCGTCGCCCAGGTCGCAGACGAGGACGTGACTGTTGTCCGGGGAGACGACCGCGCAGTGCAGGTGGGGGGCGTTCTGGCGATCCTTGACTGGTCCGAGCGGGCCACAGGCTGCGGCGTCCGCAGCCTGGCAGGCGAGCGTGCCGCCCACCGAGCCGATAGCCCCATTGGCTTTGAGGTGATATGCGGCGAAGGCTCCGCCACCGTAGTCGGCGACGAAGAGCGCGTCGCCCGAGTCGTCAATGCCCAGAGCACAGGGACCAGAGCCGTGGGAGTCCACGCGGTTGATCGGCGTGAGCGTGCCCTTCGCGGCGTCGAGGTGGAAGCTGGAGACACCGCCGATGGGGGTGGTGGACTCGTTGACGGTGTAGAGCACAGGCAGATGCGGGTGCAGGACGAAGAAGTTGGGCCGCTCGGATTCGACGGCGAGCTCGATGGGGCCGAGTTCGCCTGTTGTCGCGTTCCAGCTAGCGCGGTAGATGCCTTTGCCGGTGTCGGTGCCGAGGAGAACCCAGCGCGGGCCGGCCTTGGACGAAAGTGCGCGTGCCGCGGTGTGCATTGCGAAGGGCGTTGCCGCCGCGCCGATAACGAACTTCCGCCGTGTCCAGTTGCTTGTCTGCATACGGGTGCCAGTCTACTTGAAGGGTGCTGTCGCGCGAGTCAGCCCACATCTCTTCGAGATATGGGGCACCCGGGGTTGTGGTGGGTCGAGATGCCCTAACGCGCGCGCGCGGCTGATGCCTGTTGGCGAATCCAGCGGAGGGCGTCGGCGCGGACCTGCTCGTAGCGGGGTTCGGGGCCCATGTAGATGCGGACCGTGCCGTGTGCCTTGCCGGTGTACCAGTTGAGCGCGAAGTCGCGGATGGCGGCTGCTGGAAAGGCTTCGGCTTCGGAGGAGTCCGGTCCTGCGGGGTGCTCGATGACGTTTGCTGCGGCGGAGGCGGATTCGAGCGAGAGGAAGGCCTGCACGCGACCGTCTGGTGAGAAGCGCTCGAAGTTATAGCGCGTCAAGGAGCGGCCGGCGGGCACGTCGTAGGCGCGCACGATCCAATGTTGCCCGGCGACGTTGAGGCTGTCGATCACGTCGCTCTCGCGAGCGGAGATGCCGGGGGCGTTGTGCTGGCGGGCATCGTGGAGGATGGCGCGCTCGTTGTCGAAGTCCTCCCAGCGGCCGAGGGCAGCTTCGACGACGACGAGGTTCTTGTGCGCGAGCCACATCTGCGGCTGCCTGGCGACGATGGCGCGGTAGCTGACCTCGGCAGCGTTGTATTCATGCAGGCCAAGCTGGGCATCGGCGCGGCCGAGCTGTGCTTCGACGCTCTCCGGGTGCTGGTTCAGGAATGCCGAGAACTGCTTCTTTGCCTCGGCGAAGTGTTTCTGTGCCAGTTGCACGCGCGCGGCCCGCAGGAGCGGATCGGTGTTGACGTGTGTGGGCATGATCTGGGCTGGAGCGGAGCTGGCCAGGATGCAAAGGAGGGCTGGCAGCGCATTTCGTCTGCGGCGTGCGGTGAGTCTTTGTACTTCGGACATTCCTTAGCGATCCCTCCTGCGTTTGACGCTTTCGAGGCCGGCAAGTCCTGCGGCGGCGACGAGAATGAGCAGCCCCACGGAGAGGGCTTCGGGGTGCTGATTGGCGTAGTGGTGCGAGGCCGAGCGCGGGACGAAGCGGGGATTGGGCTGCTCGGGGCCAAGCTCGGCGGCCTGGGTGTGCGCGGCTGGAGTGAAGCCGCGGGCGTAGTCGTAGCTCGGAGCTGGAAGTGCAGCGTCGCCGTAACGCAGGGTGTACTGCTCGCCGGGGATGGCATCGAAGCACAGGCTGCGTCGGCGCATCTCGAGCAGGACCGCGGCGACGGGGAGTCGATCGGCTCCCTGGTTGTGAATGGCGACCTGGACCTCGGCTGGGGTGGAGAGCGAGACGCCGAGGGTTGCGGGAAGGTGCAGCTGCTCGTACCGGAGCGGGGGCGCGAGAGCTGCTCCGGGAAGGAAGACTCGTCCGATTTCTCCACTGAGGGTTTCGGACCAGGCGACGTCGCCCGTAGTAGCGGACTGCGGGGCAGTGGGCTGTGGGAACGGGCGGCTGGTGACGGAGACGGTGCGCGCGAAGTTGAGAGCCTCCCCGGGGCGGAGGAGAACGCTGATGCGTTCTACGGGGACGTGCGTGGGCACAGGAGGGAAGAGGGCGATCGTGTCCGGGGTCAGCTGCAACAGGGAGGTGGACTGGGCCACGATGGTGTAAAGCACCTGGGCTTCGCGGCTGGGAGGGACGACCGCACCCGCGATCATGCCGGGATCGACGTGAGGAAGGGGACGTCCGTCCGGGGTGAACATACGGAGGGTGACGTGCAGTGTGGGAGAGGTGGTCTCGGCCAGGGACAAGGTTGTGGAGCGGGGTAGCTGGCGAGATGTCAGATCGAAGAGGACGAAACCTCCGAGATCGGCTGCGGTGGTTCCATCGGGATTTTGGCTTGTGACCCTGGCGACGCCGACAAACTCCTGCCGGCTCAAGCGAAGCTCCACGGCGGAGTATGGCCGGTGCGGCATGGCGAGGTCGAAGTCGAGCTTGTTTCCGCTGACCACAATGTGTTGCGCGGGGACGGATTCGGTCTCGACCTCCTGGGTGTCGCTCTCGCTTATGGCGTAGGGCACCTCGCGCTCGGTGTTTGCGGGGGCGCTGCCTGAGGAGCTCGCCGAGGTCGTCGCAAAGAGCCGCAGGTCACGCACGGAGGCTTCGGCGGCGTGGGCGTAGATGGTGGCGTCGAGGACCGCGCAGGCCTGTGCCCGGGTGCTGTCGGGGAGCGTGAGTTGTCGCTCGAAGCGGAGATGCGCGGGGTCGGGAGTGGTCTCTGGGGACGTTTGCAGCAGAAGGAGGGCGGCAAAGGCCAGGTGCAGCCTCATGCGGGTTCCTCGCATGGCGGCAGGAGGCCAGCCGGAGACGGTCGCCGCAGGTGGCTGGGGAGGGCCATCAGCCCACTTTAGAGCATTTTGCCGGGGCGAGGCACGCGACATCGGCGTGGTGTCGAAAGTACCATGCAGGTCAGCGAGAAACGGGCTATCGACGCCCGGCATCTTATAGGCTGATGACCATGGAACAGGACAGAGCCGTCGCGCCGTTGCGCGTTCTCGTCATTGAAGATGACGTGGTGGTGCGGGAGCTGCTGGAGATGCTGCTCCCGCTGGAGGGCCACACCGTCCTCAGCGCGGAGGGTGGCCGGCAGGGCCTCCAACTGCTGGAGAGCGAGGGCGGTGGGATCGATGTGGTGCTGTGTGACCTGCACCTGCCGGACTTCACTGCTGTGGAGCTGGCCACCGGGTTGCGGGCAGCAGCGTGCCCTGCAACGCTGCTGATCGCGATGAGTGCTACCCCGACCAACGTGGAAGAGATTCCGCCGTTCGAGGCCTTTCTGCACAAGCCGTTCGTCCCGGCGGATCTGACGGGCGCGGTGGCGAAGGCGCGGGAGAGGCATGTGTCGACGCCGCGTGCTGAAGGTTCGCCGAAGATCGGTTCACGCTCTACGGAATCGCTCGACGCGGAAGCCAGGCTTCGTGCTGCTTCCCCTGCGCTGGATGAGGCGATCTTTTCGACGCTGTCGGCGACGTTGCCTGCGGGGCAGCTGCTGGAGTTGTACGCTATGACGCTCCAGGACGTGGGGCAACGGGTTGATCGTATGGGCGCCGCGCTGGCAGCGGGGGACGTCGACCAGTATCGTCGTGAGGCACATGCCATTAAGGGCGGTTGCGGCATGGTGGGGGCCGTGGAACTCCGGGAATTGGCGGCAGCAGCAGAAGGGGGTGCCATGGAATGTACCCCTCCGCTGGAGGATTTCATGCGGGCCTGTGCGCGGCTGCGGCGTATGCTGGACGGGAGATTGACCTGACAGACAGGCCGTTTTCTGGGACGGAGAACCTCCACGAATGGCGACAGATTTCCGTAAACCCGCTCCGCAGGCTGGCTCTGCCACCAGCTCGACGCCGCCGATGATGCGCACGACCGGCACCATCCGCATCGTGGTGGCCGACGATCATCCTGTGGTGCGCTTTGGCGTGAAGAACATGCTGCAGAGCGAGCCGGGCTTCGAGGTTGTGGGCGAGGCGGAAGATGGCGATGTCGCCATCACGCAGACGCTTGAGCTCGAGCCGGACATTCTTCTGCTGGATCTCGCGATGCCGCGCCTGCCGGGCCTGGAAGCGATGCGCGCGATCATGTCGCGCTCACCGCGCGTGAAGATCATCCTGCTGACCAGCACGATCAGCACGCAGCAGGTCATCGAGGCGCTGCAGATCGGTGCCCGCGGGATCGTGCTGAAGGATTCGGTCGCGGACGACCTGACCGAGTCGCTGAAGGCTGTGCTTTCGGGCGACTACTGGATCGGTGGACAGCGGGTGGCGAATCTTCTCGCTGCTCTGCATGAGTTGATGCAGCAGGCGGCTGCGGTGCCTGAGCGCAAGACCTATGGCTTGACGCCTCGTGAGCTTGAGGTTGTTACGTGCATCGTCGAAGGCTGCTCGAACAAGGACATTGCGAAGCAGTTCTCCATCTCGGAAGAGACGGTGAAGCGCCACCTGTCGAATGTCTTCGACAAGACGGGTGTGAGCACGCGGCTGGAGCTGGCGTTGTTCGCCATCAGCCACAAGCTGGTGGACCTGGACGCGTAAGGAACGAATTTGCCTGCAAGCTTCACACCAGGGCCGCCGCGAGGCGGCCTTGGTGCTGCTCGGGAGAACGTCCCAATACAATGAGTGCATGAGCGAAGTGATGCACGATGTCCTGGTGATCGGCGCGGGGCCTACGGGGCTGGCGTGTGCGATCGACGCGCAGAATGTGGGCTGCAGCGTGGCGGTTGTCGACAAGGGATGTCTGACGAACTCGCTGTTTCACTACCCCGCGAACATGACGTTCTTCACCACGCCGGAGCTGCTGGAGATTGGCAACATTCCGTTCCCTTCGCCGAACCAGAAGCCGTCGCGCGGCGAGGCGCTGGAGTACTACCGCAAGGTCGCGGAGCGCTACAAGCTCGAGCTGCACCTGTACGAGACGGTGAAGAGCGTAAGCGGCGCGGATGGCGATTTCACGGTGCACACGGAGGATGAGTTCGGCCGGGTGCGGGAGCATCGTGCGCGCAAGCTCATCGTGACGACGGGCTACTATGACCTGCCCAATCCGCTCAACGTGCCTGGGGAAGAGCTGTCCAAGGTGATGCACTACTACAACGAGCCGCATCCGTACTTTGGGCGCGATGTGCTGGTGGTGGGTGGGAAGAACTCGGCGGCCATCGCGGCGCTGGAGCTGTATCGGCATGGAGCGCGGGTGACGCTGGTGCATCGCGGCGCGGACCTGCATCGGCACATCAAGTACTGGATCAAGCCGGACATCGAGAACCGCATCAAGAACGGCGAGGTCGCGGCGTACTTCAACACGACGGTGAAGTCGATTGGCTACGACGAGGTGGTGCTTGCAACGCCGGAAGGCGAGAAGACGATCCCGAATCAGCATGTCTTCGCGCTGACGGGGTACAAGCCGGACTTTACGTTCATCGAGTCGATGGGCATCACGCTGGACCCGAACAACTCGCGCTGCCCGATCTACAACACGGAGACCTTCGAGTCGAACATTCCGGGGATCTATGTTGCGGGTGTTGTGGTTGCCGGCGAGCGGACGAATGAGGTGTTCATCGAGAACGGTCGCTTCCATGGAGCGGTCATCGCGAAAGACCTGGCGGACAAGCTGGGGAAGGCGAGCGTGGCGGCGCCGGTGAAGCCGGAGCATACGTACGCGGCGGAATGAGCGCGAGAGAGCGCGCTGCGCGCGTTAGCGGCTTCGCCGGTAGCGCTTTGCGGTAGCGCCTGCGGCGTTAGGGGATCTGTTGGAGTTTGAGCCGATGGGGCGCGCGCAGGGCGGCGTGGCGTCGGTTGAGGTTCTGCGCGGCCTATATGTCGCGCCTCCAGCGCTCAGGCCATTGGAGGCGCTGACCCGGGGCTTCGCCCCAGGCTGGTATGGAACGGGCCGCTGGCCCTGAGCATTTTCCCTTCAGGCATCGTCTCGCGACTTCGATCAAAACGCAGGTTCCCTTCGGGAATGACAAATCAAAGGGAGCTATAGCTCGGGGGAAACGGGCTCTAGACGTGGCTGGCGTTGAACGCCGTTCGCTGGCCTGCTTGCCAGCGCGCAGCCAGGGACAACGTAGTCGCTGCCCGTCGAGGTCCGCTAACGCGCAGCGCCAACGACGCAGTCGCTACCTGCCAAAGGCCGCTAACGCGAAGCGCTGCTTCTAGCTAATGACCCGCCGCCGGAAGCCGTCGAAGCCGATCTTCAGGAGCAGTGCCAAGAAGATGCAGAGCATCAGCAGGATGAGGCCCTGGTTCATGTGGCCTAAGGCTGGCGTGAGCGCGGCACGGAGGCCTTCGCTGATGTACACGATGGGGTTGATCAGCACGCCGTACTGCAGCACCGGGTTGAAGCGCAGCGCGATCCACGGGTAGTACACGCAGCCCAGGAAGGTGATGGGCATGACGACGACGCCGAAGATCAGGCCGATCTGCTTGGGCGGGACGAGCGTGCCGATGGTGAGCCCCAGTGCGCCGGAGAGCAGGCTGGCGAGGATGACCACGGCGATGAGGAACGGCCAGCTCGTGACATGCGCTTCGACCTTTGTTGAGGGCACGTAGTAGGCCATGGGGAAGACCACGCAGGCGGCGAAGATGGACTGCACGGCGCTGAAGATGACCTTCTCCAGCGCTACGGCGGTGACGGGCAGCGGGCACATCACGCGGTCGTCGATCTCGCGGGTGATGCCGAACTCCTGCGCAAGCGGAAGGGCGACTGCGGCGATGCCGGAGAACATGATCGCGACGGCGATGAGGCCGGGGAGCAGCACGGTGGAGAAGTTCGCTCCTGCGCCAGCGGCCATCTGTGCGGTTGGGTTCAGCGCCGCACCACTGCTGCCCATGTGCGGCATGATGTACGTGAACACGAAGAGGAAGAGCAGCGGGTTCATGCAGACGCGGATGAGGAACGGTCCGATCTCGCGGCGCAGTACGTAGAGATCGCGCAGCAGCAGGCCGCCGAAGGCGCGCGTGTAGCTGGTGAGCGGGGATACCGAAATCACAGGGGATACCGAATTGACAGGGGAAACGGTTGGATTACTCACGCAGGTCTCTCCCGGTCATCTTGATGAAGACGGCCTCGAGCGAGGCCTCGGAGGTGGCGACGTCGCGGAGGCCGTACTCGCTGGCCATGCCGACGATGTGTGCGAGCAGGCCGTCGCGGGCATGGGCTACGACGCGGAGGCCTTCGTCGGTGGGCTCGACGGTGCTGACGCCATCGAGCGAACGGAGCAACGCGGCGAGTGCCTCGCTGCGCTGCGGCTGTGAGAGCTTCAGCTCGTAGATCTTCTCTCCGCCGAGCGAGCCCTTGAGAGCGGCGGGTGTGTCTTCGACGAGGATGCGGCCGTGGTCGATGATGGCGAGGCGATCGCAGAGGGCGTCGGCTTCTTCCATGTAGTGGGTGGTGAGGACGACGGTGATGCCGTGCTCGCGGAGACCTTTGACGGCCTCCCACATGGCGATGCGGCTCTGCGGATCGAGGCCTGCGGACGGCTCGTCGAGGAAGAGCACACGCGGACGATGCGCGATGGCGCGGGCGATCTGGACGCGCTGGGCGAGGCCACCGGAGAGCTGTTGCGGATAGGCCGTGGCGCGGTCGGTGAGGCGAAACTGGTCGAGCAGCTCGGCGGTGCGGGCCTTGGCGTCCGCGCTGGAGAAGCCGAAGTAGCGGCAGTGGAAGCTGATGTTCTCGGCGATGGTGCAGGAGCGGTCGAGCGTGTTGTACTGCGGCACCACGCCGATGACGCGACGCGCGATGGCAGGATGCGCGACCACGTCTGTGCCCGCAATGCGCACGCTGCCCGCGGTGGGGATGGCCCGGGTCGTCGCGACGGAGATGGTGGTGGTCTTGCCGGCGCCGTTGGGGCCGAGCAGGCCGTAGATCTCGCGGTCCTCGACGTGGAGATCGATGTCGTCGATGGCGATGACGGGGTTCTTGCCGGGGTAGACCTTGCGGAGCCCGGTGATGTCGACGATGGTCTCTGCCAAGGGAAGCCTCAGCGGTGATTATAGTGACGCTACAGCCTTGGCTGGCGGCCCAGGTGTAGGCTAGGAGCACCAGGAGCGTGTGTAATGGCGATAGCAACCATGACTTCCGTGGACGTTCCCCTCGTAACCGTCGAAGAGTATTTGCATACGGTATATTCGCCCGACGTCGATTATGTTGACGGCCGGATTGAGGAGCGGTGTGTGGGCGAGTTCGATCATTCAGAGATTCAAACGATCCTCGCGATCATCTTTGGCAATCACCGGAAGGACTGGGGCGTCAAGGCCCTTACCGAGTTGCGTACGCAGATTGGTGCCAAGCGCTTCCGCATCCCCGATCTGCTCGTCATTCCCATCGGCGTGTCTCGGGAGCAGATCATCCAGACGCCGCCGCTGCTGTGCATCGAGATTCTGTCCCCGGAAGACCGCTGGAACCGGTTGGAAGGCAGGATCCAAGACTACTTCGCGATGGGTGTGCCTGTGGTGTGGGTCTTCGATCCGGAACAGCGCAACGTGGTGGTCATGCAGAAGACGGGCGAACGCCACGAGATGCGTGAAGGCACTCTGACGCTGGAGGGAACGCCGGTGGCGGTTCCGATCGCAGATGTCTTCGCCGTGCTGGACGAATAGCCGGCCCAAGTCTGAGCCGAACATCGACCCGGCGCGGGCCGCGCGACTACACGAGGGTGTGGGCGCGGGCCTATCATGTTGGGCATGACGACGATTCAGCAGGACGACCTGATCGAGAGCATCCGTGCTGCGCTGCAGTACATCAGCTTCTATCACCCGGTGGACTACATCGAGAACCTCGCGCGGGCTTATGAGCTCGAGCAGTCGCCCTCCGCGAAGGATGCGATGAAGCAGATTCTTGTGAACTCGCGCATGTGCGCGGAGGGACATCGGCCGATCTGCCAGGACACGGGCATCGTCACGATCTTTATCAAGTTGGGGCTGGAATGCCACATCCTGAAGGGCGAAGGCCCGGCGACGATGTCGCTGCAGGAGATGTGCGACCAGGGCGTGCGTGAGGCCTGGCTGGACCCGGATAACAAGCTGCGCGGCAGCATTCTTGCCGACCCGGCGTTCAGTCGCAAGAACACCAAGGACAACACGCCGTGCGTGGTCGAGGTGTCGCTGGTTCCCGGCAGCAAGGTGGACGTGACGGTGGCGGCGAAGGGCGGCGGCAGCGAGGCGAAGTCGAAGTTCGTGATGCTGAATCCTTCCGACTCGATTGTGGATTGGGTGCTGAAGACGGTGCCCACGATGGGCGCGGGATGGTGTCCTCCGGGCATCCTCGGCATTGGCATTGGTGGCACGGCGGAGAAGGCGATGCTGCTGGCCAAGCAGAGCCTGATGGACGACATCGACATGCAGGAGCTGAAGGCTCGCGGGGCGAAGACGAACATCGAGAAGATGCGGGTCGAGATCTACGACAAGGTGAATGCGCTGGGTATCGGCGCGCAGGGGCTTGGTGGGCTTACGACCGTGCTGGATGTGAAGATCTACGACTACCCGACGCATGCGGCGAATCTTCCGGTGGCGATGATTCCGAACTGCGCGGCCACGCGTCATGCACACTTTGTGCTGGATGGAACGGGCTCGGTGTATCTCGATCCTCCGAACCTGGATAAGTGGCCGAAGCTGACGTATGACGTGAGTGGAGGCAAGCGTGTGAACCTCGACACGCTGACGCCGGAAGAGATTAAGACGTGGAAGCCGGGCGAGGTGCTGCTGCTGAACGGCAAGCTTGTGACCGGACGCGATGCTGCGCACAAGCGCATGACGGACATGCTGAACAAGGGCGAGAAGCTGCCTGTGGATCTCACGAATCGCGTGATCTATTACGTTGGTCCGGTGGATCCGGTGCACAGCGAGGTGGTTGGTCCTGCGGGGCCCACGACGGCGACGCGCATGGACAAGTTCACGCGCCAGATGCTGGAGCAGACCGGCCTCATTGGCATGGTGGGCAAGGCGGAGCGAGGCGTGGCGGCGATCGATGCGATCCGCGATAACGAGGCGGTGTATCTCATCGCCATCGGCGGTGCAGCGTATCTGGTGTCGAAGGCCATCAAGGGTTCGAAGCTGCTGGCGTTCGGTGATTTGGGAATGGAAGCGATCTACGAATTCGATGTGGTCGATATGCCGGTGACGGTCGCGGTCGATTCCAAGGGACAGAGCGTGCATATTACTGGCCCTGAGGAGTGGAAGGAAAAGATCGCGCACAGCATGGAAGTGGCTGGCGTGCCGATTCTTGGGCAATAAGGCGCGAAAGATTCTCCGACTCCAGGCAGTTTTGTTACTGGAGACAACCCCTCCAGATGAAGTTAGGTTGCCTGCAAAGACTATTTCTTTGCGGGCACCTTTTGTTTTGCTTGCCCCATCCCATCCCTTGTACGGCAAGTTGCGTAAGGCGCGTGGCCTATCTACCGCGCCGGCGCTGAAGTAGCACGATGCAACAGAGGGAGATCCAACATCATGATTTCGTGGAAGAAGACAATATCCGCATTCTCGTTTGCGGTTGTGAGCGCAGGTCTGAGCCTGAGCGCGACTGCACAGGTGCCGAACCCGACCGCCGTCGCGCCTGGAGCGCAGTCGGGTGAGGTTGTGGCGTCCGGCCCGAATGGGACCTATATCTACCACGTCAAGGTCGTGGAGCGTCAGCTGGACGCGGTGAACTACCTCAACCGGAGCGGCGCAACCCACGTGGGCTTTATGGGCACGGAGTTGATGCCGAGCGCGCGCGGCGAAGCGAAGGTTGAATCCGTAACCGGTAAGTCGAAGATCTCGATGAAGCTGTCCGGCCTAACTCCGGCCAATGGCTTCGGCCCCGAGTACCTGACCTATGTGCTGTGGGCAATCTCGCCGGATGGACATCCGCAGAACCTTGGTGAGTTGGAGCTTGCGGGAGACAAGGCGAACCTCGATGTCTCGAGCTCGTTCCAGTCGTTTGGCATGATCGTGACGGCAGAGCCTTACTATGCTGTCTCGCAGCCGAGCGACGTGGTGGTAGCGAAGGGTGTCATCCTCGACAAGACGCAGGGTGTCCTGGAGCAGGTGAATGCGCACTACCAGCTGCTGCCGCGTGGTATCTACGCGCCGACGGATGGAGCGCATTCGGTGTGGAACCCCATTACCGACCGCGAACACTTCCCGCTGGCTCTGTATGAGGCACACAATGCCGAGCGCATCGCGATGATGGCCGGCGCTGACCGGTACGCCGCTGACATCATGCATGAGGTCGCTACGGACATCAGCAATGCGGATGCGATGCAGGCCAACCCGCACCGCGACGTGAAGATGATCTTCACGGATGCGCGTCAGGCGACGCAGCGTGCGGAAGATGCTCGCATCGTGTCGCTGCGTAAGGAAGCCCAGCTTCGCGATCAGAAGAATCAGGATGACAAGGTAGCGGCGCAGCAGCAGGCAGCCGATGCCCAGGCGCAGGCTGCGAATGCACAGGCACAGGCAGCGAACGCTCAGGCTCAGGCCGACGCGGCTGCGGCTGCCAAGGCCAAGGCTGAGGCGGACTGTGAGCGCGCTGAAGCGGAAGCGGCGAATGCCCGTGCCCAGGCGGCGGCTGCGCAGCAGTCGGCGCAGGCCAGCCAGCAGAGTGCAGAAGAGGCGCGCGAGAAGCTGAAGTCGCAGCTGAATGCTGTGCTGCAGACGACCGAGAGCGCACGAGGCCTGATCGTGAACATGAACGATGTGTTGTTCGATACGGGCAAGTACACGCTGAAGTCGGACGCTCAGGTTCGGCTCGCGAAGATCTCCACCATCCTTGAGCTGTACCCGAACCTCAAGGTGCAGGTGGAAGGCTACACGGACTCCACGGGAACGCCGACGTTCAACCAGACGCTGAGCGAGAACCGCGCGGGCACGGTGAAGAACTTCCTGGTGGAGAACGGTGTGCCGCAGCCTAACGTTTCGGCGCAGGGCTTCGGCGCGACGAACTTCGTTGCGGACAACGCGAGCGCTTCGGGCCGGCAGCAGAATCGCCGGGTCAACCTGGTGGTTTCGGGTGCGGCAATTGGCGTGAATGGCAGCACAGCTCCTTCCGGCCAGCAGCAGTAAGCTGGCAGCAGATCGTCAGGAACAAACGCAGGATGGAGAGGCAGTCCCCGGGTGGGACTGCCTCTTCTTTGCGTTTTGCGACAAGGTTGGATCGGGTTTTGAGTTTCGGGTTTTGAGTTTCGGGTTTTGAGTTTCGGGTTTTGAGTTTCGGGATTTGAGTTTCGGGATTTGAGTTGAGTGGATGCTCGCGCGCTGCGCGGGTTTTCAGGCAAGATGAAGTTCGAGGCCCTTGAATGGGCTCAGAACGGCAGGAGATAAAGGTCAGTGGGCATTTCTCTGAAGGACAAGATTGTGTTTGTGACGGGTGCCAGCAGCGGTATCGGTGCGGCGACGGCGCTGGAGTTTGCGAAGCTCGGAGCGAAGCTGCTGGTTTGCGCTCGCAGGCTGGACAAGTTGAAGGAGCTGGAGCCGCAGCTTCGCGAGGCGGGCGCCGCCGACGTGTTCTGCTTCGAGCTCGATGTGCGCGATCGCGAGGAGGTCGAGTGCACGCTGAAGACGCTGCCGGCGGGCTGGAGCGAGATCGAGGTGCTGGTGAACAATGCCGGGCTCGCCCGGGGTCTCAAGAAGCTCTACGAAGATGATGTTGAGAACTGGGAAGAGATGATCGACACCAACGTGAAAGGGCTGCTCTACGTAACCCGAGCGGTGGTGAGCGGGATGATCGTGCGCGGGCGCGGCCACGTCCTCAACCTGGGTTCCATCGCAGGGCACAACGCCTATGCCAACGGTGCGGTGTACTGTGCGACCAAGGCGGCGGAGCGGTTCATCACCGATGGCCTGCGGATTGACGTGAATGGGACGCCGATCCGCGTGAGCACGGTGGATCCTGGCATGGTGAAGACGGACTTCAGCCGCATTCGCTTTCGTGGCGATGAGGAGCGTGCCGGGAAGACGTATGAGAACGTCGACCCGCTGCTGCCGGAGGATGTGGCGGATGTGATCGTGTTTGTGGCGACGCGGCCTGAGCACGTGGTGCTGCAGCAGATCGTCATGACGCCGGTGGCGCAGGCGAATCCGTTTACGTTGACGAGGAGGAGTTAGCGCGACTGCGTCGCGTTAGCGCTTCGCGGGGAGCGGCTTCGCCGGTAGCGCCTGCGGCGTTAGCGGTGGCAATTCCAAATGCTGGGGCGGGAGTCAGCATCATGCCGCCGCGAAGAAAAATGCAGGGGTTCCTCCCCATTCGCTACGCTCAGGGTCGGAATGACGGGCGAGTAGAGGCGCAAACGATGCTTTGGCTAACCGCGAAGCGGCTGACTGCCGAAGGCAGCTCCCGCGCAGCGCTGACCCGAAGGGCTGCGCTTAGAGCTTGACTGACCAGCCGAGCTGCTCGAGCTCGTACTCGATGGACTTTAGTGCGGTTTCGAGAGCGGAGCGGCGGTGGGGGCTTGCGGTGCGCTCGCTCAGTGCCCGCTCGCGCTGCAGCTCGAGGGTCTGAATCTTGCGCTTGAGTTCGGCTTCGGCGCGACGGGCTACCGAGGTGTCTTCCTGCTTGGTGCCCTGCGAGGACGGTTGCTCAGACATAAGGCCATTCTACGCCCAGCAAAAGCATGAAGGGGATGCCGTTCGGCATCCCCTTTAGGTTTGTGTCCTTTGGCGGGCTTACTTCTGGCGGCCGAAGCGATACAGGACGCCTGCATTGAAACCGAAGTGGCTTTGCAGGGAGCTGGACGAGGTCGAACCTGGGCCGTTGGAGAAGATGGTCGCCTGGTAGACGGGCGAGAAGCGGAAGGCCAGGTTCGGCTGGAAGTTGTAATCGACGTTTCCGCTGACGGAGAAGGCGGGGCGAATGCCATCCTGCCACAGGCCGAGTTGGTAGCCGTAGAGACCCTTGGCGCCGCCGGAGAAGATGCCGTCGGCCACGCCGCCAACACCCTGTACGGAGACAGCGACCTTCTCCCTGGCGTAGAAGCGGTAACCCGCGCCGCCCTGGAAGAAGTACTCGTTGATCTGCGGGTTATAGACGCCGTAGATGTTGTTCTGAACCTTGGCATTGCCGAAGGCGCCGCTGGCGTCGCCGATGACGAAGAGCTTGGGGTTGAGGAAGTAGTTGGTCGTGACCGCCCAGGTCACTTCGTTGTTGCGCTGCAGGGTCTGGCCCGGGCGATAGCGCAGCCAACCGCCGCCGCCGAAGATCTCCCAGCGGTGGGTGTAGTTGTCCTGGATGGTGCGCTGGATACGCGCCTGACGGCTGGCGTTGGTCTCGTGCCGGGCCACATGCCCCTTCGGCGTCTGGGCCGCAGCGGAGAGAGAGGGAATCAGAAGCGCTGCCAGGGACAGAACGGTCAGGCGCGCGGTATTGCTCAGGGACTTGCGGGCAAACATCAGAATCGAAACTCCTGCGGGTGGGGACACCGGACGGGGCGCAAAGGCCCGCATCATCCATTAGAACATTGCCGGGGGCTTGTGAGGGATCGTCGGGAGGCAGAACAGCACCTCCCTCCCATCCGTGGGACGTTAGCGCAGGTTGTAGGTCACCCCGGTGACGAACTGAAAGGAGTTCTTCTTGTATCCCGGGGCGGGATCGTTCAGGAAGCTGTCGCTGGCCGAAATCGCGGCGCTGAGGCGCTTGAAGACGGGCAAGGTGAGTCCTGTGTTGAAGTTCGCGGAGTAATCCTTGCCGACATTGAACGACGGAATCACGTTCAGGGACTCGGTGAAGGTCATCTTGCGGGGGAGCGCACGGTGGTAGCCCTCGAAGATGGTGGAGCCGACCAGCTGCGTGGAGGGTGCCGGCGTGGTCGGGACGCCATTGATGACGCCGCCAAGATACTTCTGCGTCTCGTAGTGGATGTCGGCCTTCAGGTCGATCTCCTGCTTCGCGTCCTTGACGACCGTCCAGCCGATGCCGCCGCCGTAGATCTGCTGCAGGGAGAGGCCCTGGGCGTAGTTGTGGTCGAAGGCTACGTCGCCGAGGGCGTAGAAGCGCGCGCTGAAGTACTGATCGCGCTCCGCGTCGGCGTGGAAGATGCTCGCCAGGGTGGTGATGTCCTTCGCGGGAGGGTTGGTCTGCGGGATGGCGCCCGGCGAGGTGTTCTTGCCATAGCTCTCGAGCACGTTCACCGTGGTGCGGTCGCGCGGAGCCAGCCAGGAGACGGTGGGGGTGGCGCGAATGAGGCCCACGCCGAGGGTGAGCGTGGTGGCGTTGGTGGTGGCGCGGACGAGCGTCGCGCCGCCGGTGACGGCGCCGTTCCAGTCGGCGAAGAAGCTCTGGTGGCCGCGAATCTGCTTGTCGAACTCGGCGCGCGGGACGAGATAGTTCACGTCGGCAGCGGGGATGGAGGACGCGACGGACTCGGCGTCGGGACTGGTCGCGGGGCCCGACGGATGCACGGCTACTTTGCCGTCAGCGATGGAGATGGTGCCTTCCGGCGCGGGGGTGCCCTTCTTCACGACAAGGCCCTTCTTCAGGAGGGCGAACTCGCTGGCCTTGGACCCGGCGCGTAGCTCCTTCACCTTGGCGAAGGGGACTGTGAGGCTGCCGGCCATGTCGCTGTTGAAGACGACGCTGCCGCCAGCCGAGCTGACGAGGTGGCCGGTGAGCTGGTCGCCATTGGTAAAGACGAGGACGTCGGGTGCGTTGTCGGCGGGCTTGGCCTGAGCCTGAGTGTCCTGTGCCTGGGCGCCGAGAGCGAATGCAGTCCACATGGAAAACAGAAACACTGCGGGCCGGGTGATACGAAAAAACATGAAAGTCTCCTTGAGCCGGTCTGCTTAAGCCTACATGCAGAGCGCGCGATAGACGCCCCCCTGGGGTGAAGGTGGTTGCAGTTCAGCGCAAGGTGCGGATAGGCTGGATACATGTACGAGGACTTTCGGGCGATCGACCGCTGGACCGGTGAAGAGCTGCACTGCGTTTGGAAGGGCACGGTTGTGGCCATTGCCACGCGCCATGCCGATGCAACGGACATCCGCTTTGCCGTGAATGGCAAGCCGCTCTGGATTGCCATGCCGAACACCGCGTGGGTGGAGCACAAGAAGAAGTCCGGCACCGCCATCACGGATTACCTGGCCGCGCAGGCTGCGGGCCGCTATCTGAAGCAGCAGATCGAGACCGGCTACGACAACGGCCGCGAGATGTTGACGATGAGCGTTCCCGAGGTGCTGGAGGCGGTGGGTGCGGTGATGGATGAGGCTGGCCACACGGCGAAGCTTCCCTCGCTGCCGGTCATCGACCGCAACGCGATGCCCGCAGGTTTGCCGGAGTCGTTTGGCTTCAAGCTGCCGGGCGAGCCGGAGACGCTGGCGCAGGATATGAAGCATGCCAAGGGGATGCCGGGCGGCGTGAACAGCTAGTTTTAGCGAATAGCAAATAGCAAATAGCGAATAGCAATTAGGCGCGGGGTGAGCTCCGCGCCTTTGTTGCGTCTGTGGGCAACCTCTGCGGGAGGCGGGGTCTGGTGCGTGCGTGCGATTTGGCGCATGGGGACTGACGTTTCTCTCGTTGACGGCATCCAACTTCACCAGATCATAAGGCTTCCTGAGCAGCCCGAGGGCCTTGGGCGCGATGGGGATTCCGGGCCAATGAGAGATGACAATGGCTGTTTCCGATTTTGCGGTTCCTGAAGCTGCTTCTGGACTTGCTGCACCTGCTGACACAGCACCGAAGAGGCGTTTCGGCGGGCTGGCGCAGGTGGGGCTCACGCTGGTGGGCGCGTATGTTGTGCTCGCAATCATGGCGGGGATTGCGCTGGCGGAGTTCTCGCTGCACCTGCCCAAGATGCCGCTCTATGCACCGGAGACGTATCGCGTGCGCTATGAGCGGCAGTTCGATGCTCGCCTGCGCGATGTCTCACTCGCCGCGCAGGATGGCGCGGTGCTGCGGGCGTGGTACATCGCGCCAGCGAATCCGAATGGCCGCTCCGTGGTGCTGCTGCATGGCATTGGCGGCAATCGCGTGTGGCTCTCGGGCTATGCGGACATCTTTCTGAAGCGCGGCTATGCGGTGCTGCTGCCGGACTCGCGCCAGCATGGAGCGTCGGGAGGGAGCATCGCGACCTACGGCGTGCTGGAGCGCTATGACGTTCGCCGCTGGGTGGGCTGGCTGCGCGCGCGCAATCCGGGCTGCACCTACCTGCTTGGCGAGTCGATGGGAGCGGCGATTGGCGTCGAGGCTACGGCCGTAACTCCGCAGCTTTGCGCCGTCGCGGTGGAGTCGCCCTTCGCAAGCTTTCGACCGATCTCGATTGAGCGGCTCGGCTGGCAGACGCACCTGGGGTCGACCTTCTGGGCGACGGCGGGAAGGCCTGCGATCGAGGTGGCGTTCCTATGGACGAAGCTGCGCTACCACGTGTATCTGCCGGATGCTTCGCCGGTGCGTGCGGTGGCACATTCGCGTGTGCCGGTGCTGCTGATCGCAGGGACGCGGGACGAGAACATCCCGATGCACAATGCGTTGGAGATTCAGCAGGCGTGCGGCAAACGGTGTGCGCTGTGGATCGTGCCGGGGGCAGACCATGGGGCCGCGGCTGCGATTGCGCCGCAGGAGTTCGGCAATCGCGTGGTGCGGTGGTTCGCGATGCATGACCCGGTGGGACCGTTGGGGGCGAAGACGGTGGGGATGGCGCGGGGGCGGTAGTGGACCTAGATCAAGTCGCACGAACGGTAGGTCGCGGCTTCAGCCGCGACAAGAGACAGAGCGA
>Ga0302187_10001104_pt1 | contig 23456 bp, 26 predicted proteins | sample II_Bog_E1_3_FD_202120 | JGI IMG/M metagenome (GOLD analysis project Ga0302187, IMG submission 202120) | Peat permafrost microbial communities from Stordalen Mire near Abisko, Sweden - II_Bog_E1_3 | ecosystem: Environmental > Terrestrial > Soil > Wetlands > Peat | place: Sweden: Abisko...
ACGCCAATCGCCCAGAAAGATCAGAATCATCACGGCCGTAAGGCAGGCGGCGGTCAGGCCCTCATGCAACACGCCCTGAATCGAGGCCCGCACAAAAAGCGACTGATCGAACAGTGCCTTGATGCTCAGTTGGGGTGCGAGGTCGCGCGGCAGATACCTCGCCGGGTCTTGCAAGATCGCCTTTATGCCATTCACCACCGTCAGCGTGGAGGATCCGCCCAGTTTGTACATGGACATCAGCACGCCGCGCGCACCGTCCTGGCGCACGATGTTGGTTTGCACCGCGAATCCGTCGCGCACGTGTGCCACGTCGCGCAGGTAAAGTGTGGACGAGCCCGAAGTCTTTACCGGCAAGTCGTTCAATTCGGCAATGGTCTGCGGAGCGCCGTTCATCTCCACTGTGTACTCGGTCGGCCCAATCTTGGTCGTACCGGTTGGCAGAATCAAATTCTGTGCCGACACCGCGTTGACGATATCGGCGGGCGACAGCCCATAGGCCTGGAGTTTGGCGGTATCGAGGTCCACCTGCACCTGGCGCGGCTTGCCGCCGTAGGGATACGGAGTCCCCGCACCCTGCACCGTGCTCAACTGCGTGCGCAAGAAATTATTGCCCAGGTCGAACAATTGCTGCTCCGGCAGCGTCTTGCTGCTCAAGCCCAGTTGCACGATCGGCGTCGTGGATGCAGTGTAAGTGATCACCAGCGGCGGAACCGTCCCCGCAGGCAGTCCGCGCAACACCGTCTGGCACATCGCTGTCACTTGTGTCAGCGCCATCGAAATGTTGACGGAAGGCTGGAAGAAAATCTTGATCACAGCCTTCCCATACAATGACTGCGATTCCTGATGTTCGATGTCGTTGACCGTGACCGTGAATCCGCGCTCGGAGTTGCTCACGATGCGGTCCGCCATCTCCTGCGGCGACAGGCCGTCGTAGTTCCACACCACGCTGACCACCGGAATGTTGATCTCGGGAAAAATGTCGACGGGCGTGCGCAGAATAGTGACGGGCGTAAGAATGATGATGAGCAGCGCCATCACCACAAACGTATAAGGACGCCGAAGCGCTAATGCGACAATCCACATAAGAATAAGAGTGACGAAAACTGGTAACGCTGAATACCCGCGCTAATGGGTTTCCTTCGTGACCTTCGTGTCCCGAATCGACCCATCACCTAGGATTCAAAACACTACGTTTCGGATTTAAATTATATTAGACTTCAGCCATGGAGCAAAATCGTATCCGAAGAGCCGCTACCCGGAACGGAAGTAATAATCATAACGGATCGAACGGCAAGCGCCCGCCCGGACGCCCCCGCAGCGAGGAATCGCGTCAATCGATCCTGCGCAGCACTCTGAAACTGCTCAAGCAGCCCGGCGGATTCCCCGAACTGAGCATCGAAGCCATCGCCGCCGACGCCAATGTTGGCAAGACAACCGTCTACCGCTGGTGGCCCACCAAGGCCGCCCTGGTCGCCGACTCTTTCTTCGCCAGCGCCGAGGACGAACTCCAGTTCCCCAATACCGGCTCCGTTCAACGCGACATGAGCCTGCAGATGCGGAGAGTAATCCGCATCTTCCGCTCCGACCGCGGCAAGGTCGTCGCGGCGCTGCTCGCCGGCGGCCAATCCGACCCGGACTTGCTCGAAGCCTTTCGCGAGAGATTCATGTGGCCCAAGCGTCGCCAGGCCTATCAAACCCTCCAGCGCGGCATCGACCGCGGCGAACTCCCCGCCGACAGCGATAAAGACCTAATCCTCGACTCCCTCTACGGCCCCATCTACATGCGCTTCCTAATCCGCCACGACAAACTAGCCGAAAGCTTCGCCGACGAGCTTTGCGGATTGGTCCTGCAAGGGTTGAAAAGACAAGTGCGGCCCTGAGACGAACTGGGACCCGGCGATCCGATTCGTGAGCACAATCTGTTTTCGCCAATCTGCGCTTAAAAGCGTATACAAGTACGAGGTTCAACGTGCGGGAGTACGACCTAATAGCGGAGTGGTATGCATCAGAACGCGTCGATCAGACAGGCGTACCCGAAGCGACCACGCTAGCGTTATCCATCCCACGCGGATCGGTTGTTCTCGATGTTGGTTGTGGCAACGGCATACCCATCACCCGTGCATTGCTGAGCGGTGGCCACCGAGTCGTCGGTCTAGACAGCTCCGGTGCGATGCTTGCAAACTTCAGGCGCAATTGCCCCGAAGCGTTTGCTGTTAGAGGAATGATTCAGTCCTGTCCGTTCGCCGATTGCGTGTTCGATGCTGTGGTTGCGTGGGGCGTCATGTTCCATCTCAATTCCGAGGACGCGATTAGGGCAATTGCGAATGTCTCGCGCATCGTTAAGCGCGGTGCGCCGTTCCTTTTCACATCCGGAGACGTCGAAAGCTTTGATGGCAAAGAGGGCAAGATGAACGGCGTGACGTTTCGGTATTTCTCCCACAGCGTCAACAGCTACCGACGTATCCTCGGCGATCACGGCTTCACATTGGCCGACGTCCACGCTGATACCGGGCACAACACCTATTACCTCGCGAAGAAAGCTGAGCCCCGGAGTTGATGGTTGCAAAATCTCGTGGGTGTTGAAACACTCCATTTTTCTCAAAACGACGGGAAAAATGGGGATAGAAAATGTCTCAGAAAACGAGAACGTCGCTTATAGGGTTATCCTGACGCAAACTTTCTTTGACCATTTTCGAGAGATCGAGTTTTTCAACACCCACTCCCCATGGCACTCATAACCCTTGGGAGCGATCGTTCATTCTGCCAATCGTTAGCCATCCCCGTGTTTCACTCCGACCCCACCCGAAAACGAAATTCTTACCCATCCCGCTTGGAATTGCTTCCCTAAACCGTTTACCCGACACCACTTACCGTTCGACCCCAAAATCATCCCAATCCCTGCTCGCCCTTGCGCGAACTAGCCCTCCGGGTCTAGAATCAAATTGCGACCGAAACAGTCGGAGTTTAATCCGATCATATAGGTCGCCATTCGCACCATGCTCAAACTCACCAAAAAAGCCGACTACGGACTCATGGCCATGAAGCACCTGGCCGAGCACGCTGACCAGGGCGCATGTTCCGCCAAGGATGTCGCCGAAGCCTACGGCATCCCGCAGGAAGCGCTGGCCAAGATTCTGCAACGGCTGGCCAAGGTCGGCTTGATCCGGTCGCAGCATGGCATGAACGGCGGTTACACGCTGACCCGCGATCCGAAGACGATTTCCGCTTTCGAAGTGATCAAGGCCATCGACGGCCCGTTGTTCATTACGTCGTGCGTCACCGTTCGCGGCGAATGCGGCCAGAGCGATCGCTGCACCATCCGCGAGCCGCTGCGCAAAGTGAATGAAAGCATCGAGCAGGTCCTGAAAAACATCAAAATTTCGCAGATGAAAGAAGAGCCGGAAGTAGTCCATATCGACAAACAGGAGACCCGGAAGCCGGCGGAGTTGGTAACGATTTTGTAGCACTGGTTTTGTGTTAGGACGGATTTTGTGTAGGGCACGGCTTTAGCCGTGCCGTTCAACGCAACAAAATTTGGGGGCTTTAGCCCCTGAGGCACGTTTTAGGAGACGGCAATCATGAGCACGCACGTAAAAACGGCGACCCCCACCAGCAGTAAAGACAATGGACAGCACACCGCCCCCAACGGCATCAAGCTCCCGATCTACATGGATAACCACGCGACCACGCCCATGGATCCGCGCGTCCTCGAGGAAATGCTGCCCTATTTCATGGAGAAGTTCGGCAACGCCGCCAGCCGCAATCATCCCTTCGGATGGGCTGCCGAAGAAGCCGTCGAGCTGTCGCGCGAGCGTATCGCCAAGCTGATCGGCGCGACCGCGAAAGAAATCATCTTCACCTCGGGAGCCACCGAAAGCGACAACCTCGCCATCAAAGGTGTCGCCGAGATGTATCGCGAGAAGGGCAACCACATCATCACCGCGGTCACCGAGCACAAGGCGGTGCTCGACACCTGCAAGCATCTGGAGAAACTCGGCTTTCGCGTGACCTATCTGCCGGTACAGAAAGATGGACTCGTCGATCTCGACGACCTCAAGCGCGCCATGGATGACAAGACGATTCTGGTTACGATCATGGCCGCCCAAAACGAAATTGGCGTCCTGCAACCGGTCGCGGAAATCGGCAAGATGTGCCGCGAACGCGGCGTCGTCTTCCATTCCGACGCGGTGCAGGCCATCGGCAAGGTTCCGATCGATGTGAACAAGATGAATATCGACGTCGCGTCCATCACCGCCCACAAGCTCTACGGGCCGAAAGGCGCGGGCGCGTTGTATGTGCGCCGCAAGAATCCGCGCGTGCAACTGGTGGCGCAGATCGATGGCGGCGGCCACGAGCGCGGCATGCGCTCCGGAACCCTCAACGTCCCCGGCATCGCCGGTCTGGGCAAGGCTTGCGCGATTGCGCACGAGGAGATGCCGCAGGAATCCTGCAAGATGGCCGGCCTGCGCAACCGTCTGAAAGACAGCATCATGAGCCGCCTCGATGAGGTCTACATCAACGGCTCCATGGAGCATCGCCTGCCCGGCAATTTGAACATCAGCTTTGCCTACGTGGAAGGCGAGTCGCTGCTGATGGGCATCAACGATATCGCGGTATCCAGCGGATCGGCCTGCACCTCCGCAACGCTGGAGCCATCCTATGTTCTGAAAGCTCTCGGCACCGGCGACGATCTGGCGCACAGCTCGATCCGCTTCGGCATCGGGCGCTTTAACACCGAAGCCGAAATCGATTATGTGGGCGACCGCGTCGTCGAAACCGTTCTGCGCCTGCGCGAACTCTCGCCGCTCTACGAAATGGCGAAAGAGGGCGTGGACTTAAAGAGTGTGAAGTGGGCAGCAGAAGCGCATTAGAGGTAAGGTTTCAAAGTTTCAGGGTTTCAAGGTTTCAAGGTGCCTTGATCCAATCTGTAACTTTGACGACTCGGTGGGGTAGTCATTGAAACCTTGAAACATTGAAACTTTGAAACCTGAAGGGGTGAACGATGTCATACAGCGATAAAGTAATCGACCACTACAACAATCCGCGCAACGTCGGCTCCATGGATAAAAAGGACACCGATGTCGGCACCGGCCTGGTTGGCGCGCCCGAGTGCGGCGACGTCATGAAGTTGCAGATCAAGGTCAACCCGCAAACCAACGTCATCGAAGACGCCAAGTTCAAGACCTTCGGCTGCGGCTCGGCGATTGCATCGTCGTCGCTTGCGACCGAGTGGGTCAAGGGCAAAACCATCGACCAGGCTCTCGAGATCAAGAACACCGAGATCGTGAAAGAGCTGGCCTTGCCGCCGGTGAAAATTCACTGCTCCGTGCTCGCCGAAGACGCCATTCGCGCCGCCATCGGCGACTGGAAGAAGAAACAGGAAACCGCCAATCCCGCGGAAGTGCGGGCAGCGCAGTAAACGAAGATTAGAATGAATGTGCCCCAGGTTCGCGCCCGTCCTTTGGGCGCTAACCTGGGTGCAGCCGACTCATGGAAGACACGCTCAAAACCGTAGCGCCACCTGCACCGCCCTCGGCTCCGCCCAAAGGCATTCAGGTGACCGACAACGCGCTCAAGAAGATTCGCTCCGCCATGGTGAAAGAAAACGTTTCACCGGAGCAGGGCGGCCTTCGTCTCGGCGTGCAGGGCGGCGGATGCTCGGGCCTGAGCTACAACGTAAGGTTCGATACGCAACCGCGCGAGCGCGACCGTGTGTTTCAGTTCGGAGACGTCCGCGTTTTTGTCGACCCAAAGTCCTTCATCTATCTTCATGGCATGACGCTCGATTACCAGGAAACCCTGATGCAGCAAGGCTTCGTATTCGTGAACCCGAACTCGACCAAGTCCTGCGGCTGCGGCAGTTCTTTCTCGTAGAGGAAGTGTGGCGGCCTCGCCCGCGCAGGAGTCTGCTGAAAAATCAGACTGAATTGTGAGGGCGGGCCGCGCGCTCGCCCTGAATTTTGTAATGGCTAATACTCAATCTAAATCGTCGTTGATCATGCCCGGACAATCGCCCGCGCAGTCGTCCACCGACGTAACCCCCAGTTGCTGGTCCTGCGGCACCATGCGCGCCGTTCACTTCTGTAGTTCCTGCGGCAAAGTGCAACCGCCCGTCCCCGTGGATTACTTCACCTTCTTCGGATTTCCCCGCAAACTCAACCTCGACACGGCCGCGCTCGAAAAAGAATTCTACGCGCTCAGTCGCCGCCTTCATCCCGACGGATTCGGACAAGCCGACGATCGGGAACGCGCATGGAGCCTGGAACAAAGCTCCATGCTCAACGACGCTTACCGCACCCTGAAAGATCCGATCAAGCGCACCGAATATCTGTTGCGCCTGGAAGGCGTCGAACTCGAAGAGCAATCGAAACAGGCCACGGAAAAGGCTCGCGCCACCGGCGAACTGAAGAAACAGGTCGTGCCGCCCGATCTCCTGGAAGAAGTCTTCGAGCTGAACATGCACCTGGAAGAGCTGCGGGCCCAGAAGACGCTCGGCGAAGACGACCCCGCATTACTCGAGGAAATCGGCAAGGCCAAGCTGTCGCTGGAAGAAAAATTCGACGCGCTTTTCAACGAACTCAAGATCGAATGGAACCACTGGGACCAAGCTGTAGACAGCGGAACCGGCGACGATCGGCGGAAAGTACTGGACACAATGCTGGATGTCCTGAACCGCAGAAACTACGTCCGCAACCTGGTACGGGACGTGAACGAAGCACTGGAAGGCTAGGTAAGAGGTGAGAGGTCAGATTGCAGAGGTGAGAATCTTGAAGGGTTTCACCTCTGCAATCTGACCTCTGACCTCTGCAATTCTCGACAAAATGTCTACCGACTACATAGTAGGAATCGATCTCGGCACCACGAACTCGCTCGTGGCCTACATGCAGGGGGATGTCCCTGTCGTCATCCCCGGCGAAGACGGCCTCAACCTCGTTCCCTCGGTGGTCGCGCTCACCCTCGACAACAACGAGAACAACCAAATTGTCGTTGGCAACGCCGCCCGCAAGTATCTGATCGAAACACCGGAGCGCGCCGTCTACTCCGTCAAACGCTTGATGGGCCGAGGCGTGGAGGACATCCAGGAAGAACTGAAGCTCTTCCCCTTCCAGTTGGCGGACGACATTCAGCCCGGCGAAGTCCTGCGCATCAAAATCGGCGACCGCACCTACACCCCGCCCGAGATTTCCGCGCTGATCCTGCGCCAGCTGAAACGCAACGCCGAGCGCTTTTTCGGAGCGCCCGTCACCAAGGCCGTCATCACCGTCCCCGCATATTTCAACGACGCGCAACGGCAGGCCACCAAAGATGCCAGCCGCATCGCCGGCCTCAATGTTTTGCGTCTGGTCAATGAACCGACCGCCGCCGCGCTCGCGTACGGTCTCGACAAGAATAAGAACGGCATCATCGTCGTTTACGACCTGGGCGGGGGCACCTTCGACATCTCGATTCTCAAACTGCACGACGGCATTTTCGAGGTCGTCGCCACCAACGGCGACACACATTTAGGCGGCGACGACATCGACAATCTGCTGATCGCCGTCGCGCTCGACGACATTCGCGGCGACTTGGGACTCGATCTTCGGACAGACGCCCGCCGCCACGGAGAAACCGTGGCCCGCATCCGCAAAGCCGTAATTGAAGCGAAGATTGCGCTTTCCTCGCAGCCCACGGCGAAGCTCGACGTCGATTTGCCCGGCGGGAGAAAATATCGGCGCGAAATTTCGCTCGAAGGTTTCGGGCAGATGATCCAGCCCATCATCGACCGTACCATCGGCCCCTGCAAACAAGCGCTCAAAGACGCAGGCCTGAAGCCCGAGCAAATCGACGAAGTTGTGCTCGTCGGAGGCTCGACCCGCATTCCCAAGGTGCGACGCCTGGTGCAGGATCTATTCAGTCGCGTGCCGCACACGGGTCTGAATCCTGACGAAGTGGTGGCACTCGGCGCAGCCGTGCAGGCAAATATTCTGGGCGGTGGCTCCGAAATCACCAAAGAAATGCTACTGCTCGACGTAACCCCGCTGTCTCTCGGAATCGAAGTTGCAGGCGGCGTGACCGATAAGATCATCCTGCGTAACTCGACCATCCCGGCGTCCGCGACCCAGTACTACACCACTCAGATCGATGGCCAGGCGAACGTAGCCATTCATGTGTTGCAAGGCGAACGCGAACTGGCGCGCGATTGTCGCTCGCTAGCCCGCTTCGACCTGAAAGGCGTTCCACCGATGCCCGCCGGCATGCCGCGCATCGAAGTCAAATTTCTGATCGATGCCAACGGCATCTTGCGCGTTTCGGCCCGCGAGCAGCGCAGCGGAAAAGAAGCCGAGATCGACGTCCAGCCCAGCTACGGACTCACCGACGAGCAGGTCGAGAACATGCTGCTCGAGTCGTTCGACTTTGCCGAAGAAGATTTCCGCCAACGCCAGATCATCGAAGCGCGGCGCGAAGCCGATACCATCCTGACCCCGCTCGCGAAGGCGAAGAAGGACCTCGCGTGGCAGCAACTCACCCACGAAGAACGTCGCAACGTCGAAACTTTGGAGAAGGCTCTCGTCGCCGTCAAAGATGGCAACGACTATCACGCGATCCGCGAAGCGATCGACGTACTGAACAAAGCCACCATGCGCCTGGCGGAGTTGATGATGGACACCGCCGTCTCCACCGCGCTTAAAGGAAAAGCCATGGATGACACGGGGATTGAAGTGGGCGAGCAAGCCGGCCATCCGGTGGCAAAAGCGGATTTTGAATGAGTGCAGGGTTCAAGGTTTCAGAGCTTCACGGTGAAACGCTGGCCTGTAGACTTTGAAACATTGAAACCTTGAAACCTTGAAACTTTGAAACTTGGGGTTTTCATATGTCTGACGAAAAAATGCAAAACACTGGAACTACCACAATGGACGCTCCCGCCGTCAAAAGTAGCGAAAACACGGTTGAAGTCACCTTCCTTCCCGAAGGCAAGACCGTCACCTTCGAACACGGCAAGCTGCCCTATAAAGACCACGGCAAGCAGGAATCGCTGCTCGACGTGGCCTTGAACTTCGGCATCCATCTCGATCATGCCTGCGGAGGCAACTGCGCTTGCACCACCTGCCATATCTGGGTTAAGGAAGGCGCCGACCTCATCTCCGAGATGGACGACGACGAAGCCGACAAGCTCGACATGGCCGCCGATCTTCAGCTAAACTCACGCCTCGGATGCCAGACGGTCATCAAGAAGCCGGGCAAGGTCGTAGTAGAGATTCCAGCGTGGAATAGAAACTACGTTTCCGAAGAACACTAGAAACCATAAGAACTGGCCGTTCCAATAAGAACTTGTCATTCCGATTAAGAACTTGTCATTCCGAACGAAGTGAGGAATCTCTACCCCACCAGACTCGTCAGTACGTGGGGATCTTTCGCAAACGTTCAGCACAACAACGCGCCGAGGACGCACAAAGCCAATGCCCAAAGAACTGACCTGGAGCGATTCCGACGACCTCGGCATTCTGCTCTCTGAAACCCATCCCAAACTCGACCCGCTCGCGGTCCGCTTCACCGACCTGCACAAATATGTGCTCGCGCTCCCAGGTTTCAAAGACGACCCCGCGAAGTCGAATGAAGCCAAACTGGAGGCCATCCAGATGGCCTGGCACGCCGAAGTTCTCGACCGCACCCAGGGTTAGCACCCCAGTTCAGCCCGCACCCGGTCTCACCGCTCTTTATTGCGGACTTAGCGGAGCGGACAAATCACCGGCAAAGCACCAGCCGCAATTGAAATTTCGGCGGGCGTCTCGCAAACAAACTCTCCATCGGCGTAAATCTCGATCGGAGTCTCGGTCTCCACCCTTACCCGCTCTGCCTTCGAGTACTCAACCTTAGACGACAACCGATGCTGCCCGAAATAGACCGTGAAAAACATACACAACAGATGAAAAGGATTCAACGTCGAGATCCGGCACACATCCAGCTTGCCGTCGGCAAAATCCGCTTCCGGCGCGATGCGCATGCCGTCGCCATAGAATTGTGTGTTCGCGAAAGCGGCGAGCAAGGTGGGCTTGGCCGCTTCGTCACGATGGTTTTCATTGCCGCCGTCTTGCGTCAGCCGCATCGCAAACGCCGGAAGCTTGCGCAGCAGCGGCAATACCGCCAAAACATAGCCGCCGTGTCCGCGCAGCCAGCGCGGCATCTGGTTGGCGCGCCTGGCGGCGGCCGAATCCAAACCGCACCCGGCGACGCAGCAAAAGTAGTGCGTGCGCTCCGGCGAAGCGGACGCAACGATCACGCCCAGATCAATGGCCCGCGCCTGAATCTTCCCCGCTTCGAAATCACGCCACAAACGCACAGAGTCGCGCATCGAACGCAGCTTCAACGCGCGGGCAAAATCGTTTCCACTGCCCACGGGGACGATCAGCACCGGTAGCTGGAGCCGTACCAGCGCCGGCAGATGACGATGAATCGTCCCATCCCCGCCAAAAATCAGAATGGCGTCGGCGTCACTGGAAGCAGCGGGCAACCCCTCCAGCCATTCGGTTCGAGAGTCCGTCTGAAACGGCCTCAAGTCTGCCGGCGAAGTTCCCAGCCCGAAGATGACGGCGGCGCGCATGGACTACTTCGGCAGGCACTTCTCCATGAACTCCACCAGATCTTTCTTCATCTTGTCGTGCTCCGCGCGATCGATATACACCATGTGCCCCGAGCCGTAGGTGGAGTACGAAATGTTCTGCCGGTACTGCCCGTCCAGATCCAGATGATCCATGGTCCAGTTGGCAGCGGCGAACGGCGTGGCCAGATCGTAATAGCCTTCCATCACCAGAATCTTCATATACGGATTCTTAATCATGGCCGACCGCAACCCGCTCGCCGTGCTGGGGAAACCTTCCACGGCGTTGCCCCACTCCCAAGTCTGGAAGCCCGGCTGATCATAGGCAAAGACCCTATACGGCATGTCGGATTTGTAGTTCAGTTCGGTGCGTAGGTAATTGTTGAACGCTGAGGTGTACGGAGGCAAAATCGCCGCGCTCGTCGGATCGTAGCCACCACGCTCATCGCCCGGATTGGGGCTGGTGAAGCGGCCATCGAGCCGCCCGCTGATCAGCTTCCGGTCCAGCAACAACTCTTTCGTAAAGGTCGGAACGTCAATCCGCAAATCGTGCGCCTCAATCACCTCCGGCTTCAGCCCGATATACCGCGACAGTTGCTCGACAATCTTGCGCCGTTCTTCCGGCGTCATCGCATCGCCCTTGCCGAGCGCGAGCGCGTATTCGTTGTTCGACCAGCGCACGACCTCCTCGCGCGTCTTCGCCACATCCTGCGTTAAATCGGCCGACAGTTTGTGGTGGTAGCCGGCGATCATGTTGAAAGTCGGCACCAGCAGCAGATACGGCAGGTCGTTCGACTTGTTCCATTCGAGCGTTTGAAAATCCACCGCCATCGAAAGCAAAGTCACGCCGTTAAAAGCGATGCCATGATCGGCCAGATACCCGGCGATGCCCGCCGCGCGCGTAGTTCCGTAGCTCTCGCCCAGCAAGAACAGCGGAGAACTCCACCGCTCGTAACGGGAAAGATAGAGTCGTATAAATTCTCCGAAGCCTTGCACGTCGCCCTTGACGCCCAGAAATTTCTTGGTCAGTTCGGCGTTTGCGGCTCGCGAGTATCCAGTGGCCATGGCATCGACCATGACAATGTCGGTGCGATCCAGCAAAGTGTCGGGATTGTCTTCTAGGCGATACGGTGCTGCCGGCATGAATCCATTCGGCTGCAGCACCACACGCTTCGGCCCCAGCGCTCCCATATGCAGCCACACCGAAGCCGACCCGGGCCCTCCGTTAAACGCGAACGTCAGCGGACGCCGCGCCGTTTCCTGCCCGTCCAGCGTGTATGCCACGAAAAACATCTCCGCTTCCGTTTTTCCGTCGCCGCGCTTGATGGGAAGCCTGCCGGTCGTCGCCGTGTAATTGAGGGTCTTGCCGTTCAGCGCAATCTGGTGATGCGTGACCACTGGCGGAACTTCCGCGACGTCGTAGTGTTCTTCCTTGTCGGTGGCTTCATTGGCCTCGGTTTTAGCCTCCGCCGGCTTGGCGCTTTCCGAGGCCTTATCCGCAGTTGCGGCGCTGGTCGTTGCCGGCTGCTTCTTGTCTTTCTTGGCAGCAGCCTGCGCCGCACTCTCGGGCGCTGATCCCTGAGATTGATCTTGCTGTGCGATTGCCGCCGAAATCGTCAGCACGGCAAAAAGAAGAACTCGCAAAGTCCTCATGTTCGTTTTCCCCCACAAAGGAACTGGACCAGCATTATAGCCGCTCGCCGATTGCGTTTCGACAAAGCGAGCTTTGAGGTACAATTTCGCTACCCCGGACATTTCCACCAGAATCTTCGGGGAGTGTCACGCGCGCAGCAACACTCAGCGGCAAAACTCAAAGGAGCATCCCAGTGAAAAAAGTACTCGCGTTGCTATTCTCCGTAGCTCTCTCCATCTCGCTGTCGTCGTTCGCCTTTGCCCAGAACGACAAACCGGCCGATCAACCGGCGGACAAGACGGGCCAACCCGCCGACAAAAGAGACGGCACCTCCACCTCGGCGCACCATCACCACCACCACAAACATCACAAGAGAACCCAGAAAGACGAAACCAAGGACGAAACCAAGAAGGGCGACACGAAATAAGAAGCCGCCTTCCCCTGTTTCAGCCCCGGCCCTGTCCGGGGTTTTGTTTTTCGCATCGACGGCCCGTTCCGCCGGGGGCAACTCCAGACGTGCTAGAATTTGTTGCGCGCGAAAATGCTTCGACCGGCTCGCTGGCGCAGCAGATCTCTCCACCCTGGCAATGACGGACTGAACAGTGGCCCACAATCCCAACGCCCCAAGCGACTCGATCACCTACGCGGATGCCGGCGTCAGCATTGATCGCGGCAACAAAACCAAGCAACGCATCAAGTATCTCGCCCACAAGACCTTTACCAAGGGCGTCCTCAGCGAAATCGGCGGCTTCGGCGGCTTGTTTTCGGTCGACAAGAAATATCTCGATCCAGTGCTGGTCTCCAGCGTCGATGGCGTAGGCACCAAACTGAAAGTCGCCTTCGAAATGAAGATGCACCACACCGTTGGCGGAGACCTCGTGAATCACTGCGTGAACGACATCGCCGTGCAGGGCGCCGCGCCCCTGTTTTTTATGGACTACCTGGCGACGGGCACACTCGACCCGCAAGTTGCGGAAAAAGTCGTGGGCGGCCTCGCCGACGCCTGCAAGCACAACGGCTGCGCTTTGATCGGCGGCGAGACCGCCGAAATGCCGGGTTTCTATCCCGAGGGCGAATACGATCTCGCCGGATTTATCGTCGGCGTCGTCGAGCGCGATCGCATCATCAGCGGCAAGGACGTGCAGGTTGGCGATTGCGTCCTCGGCCTGCCTTCCAACGGCCTGCACACCAACGGATATTCACTCGCCCGCAAATTGCTGTTTGAGGTCGCAGGTTACTCGCTCGAAACCTTTGTCAGCGAAATCAAGAACAAAGTCGGCAACGAGCTCATGCGCACCCATCGCAGTTACTGGTCGATCATCCGCAAATTGATCGCGGGAGATTGCGTGGCGGCGCTGGCCCATATCACCGGCGGCGGCATCACCGAGAATTTGCCGCGAGTGCTGCCCAAAGGCACCTCGGCCGTGATCGAACTCGGCACTTGGCCCGTTCTGCCCATCTTTGAGCATTTGCAGAAACTCGGCAACGTCGCCGAGGAAGAGATGCTCCGCACCTTCAATATGGGCCTTGGAATGTTGATCGTCGTCCCCGCCGCGAAATTCAAGAAGGCGCAGACGCTCCTGGAGCGCGCCGGAGAGAAATTTTACAGCGTCGGCCGCATCGCCAAAGGCGATCGCAAAGTCGTGTTCAGCTAAATGAGAGTCCGCTTCGCAAGCGGTTGCATGAAATAAAATTGTCATCCTGAGCGAAGCGAAGGACCTGCTTTCTTCATTGTGTTCCATGAAAAACCTCGGCATTCTCCTCTCCGGACGCGGCTCCAACTTCGTCGCCATCGCCGACAGCATTGCGGCCGGCGCGATACCCAATGCCCGCATCGCCGTCGTGATCTCGAATCGCCCCGACGCCCCCGGGCTCGAAACCGCCCGCCAGCGCGGCCTCAACGCAATCGCCATTCCCTCGAAAGGTAAGCCCCGCGCGGAACACGACCGCGAAGTTGTCGCGGCTCTTCTCGATAACAAAGTCGATCTCGTCTGCCTTGCCGGTTACATGCGCCTGCTCTCGCCCTGGTTCGTACAGCAGTTTCGGGCAAGAATTCTCAACATCCATCCTTCATTGCTGCCATCGTTCCCTGGCCTGGAAGCGCAGCAACAAGCATTCGCCTATGGCGCGAAAGTGTCGGGATGCACGGTGCATTTTGTGGACGAAGAACTCGACCACGGCGCCATCATCGTGCAGAAAACGGTACCAGTGCTGGACTCCGACGACGAACCCACGCTAGCGGCAAGAATTCTGCAGCAAGAACACATCGCCTACACCGAAGCGATCAACATTGTGCTCGAAGGAAAATTCAATCTCGTCGGACGACGAGTCGTGAAAGGTCAGAGGTCAGAGGTCCGATTGCAGAAGTAAGAATCCAAAATTAAAGACGCGCCTGTTTTCACCTCTGCAATCGAACCTCTCACCTCTCCAATTGTCCCCTGCAATCCTACATAATGAGGTCGTTGCTGCGGCGCGCAATCGGATGCTGCATCACCTCAAGCTCATTCTTCACCAGGTTCAGCCCATACACGCACTGCTCAAATTGTTGCGAGAGTTGCGCGAACAGCGGCGCCACCTTGGCGTATTCGAAGTGCTCGAACTTCGACACGATATAGTAGCTTTCTTTCCCCGCCTTCACCCAGTCCACGAAACCCTCTACCCGCTGTCGCCGCAGGCGATAGTGGTTGACGCTCTCGGGAAACATGCCGGCATAGAACAGCGTGTAGTCGCCAATGTGTTTCCGCACCTGGCGTTCGCGGTCGAACGACGGTGCGGGGCCGTAGATTGGGTCCGACTCGATCAGCATCTCGCCCACATCGTTCAACGGCTTCCCCGCCGTATTGCGAATCTTCAACAACTGCTCGGCATCGCAAAACTCCGAGAGCAGATGCGCGACATAGCTCACAATTTGCGGATCGCGAATTCCGATCTCCTGGGCGTAATGACGCCCCACCAGTTCAAGAAACAACTGCTGTAGCGGATGGTCTTCCGAAATCGGTTCCATGTCCATTGTTCCCCCCAGCCCTGACCCCTCTTGCCCTTAGATCGGAACAAGATGTTGTTTGAATTAGATACTCTGAATCCGAATCCCACACAAGGGCACCATTGAGCCATTCGTGTGCTTACAACCCTTGCTGGGCGCGGAGTTTGGATGCGTTCACTGGCAGCCAACGGACCCGACTGCTAACTTTGCGTCAAACTGCGAGCAATCGGTTCCATCGCATCTGTTTAAATAATCGGGTCAGGACCAAAGGAGGCAAAGTGGAGCGAATCCAGATTTCCAGCGGCACACCTTGGGAGCCCATTGTCGGTTACTCTCGTGCGGTTCGAGTTGGCCCGCACGTCCACGTAGCGGGTACCACCGCAACTGGGCCCGATGGCAAAATTGTCGGCGCGGGCGATGTCTACGCGCAGGCGGTTCAAACGCTCAAGAACATTGAGCGCGCACTCGATCGCGCCGGAGCTTCGCTCAAAGATGTCGTCCGCACCCGCATATTCCTAACCAACATTGCGGACTGGGAAAAGGTGGGAAAAGCACACGGAGAATTTTTCCGCGACATCCGCCCCGCGAGCTCCATGCTGGCGATCACCGCCCTGGTCTCTCCGGAAATGTTGGTCGAAATCGAAGCGGAAGCGATCGTTCCCGGCGGAAAATAGCCCGGCAACAAGAAAATGGCGGAAGCCGGAAAACCGTCCTCCGCCATCACGATATTCACAAACGTGGCCGACTAGCGTCGGCCTTTCTTGCCGGCGCCTTTTTTCTTCGCCGCTTTCTTTTTTGCCGCTTTCTTGGCGGGCTTCTTCGCCGCTTTCTTCTTGGAGGCTTTCGCTTTCTTCCGGGCAGCCGGTTTCTTTGCCGCTTTCTTCTTCGGCTTCTTCGCCGCCTTCTTCTTCGCAGGAGCTTTCTTGGCGGGCGCTTTCTTCGCTGGCGCTTTTCTCGCCGGAGCTTTCTTCTTCGCAGGTCCGCTCTCGCCGCTGCCACCACCCGACGGCACTACAGGCGGAGGTTCTCGCATCACTGGCGGCAAGCCAATTTCGTCATCTTCCTCTTCCTCGGCCAAAACCGGCTCTTCTTCCTCTTCTTCCTCTTCGTCCAGATCCTCTTCCAGCGATTCGCCGTAGGCGCCGCTGTCAATGTACTCATCCGTCTCATCGTCCCGGCCATATAGGGTCGGATCATTGAAGCGCATATCTCCTCCTCAAATATTGAATTAGGACAAGCCTGCCCGAGAAACTGCAATGCCTCTACGGAACGCAGCGCGATTCTAGCACGAACAGTTTCACCGGGCAGTATCGTGCATTCTCTCCAGATTTGCGAGGAAAATTATGAGGAGAATTCCGAGATTTGGCGTCAAAGCCGACTATAGGCGAATCAAAAGCGAAATAGAAATCGAAGAACGAAGCTTCTCTTATTCGTAAGCCAAAGCGTCGATGGGATCTTTCTGCGCTGCCTTGAACGCCGGATACAGCGCCCCGGCAATCGCGCCTGCAATTGCAATCAGGGTCGCGCGCACCACCCACCCGCCATCCACCACCACCTGCAACAGCGGAAACCTCTGTGCCAGCGCCGCCCGGGCCGCCAGACTGACCACGATCCCCAGCACAATGCCGCCCACCGCCAGCAGCACCGTTTCCCGCAGCACGACATTCACGATATACAACCGCGACGCTCCCATCGCCTTCAGAATCCCGATTTCCCGCGTCCGCTCCATCACCGCCGTGTACATCGCCTGGAAAATCACAATGAACCCGATCACCACCGAAATCCCCACCACCACATCGAGGAACGTCGAAAGCCCCGGATAATTGCTCGTGGTCATCATCGCCAGGTACGCGGCCATCGAGTTCGCCACGTATCGCTCCATCCCCGGAACCTGCTTGATTTCCTCAACCACCGCGTCCGCATTGGCCGGATCGTCGAGTTTAAGATAGAAAATCGTGGCCTTGTCCTTGGCGCCGACCAGATCCTGCAGCGTCTCCAGCGGAACAAACTTGCGCGCCCCCTTGCCCCGTTCCACGATCCCCGCGATGCGGAACTTGTTGTTCAAAATCTCAATCGTGCCGCCCACCTTGGCATGATTCGACTTGGCAAACAGATCGTCCACCAGTACGTCGTACGGCCCTTGAAACGGACCGCCCGCCAGATAGTGGAAGCCCGCCGACATGCTTTCATAGCTGGGCAAGTCGATTCCCGCAATAATCTCGAGCGAGCCGGTCGCGGCGACCTGCGTGATCACCGGAGCCACGCTCTTCACATGGGGCAGTTTTGCCAGCACGCCTCCAATCTTGATCGGCATCGGCGCGCCCGAGAACGCACTGATAAACGAAGACCCCGGCGGCCGCACCAGCACGTCAGCCCCAATGCCGGCAGTCCGTGTGCGGCTGTCCTGTAGCATTCCCAGCGACAGACCCACGATCAACAGAATCATCGTAACTTCCAGCGCAATCGCCACCACGCTGATCAGCGAGCGCAAGGGCCGATGCACCAGATTCCCGACGATCATCCGATTCATCATGTCGTTTCTCAACACACGGCTGGCCGTGCGCAGCTACTTGCTTTGGCTGTCCGCCTTTGGCGCGTCGGCATTCGACCGGTCGAGCCGCACCACTTCCGCCCCCGCCGGCTGTTCCAGCGCAAACTGGTCGTCGGTCAGCGCTTTATTGATTTCCAGTTTGACCATGTTCAGCGTGATGTCGTAATTCTCCCGCGGTCGTTCGATCTCAATCGTGCTGGCAAACATCGTCCCCGCGTAGTCCTTGTACTCGTGGTAGTGGACATCGGAGGCAACATTGCCCTGCTGGTCATAGATCCTTTGCCGATATGGCAGCAGGTCGATGCGGCTGAAGTCGATCTTGCGCGACAGATATGCGCCCTTCGCTCCCTTGCGGATCACCAGCAAACTGTAATTCGGCTGCTCCACCCGATGCCGTCGCGAGTCCAGAACGGTTTCATAGCCGTTCTCCAGAACGGCATCGTCTCCGTCGATTTCCGGGATCAGCAGCGCATCATAGATATACTGCGGCCGCATGTTTTCCAGACGCTTGTCCGGTTGGTAGCCGCCGGCGTCATTCGCGCCCATGACGAACTTATTCCTGGGCGGAATCCACAGCTTGAATTCCTTTCCGTCGCTCACCATGTCGAACGCCGTCGTCCGCACCACCGGCATCAGCCCCTTCATCCGGAGCATCGCCGGCTTGCGCGCCAAAACATAGCCACGAATTTCTTTGTAGTCCGTAACCTTCCCGTTTCTCGGATCGCCCGCCGAAGAGTCGATATCCACCGTCGCCTGCATGGACTGAATCTTGCCCGCCTGCGAGTTCACAAAGTCGATCAGTTCCTGCTGGGTCGAGGTTTTCAGCGGACGATCGGAAAGCGGGCGGTCCACAGTCCGGGTCCGGAACAAGCACCCGCTCAGCGGGATAGCCGCCGCCAGAAATAGCAGAAAAAATACTCGCAAATGAGGACGATACATTCCTATGCCGTGACCTGCGTAAACCCTTGTCTGAGTATCTAATTAGTATAAGGCAGCAAACGGTTCAACGCTTAGATCTGGTCTCATAAATGGTTTTGGGCAGGGCACGGCTTCAGCCGTGCCGCCAAAGCCCAATAAAGACAGGGGCTTTAGCCCCTGAGGGCCAGACAGCCCGCTCAAGAAACCGCTGATAAGGCCAGTTTTAGCGGGCGCGTCGCAAACCCGACTCATTTCAGCGGCGAATGGCCTCGCCGTCCCCCCGTGGTCTCCTGTGCTCCCTGTGGTGGAAGGTTCTGATCTTTTTCAATCGGACCGCAGAACGTGGCCCCGCACGAGCTACCGCATGCCCACCGCCCGCCGATAAGCGTTCACATTCCGGTTGTGTTCTTCCAGGTTCCGGGCAAAGCGATGATGCCCATTCCCGTCGCTGACAAAATAAAGAAAGTTTGTGCGATCGGGGTGCATAGCCGCTTCCAGCGCGCTTTTCCCCGGATTCGCAATCGGCCCCGGCGGCAACCCCGCAAACCGATACGTGTTATACGGAGATTTCACCGCCAGATCGGCGTGATGAAGGCTCCCCGAATACGTCCCCGTCAGTTGCTCCGCATAGATCACGCTAGGATCGGCATCCAGCGCCATCTTCAGCCCCAGCCGGTTGTAATAGACGCTGGCCACGCGCGGACGCTCCTCCGCAGCCGCCGTCTCTTTCTCCACGATCGACGCCATGGTCACCACCCTGGGCACGTCCGCGCTCAGCCCGATCTGCTGCGCTACCTGCCGGAACTGGTGCACCATCTCCGCCGCCATCTCTTCCAGGCTCTGCGTGCGCGTGAACTGGTAAGTGTTCGGAAAAAGATACCCCTCCAGCGACTTGGCCTCCGGCGCGAAATCCGAAACCAGCTGGGTCTGAGTCTCAGCCACGCGCAAAAAATCGCTCGCCGACCCCAGCCCCGCGTCCTCCATCGCCTGTGCGATGTCGAACATCGTGTACCCCTCGGGAATCGTCACCACATGAAAGTAAATATCCCCCCGCGCGATCCGCCCGTAAACCTGCGGCAGCGTCGCCGCCCGCTCAAACCGATACTCGCCCGCCTTCAACGACGGCTTAGGATGCGCCCAGTGCCATATCCGAAAAGCCAGTTCATTGCGAATCACTCCCGCCTTTTTCAACTCCGCCGCAATCCGCCGCGTCGAATAGCCGGAATGCAGCAGCAAAGAAGTATTGGCTGGAGGCGTAACCGGTGCATGCACCACCCACGCCGCCCAGCCCCCAACTGCCGCGGTAACAACCAGAAATAGTGTGATCAGAGCGCGCAAGGTTCCAGTGTAGAAGCCTTTGCCGATTGCAACCAAGTGGCTGGAGTACAGGCCCCCTGGACTAATCCGCCTGGGTCATCGACAAGCCTCCGACCCAGGACTAATCCACGTGGGTAATTGCATGAACCATCCACCGAAGCGTAAAAGTCTTGCAAACGCGCCAACGATAGATTTCCTCCCCCCTAGCTGCCCGGCGCCGCAACCATGCGGTATAGGAGTATCCACCATGACAAAGAGACTCGTGTTTCTATTTTCGATCCTGGCCATCGCAATGACTCTTGGGGGGACTGCATCCGCTCAGAAGGCGCGGGTAACCGGCTTAGGCCAGAAAACCGGTGGAACCGCTCCTGGCCAGAACACGGGCGGCAATGCGCCAGCCCAGCCCGCGGGCGACAGCAGCGTCTTTTTCGTCGCCTACTATGCCAATGCCAATACGTCTGGAGCGCCCGACCAAACCGTGCGCATCATCAACGATGGCGACATCGGAGCCAGCCTGTGGGCTTCTTTTTACGTGTTCGACGACAGCCAGGAAATGCAGGAGTGCTGTAGCTGCGGCGTTTCGCCCGACGGGTTGCTCTCGGAATCCGTGGACAACAATCTCGCCGGCAATAGCCTGACCCGCAAGATCAACCAGCGCGGCGCCATCAAAATAATCTCTTCCTCGGTAGCTGCCGGTGGCCCCGTGAACTACACCAACACACCGACCGCCGGCCTCCGGGTCTGGTCCACTCAAATCCAGAGCGCCGCTGGGAGCTACGGCGTCACCGAAAACTTCGCCGCCCGTTCAAACCTAGTATCGTCGGAGGAGACGCTGGTGGAGACCCTGTGTTTTTATATCAATCTTCTCGGCGGCAGCGACCAGGGAGTTTGTAGTTGCACCCCCGAGGGCCAGAGTTTCTAACCGGAAGAGCCCAACCGCTCAGAAGCGAATCCGCTGCAAGCAGTGCGGGGGTTTCACTTCTGCAATCTGACCTCTTACCTCTGACCTCGCTTCACTCCCCCAGCCAATCCGCCCACGGTTTCATCGACTCCACGTGGTCGCAAATAATCTTAAGCGCGCCGGTAATCGGAATCGCCAGCACCAGCCCGACCGCGCCCCACACCGCTCCCCAGAACAGCAGCGCGATCGTCACCGCCAGTGGATTGATCTTCAACCGGCTCCCCAGCAGCTTCGGATAGAGCACATTCAGCGCCAGCAAGTGCATTCCGACCACGCAAACCGCCACCACGACGAGGTCTCCGGGTTCGAGCTGCCCAAGTCCAACTAGGATCGGCGGCACCATCGCCAGCACAATCCCCAAATACGGAACCAGGCTCAGGAACCCGCTGAGAAAGCCCACGAAGTAAAAGAACGGAACGTGCAGCAACCCAAAGATCCCCACGCTGACCGCGGAAATCAGCAGTCCAATCAGCAGGTTCCCGACAATAAAGCTCTGTAGCATCTTCCCGATCAGCCCCAGCGTCACGAATGCCGTGTTCCTGTGCTCCAGCGGAAACAGCATCACCGTCGCCGAACGCGCATGGCTCTGCCACGTCAGCAGAAAGTAGGCCAGGAACGGCACGAACGACAACGCCAGCGCAATATCGGTCACCGTACCCGCTCCATGGGTCAGCGCCTCCGACCAGCTCTGCACCTGCCGCACCGGCACTATATTCTTGTCTTCGGGCCCAACTACGTCGCCCGTTTTCTCCAGCCGTTCCGCCTGCTGCTGGTAAGGCTGCAGCATGGAGCGGATCTTCTGCGAATACTTCGGCAGGTTGTCCGCGAACGTCAGCGCCTGGTTGTACGACGCCACCGTGACGCCATAGAGCACCGCCAGCAGCGCCACCACGCTGATCAGCGCCGCCATCGCCCGCGGAAGGTGCACATACTCCAGCGCCTGCACCACCGGAGAAAGCATGAACGTCAGCAGAATGGCAAAGAACAGCACCGCCAGCACCGACTCGCCGTAGTACGCGAACATGATGATCAGGCCCACTCCCAGCAGCGTCTGCGACCAGTGATGCCCGTTCCGTGTTTCCGTTGTTTCCATAGCGTGTTGTCGTGTGGTTGCGACTGGCCAATAATTCTGCCCTACAACGGCAAGAATTGCACCACCTCAAATCGAGGGTGGCTTGCGCCGGGCCATCGCCGCCTCAGGGCGAAACGGTGTCAAGCCCCAGTTTCGACGCTTTTCCCGGTAAGCCCATGAAAACCCACGGAAAATAAAGTTGGAAATCATGTCCAAACTACCCTGTTGAAACTGATAACGGAAGTATGTACTTTACGCAACGCTGATAGCAAAATCTCAGGCTCTACTCTCTCCGCTCCCTTTTTACTTCGGCCAGCCCTCTGGCGGCTTCTTCTTCGTGAGGGACTGCCTGACGGCTTGCTTCCACTCGCCTTTTAACTTCAAGACGTTTGGCTTCGGGCCGGGTGAGGACTTTGGCCTATCCGATCTCGGTTTCGCTTTCTTATTCATCGCTTCTCCCGCTTGGTATTTATGTAGATCGCATCGTACGGCCTTGCATGTATCTTGATGCAGGTCATGTGTATCTTCTCAAAATTCTGGCACTCTGGAAGCCCGCTGACGACTTCAAAATAGTAATCTTCGTTTGAAGTCAGACGTACGCACGTTGCCCAGCTCAAAAAGCACGTCAGAGATAAGTCAATGCGCTGCCCATTTATCATGCTGTGAGCATCCGCCTTACATACATCGACTCGCCCCCGTTCGTCGTCGTCTCCGAGATTGAAACACCCCGTCACGCCAACCGTCAGCTTATTCAGATGGTTCACCTGATGTACCGGGGCAGATTTGATCTCTTTGCCAGACAACGCCTTAGTTTGCGGAGAAGTATTGCTACTAGTGAAACCCCAGAGTAGTAGCACAACAACTATCGCGGTAATCGCTAATGCGGCTATAACCTTCATTGTGTTCGGCTTGACTCGCGATACATGAGCCGCTTTCCTTCTGCTGCTTTCATTGCCAGCACCGTGCGCTCCCCATCGTTCAACATCCGCGTGTTCCACATGAAATCGAACTGCCACAGGTAGCGGTGCAAATATTCGCGGCTGACGTTGTGATAGATTCCCACGATGCCGCGCTTTACGAGAGCATGGCTGCTTTCCGCTGTGTTCGTGTGAACGTCTCCGCGTGCAAATTCTTTCGTTGAATGCGCGACGGTATCATGCCCACCTACGTATTCTTTTCCGAGACCACGGTAGGCCGCAAATTCATCCGTGACAATGCGAGAGCGACGGTCTACTTCCTCTCGGATCGCTCCTTTAAGACTTGCCGCCGTAACATCAGCTACGATGCGGCGGCGAATCTCGCCTTGACGCTCTACAGCACAAAACACCGGAGGTGGGTATCCGCCTGACTCAGGTAGCCCCTACAGATTGTGGTTTGGCTTTGGTCTTCGCTGAGGGCGGGTGAACTATCCGGTGATGGGTAACTGGATCGACGGCCACAGCTTG
>Ga0302187_10001116_pt1 | contig 23276 bp, 24 predicted proteins | sample II_Bog_E1_3_FD_202120 | JGI IMG/M metagenome (GOLD analysis project Ga0302187, IMG submission 202120) | Peat permafrost microbial communities from Stordalen Mire near Abisko, Sweden - II_Bog_E1_3 | ecosystem: Environmental > Terrestrial > Soil > Wetlands > Peat | place: Sweden: Abisko...
GGCCTTCCTGCGCCGCGAAGGCGAACGTTATGCCGATGCCCCGCGTCCCGATCTGGTGCTGCTGGACCTTAATATGCCCCGTATGGACGGGCGCGAGGTTCTGCAGATTCTCCACGAGGACAAAGAGCTGACCAATATCCCGGTGGTGGTCATGACCACCTCGGACTTCGAGCAGGACATCCTGCGCAGCTATTCCCTTGGGGCCAACAGCTTCATCACCAAGCCGGTGGAGTTCGATCGTTTCATGAGCGTCATGCAGGCGATCGAAGTCTATTGGGTCAAGACCGTCACCCTACCACAGTAAGATTCCCTCATGCAGCCAACCCCGCCCTTATCCCTCACCCCTTCGCCGTCTCCGGGTCATTCCTCGGGGCCGATGCGCGTGCTGCTGGTCGAGGATAATCCGGGCGACGCCAAGCTGGCCCGCTATGCCCTGGCCGGCAGTTCCGACTTTGAAATCCATCACGAGATTACTCTGGGCGGGGCGACGTCCTGGGTAAGTGCCAATTTCTGTGACGTCATCCTGCTGGACTTGGGCCTGCCGGATTCCACCGGCTTCGAGACCATCGCCAAGATGCGGGCCTCGGCGGCCAGTCTGCCGATTATCGTCCTGACCGGCCATGACGATCCGGATTTTGCCGTGATGGCCCTGGAGGCCGGAGCCCAGGATTATCTGGTGAAGGGCGATTTCACCGGTGGTACCCTGCAGCGGACCCTGCGCTATGCCATCGCCCGCAAGCAGATGGAAGAGCGGGTGCGTCAGGCCGAACGCCAGTTGCGCATCATCTTCAGCGTCGCGCCCGAGGCTATTTTGCTGGCCGATGATCACGGTCAGGTCACCCTGGCCAATCCGGCGGCCGAGACTATGTTCGGCCTGGATAACAGCAGCCTGCTGAAGGCCAACGTGGGTGATCTGGTGCCCGAGCTTGGTCAGATGCTGGAAGACGCCCGCGTCGCTCAGGACGGCATGCGCGGCGAGGGAAGCGGTCATCGCGCCGCCGAGCAGTTTCATGCGGCCTTTTCCATTAGCCCTGGCATCATCGAGGAGCCTGCCTCCCATCTGGTGCTGGTCCAGGATGTCACCGACCGTAAGAACGCCGAGGAAGAACTCCGCCGTCTGGTGCTCACCGATCCCCTGACCGGCCTAGCCAATCGCCGTCGCTTCGAAGAGGCCTGCGAGCTTGAGACCATGCGCTTCCGCCGCTATGGCGTTCCTGTCTCGTTGGTCATTTTGGATATCGATTTTTTCAAGAAGGTCAACGACACCTATGGCCATGCCTCCGGCGATGCGGTGCTGGTGGCCTTGGCCGAGACCTGTCGTCGGGCTTTGCGCGAAACCGATGTCGCCGCCCGCTTAGGGGGCGAGGAATTCGCCGTGCTGCTGCCGATGACTGCCGAAGCCGGAGCTTTGGAAATCGCCGAGCGTTTGCGCACCCGTCTGGCCGCCACCTCGGTGCCGACGCCCTTGGGCAAATTGAACTTCACCGTCAGCCTGGGCGTGGCCACCTTCTCCGGTCAGGACGAGACGGAAACCGCTCTGGCCCGCGCCGATGCGGCGCTTTACCGGGCCAAGGGCTCTGGCCGAAACCGGGTCGAGGTGGCCGAACCTCCACCACTTGCTTCGGTGATCCTGGATTAATCTCCAGTCATCTCGCTGACGGTGGGGGCCGCATGGGTCCCGACCTCTGCCGGGCCCAGGCGCATCAGGGCCAATCCCAACAGAAATAACAAGATCGGAGCCGCCGTCCGCCAGGATGGTTCGGGGCTGGCCTCTTGCGGCCTTTTGCTGAGAACCAGCCGTCGGCGGCGCAGAGGCAGGCTCAGGCTGGGCAGTGGTCCGGGAAGCCCGGGATGGGTGGTCGTCGCCATGATCTCACCTTTTGTGTTTCATGTTACGTGATGCATGAGACATTAAGTCTCTTGGCCCAGAGATTCAAGAGGGGCATGATGGACAGAAGATCTATGAGGTTGATCGATGAGCAAGCTGGCGCTGAAAAAGACCAATCTGGCCGAACAGGCTTATCAGGTGCTGCATGACCTGCTGCTCAGTGGCGAGCGCTTTTCGCCCGGGGCCAAGATCAGCATCGAGGAGCTGTCACGCGAGTTGGGGGTCAGTCGCTCGCCGGTCTGGGCGGCGGTGGCCCGGCTGGAGGCCGAGGGCATCGTCGAGGTCAGGCCGCGCCAAGGCGTCTTCTTCATCGGCTTCGACCATCGCCGCCTGCGTGAGCTGTTCTATGTCCGTGAAGTGCTGGAGGGCTCCATCGCCCGGCTGGCGGCCCATCACTGCGATGCCTCCATCCTGGCGGCTCTGCGGGCTTCGGTGGACCGTCAGCGCAAGGCCGGAGCCGATGGCGATCTGGAGGTCTATGCCGAGGAAGCCTCTGCCTTCCATCAGGTTCTGGCTACCGCTTCGGGCAATCGGGTGCTGGAGGAGATGGTGCAGAAGCTGCTGGCGCAGATCCACGCCATGTGCGTTCGCCGCACCCGCCGCTTCGGCTTCCTGCAGCGGCTGGAGGAAGAGCATGCGGCTGTGGTCGAGGCCCTGGAACGGGGTGACGGCGATGCCGCCGAAGCCGCCGCCCGCGCCCATATCCGCCGGGTGGCCGAGCTGGATTACTCGGCGGAGGAGTAGCTTTTTCCTACCTGCGCCTTGGCCAGCCAGGCCTCCATGGCGGCAGAATTGGAAACGTTTTCATGCGGGGCCCAGGAGGCGAAATCTTTATCCGTGGCAGGCTGATAGGGCCCGGGCTTAATCTCGAAGACCGCCGATCCCGGCTCGAGGAAGGCGATGGCGTGCCAGACCCCTCCCGGTATTTCCGCGACCAGGGTTCCGCCGGCGCGTAGCTCCGCCCGCTCGGTCACCTGGCCGGCATCATCGAAGCAGAGCACCGCCACCGCGCCTTGCAGCAGGGCGAAGCTTTCCCAGCGGCCAGCCCCATGACGATGAGGTCGGACATATGAGCCGGGATGGCCGGCATTGATCATGCGCTGGATCGGATCGGCCAACTCGCTGTGCATATTCAGATTGCACCTAAGCCGTGGGGCCAGGGCGGATTTGGCGGCAAGCTCTGCCAGGGTCTGGGGGGTGATGGTTTGCATCATATCCTCAGCCTAGAACTTTTTCCGTTTAAACGGAACCAGATCAAGTTTTGCATGAAGCAGCCCGTGCCGGGCTCGCTCAAACGCCGTGCGGGCCTGTCACATTTCCTGTGAGAAATGCTCCCATAAAGAAACGGCGCCCAGCCAAGGCTGGACGCCGGTTTCTGTCTGTTCTCACCTAAAAAATCAGGTGGTGGTCGAAGCTGTGGCGGTGACCGTGCTGCTGTCGGCGGTTTGCTGCAGACGCATCAGCTGATCGATCATCTGGCTGGCCAGCTGCTGCAGCCCAAGGGAGCTGGAGGTGGTGGTGCTGGCCGTGGCGCTGCTGGTGGCGACCGAACTGCTGGCGGTGGCGTCGCTGTCAGGCGGCGGCGGGCCAGGGGGCTGCGAGCCATCCAGGCTGCTCACCGTGCTGGTGGTGCTGCTGGAGCTGGAGGCGGAGCCGCCCAGGGCGGCGGTCAGATCCTGGAAGAAGGCATTCAGGCTGCTGCTGTCGCTGACGCTGCTGCTGGTCGAGCTGCTGGAGCTGGAGGAGGCGGCGTCGGCCATATGATGATGATGATGTCCGCCGCCCGACTTCACGGCGCTGGTGCTGCCGTCGCTGTCGCCATCGCTATCGATGGCGCTGGTCGTGGTGCTGCTGGCCGAGGCGGTGCTGGCCAGGGTGCTGGCGGTCGTGGCGGCACTGGTGGCTCCAGTGGAGTCACCGCTCTGCATGTTCAACAGCAGGGCCTGAAGTTCCGAGGCCAACTGCTGGAAGGCCGAGGAGAAGTCGGTGCTGCTGGCGCTGGTCGTGTTGGTGGTGGCGCTGCTCGACGCAGAACTGGGGGTGGTGGAGATGAAGGATGTTGAACTGGTCGAAGACGCGCTCGAAGTCGAGGCCGTCGAACCGTACCAGCTAACAGAGGCGGATGAACCGCTGATGCTGCTGACCATGAGGGAGCTCCCACTGAATTATCAAATCGACGCCCGATTTCTTAAGGTCCACAGCAGGAAGCGTGCCAGTTAAGGAAACATTAGGGATTCCGCCGATTCAGCGATTGAAAGCCCCCGGTTAAATCACGGTTTTGCCAGGCAGAATTTGCCCAGCGGAAATTTTGGCCGGGCAAGAAGCGACGGCGTCGGCCCGGTTCAGGCTGCCCTTATGGCCACGGTCAAGGTGATCGAAAACCTGCCCGGCCTGGGTCAGGAAGTCGTCCAGGCTGACCCGGAACTTCAGTCCAACGTCCGCCGCCATGACCGGATCTTCCTGAATGATGCTGGAGCGAGTCGGCGGAGGCGGAGCGTTGGGGTCGCGGCGCTCTGGTCCGCCGCCGTTCGGTCTCCGGCGCACCGGCTCGTCCGGCGGGGTGTAGGGCTCGCGGTAGATGGACAGTTCGGCCGGGGTGATCCAGCCGTCGTGATCCAAATCCATCTTGGCGAACTGGGCGCGGGTGTCGGCCAGGAAGACTTCGCGGCTGATGGCGTCTCGATGCTGGCTGTCCAGGCGGTCGAACCAGTCCCCCATGGCCTCGGCGCAGGGACGCTGGCCCAAGGGGCCGCCGGTGATGGGCTCGCCGTTGGGGCTGAACAGCAGCACGGCCTTGGGGGTGCCGCTTTTGTCGGGTCCAGAGCAAGCCAGCAAGGCGGCGCAAAGGGACAGGCAGAGCAGATGGCGAAGGATCGGGGACATGAAGAAAAGCCATTCAGATAAGGTGTAAGCCGATTGTGCCGCCCGATCTTGCAGCGGTAAAGCCCCCAACCGATCTAGAGCCTCTTGCGCTGCAGCAATTTATGACCATATGTCGGGTTATGCTCCTGTAGCACAAATAAACAGTATTAATGTGTACATAAAAACAATTCTCCATATTAAGTCTGATTTTTAGTGTGCAATTCATTCGCATGTGCTATAGCGAAACCATAAATTGGGTCGGGGGACCCTAATTGTCGCAGGCTTGTCAGAGGATAGGATGTCCAACATCATCGAAGAAACGGTTCTGGAAACTCATCACTGGACCGAAAATCTGTTCACCCTGAAGCTGACCCGCGATCCCGGATTCCGTTTTGAAAGCGGCCAGTTCGCCATGATCGGCTTGCGTGTGGACGGTAAGCCTTTGATGCGCGCCTACAGCATGGCCAGCGCTTCTTATGAAGAGCATCTGGAATTCCTCTCCATCAAGGTTCCCAACGGCCCCCTGACCTCGCGGCTTCAGCATGTGCAGCCCGGCGACAAGATCCTGGTCAACCGCAAGACCACCGGCACCTTGATTGCCGACAATCTGCTGCCGGGTGCCAAGCGCCTTTATCTGCTGAGCACCGGCACCGGTCTGGCGCCCTTCCTCAGCATCATCAAGGACCCCAGCATCTACGAGCGCTTTGACGAGATCATCCTGACCCACACCTGCCGTCATAAGAACGAGCTGGTCTATCAGGATCTGATCATCGGCGAGCTGCCGCAGAACGAATTTTTTGGCGATCTGGCCCGCGAGAAGCTGACCTATTACCCCAGCGTCACCCGCGAGCCCTTCCGCACCGAAGGCCGCATCACCGACCTGATCCGCTCGGGCCGTCTGTTCACTGATCTGGGCAAGCCTTCCTTCGACAAGGAAAACGACCGCGTCATGATCTGCGGCAATCCGCATATGATGACCGAGATCGCCGATTACCTGGACGAGCTGGATTGGCATCAAGGCAGCAATGCCGGCCCCGGCCACTATGTGATCGAAAAGGCCTTCGCCGAGAAATAAGGGCGAGGCAAAGAAAAAAGGCCGGTGGGGGTATCCTCACCGGCCTTTTTCTTATGTCTTACTGCTGACCCGTGCTGGTCATGAAACGCAGCAGATCGGCGGCTCTGGGCGATGCCAGGGCGGCTTCGGCGAAGGCGATGCGCAATTGGCAGGTTTTGGCCGGGTCGGACAAGTCTTTGCCCAGCAGCCGGTCCATATCCTCGTCGGCGATGACGCCCTTCAGGGTGGCGTCGCGCAGGGTCAGGCCTTCGGTTTTGGACAGGGGCTGGCGCTTGGCTTCCTTGCCGTTGTTGAAGGCATCGGCATAGGCACTGTCCTTGATCTTATTGGCCTCGTCGATCCCGTTCGAGACGGCGGCGGTCAGGTTGGGCGCTGCCGGTTGGGCCCGCAGGCCGCAGTCTTGCGGGTGGTCCTTGGCCAGCAGTTTGTCCAGCTCCAGGCTCTTGCGGCGGGCTTCCAGCAGATGGTCGTCATCGCCTTCGGCAACGGCCGTCCACCAGGTCAGGACGAACTGAGGACCGTGGGCCTTGGCCACCAGCTCCTCAATGCTGTCGGTGGGGGCCGTCTGCTTGGCCTCGACCACCTGCTCCACCAACTGCTTGAAGCTGTCGGGCAGATTGGCCTTCAGGGAATTATAGTCGGGCCCGAGGCTGGTGATGGCGTCGGTGATTTCCTCATGCACCGCCTGTCCCTGGGGGAACAGCATCGGGGCCGAGAGCTTGCCGATATAATAGATGCCGGCCATCGCTCCCGCCGAGACCAGCAGCACCGGCAGTCGAACATACCAGAGGCGACCGGTGGACCAGCTTTTGACCCTGGCCCAGATGGCCAGCATCAGCATCAAGGGCAGGATGGAGCAAAGGAACAGTTCCATGGCGGCGTCTCATCATTCCAAGAAAAAAGCCTCCTCAAGGACTGAGGAGGCTTTTTCATACTACAGCCCGTAGGCCGCCGCCAGGGCGGGGTCGCGGGCGGCGACCCGTTTGGCCAGATCGACGATGACCTTGGCCTGCTTCCAGGTGGCGTCATCTTGCATCTTGCCGTCGATCATCACGGCGCCGGTGCCGTCGGGCATGGCTTCGAGGATTTTCTTGGCGAAGATCACTTCGTTGGCGTCGGGGGAGAAGACCCGCTTGGCGATCTCGATCTGCTTGGGGTGCAGCGACCAGGCGCCGACGCAGCCCAGCAGGAAAGCGTTACGGAACTGAGCCTCGCAGGCGGCATCGTCGGAGAAATCACCGAAGGGGCCATAGAAGGCCTTCAGGCCGTTGGACTGACAGGCATCGACCATCTTGGCGACGGTATAGTGCCACAGGTCCTGTTGGTACAGGGTGCGGGCCAGGCCATCGCCCTTGGAATCTTCCAGCACGCCATAGAAGGGATGACCGCCACCGACGCGGGTGGTCTTCATGCCGCGGCTGGCGGCCAGATCGGCCGGCCCCAGGCTCATGCCATGCATGCGCGGGCTGGCGGCGGCGATGGCCTCCACATTGGCGACGCCCAGGGCGGTTTCCAGGATGGCGTGGATCATGATCGGCTTTTTGACGCCGTGGCGGGCTTCCAGCTGGGCCAGCAGCTGGTCCAGGTAATGGATGTCCCAGGGGCCTTCGACCTTGGGCAGCATCACCACGTCCAGCTTGTCGCCGACGGCGGCGACGATCTCGGTGACGTCGTCCAGGAACCAAGGCGAGTTCAGGCAGTTGACCCGGGTCCACAGGCCGGTGGCGCCAAAAGTGTTTGCCTTGGCGGCTTCGATGAAGCCCTTGCGGGCGGCTTCCTTGGCGTCGGCGGGAATGGCGTCTTCCAGATTGCCAAGGATGACGTCCACCTGGGCGATCATCTCGGGCAGCTTGGCGCGCATCTTTTCCACATGCGGCGGGAAGAAATGGATCATCCGCTCCAGAGCCACCGGCACCTCGCGGTAAGGCTGCGGCGCGCCGATGGCCAGCGCTTCAAAGAACTTCTTGGGCGGCTTGATGCTCATGGCGGGACCCTTCCTGGCAAGATGTTCGCGCGAGTCATAATCGTGCGCGAAATTCTTTAATTGAGAAACAATGTTGTTTGCCGCACTGCGGGAAAAAAGTCAATGCTCGGTGATGAATTTGTTTCTTGGCATATACCCCTGTTAATCGAGAGGATATTGTCCTGACAATCGTAACAATCTATGCTACTCGGCTAAACCGGGCCGGAGGAAAGGGCTGGGCCCGGACGGGGGGGGATCGAATGTTTCAGTATCATAAGCTCACCAGCAACCTGAATTCCAAGGTGGCGGTGTTTTCCGTGGCGATGGCGGTGTCGCTGGTTCTGATCGTGGTGGCGATCAGTCTTTATGCATTCCGCAGTTTCTCGATCGCCTCGTCGTCGGAGCATATCCGCACCTCGGCCGAGATCGTGCGTGTGCATCTGACGGAATCCATGATCAACGGCGTGATCGACAAGCGGGCCAGCTTTTTGAAGCGTCTGCTGGATGTTCAAGGCCTGTCCGAGGCCCGCGTGGTCCGCTCCGACTTGGTGAAACATCAGTTTGGTGACGGCTTTAAGGAAGAATCTCCCATCGACGATGTGGAGCGCCAGGTCCTGAAGGACGGCATCCCGCAATATCAGGTCGTCGAGATCAACGGCGACACCATGTTTCGGGGCACGATTCCCTTCATCGCCAGCGATCGCGGCACGCCCAATTGTCTGCAGTGTCATATGGTCAATGACGGCGACGTCCTGGGTGCTGTGTCCTTGGCGGTCTCGGTCGGCAGTTTGAAGACCAAGGCGCTGCTGACGGTCGGGGCCATGACCCTGGCCATCGCGTTGTTTGCCGCCATTACCTTCTATTTGATCCGCCGGCTGATCCAGCCCATCGCCTCGACGGCGGCAGCGGTGGAAAAAGCCGTGCAGCGGGCCTTGCAGGGCGATTTCAAGGCCCATGTGGAGCAGCGCACCAGCGACGAGATCGGCCAGATTGCCGGCGATATGAACCGCCTGCTGACCTTCCTCGACAAGGGGCTGGAGCGCATTGGCCGCAATGTAGCCCATCTGACCAACCGCATGCCGTCTCCCGACGAGAACCAGCTGAATGTCACCATCGACATGGTGGACGCCCTGACCCGGGCCGCCCACTTCAAGCAGGCCATCGAGGAAGACGAGACCAAGACCGAAATCCACCAGCGGCTTTCCTGCAATCTGCGCAGCGAGTTCGGCATCGCCGAATTTTCCATGTACGAGGCGGTGACCAATAAGAACCACCTGGAGCCTCTGTTCGTCGATGGCCAGATGGGGGCGTCTTGCCGTTGGTGCGATCCGCAGATTCTGGTCCGCAGCGAAGGCTGCCGCGTGCGTCGCACCGGACACGAGGTGGATGGCATCCGCAACCCCGGCCTCTGCTATTCCTTCCAGCCGCCGGAAGACGCTCAAGACCGCGTGCATTACTGCTTGCCCATCATCCAGTCGGGCTCGGTGGGAAATGTGCTGATGTTGGTGGCCAAGGCCTCGGAGAAAGAGGTCCTGCTGTCGCAGATCCCTTATATCAACGTCTATCTGCGCGAAGCCGCTCCGGTGCTGGAGACCAAGCGTTTGATGGAGACCTTGCGGGAATCCAGCCTTAGCGATCCTATGACCGGTCTCAACAACCGCCGCTTCCTGGAAGAATATGTCGAGACCCTGGTAGCCAACGTCCATCGCCGCAAGGCTGCCTTGTCCATCATGATGTTGGACCTCGACTACTTCAAAATGGTCAATGACACCTATGGTCACGACGCCGGCGACGCCGTGCTGAAGGCTCTGTCGAAGGTGCTGCGCCAAGCGGTTCGCGCCTCGGATCTGGTGATCCGTTATGGCGGCGAGGAGTTCATGATCCTGCTGCAGGACACCACCTCCGAGAACGCCGACATTGTCGCCGAGAACATCCGCGCCTCGGTGGAAAAGCTGGAAGTGCAGACCGGCAATGTCCGCATCAAAAAGACCATCTCCATCGGTCTGGCCGACTTCCCCACCGACAGTGAAACCTTCTGGCAGGCGGTGAAATTCGCCGACGTCGCCCTCTATCAGGCCAAGGACAGCGGTCGCAACCGGGTGGTCCGTTTCGACCCGAAGATGTGGAGCGACGAGAAGACTTACTGATCGTCTCAGACATGAAAAAAAGCCCCTCGTCCGGTCCTGGACGAGGGGCTTTTCTTTGGGCCTTAGGGCCTATTCCAGTCCCAGCAGCCCACGGGCAAAAGCCTTGGCTTCGAAGGGGCGCAAATCGTCAACGCCTTCGCCGACGCCGATGGCATGGACGGGCAGCTTGAATTTCTCGGCCAGGGCGACCAGCACGCCGCCGCGCGCCGTGCCGTCCAGCTTGGTCAGCACCAGGCCGGACACATCGGTCATGGACTTGAAGATTTCTACCTGGCTATGGGCGTTCTGACCCACGGTGGCATCCAGCACCAGCAGCACGTCATGGGGCGCGGTCTCGTCATGCTTGCGGATGACGCGCAGGACTTTTTGCAGCTCGGCCATCAGGTCGGTCTTGTTCTGCAAGCGTCCGGCGGTGTCGATCAGCAGCAGATCGTCGCCGCGCTTTTGGGATTCCTGCAAAGCCTCATAAGCCAGACTGGCGGCATCGGCCCCTTGCTCGCGGGAGAAGACCGGGCAGCCCGTGCGTTCGCCCCAGACCTTCAGCTGTTCGACGGCGGCGGCGCGGAAGGTGTCGCCGGCGGCCAGGGACACCGACAGGCCCTGGTCCTTATAAAGCTTGGCCAGCTTGCCGATGGTGGTGGTCTTGCCCGAGCCATTGACGCCGACCACCAGCACCACATGGGGCTTGTGGGACGGATCGGGCATCAGGGGGATGGCGACCGGCTCCAGCACGGCGGCGATTTCGGCGGCCAGGGTTTCGCGCACTTCGTCGGGGGTGATCTCCTGGTCGAAGCGGGTCTTGGCCAGCATGGCGGCGACCTTGGACGCCGTGGCGACGCCAAGATCGGCGGTGATCAGCAGGTCTTCCAGTTCTTCCAGCGCTTCATCGTCCAGCTTGCGCTTGGTGAAGAGGTCGGTGATGCCCTGGGTCAGGCGGGAGGACGAGCGGGTCAGGCCGGATTTGACGCGGGCGGCCCAGCTGGGTTTTTCGACGGGAGCTTCTGGCCGAGTTTCGGGAACCGCTTCCGGCACTTTGCCGCCCAGCAGGCGTCCCAGCCAACCCTTCTTCGTCTCAGCAGTCTCGCTCATCGGATGATCTCGCCAATCAGCTCGCCGTTGACGAGCTTGGTGATGCTTACGGGGTGGATGCTTCCTTCCTCGACGCTCGAGGTCAGGCGCACCGGCAGATAATGCTCACAGTGGCCGAAATCGGCCTTCTCCGCCAGCACCGAGGCTGTCTTGCCGACGCGGGATTCCAGGAAGGCCTGCATGGCGGCCTCGCCCTTGGCCCGCAGGCGGGCGGCGCGTTCTTTGACCACCGGGCCTTGCAACTGCGGCATCTTGGCCGCCGGAGTGCCGGGGCGCGAGGAATAGGGGAAGACATGCAGATGCGAAAGCCCCGCCTCATCGACGATGGCCATGCTTTGCTCGAACATCTGGTCGGTCTCGGTGGGGAAGCCGGCGATGATGTCGGCCCCTAAGGCCAGATCGGGGCGCAGGTTGCGCAGCTTGTCAGCCAGGGCAATGACCTCGTCGCGCAGATGGCGGCGCTTCATGCGCTTCAGGATCATGTCGTCGCCGGCCTGGATCGACAGATGGAAATGGGGCATCAGCCGGGGTTCTTCGGCCACCAGCCGCAGCAGATCCTCATCCACGCCCTTGGGGTCGAGGGAAGACAGGCGCAGGCGCGGCAGCTCCGGCACCTGGGCCAGGACCCGGCGGATCATCTGCCCCAGGGTCGGCTGACCCGGCAGATCGCCGCCATAAGAGGTGATATCGACGCCGGTCAGCACCACTTCGCCGAAACCGGCGGCGGCCAGAGACTTCAACTGCTCGGCGATGCGACCCATGGGGGTGCTGCGGTTGGGGCCACGGCCAAAGGGGATGATGCAGAAGGTGCAGCGATGGTCGCAGCCCTGCTGGATTTCCACAAAGGCCCGGGCCCGGCCCTCAAAGCCCGAGATCAGATGTTCGGCGGTTTCCCGCAGCTCCATGATGTCGGTGACCAGGATGCGCTGATCAGGGGTGACCAGATAGCTTTCCGCCTTCATCTTCTCGGCATTGCCGATGACCTGATCCACCTCCGGCATGGCGCCGAATTTCTCAGGCGCGATCTGGGCGGCGCAGCCGGTTACCACGATGCGGGCTTCAGGGCGCTCGCGGCGCAGCTTGCGGATGGTCTGGCGGACCTGACGTTCGGCTTCCTTGGTGACGGCGCAGCTGTTGACGATGATGGTGTCTTGCCAGCCGGCAGCCTTGGCATGCTCGCGCATCACCTCGGATTCATAAGAATTCAGCCGGCAGCCGAAGGTGACGACTTCAGGGTCCTTGTGGTCGCTCATGGCAGTAAGGAGGCATCCAGGCGGCCGGAATAGGACAGGCTGGCCGAGCCGGTCATCATCACATGGCCGTCATCGCGCCATTCGATGAACAGGCTGCCGCCGTCCAGCACCACTTCGGCACTGCGGTCGGTCAGGCCCAGACGGGCGGCGGCCACCAGAGTGGCGCAGGCGCCCGAGCCACAGGCCTGGGTGATGCCGACGCCCCGCTCCCACACCCGCATGCGGATGCGGCCATGGGTCAGCACCTGGGCGAATTCCACGTTGGTCTTTTCCGGGAACAGGGGATGGGTCTCGACCTTGGGGCCGATGACATCCACCGGGGCGGCTTCGGCGTCCGAGACGAAGAAGACCGCATGGGGATTGCCCATGCCAACACCCACCGGCTGGCGCATGCCGTTCATCTTGATGGGCAGGCTTAGTGTATCCATCTCGGAGGCCAGGGGAATCTCGTTCCAGTCCAGGCGGGCCGGGCCCATGTCGACGGTAATGAAGCCGCCAGGGGCGGCCTGGGCCGTCAGCAGACCAGCGATAGTCTGGATAGTGACCTCGGCCTTGCCGGATTCTTCCATCAGCAGCCGGGCGACGCAGCGGGTGGCATTGCCGCAAGCGCCAGCCACCGAGCCGTCGTTGTTGCGCAGAGCCATGAAGACGTCGGCGGAAGCATCGCGGGGCGGCTCCAGGATCACCAATTGGTCGAAGCCGACGCCGGTCTGGCGATGACCGATGGCGCGCACGGCCTCGTCGCTTAAGACAAGCGGCTGGGTTCGGGCGTCAAGCACGACAAAGTCGTTGCCCAGCCCATGCATTTTCAGAAAGGAGCGGCCTTGCGGCGATAACTGGTTCATAGGCGTTTTATATGGCGTGGGATGGCGCAGAGTCCAGATTTATGCCCAGATGATTCTTTCAGAGTCCTCATGCCTTCCGGAGGCCCGGAAGGCATGAGGGGGCTTTTGGGTAAATCTTACTTTTTGAAGCGCTTGGCGGTCTCGGCGACGCGGGCGCCCAGGACGCCGGCGGTCTTCAGGTCGGCGGGCGGCGGCACCAAATCGGCGGGCTGGTCGGCGTTGCTCTGGGCCATGGCGCCCAGGAAGCTGCCCAGACGGTTGAGGTCTTCGACGCTGCCCTGGGAATTGTTGTTGCCCGGCAAGATGTCCAGCCCGACCCAGATCATGCCATGCTGGGCGGCAAAGACGGCCAGCTGGATCAGGGTGTTCAACTTGTCGCCCGACTGGCTGGCGGAATTGGTGAAGCCGGCGGCGATCTTGTCCTTCCAGGCCCGGGCGTACCAGGGCTTGGAGCTGGCATCCATGAAGGTCTTAAAGGGAGCCGAAACGCCGCCCATATAGGTGGGCGAGCCGAAGATGATGCCGTCGGCGGCTTCAAGGGTCGCCCAATGCTCTTCGATCTGGTCCACCGAGATCAGGGCCGACGTTGCGCCTTCGACGCTGTCGATGCCCGTGGCGACGGCCTGGGCCTGCTTGGCGGTATGACCGAAACCGGAATGATAAACGACGGCGATTTGAACCATAGTGATCTCTCCTTAATTTGTAACGGTAACAATCACCGTTACAATTTTACGCAAAGAAAAAGGGGAAAGGCTTTACGCCTCGGCCCCCCGTTGAAGCAGACGGCCGACGACCTCGGCCAGGGTGAGTTTGGCCAATTCCCGCTCTCGCGCGGCTTCGGCCCCTGCGATGATGTCCTTCAGGATAGGCTGGATATGGGCGCCCACCGGACAGGCGGCATTGGGCTCCTGATGATGCAGGGCCGGGCCTTCATCCTCGTCCACGGCGCGGGCGATATCCAGCAGGGTAATGGCGTCGCTGGCCTTGGCCAGAACCGATCCTCCTTGAGTTCCGCGCAGGCTTTTCACCAATCCCGCCTTGCTTAAGGCCGAGAGGATGCGACGCACCACCACCGCATTGGTGTTGACGCTTTTCGATATCCAGTCGCTGGTGGCCGGGCTGTCCTCGTTCAGCGCCAGCACGGCGCAGACATGGACAGAGACGGCGAAACGGCAATTGCGGGCCATTGGGTGTCCTGGGAATAAACTGTAACTGTTATGATTACATATTTGTGGACTGTCAAGAGGGCTTAGGACAGGAACAACCGATAGGCTGGATTGGCGGTCTCATCCTCGTAAGGATAGGCCAGCGAGGCCATCCGCTCGGAGAATACTCCGCGTTCGCTTTGCGGCACCTGCAGCCCCACCAGCACCCGGCCATAATCGGCGCCATGGTTGCGGTAGTGGAACAGGGTGATGCTCCAGTCGGTGCCGACGCCGTCAAGGAAGCGCAGCAAGGCGCCGGGCCGTTCGGGGAATTCACAGCGCAGGACGATCTCGTCCTCCAGGCTGGGCACCCGTCCGCCGACCATATAACGGATATGCAGCTTGGCGGTCTCGTTGGCGCTGAGGTCCAGCACCTGATAGCCCAGCCCCTCCAATTGGGCGATGACCTGGGCTTTCTCGTGGTGGGCGTCGGCCAGCTTCATGCCGACGAAGACATGGGCGCTTTGGCCCTCGGCGTAGCGGTAGTTGAACTCGGTGATATTGCGGCTGCCCAGCACTTGGATGAAGCGGCGATAGCTGCCGACTTCTTCGGGGATGGTGACGGCCAGCAGGATTTCCCGGGCCTCGCCCAGTTCGGCCCGCTCGGCCACATGGCGCAGGCGGTCGAAGTTCATGTTGGCGCCGCTGTTGACGGCCACCAAAGTGCCCTTGGTTTCGGGGTGGGTGGCGGCATAGGCCTTCATCCCGGCCAGAGCCAGGGCCCCTGCCGGTTCGGCGATGACCCGCATGTCTTCGAAGATATCCTTGATGGCGGCGCAGATTTCGTCGGTGTCGGCGGTGATGATGCCGTCCAGATGCCGGCGACAGAGCGCAAAGGTCTTCTCGCCAGCTTGGCGCACGGCGACTCCATCGGCGAACAGGCCGACGCGATCCAGGATCACCCGCTCGCCGGCCTCGATGGCCGCCTTCATGGAGGCGGCATCCACCGGCTCGACGCCGATGACCTTGGTCTCGGGGCGCAGGAACTTGATATAGGTCGCCACACCCGCCGCCAGTCCGCCGCCGCCGATGGGGACGAAGACCGCCTCGATGGGGTCGGGATGCTGCTGCAGCATCTCCATGGCGATGGTGCCCTGGCCGGCGATGACGTCTTCATCGTCATAGGGATGGACGAAGGTCAGGCCTTGCTCGGCTTCCAACTGGCGGGCATGAGCATAGGCCTCGTCGAAGGTGTCGCCGAAGAGCACCACTTGCCCGCCCCAATAGCGCACGGCGTCGATCTTGATGGCCGGGGTGGTCACCGGCATGACGATGGTGGCCTTGATCCCCAACTTCTTGCCCGATAGAGCCACGCCCTGGGCATGATTGCCGGCGGAGGCGCAGATGACGCCCTTGGCCTTGGCCTCCTCGGACAGGCGGGCGATGCGGTTATAAGCCCCCCGGATCTTGAAGGAAAAGACCGGCTGCAAATCCTCGCGCTTCAGCAGCACCTTGCGTGACAGCCGCTGCGACAGCCGCACCATGGGGTCGAGGGGCGTTTGCAAGGCCACGTCATAGACCCGGCTATCAAGAATCCTGCGGATCATATCCATGGCTAATCGTCATCCAAACTGTTGCAGCATTTGTGGTGGATGGCGTCGTGGTCCTTTTGGTTGCTGGCGCGAAAGGCGGCCAGACTCCTCCTGATGCGGCCTAAGAAGGCCAGCAGGACAGAGAAGGGTGAGGAGCGGTCAGCCATGATGACGACAGTTTAGGCCAAGCCGTCCATCATGGAAACCGGAGCTTCGTCGCGCATGGCAAGCAGCAGGCCAAGATCGCGACGTAGGCGCTCGGCTTCATGACGCAGCCATTGTCGGCCAAAGGGGCCATGGGCGGCGCAAAGTTCGCAGCGGCGGCGACATTCCGCCAGTTCGCCCTGGCAAGCCTCGATGATCGGGCCCAGGTGGCATTGCCGCTCCTGTGGCGGGGCAAGATCGAGGAAAGCCAGCTTCAGGCGCAAACTCACCTGACCAATGGGGCAGCCCGCCGGTCCCGATGGCTGACCCAGCAGCAGGCCGAGGATTTGCCGGCCCTGGTCGGTGGTAGTGAAGCCGCCTTGGTTAAAGCTCAGGCTGCCGCTGCGATGCATTTCTTCCAGGCAGCCGGACATGACATCCACCACCGGCGTCCAGATCCGCCCGGCAAGATCATCGATGACGGCGCAAAGCTGCTCCAGATCAAAGGCTTCCCTGGACCCTAACCCCAAGGCCGCCAGCCAGATCAGGTCTCGCGCCTGCATGTTGCCAGTGGCTTTGTTGTTGCTGGTCCCCTTGGCCAATGGCTGCCATCTTATGCTTCCCATGATTTCTCCTTATGCAAATGCGAATCATTCGCAACAAAAAGATGCCATGAGGAGGCGGGGATGGCAAGGGCAAAGGGTGGTCCTTAAAAAAAGGATTCGATGCTGCTTGATATCCTGAATCCCGAAGGCGCAATATCCGCCCAACTGATCCACAGATTGAATGGGTGTGCCTTGGTAAAACATTTTGCCGTATCCGCCGTTGTCCTAAGCATCCTGTCCGCCAGCCCCGTGTTGGCCAATTCAGCTTGCTTCACCCCCGACGAGGCCAAGGCGGCTCACTTCCGCACCATGGTCCAGGAATTCAACATCGCTGCTTTGAACTGCCAGAGCACCGATCCGCAAGACACCAGCCCCAGCATCCGCGACCGCTACAATACCTTTGTTACCAAGCATGGTCCGAAGCTGTCGCAGAACGCTCAGGCCGTGCGCAGTCATTTCTCGCGTGCTGGCGGCAATCTGGACGTCTGGATGACCAAGGTCGCCAATGCCGACGGTCAGGCCGTGATGATGGACGCGGATTATTGCGAGCATGCCTCGCAGAAGCTGGACAAGGCCCTGGAACTGCAGAGCCATGAGCTGGATGGTTATGCCAGCACGGCTCAGACCAATGATATTTATGTCGATGAATGCCCCTCTAAGTCGGTTCCCGCCGAGAAGAAGAGCGGCGGCAAGACCCAGCATCATAAGAAGGCCAAGCCGGCCACCACCGCTCAGAACGGCTGATCCTTCTTCGGTATCTGACAAGAAAACCCTCTCCCGCTTGGCGGGAGAGGGTTTTTTGTTGGGCGGAGAGTTGGGGTGGGACAGCCCGACGATGTTCAGGCAAAGAAAAACCCCCGCGGCGGACCGCGGGGGTTTCTTTTAGCCGTTCAGGCTTGCTGCAGACTAGGGCAGCAGGATCTGGACGCGACGGTTCTGGGGCTCGCGGACGCCGTCCTTGGTGGGGACCAGCGGGTCGCTCTTGCCCTTGCCAACCACCGAGATTTCGTTCTCGGGGATGCCCAGGGTCACCAGGGCGGCCTTCACGGCGTTGGCGCGACGCAGCGACAGAGCCATGTTGTACTTCTCGGAGCCGGCGGCGTCGGTGTGGCCGGTCAGGGCAATGCTGGTGGCCTTGCTGACCTTGGCGTTGGCGGCGGCCTGCTCGATGATCTTCTGCGCTTCCGGCGTGATGTTCGACTTATCAAAGTCGAAGAACACCAGATAAGACTTGGCGATCACGGCCTGGGTCGGCTTGGGAGCCGGAGCAGGGGTCGCGGCAGGAGCAGCGGCATACACCGGAGCGGCCTTCGGAGCTTCCGGAGCGCCGAACTTGTAGGTGAAGCCAACCAACAGGCTGTGGGCTTCATAAGGAGCCTTCACCTTCTGGCTGTAGGCATTGTTGCTGGGAGCGAACTCGCCACGGGTGGTGCCCAGGTAGCGGTAGTCGGCGTTCAGAGCCAAGTGATCGTTCAGAGCGTAGGAGACGCCGGCGATGCCCTGGTAACCGAAGACGATATCGCTGTCCTTGGTCAGGTTGCCAGTGACGTTATTGCCCAGCTTGTTGTTGACGATATCGACGGCGCCGATACCAACACCCAGATAGGGGGTCCAGGCGGTGCCGGTCTTGATGTCATAATAGCCATTGGCCATCAGGTCATAAGCCTGGACGTTGCCGCTGCCCGAAATGCCGCCAACCTTGTTGGTGCCGTTGTCGCGCCAGCCGAACTCACCTTCAGCGCGGAAGGCGCCGAAAGCATAGCCGCCATTGGCCAGAAGGCCGAAGCCGGTGTCGTGGGTGACCTTTTCGGAGGAAGTGCCGTTGGCGTAACCCTTGTACTTTTCAGAGGGAGCCAGGTTCACGCCGGTTTCTGCACCGGCATACCAGCCGTCGGCCAGAGCGGCAGTGGAGAGGCCGGCCACGAGGCCAGCGGCGAGAATGCCAGAAACGATACGCATGGGTTTCACCCTTCAGCGGTAAAAACAGGAAATCATTGAATCGATATTTAATCCAACCGGCGGGGCAACTCAACCGACCAAAGGACCTAAAATTGGCATTTGCGAGCCTTTTAGGTATCACAGTTGCTAAGATGCAACAGTTTGGGCGGGGGGAGGCTTTAATTCCGAGGAGTTTCTTCCTGTGAAGGGGCCTTGTCCTCATGGCTGCCATCACTTGCGCGCAGTTCTGCGGCTTGACGGCGCAGGCGGGAGTAGGCGCGAACCGACACCGGGATGCTGGCCAGATAGAGGACGCCCACGATGCTGATGGTGGTCCAGGGCGTGGTCACCATGAAGGCGGTCAGAATGCCCACCAGCAGCAGCACCGGCAGCACATAGGCATGGGGGATCCGGAAACGCTTGCCGGAAAAGGTCGGGATCTTGCTGACCATCAGGAAGGAAACGCCCACCAGGAAGACGGCATTCACCGCCGGATTGGCGAAGAACGAGCCTTCCGTCTGGAAGCTGGCGATCATCGGCAGCAACACCAGCCCGGCAGCGGCGGGAGCCGGAACGCCGGTAAAGAAGTTATAGGCATAGGACGGCAGGTCCGGCTCGCCGATCATGGTGTTGAAGCGGGCCAGACGCAGGGCGCAGCAGACCGAGAACAGCAGCACCAGGGCCCAGCCCAGGCTGCCCGCCGATTGCATGGTCCATAGATAGAGCAGCATGGCCGGGGCGACGCCGAAGCTGACGAAGTCGGACAGGCTGTCCAGCTCGGCGCCGAATTTGCTGGTGCCATGCAGCATGCGGGCGACGCGACCGTCCAGGCCGTCGAGCACGGCGGCCAGCAGAATCGACATCACGCCGGCTTCCCACTTGCCGTGCAGACCGAAGCGGATCGCCGTCAGGCCGGCGCAAAGGGCCAGCATGGTCAGAATGTTGGGGATCAGCTTGTTGATCGACAGGCCGGGCAGGCGCGGCGGACGGCGGGGCTTGAACATCAGCGGATCTCTCCCTGACGGGCCGGCTCGGAGGAGGTCAGATCGGCCAGCACGGTTTCGCCGGCGATGGCGATCTGGCCTTCGCAGACCAGGGGAGTGACGCCTTCGGGCAGATAGACATCGACGCGGCTGCCGAAGCGGATCAGGCCAAAGCGTTCGCCGGTGCGCAAGGCTTGCCCCTCGGTGGCCTGGCAAAGAATGCGGCGCGCCACCAGCCCGGCGATCTGCACAAAGGCGATCTCGCGGCCATCCGCCATGGCCATGCGGAGCGACATGCGCTCGTTATGGGCCGAGGCCTTGTCCAGTGAGGCATTGAAGAAACGGCCAGGGCGATAGGCCCGCTTGACCAGGGTGCCGGTGACGGGCGCGCGGTTCACATGAACGTTGAAGACATTCATGAAGACGGTGACGCGGGTCAGCGGAGCGTCGCCCATCTCAAGCTCGGCCGGCGGGGGCGACTGGCGGATCATCTGCACCACGCCGTCGGCGGGGCTGACCACCAAACCGTCGCGCACCGGGGTGCTGCGCTCGGGGTCGCGAAAGAAATAAGCGCACCACAGGGTCAGGATGACGCCGATCCATCCCAAGGGCTTGGCGATGAAGAACAGCACCAGGGTGACCCCGGCGAAGATGGGAATGAAGCGCCAGCCCTCGGGATTAATGGGCATCCGCATGGCTTTGAGCAGAGAAAAATCCTGGTCCGACACTGTCACTCTCCTGATGTTCGCGGCGCATCTTAGTGCGAATTATCCTCGGACGGAATTGCATAAAGTCCAGGTGGCTTTTTCATGGGGTTCGACCATGCTAGTCTCCCTGACCAATTGGCCGTAGGCGATCGTGGGGAAGATGGAAAAGAAGCAGTGCAGCCTAATCCTCGGTGATTACAAAATGCCCATCGACATCCATCACCTGGGTGTGGAGGATCATGGGCATGAGGCGGGAACGGCGCGGGATCAGTTCCGCTTCAATTACCAATGGCGTCATCTGAAGTTCCTGGTGGCCTATCACGAAGCTGAAGGCGCCAAGCTGGATCTGACCGCCGATCTCGGTCCTTTTCCCTTCTCGGCGGAATCGCCCCAGGCCCGCGTGGATCTGAAGGCTATCCTGAACGAGGCTAATGCCGCCCTGGGGCCGGTGTTTCAGCTGCACCAAGGCCGCATCCAACTGGTCCGCCAGCTGCCGGTGCAATTGCCGGTGACGGCGGTGGGGCTGGTGACTGCCTTGACCGGCTTCCTGGTCAGGCTGCCGCCCTATCTGGACTGCATCTCCATGGTGATGGCCACGCCGCTGGAAGTCAGCCAGGGTGCCGTCCGCCTGCGCCCGGCCTATCGCCGCCAGCCTGTTAAAGGTAACCGAAGGGTCTAATTCCCCTTCGGCACCGTGAAGACCTGACCGGGATAGATGCGGTTGGGGTCGCGGATCTGGCCCTTGTTGGCCTGGAAGATGGTCAAAAACTGCGGACCATGGCCATAGGCCTTGCGGGCGATGCGCCACAGGCTGTTGCCGGGCTCGACCGTGATCTTGCCTTCGACCGGAGCCGAGACGGCGGGAGAGAAGCTGATCTCGGCTCGGGCGGCCACTTTGCCGTCGGCGCTCAGCTCGTCGGCGCGCAGGTCATGGTTGCCCTTGCGGGCCTCGGGGGCCTGGGTGGTCAGCTTCCAAGCGCCGTTCTCGTCGGCCTGGACCTGGGCCACCTGCTTATTATCGAGATAAATCTGCAGCTTGGATTTGGGGCTGGCCTTGCCGGCCACCGACAAACGGCCTTCGTCATCGATCTTGACGGCGCCCACGGAAACAGTGCCGGCACCTTCCTTGGCCTCGGGGCCTTGGAGCAGCTCGATGGAGCCGTCGGGATTGATCTTCACCGCCAGGGTCGCACCCTTGTCCTTGGTCCGATCCGGGACTACCAGCACCACCGGGGCGGAACTGTCGATAATGGTGCCGTCGGGGTTGTTGGCCTTCAGGGACAACTCGCGGCTGCCGGGGGCCAGGGGCTGATCGGGGACGAAGACCCATTCGCCGCGATTGTCGGCGATGACCCGTCCAAGTTCCTTGCCGCCGTCCAGGATGACGATCTCGGCCTTGGGCATGCCGCGTCCGGCGATCACCGTTTCGCCCTGGGCGTTGATGCGCACCACGTCGAAGCTGGGGATGGGCGTCAGATCCTGCTCGGCGGGATTGCCCTTGGCTCCGGCCTTGACCGCGGCGACGGGCGGCGGCTGCGGGCTGGGGGGCTGATCGTCACTGTTATGGCTCGACCACAGGCTGAAGCCGATGGCGGCGGCGATGACGGCAAGGCCCGCGAGGGCGATCACGACTGGCCGGTTCACGGCTCCTCGCTTTCGTATAAGGACGGAGGGACGAAGCCGCACAGCCTAATACGGCCCGCCCCAAGGCGCAACCCGCCCGGTGCTTGAGCAGCTTTGGCGCTAATAATTACGGTTTTATTACAATTGCAAGTATTTGCGCGCTGTGGTTTCGATGTGGCCAAGGGTTTAATACCGATGTTGCGCATTTAGGCGGGGGCAGGGATATGGCTAATCCTTTAGGGCGGTTGTCACTGAAGCTGCAGATTGGGCTGATCGCTGGTATCGGCGTCCTCGGGCTGGCTTTTGCCGGCGGGGTGGTCCTGTGGGGCGAGCAGCGCCAGGATAATGTGCAGGCGGTGATGGATCAGGCCATCCACAACCGCGAGTCCCTGGAACAGGCCCAGGTGGCCCGCCTGAAAGCCCGAAGCTATCGCCAGGAATTCGCTCTGACCCATTCCGAAGAGTCGGTGAAAAACCAGCAGGCATCGGTGGCGACTCTGACTACGGCTCTGAATGATCTGGGGGCGGCCGGTCAGGATGTGTCCAGCCTGATGGTCGATTTAAAGACCTATGTCGATTCGTTCCAACAGTTGGTGGAGAACCAGCGGCGTCTGGGTTTGGACGAAAAGTCGGGCCTGATGGGCAGCTTGCGCAATGGGGTGCATGACGTCGAGGATCGCCTGGGCAAGTTCGATCAGCCGCGCCTGGCGGTCCTGATGCTGATGATGCGTCGCCATGAAAAGGACTTCCTGGTCCGCCTCGACGCTAAATATGCCGATCAGATGAAGCTGCGGGACGGGGAATTCGCCAAGGCCCTGGCCGCATCAAGCCTGCCCGACGAGGAAAAGGACCATATCGCCGCCGATATGCAGGCCTATCAGCGCGACTTCGCCGCCGTGGTCGAAGGCACTCTGGCCAACGGCGTGTTGGGCGAGGCTCTGGTTCAGCGGGCCCAGGCCCTCAATCCGCCCTTGGACAAGCTGACCCAGCAGGTCGAGGACAGCTATCGTGGTGCCGACCTGGAGATTCAGGCAGTGCGCAGTTCGACCCGTCATCTTTTGCTGGGCACGGTGTTCCTCTGTTGTCTGCTGGAAATCCTTGGGGCCAGTCTGGTGGGCATGACCCTGTACCGCCGCCTGTCCTCGGTCATCGCCGCCATGCTGGTCCTGGCCGAAGGCCGCGATGCCGAGATACCCCATGCCCAAGATCATGACGAGGTGGGCAAGATGGCCCGCGCTCTGGAGGTCTTCCGGCGCAATCAGGCCGAGATCAACGCCCAGAAGCAGGCTAGCGAGCAGCTTGAACAGCGCATGGCCTCTCAACGGGCCGAGTCCTTGAAGGAGTTGGCCGAGAACTTCCGTCAGGCCATGGAAGGCTCGGTCTCCGAGGTTTCCACCATGGCCGGCGGCATGCGCCA